>Ga0182024_10019127_pt1 | contig 12659 bp, 12 predicted proteins | sample P32metaG_FD_120480 | JGI IMG/M metagenome (GOLD analysis project Ga0182024, IMG submission 120480) | Permafrost microbial communities from Stordalen Mire, Sweden - P3-2 metaG (Illumina Assembly) | ecosystem: Environmental > Terrestrial > Soil > Wetlands > Permafrost | place: Sweden: Stordalen... | reverse complement strand
CGCCGAACAATCCGACCCGCATATTCGCGACATCGCAGCTGCGCTGCCCGTCGGCCTCGAGCCAGCCGTCCGCGATCGCGAGGGTCAACTTTCCCTTGAAGACGCGCCTTATATCGACGCCGTAGACGAGTTTGCGAACCGAGGGCAAAACTTGGTGCGCGAACTTGACCTCGCCGACCCCGAGCGCGCGACCCTGTCCCGAGAGGCCCAGCCAACCCAAAAAGAAACCCGTCAATTGCCAGAGCGCGTCGAGTCCGAGACATCCCGGCATTACGGGATCCCCCTTGAAATGGCAGTTGAAGAACCAGAGTTCCGGCTTGATGTCGAATTCCGCCCGCACGCTGCCCTTGCCGTTCGCGCCGCCCGCCTCGGTTATCTCGGCGATCCGATCGAACATGAGCATCGGGGGCAGGGGCAACTGGGCATTTCCAGGACCGAACAATTCGCCGCGAGCGCAGGCGAGAAGTTCCTCATAGCCGAAATGGGATCGCCGCTCTGACATTAGTTTACGGAACCCTCGAGTGTTTGGCGGAACGCCCGCGCGCGACGCGCAGCGGCTTCGTACCACAGGGCCCGGCATCTCGAAAGCGTCGACCGAGCCTCCGTCGGCCGAAGCGGAGGGAGCACATGTCGTACTGACGCCCGTCAAACCACGTGCTATATAGAGCTGTCGCACTCCCTCGACCACGCGATATCGCGGAAAAGGAAAAGCTACAAAGTGCTGGGAAGTTCTTCGCCACCCATCGAGCGTTGCCCGCCGACCGGCGCAATGGACGGCTGTCCTGTCCATGCTCTACGTAAGCGGCTGCGGGCGGCGCGCCTGCGTCCGACGCGACAGAGAGTTACCCTGGGCTGGCTGCTTTTCGCCAAGGGCGATCGGCATGTGACCGCCGAGATGCTCTTTGACGAGGCGCGAGCCGTCAAAGCCGCCGTTTCGATGGCCACGATCTACAATACCTTGCATCAGTTTACCCGCGCCGGCCTGTTGCGGGAGATCCTGGTCGAGGGTTCGAGAGCGTTTTTCGACACCAATCCGATGCCGCACGCCCATTTTCTCCTCGAAGAAACGGGGGCCTTGGTGGATATTCCGGTGGGCGATTTGAAGCTCGTCCAGCCGCCGAAAGCGCCGGACGGCTACGAAATCGATCGCGTTGAAATGATTATTCGGGTGAAGCGTTCTGCGCACGCCGTCAGTAAGGTTCCGCCTCGGCCCCTATGACGCCGGCGGTCGTTACGACAGTCCATTCGCGACCGCGCCGTTCGATCCGCAAAACGCGGCCCACGCCGGGAATCGCGTCGCCGGGGGCCACCGAGATGGAGCCTTCGCGGCCTTCGATCGTCGCCAATCCATCACGAACTTCGAGCACCGCGTAGCCTCGCAGCGGGGCCCTTGATTTCTCGATCGCCCCGGTCGTTTCGTTCGAAACGATCGGGTCGAGTTTTGCAGGAACAGGCGCTGGTTTCGACGGCGTCGGCGCGACCGAAGCGAGAGTGGGCTGTACCGCGTTCTTTTCCAGTTTGTCCAAGCGCGCCGTCAGCTCCGCGAGGCGCGCCGACGATTCGTGTTCGATGCGATCTCCGAGCTTGTCCACGCGGCTCGTCAGTTGTGCAATCGGGCCGCTGATGTCGGGAGCTGGTTTCGGCGGCGCAGGCGCGACTGAGGCGACGACCGGCAACGCGGCCTTCTTTTCCAATTTGTCCAGGCGCGCCGCTAGATCGGCAAAACGTGACGAAGAGTCGTGGTCGATGCGTTCGGCGAGCTTATCCATACGGGCGCCCTGATCCCGCTCGACGTGATCGACTCGGGCCGTCAGCTGGGTGATGGCGGCGCTGACGTCGCGCGTCGCGGAGGCGCCGAGTTTTATCTCGCCGAGAAGTTTCCGGACGTCGGCGGTCTGCTCCCGGGCGCGTGCGGCCTCGATGGCATCCAGACGTTCCGTGAGGTTCGAAACGCTCGAGACCAAATGCTCGTTTTCCTGGACTTTCGCAGCGAATAGCGAGGTTTGACGCACTCGCTCGTAAACCGCGCCCGCGCCGAGGAGGAAGAGCAAGGCGAGGGCCGCCGCAATTCCCGGCAGCGCAAAATTGCGTGAAGATTTGGCGGTCGCGCCTTCAATTCTCGGCCCTCGCTCCCTCGGCTCGAAATACGACACGAGTTCGAGCTGGGGGATCGCGGCCGACGTTTTCGCGCCTCCGCCCTCGATGGCGGTCGTCCGGGACTCGGGAGCCGGCTCGGAAATCGAAGGGGCGGTGAACTCGGAGGGGCCGCCTATGCCGCCGATCGATTCCGGCGGAACGGAATCCGGGGCAGACGCCGCGGTCGAGGAATTTTGCTCGGAATTCAACTCGGCAGTCGTGTCCATGGATGGCGTCCGGCGAATGAAGGATTCCCGGATTCTGTACCGAACGCGTTAACGGACCCTTGACCAAACTGGCCGAGCGCGTGCTAATTTCATGGCGCAATTTTTCCGGAAACCACACCCGGGTCGTCATCGCTATGACGACGTGCTATCCGAAACCTCGGGCGCGGATTGCGCACCTCACCTTCGAAGGGCCGCTGAACACGATGAAGCCGACAAAATTTGGCATGGGCCAAGGAATCAAACGCGTCGAGGACGTGCGCCTGATAACGGGAGCCGGCCGTTACGCATCCGATACGAGCGAGCAGGCCGCGCTTCGCGCCGTCTTCGTACGAAGTCCCTATGGACACGCACGCTTCACGATCGGCGATCTCGCCGCCGCCCGTTCCATGCCGGGCGTCAAAGGAGTATTCGTCGCGAGCGATTTCGCTGAACTCGGCGGATTGCCGTGTCTGGCGGCGATGCCCAATTCCGACGGGACGCAGACGCCGCTGAAGCCTTTTCCGGTGATGTCGGCCAGTGAAGCCGAGCATGTCGGAGACCTCGTCGCGATGGTCGTGGCCGACACCCTCGGCGAGGCTCGCGACGCAGCCGAATCGCTGACGATCGATTGGGAGGAGCTTCCCGCCGTAGTCGACGTCGAACAGGCGATCCGACCGGACGCGCCTTTGGTTTTCGCGGACGCTCCAGGAAACGTCGCGTACGACACTCATATCGGCGATAAATCCAAGACGGACGCGGTATTTGCTTCGGCGGCGCACGTCGGCCGGATAAAGATCGTCAATCCCCGCGTGATCGCCAATTACATGGAGCCGCGCGCCGCGACCGGGGAATACGACCCGGCGTCGGGCCGGCTGACTTTGACCGTGGGCAGTCAAGGCGTTCATAGCTTTCGCGACGTGATAGCCAACGCGATCCTGAAGATTCCTCCAGACAAACTTCGAGTGATCACGCAGGACGTAGGCGGCGGGTTCGGAACGAAGGCCATGGTCTACCGGGAATATCCGCTGGTTCTAGAGGCGGCGCGTCGCCTCGGCCGATCCGTGAGCTGGTTGGGGGATCGTTCCGAGCACTTCGTCGGCGACGCGCAAGGTCGCGACAACGTCACGACCGCCGAAATGGCGATGGACTCGCAGGGCCGTTTTCTGGCGATGCGCGTCGATATTCTCGGCAATCTCGGGGCCTATCTGCATTTGTTCGCCCCCTATATTCCGTGGCTGGGCGCTTCGATGGCGACGGGCTGCTATCATGTGGAGACGCTCCACGCCCGGGTCCGCGGCATTTATACGCACTCGGTGCCGGTGGACGCCTATCGCGGCGCGGGTCGTCCGGAAGCCGCCTACGTGCTCGAGCGGCTGGTCGATGCCTGCGCCCGCGCCGTCGGGGTCGGAGCGGATCAAATTCGCGCCCGCAACTTCGTCAAGCCCGCACAAATGCCATATCACACCCAAACGAATCGGGATTACGACGTCGGCGATTTTGAGGGGGCGATGCGCGCTTGCCTCGCCAAAGCCGATCATGCCGGATTCGATCGCCGATTCGAGGATTCCCGAAAGCGCGGCGCCATACGTGGGTTCGGGATCTCCAGTTATATCGAATGCACGGCCTGGGGGGACGGCGAAAACGGCTCGGTCGAGCTCGAGAAGAGCGGAGATTTCACGGTTTTGATCGGCACGCAGTCGAATGGCCAGGGGCATGAAACCGCCTATGCCCAAGTGGTATCGCAATATCTCGACGTGCCTTTGGAGCGAATCAAGGTCGTGCAGGGCGACACCGATCGCGTCGCGACCGGCCACGGAACCGGCGGATCGAGGTCGATTCCGGTCGGCGCGGTGATGGTTACGCGCGCCTCGCAGACGCTCGCGGCTTCCTTGAAAGAGCTGGCCGCCGACGCGCTCGAGGCAGCGGTCGCGGACCTTGAAATCGCGGACGGCCGCGTCCGCATCGCGGGGACGGACCGCTCGCTGTCTTATGCGGAAATAGCCGCGCTGCCGGCGGCGATCCCCGCGAAGCTGACGGCGACGGAATCCTTTGTGCCTCCGAGTGCGACCTATCCCAACGGCACCCATGCCTGCGAGGTCGAAATCGATCCCGACACGGGGATCACGCGGATCGTTCGCTACTCCATCGTCGATGATTTCGGGTTTACGCTGAATCCGCTGCTGTTGGCGGGTCAGGTCCATGGCGGCGTCGCGCAAGGAATCGGTCAGGCCCTGATGGAGCGCGCCGTATTCGACGAGAACGGACAATTGTTGACGGCGAGCTTCATGGACTACTGCATGCCGCGCGCCGACGATCTGCCGACATTCGATTTCGAGACCCGGAATGTCCCGTCGACCACCAATCCGCTCGGATTGAAGGGAGCGGGCGAAGCCGGTTCCATCGCTTCGACCCCGGCCGTCATGAACGCTGTGGCCGACGCGCTCTGGCGCGCCTACCGGGTCGATCACATCGACATGCCGGCGACGCCTTTCGCTGTCTACAACGCGATAAAGCATGCGACCGCGACTGCATGATGTCGCCTATCGCCGTGCGCTTGGAAACGCACTTGGGGTGAAAAAGGGAGGGCCTTCCATGAAACGATCCCTGGCCGTGGGACTCGTGATGGCTGTCGCCCTGGGCGCCGCATGGGCGGACGAAGATCCGATCAAGCAACGGCAAGATTTGATGAAAGCCAACGGCGACGCCACCAAGCCGATCGTCGGGATGCTGAAAGGAGCTCCGTTCGATCTCGCAGCCGTCAAGACGGCTTTGACCACATACGCAAATACGGCCGCGAAGGCGCCCGCTCTGTTTCCCGACAGCAGCAAGTCGGGCAAAACCGATGCTCTGCCTGCGATCTGGGAGAACAAGGCCGATTTCGACGCGCGCTTTACGAAATTTGCGGACGACGTCGACGCCGCGTCGAAGACCATCGTCGATGAGGCGAGTTTCAAGGCGACGATGTCGGGCGTTCTCAAGAACTGCGGCGGTTGCCACGAACAATACCGCGCCAAGAAGAGCTAGGCGCGCCAACGGAGGCTGGGGACCGCGAAGTATTGGCTGCTAAATGGACGTAGCGGAGCAGACGGCCTTCATTGCGCCTCCATGCCGGCTCAGCCCGCGGTTCGTCGGGCCAAATGCATGAGACGTCTGACCGGGCTTCTGGTGGTGGTCCTGGTCGCCGCTGCCTTCGCGGCTTGGTTGCTGTCCGCCCCGAAAACCATCGATGCGGATACCGCGGCGGCCGTTTCGGCGCCCGGCGACGCCGATGCGGGACGTATCGTGTTTTACGCCGGCGGGTGTGAATCTTGCCACGCGAGTCCCGGTCAACCCGATCCATTGCGGCTCGGAGGGGGATTGGCGTTGAAGACGCCGTTCGGCTCCTTCTATCCGCCCAACATTTCGCCTGACGAGAAGGACGGGATCGGCGGCTGGAGCGCCGTGGATTTCGCCAATGCTCTGCTGGAGGGCGTGTCTCCGAGCGGAAGTCATCTTTACCCGGCGTTTCCCTATACGTCCTACCGTCGAATGACGCCCAAGGATGTGCGTGACCTGTTCGCCTATCTGAAGACTTTGCCGTCCCTCGCAGGCCGGCCGCCGCCGACTTCGCTCGCGTTCCCGTTCGACATCAGGCGTGGCGTCGGGCTCTGGAAGCTCTGGTATCTCGGCCCGATCGGCAGCTCCGGCTCGGGCGGCGGCAGCGATTCGTGGCGGTTGGGCCGTTATCTCGTGGAGGGGCCGGGTCATTGCGCGGAATGCCACTCTCCCCGAGATTTTCTCGGCGGAATCATTTCGAGCAAGCGCTTGGCGGGCGGTCCGCTGCCCGACGGCAAGGGCAAGGCGCCGAGCTTGACGGCGGCCGGCCTCGCGGACTGGTCAAAGGCGGACATCGTCGAGGCGCTGTCGAGCGGCTTCACGCCGAGCGGCGACTCGCTGGGCGGTCAGATGGCGGCCGTCGTCCGCAACACCGCGCAACTGCCGGAGTCCTATCGCGAAGCGATCGCGGAATACTTGAAGAGCGCGTCTCGATAGCCGCGCGGCTACTCAGACGCGCGAGCATCGGAACGAATCCTCTCGATCATGGCTCGAACGCCGTTCGAACGTTGCGGCGTCAAATGCTGCTCGAGTCCGAGCTCACGGAACGTCGACATCGCGTCCGTCTCGAGTATTTGGTTTGCGGTTCGATCCGAGTACAGCGCGAGAGTGATCGCCACCAGGCCGCGAACGAGGTGCGAATCGCTGTCTCCGCGAAAATGAAGGATCGCGCGGCCGTCCGCATTTGCCCGCGGCTCACGCTCGATCCAAACCTGGCTCACGCAGCCTCGAACCTTGTTGGTCTCGTTGTGCGCGGCTTCGGGCAAAGGTTCGAGCGATCGGCCGAGTTCGATCACATAACGGTAGCGATCCTCCCAGTCGTCGAGAAAGGCGAAGTCTTCTTTGATCGTTTCAATCGTCGACAGTTTGACGCTCGGGGTGAGTGTTTGCGACGCGCTTATAACCCGGCGGATGGGTCGCCCGCCAGCTTTGTGTCGGCCCTTCCACCGCCGTCCGACGCTCGTGACCCAGCCAAGGGAGCTGCCGGTCCGCGTCCGTGAGCGATTGGGTGGAACCGTGGGCGGGAGCGCTCTTCGGGTCCGCGGTGGCGCGCACGCCAGCCGCCGACGCGCCGTCGTCCCTCGCCACGGCGAGAGCGGCGCAGCCCGCTGCCCCGAGCCCGGATGAAACTTCCTTCGGCGTCATGCGATCCGCCAACGCGGCAATCGCTGGGCTGCACGCGAACGCCTCGGCTTCGGATGCCGGTCTCAACGTCGAAAGATCGCCCAGAGGCATCGAGGAAAAGACGATGCCGAGCCAAAAGGCCGATTTGATAACGAACCCCATCAATGCATCTCGCCTGGCTTGTCGCAACGAAGAAGCGACGCTCTCAGCGGCTACACTATGCCGTTCGCTTGAAGACGGCGTCGTAAAATTGCCTATCATGCGAGCGAACGTGTTCACCTTGCATTAACTCAGAATGTGTGCGTTCTCACTACGAAAAATCAACCATAGCGCGACGCATCTCTCACGTATTTGCCGGTCGCCATCAGCCGCAGGAGCCGCCGCGATCTCTTCTTAGCGTAGATTTAAGGCTGGGCTGGGATCGTATACGGGGTCGAATCGACTCGGCGCGTGGAGTTTTTGTTCGGTGTTCCTGATCAAACGAAACTGGCGGCGCCTCGCGGAATTCGTCCGCGCGCAGGTGCGCGAGGGGGAAACCGACCGGATCTCGTCCGCTTGGTCGCTTACGCTCCAGGGTCTTTTCGTCGTCGCGATCGTTCTAGGACTGGCGATCGCCGAACGCATCGGGTGGCTCGGCGGCCGACCCTGGCTCGTTGCCGCGTGCGTTTCGGCGTTTCTTCTCTGCGCGCCACTGATGATCGACCGGCTTCGCGGGACGCATGCGGCGCGACGGGCCGTCAAATTCAGGAACGCCCATCAATTTGAGGCGCTCTCCGCGGCCGTCGGCGATTTGATCATGGAACACGATTCGAGCGGTCGAGTTCTGTCGGTCGGCTGCGAGGCCCGACAGCATTTCCAGATCGACGCGAAAAACCTTCTTGGAACAGGCTTCTACAATCGAATTCATGTCACGGACCGAACCCAGTTCCTTCATGCCCTCGCTTCCGCGGCGCAGGGCGGCGACACGGTCGCGACAACTTTGCGATTCCTATCCGGCGCGGTCCAGGGGACCGATGATGGATTCGACGAGCCGATCTTCGTGTGGGTGGAAATTCGCCTTCGCGGGCTTCCTGGAGACCCCGGTTCGGTGACTGGGCGCCAAGCGGTAGTTCTATCGGTCACGCGCGATGTTTCCGACGCCAGGGAAGTCCGGCAGCGACTTGAATCCGCTCGCGCCGAAACAGCCCTCGCCATCTCGTTGAAGGACAGGCTGTTGGCGAACGTGAGCCACGAATTGCGCACACCGCTGAACGCGATTCTGGGCTTCTCGGAAATTCTGGGGGACATTCAACTCGCGCCGACCGAACCCGCGAAGCGAATCGAATATGCCCGTATCATTCATTCGTCCGCCGAACATCTTCTATCGGTGGTCAATCTCGTACTCGATATGTCCAAGATCGAGGCGGGAAAATTTCAGATTCTGGCCGAACCGTTCGAGTTGGAGCCGTTGGTCAAAGACTGCTGCGATATGTTGCGGCTGAAAGCCGAAAATGGAAAAGTCGCCCTCATCCGCGCCGAATCCGATTTCTTGCTGGAAGTCGTCGCCGACAAGCGGGCCTGCCGGCAAATTCTGCTGAACCTCTTGTCGAACGCGGTTAAATTTACTCTGCCGGAGGGCCGGGTAGCGATAGGCGCTTTCGTCGCCGATTCCATGATCCATATCCATGTCTCGGACTCGGGGATCGGCATCGCCGCTCAAGATTTGCCGCGCCTCGGGGAACCGTTTTTTCAAGTTCGCTCCAACTACGATCGAAGTTACGAGGGGGCCGGCTTGGGATTGTCGTTGGTTCGTGGGTTGGTCGGACTGCATGGGGGGACGCTTTGGCTGGAGAGCTCGCCTGGGGTCGGCACACGCGTCACCGTGAGGCTCCCGTTGGATTGTCGATCGGTCGCCAGGGCGGGGAGCGGGGCGCCGCGGCTGGAAACCTTCGCCTCGGTGAGCGCCCGCGCCGAGCGTAAAGATCCGATTTTCGACAACTCCAAGTCGGCCTTTGCGACCGAGGAGAGAAAAATTGCCTGAAGTTCTGGCGCGCGCTCGTCACGACGCCGTGGTTTCGGGTACGGCGCGCGGAGCGACGAAAGGCCGCGCCGCCCGCGCGTGGGTCTTGTTGCGCCGGGTGCTGCCGGCGCGCACGCGGGGTTACGCCGTTGCGGCGCTGGCGGCGATGATGACGGGAATCGTCGTCAATGCGCTCACGCTTCAACACGCGCGCCACCCTTCTCCGTTCTTCGCCGTGAGGGGGCCTTCGACGTCGGTCGCAGCCAGGAACTCGCCGGAACCTGCGTCGCGTCCGCCTTCGACGTCGATCGCGGCCAAAAACTCGCCGGAACCGGCCTCGCCGGCGCCGTTGTCCGAGCCGCCCCCCGCTGCCCCGCCGCCGCCGCCTCGACCGGTTGGTCTCGGCGCGGCGAACGAAGCGGTCTCTCTGCCGCGAACGGCCGACCCGATAGCGGATATCATTCGTACGGGCGTCTCGCAGCGGTTGGTAGCTACGGCGCAGAGCGCTCTCGTCAAGCTGGGATATCCGATCAAGATCAGCGGCGCCGCGGGCGCCGATACCGCGGCGGCGCTACGTGACTTTGAAAAGGCGCACGGCCTGCCCGTCTCGACCGAAATCACCCCACATCTGGTCAAGCTTCTCAGCGCCGCCGCAACTTCCTCGGCCTCACGCTGAGCTCGTCGCGACTACGCGCGGATATCTGGGTCGCCGCCTACTTGCGTCGGGTTGCAGCGGAAGGCGCCTACGCGGTGCTTCGGCGACGTGGCGCCGCGGAAGCCGGCGCGATTTATATCATGGTGGATCGACTGGACGGGCGTACAGCACTTTTCGCGCCGGGCCCCACCGACGAGCTCTATGGTGAGCGCAGATGGTTCCGCGCTCATGCCTCCGAGTGGGTCGAGCCGTCAGTCGCCGAGGCGCGCCTCGCCCGCGAATTGCGGAACGATCCCGATCTCTGGGTGGTCGAGGTCGAAAGTCGCGACGGTCGGCATTGGCTCGACGTGATCCCCACTTGAACCCAAGCTCGGCTTGCCGAACGACGAACATATCGTTGACCGCCTTGCTTCGATCTTCGCCCGGCGCCAGAATTCCGTTGGGTGTACGACGCCTTCCCTTAAGTAAGGACGCGCCTCGAACGCTGTAACCAGGTTCCAAAGATGGCTTCGCCAAAGTCGTTCCGAGTTCCGATATGCGGCGATCTTGCGGTCAAGGCGTCGCGCACAATCGGGCGCTCCGTCGCTAGGAAATTCCTTACCCTGATCGAAACGGGAAGCCTCGTCGTCGAATTGCCGACCGGCGATCTCATCAAGCGGATCGGCAGGCTCCCGGGACCCGACGCGGAAATCCGATTCAAGACGTGGCGAGGCGTGCGTCGCGTCCTCACTCAGGGCGACATCGGCCTCGCGGCCGGATACCTGGACGGCGACTGGGAAAGCGAGGATGTCGAAGCGCTCGTGGAGTTGGGCGCTCGCAACGGATCGCGCTTGATGGACGCTCTCAGCGGCGCCTTGCCGTTTCGTTTTTTCAACTGGCTCGCCCATCGGGCGAACGCCAATACCCCGTCGGGTAGCCGCCGCAATATCGAGGCGCACTACGATCTCGGCAACGAATTCTATCGCCTCTGGCTGGACCGAAGGATGATATATTCTTCGGCCATATATCGCCGAGGCGAAGATACGCTCGAGGAAGCTCAGTGGACGAAACTCGCGCGTGTCGTAGAAAAATTGCAGATTTCGACCGCGCACGCCGTTCTCGAAATTGGCGGCGGATGGGGTGGTCTCGCGGCAGCCCTCGCTCGCGCCGGGGTTGGTCGGGTCACCAGCGTAACCATTTCGCCTTCCCAACTCGCCGAAGCCAGTTCGCTGATCCAAAAGGAAGCGCTCGCGGATCGCGTAGAATTCAGGCTGCAAGACTATCGAGAGGTGAAAGGCCGATTTGATCGTATCGTTTCGATAGAAATGATAGAAGCAGTAGGGCGGCAGTTCATGCCTAAGTATTTCGAAACGATCAGGGACCGCTTGACGCCGGGAGGGCTTTGCGTGTTACAAGCGATTACCATCGCCGAAGAACGTTTTAGCAACTATTGTAAAAGACCTGATTTCATCCAACGATTCGTTTTTCCTGGTGGATTCCTACCTTCCAAGACGTTCTTGCGGGATGCTCTTGAAAGCGCGGATCTAAAAATCGTGGCGGTGGAGAATTTTGGCGAAAGCTATGCGTTGACATTGCGAGAGTGGCGAAGGCGTTTCCTCGAGAAGTGGCCGCATGTCGAACGGCTCGGCTTCGACACGCCGTTCAGGCGACTCTGGGAATATTACCTCTGCTATTGCGAGGCCGGCTTCCGTTCTGGCATGGTCGATGTCGGTCTTTATTCCATTCAGCATCGTCGCTCCTGAGGCGACCGTCGCGTAATCTTATTTGCTCTTCGAGCTGCGCTTACGTCGCTCGGAACTGACCTGGAAACAAGTCGCCGCTTCGATGACCATAATTAGGCGCTGTTTAACCAAGCGCCAATGCATTCGCGAATCGCCGGACTTCAGCGGATCGAATTAACTTCAGGGAAACGGGCACACCGATAATCTCCCTCCATTCCAAACGGCGGGCAAGACAAGGCCGGATGGATTTCACTTTTGGAGCAGGAGCAAAAATATGGTCAAGTCTCTCAAGGCGTTCGTCGGCAACGAGTCTGGCGCCACCGCTATCGAATACGCGCTGATCGCTTCGTTGATCGCCGTCGCGCTCGTCACCGTTTTGACGAACCTGGGCAAGGGCCTCAGCACCGAATTCAGCGAAGTCAGCGGCGTGCTGAAGTAAGCGGACGTCGAGTCCGCCCCGCCCACAGGCTCGCCGTCGTCCCGAGCCTTCGCGCGCCCCCTTCATCGGGCGGTCGAGGTTTCGCGAGGGCCGAGCGATTTTCGTCGGCCTACGCCGCCCTGCGCCGCAGGTCGGCGTAGCGATGGAACCGAGTCCGCTCGCCCTCCGCGCCTCGAACGCCTTCGAACGCGATCGGTATTTTCCTGCTGCGGCAAGGGTGGCAGTCGCCGAAAAACTTCGTTATGCTTCGGCCGTCCCGTGCCCGAGGACGGATGGAAGCGAGCGATTGGCGGTCGAAGCGATGACAAATTCCGTGACCACTGTGCCCGGGGCGGCGCCGATCGAGCCGCCCTCGCGCCGCGATTTTCTTTATCTCGCTACCGCGTCGGTGGCCGCGGTCGGCGCCGCGGCGACGCTATGGCCGTTCATCGACCAGATGAATCCGGACGACTCGACCGTCGCCGCGGGCGGGCCCATCGACATCGACCTCAAGCAAATCCAGCCCGGGCAGCAGATCGTCGTGCTGTGGAGCGCCCGGCCGGTGTTCATCGTCAACCGGACCAAGCCGCTGCTCGACGTTCTCCAGGATCCGAAGCTCGTCGCACGGCTCTCCGATCCGGATTCAACGAATCTTCAGCAACCCGCCTACGCCGTCAACTGGCATCGTTCGATCAAGCCCGAATATCTCGTCCTGGTCGGCATCTGCACGCACCTGGGCTGCATCCCGAAGTACTTTCCCGACCCCAACGCGAACGATCCCGCGCCCAACTGGCTCGGCGGCTTT
>Ga0182024_10019126_pt1 | contig 12660 bp, 12 predicted proteins | sample P32metaG_FD_120480 | JGI IMG/M metagenome (GOLD analysis project Ga0182024, IMG submission 120480) | Permafrost microbial communities from Stordalen Mire, Sweden - P3-2 metaG (Illumina Assembly) | ecosystem: Environmental > Terrestrial > Soil > Wetlands > Permafrost | place: Sweden: Stordalen... | reverse complement strand
AGGAGTTCCACGGTGTCCGCCACAAGATGCCAGTAGACCAGTGGTACGCTCAAAAAAGAAGTGGGAAGTCCTGGAATAGGGTACCCGGGTATTATCATGCAACCATCATATTGATCGAACTTGGAATCTATGTACACATGGTTTGTGTGCTTGGGAAGATCGTCCAGCGTGCTTACCTGAATAAACGGCTCTCCCAAATCGAGCGGTGTGGGCGGAAAATCTTGAACGCATGTGATAGAAAGAATTAACTTTGCTGAAGCCCGGTCTACCGCTTCGGCTAGAGCGGTCGGATACCAGTTATACCCGGCATAGAGCGCTACTTCATTAGGCTGTATTTTCTTGACATCTTGATGATACGTAAATGGGTCCGTGTAATTCACGAAGAAGCCGGGATTACCCGCCAAGCCTACCGGGTTCAAGCTCTCCATTGTCAGAGCACGTACGGTCCGCCGGCTGCGTACAGCATCAGCGAGCCATTGCGCTGCAACCCGAAAAGTATGCCGCTGGTCCGGAACCACGCTGACCGCGATGTCACGAAGGTGTTTCAGGTAGGCTTGGCCGAAAACCCCTTTTCCGACTGGGCTTACATTGAAAGCGGGAATAAACTTGTAAGAATCAATCAACGGAAGATTCCAGATCTGGGGGGATTCATAAGTGGCAGAGAGCAAGATCCCAGGGATTTTCCCCCGTCGAAGAAAAGCGGCAATCAGCTCCGCCCCGAATAGCCAGAGATGCAAACGGTTGATGAGCCCTCGGGCTGAACAGACCTTTTCAGGCCATCCGGGAATTTCGATTACTCCTCCGTCCGGGACATCGTGAGTGATGGAAACAAGGTTTGATACGTCTCCAAGCTCCGACCGAACCCGGCCAGCTGCGCGTTTCGATGCAAAGAGGACGATGAAAGCCTTGCATGCGTGGAGCTGCTTGACCGTTTCGGTTAGGTGAGCTTCCTCCTCGCGCTCATTCTCATATCCCAACAGCGCCACATCATTTTGTTCGGCGTCTCGAACAAGGAAGCGCTTCTCAAATTCCGGGGATTGATGGACGCTTAGCTCTTCGTGGAATCTCTCAAAACGTGCAGATGATCGAACTTTCTGCGGTTTGTACCGTTTAGTAAAAGCGAATCCTGCGGAGCGGCAAATCTGCTCCATTCCAAATGCGTCATCACCGGCCGCTAGCAATCGACCGTCCTTTTGAACAATAAGATCCGCGGCGAATTCTGCCGCACCAATAATTTCCGGAAGACTGTCTGCCGCCTTTTGAATCTCAGTCACGGCAAAATCGACATAGCGGTCGCCAGCTTGCTGAGAGTTACTAGGCATGCACTGGAATTCCCCCGAAAACGGTTCGATGGTCCTACATAAGTCATTGGAAAGCAATTGCTGCTCGGCGTGAAACGATTTCAATACGTCGAACAAACTGGACTCGCCCTCATTTGTGACACAAGTGGTTAAGTGACTCAAATCATGGAATGGAGGATCGAGTCATGGGATTGTCACGTAGGCAGTTCACCAGGAATTTCAGCGTCGGCTCTACGGCGGCTACAAGCGGGGTTTCTCTAGCCGAGTTCGCGCGGGAGTTGGAGGTTAACCCGAAAGTGTTGCATCGGTGGCGGGATGAGTTCCGGCAGGGTGCACGAAGGACGTTTCCTGGCCAGGGGAAGCCGTATGGTCCTGAGGACCGGATGGCTGAATTAGAACGAAAGATCGGTCAGCACACGGTGAAGATAGATTTTTTGGAGGGTTGCTTGCAGCGCATCGAAGAACTGTGGATGCTGCCGGCATGGAAGTCCACGATTTACTGTAAGTTCGACGAAGAAGTAAGCATGGGTTGGGAAATGAGCATCGGTCGGATGGCAGACCTGGGCGGGGTGAGCGGGTCTGCCTTCTACCGTCTGGGGAAGGATGCTAAGGCTGGTGCAGATCAGGATACGGATTTGCATGATGCCATCCAGTGCATTGCCTTGCAATGGCCCAGCTACGGTCGGCCACGCATCACTCGGGAGTTGCGACGGTATGGAAGGACGGTGAAACCCAAGCGGGTCCGCCGACTGCTGCGAGAGGACAACCTGCTCTGCGTGCGCAAGCGCAAATTCGCGGTGACCACCGACGGCCGTACGGGCGACAGTCTATCCGAATTTGGCCGCTGAGCTTGTGCTGACCGGGTGAACCAACTCTGGCGGGCCGATATCACCGGTATCCGGCTGCGCGAGCAGTTCGTCTGCTTGGCGGTGATTCTCGATGTTTTTTCGCGCCGCGTCATCGGCTGGGCCTTGGAGCGCAGAGCGCAACCTGGAGGATGAGTTGACGTTGACGGCGTTACGCATGGCTCTGTCGCGAATCCAACCAGGTCTGGTGCACCACTCCGATCGCCGCTGCCAGTACGCCAGCGCCGCCTACACCGACCTGTTGCGGCCAAGCCAGGTCGACATCAGCATGAGCCGTAAAGGTAATCCGTGGGATAACGCGGCCTGTAAGTCGTTCATCAAGACGCTCAAGTATGGAGGAAATCGCCGCAACGAGTATCGCAAATGGCTAAACTCCGGGACTTCATCCTGGAAGAGGTCTACAATGAAAAACGCCTGAATTCGGCACTGGGTTATTTGCCGGCCGCGGGGTTCGAGGCCCAACTGGCCGCACAGAACAAGGAGAGCGCTGGGGCGGCAGCTGACGGCATGAGTTTTCTGAGGCATGGGGAGATCTATCCATCCGACGGGAGGCAAAACCGGGAGTGGCTTGCTCACCCACGCCCGGCGCTCATCGGCTTGTATGAATCTCCAGCCGGCTATTCCTTGGGGGGCTCGCTCTCCAGCAATGTCGCCTCCGCTTTACCGGCCGGGACCAGAATGCGCTAAGGTGCTCTTGCTGGGCGACAATTCGACAGCAAACGGAAAATAGTCTCTTAACCGTTTGTGTCACTCATGGGGACAACCCCAGGTTCAACTCACAGTCCGGCTTAGGACGCCTCAATTCCGTGCGGGGTGGCGCGCCGTTTTTTGTCCGGAGACTGCAAACCGATTGTGCGTTATCGTGGGTTAGCGACCCCATTTCGGGCCCTCTGGTAATCCACGATCATTGGTTGGTGAGGCAGGATTGTCGTTTCCCGGATCAGCGGGTTGGTCAGGTTAGACCCGAAGACCACAGCGAAAGGCCGGTTCTCTTTCTTGCGATACCGCCAATATCCTCCCTCGAGAATACGCTGGGGACAGTATGCCGGCGAACGTACCCCGAACCGGCAAGGATCAGCCTTGACATAGCGGGATCGATTCCAATATAACGGCCTATAAATTCGTCAGGATTGAAGAGAAGCCATGGACAGAGAAGGCACGCCTCCGACGCTGAGTTCGCGAAGGAATTCCTTATCGGAAACGCGCGTTCCTTCCGTAGACCGGGCTCTCAGCTTGCTCGAATTGGTAGCATTATCGGAGCAGGGTTTGACGCTCTCCGACGTGAGCCGCAAACTCGACATTCCCCGGAGTAGTGCTCACTATCTGATTCATAGTTTGGTCATACGAGGCTACCTGGAGCGAAATCCGTGCGGTCGAGGCTACACCCTGGGACTACGCGCCGCCAATTTTGCGAGGCTGCCTTCTGCCAGGTTGCTACTGAGGGAGCTCTGCTCCCCTTTTCTCCAGCTTTTGGCCAAAGAGGTTGGCCTGACAGCTCAGGTCGGTGTCTTGGATGGAGCCGAGGCGCTCGTTATTGATAGGGTGCAAGCGGCTGATGATATTCGTCTGGATTCCTGGGTAGGGCGACATTTCGACCTACACTGCACCGCGCTCGGCAAAGCATTGATCGCGCACTCCCCCCCGAAGGACGTTGAGAAGCTTTTTGAAGGAGGGGAATTGCCGAGGCACAACCACAGGACGCTTCGTTCGCTCAGTGGTGTTTGGACGCAGTTGGCGGAGATAAGAGAAAGAGGTTACGCAGTCGATGACGAGGAACATGAGTTGGGTGTACGTTGCGTCGCGGCTCCGGTCTTCAATTATCTCGGAATTACAGTGGCAGCAGTATCGGTGTGTTCGTCGGTGAATAAATTTGCTGAATCGCGAATTGGACATATGGGCAAGAGGGTTCTTGAAGTAGGAAGGGAGATTTCAAGGAATCTTGGTGATTCTCCGCTCGTGGTCCTGGAGCTCCCCGGCCCAGGGTTTTCGCCGAAGCGAATTCGATATTAAGGTTTTCCGCCCGCTCATGCTCGTAACTTGAAACCGCCCACTATTAGCTGATGGCAAAGAGTCCACCCTGACTCAAAGGCCTGCGCGGGCCCACTCCTGTCGTTCCTCAAAAATGGTATGACCAACCAGCTCTGGGGTGTTTTCACCCCCGCCCGGAAGAATACAGCCGCCCGAGGTCATTCCGAAGGGCGGTTGCATCTCGATGATCCCACCCTTCCACAATGTCCAATATCCTGCGTTTGCAGATTTGGAATCCATCGAACACATGAATCTACCTGGAGTCTGCGAGCAGGGCGTGTGTGTCACGAAAGCTTCTTTTTAGCAAGGAGCTCTACTGTATCGGCGACGAAATGCCAGTAAAGCACATTCAATACAGGTCGCGAACTGGAAGCCGCGGGGACTGTGTAATCGGGAATCTTCAATACTGCGTCATATTCTGACCACTTCTCATCGATATGGATGTGGGAATTGCGTTTCGGAAGCTGCTCCAACGAATTGACGTGGAGGAGAGGTCCTTGTGAGCCGTACATTACGGGCCGGGGAGGTTGGTTCTGGACGGTCGTTATACACAGAATTAGTTTTCCCTCCGCTGCATCCACTGTTTCGACTAACTCCGGCGGATACCAGTTGTAGCCTAAGAAAAGCGCGACATCATCTTTTGCGCAGACCTTACCAAGCTCTGGATACATTGCGTCGCCCTCTACATATACCGTAAACAAGTGCGGGTCACCGGGTAAGTCCACCGGGTTCACTCCGTGAATAAGAAGTGCAAACACTTTGTGGCCATTTTCGATCGCTTCGGCCATCCATTGTGCTCCTTGCCGAAACTTCTGTCTCTGTCCAGGTATGATACTGGTCAGGATTTGTCGTATGGCATTCAGGTAGGTTTCTCCGAGCTCTCCCTCTTTAACCGGGGTTACATCGAAAGCTGGGACGAAGCGATACGAATGGATCAGGGGAAGATTGTGGATCTGCGGGCTTTCGTAAGTAACCGAAAGGAGAATTCCGGGCATTTTGCCGCGTCGTAGAAAGGCACCAATCAGCTCCGTCTGGAAGACCCACAAGTTAAGTCGTTGGATGAAACTTCTGCCTGAACAGATTTTTGATGGCCATCCCGGCACATCGATGATCCCTCCATCCGGAACATTGTGCGTAATTAGGATAAGGTTCTCTCGTGAGCCATATCTCGTCTGGACGTCTCGCGCAATCCCCTCAGAAGCAAACAGAATCACGCATGCATTAGCGGCCAACAACTCATTGGTGTATGCCTCGAGATGAGCCTGTTCCAGCCGCTCATTTTCGTAGCCTAGCAGTACTACGTCATTGCTGTTCACGTCCCGGGAATACATCTGGCCTTCGTAGTCTGCTGTCTGATAGTACGGGACGGCTGTGTTAAGAGCGGATGGATCTTCTTGAAGATTCAACGCCAGGTCGGGCTTCCAGCGCTTTGCAAAGGCGATGCCGCCAGCAGCCCAGACGAATTCCATTGTGAAACTGTCATCACCTGCAGTAAGCAGCTGGCCGTGGCGAGAGACGATGCGTTCCGCGGCTGCTTCAGAGGCTGCGGTTATCGTGGTAAGACCGTTGCGGCATCTATCGATCTGGTCCACAGCGAAGTCTACGAAGAGGTCGCCAGCCTGCTGTTCGTCTGTTTCCTTATTTGCGTCGATGGAGCTTGCCATTGGAGATCCTTTCTTATTCCTGACCGGAAATCGCGAGTACAAATTTCTGTCTTGCTAGTAAAGACATCGGCACTCCCCAAGGTACATGTGCACGTCGATTATTTCCATGGCGGTCCTTTTTCAACGCTTTTATTAGCTTATGCAGCCGCACCAGTCCATGGCCGCGATGGCGTATGTTTTGGTTGCCGTGATGACTTCATCGATGGAGACATATTCGTTTTCCGAGTGGGCCTGATGCAAGCTTCCAGGACCGTAAGTAACGGATGGAATTCCAGCCTGATTCAGCCACGTCGCGTCATCCACGGCGCAAAAGCCCTGAATCTGCGAGTGATTTCTGACTTGAGGCTTTACCTGGGTGACCTGCTCGTGCGCGCTGAGTAAGCATTCGACGATTGGATGGCCGGGATCAATGCTGGTTGCTGGCCAATTGAAATTCCATTTCACCTCTGGCGGGTTTTGCTTGAGCCAGGAATCGAGTGCCGCGATTTGCATAATATAATCAGTAACTTCCCGCTTAACGTCCCCTGGATCCTCTTCGGGTGAGTGCCAGATCACATACTCAATCGTGCAGTACCCTGCGAACTGGAAAGGCACTGGAATTCCAACCGGACCGCCATTGATTGCACCTGGGTAGATTGTGAAATGCCCCGGACGGAACAGGGGATGCTTTTTTGCCAGGCACCAGTCTTCATCCAATTTCTTAAGGGCGTTCAGAATAAAGATTGCTTTGTCAATGGCATGAACGCCCACCTCTGCGCCTTTTCCGCCAGCTCGTGTCAACTCGTCCCGAACAGAGAAATGGGCCGGCTTCCCCCGACATGTCAGACTCATCCAAATCATTCCCGACGTCGCAGGAACTATCGCAAGACTTACCGGCGGGGCTGATGCTTCGGAAATGACGGCCGCGTCTGCGCGATGTCCTCTACGAATAACAGCCGTCGTACCAATCTCGTGCTCCATCCACTCTTCACCGAGGACGCTTTCCAAAATCAGATCCCCTTTTAGCTGGACTTTACAGTCCACTAAAGCCTTCGCCGCCATGAATTGAGCCGCGATACCCGACTTCATGTCACAAGCGCCACGGCCATAAATTCGACCGTTTTCTACCGCTCCGCTGAAGGGGTCCTTGGCGAGCCACTTGTCAGTTTCCGTGAAGGGGACTGTGTCAATGTGACCGTTGAAGATCAACGACCTGCCGCCCCCACTTCCACGAAGGACGCCTACAAGATTGTGCCGCGAAGGCGCGGCCTCAAAAAAGTCCACCTCGCAGCCGATGTTCTGGTAACGCTCGGCCAATATCTCGTTGCAACGACTCTCCCCGCCCCTGAAACGCCCCAGATCAATATTGGGATAATTGGGATTGACACTCGGGCGCTTGATCAGGTCCGAGCAAAGCTGGACGATGTCGTCCCGGAGAGATTCAATGTATGCCAGCACACGCGGTCTACTGGGCGAACCTGCGGACAAGGTTATTCTCCTCTGACTCAGAACAGGTGGGAGATAAAGCAATAATAAACTGCGTTCCTCAAAAGTTGTACCTGTAGCCAGCGTTATGAAGCGGCGATAGGTGTCGTCGCCCGGACCTGTTGGAGAGAGGCGAAATATCGATCGTCGGTAAATGAGCCACTTAGAGCCATCATGCCTTCAGATCACCAACCTTCTGAATCCAGCGGCGCGTCCACTCTACAGCTTCATACCCTAAATCCTCGACAGTGTTACCCAGGAACATGATCCCCTGAATGCGGCCGCTTTGAAGCCAACGCAAGCCTAATTCACACTGGGTTTGCATTCCGGAAACAGGCCAAGTAGTCTTGTTGTCATAGTCCACGAAATAGCATCCCAAGATTTTCCTTGCACGGGGAGCCGATTTCTCCACTAACTCCAGATTCTGTTCGAGATTAGCGAGAAAACCAGGCTTCCAACTCCAGAGAACGATGACATCTATTAAGTTCAGATAGTCCGATAACGGTAGACTCAACTCCCTCGTGTATAGCGTGGCAAAGAGTTCGAGGTGTTTTCCTGAAGATCTGAGTTGTTCCCGAATCGCTCGAACTTCATCTACCGTCAAGGCTGCGCGCTTACCTTCTTTCTTCCCAGTGAAGAAGTCGTCCATGTAGACGCCGGCGAAGTTCGGTGTCCGCTTCGCCATCTGCAGAACCTGCGCTCTCTCTTCAGGTGACGTCCGCCCACCGCTGCCGACGACCGACCAGATTACGCGCCGAAACGGTTGCAGGGCAATCGTATACTGGTCAAAGGGCGGTTCAAATTCGCCATACTTGGTCTCCGCGCCAGAACTTTGATTCATGAGGACGTTTGGAACTCCCAAATAGAACGCACCCTCAGCCGGAGTCATGAGCGATCGGCGCCCAATACTCGGGTAGTCGCTATTGGGGGGAGCACCGAAAAGCCAAAGTCGATCCCGCACGGTGCCTTCCTTGGAAACGACGGTCTGGCCGGATATTGGCCACGGAATCCCACTAGCCGCAACTGCAGCCGCTGTCCTCAGAAGGGCGCGGCGATCGATTTTAACTGCGCTCATAAATGTTGAATCCTTCAATTGTTGACGCTGTCCCCCAAGGACTCCGCTTTCTCGATGTGAAATCCTATCTTTCTTGCCCGGAGTTCGCTTTCCAGTCAATGGATCGGCGGCTCAGCGCTCTGCGGTCACACGTCCGTGGATGGAATTTGGATCTCAAAAGTCGTTTTCAAATCCATACAGCCTCAGTAGTTTTCCCAGCCAGCAGCGCGGACGGGCAGAGACCATTGTTCATGAACGATCTGCCATGATTCTCCGAAAGGGAGGAGCACGCTTGTATAGCGTCCTTCGCGGGAGGACTGATCGCCACTCTTGAACGATTCGACAAGCTCATAGGAGACAGCGACGTAAACAACGGCGCCTTCCCGGAAAATCTTTAGATCCGTGACTTTGATCTTAAGCGCGGAGTGTTGATTCATGAACTCTTGCGCGTAGTTCTTGTATCCATCCCAGTCGTGAAAGTTAGTAGAATAAAGGTGAAAATAGCGATCCCAGGATGATTTGCGGAAGAATTTTTCTAGGTTGTCCGCGTTTAAGCTCTCCCAAGCTGCGAAGGCGTCAAGGGTAAATTCTCCGACCGAGTCCTTGTTTGCCTTTTCGATAACGGGTAGAAAATCCACAGTGCTTGCTCCATCAAATGATCTTTCTACGGAAGTGCGTGACAATGGACGATCGACTCCGGGCTGTCGAACGGTGAGCTGTCGTACCAAAACTGCTACGCTGCAGGCGGCGCGGGTGGAGACCAATGCTCATGGCAGACGAGCCACTGACTATCAACCTTCACGAGGATGCCCGTGTAGCGGCCTCCCTCTACGTGAAAATGTTCACCGGCTTTCGATTTGCTGTCGACAGTATACGTCCCGACAACCCAAGCGGTATTGCCGACGCGCTCGACTCTGATCTCTTTTTCTTTGATTCCTTGGGCGTCCAAAGTGTTGAGGTAGGTCTGGGTGCCGGCCATGTATTCCTTGAAGTTGTCAAAGCGAAGCGGACAGTAATCAAAAAACATATCCTGCACCGCATTCCGAAAATAAGGAACGCCGTTGTCGGCGACGCGGCTATTCCAGGCTCCCCAGGTCTTCAGAACAACTTCTTTGATTGCTGCGGTTTCAGGATCGTTCGTTTTCCGTGTGGCTACCATAACCCCCCTCTAGAAGGTGTGTACCATAACCCGGATGAATTGATGATTGACCCAATAAAGGAAAGCGTATCGCGTCACCGCCCAACTCGGAAGTGATTTCAATACAGTGAACAGAGTTGAACACCCTTCGTTGTCTCTCCTACACTTCGGAACGAATCCGCTTCAACGTTGTTTGAACCTCGATCAATTTAATGTGATGCCTACTGCGATGATGAATTGTCAACTGGAATGCGCCGGTTGGTCCCGGCTCCCGAGCGTGACCGAAGACCCGGCTTAGAGCGAGAAAAGCCACCGGTCATCATATCTACGAAGCGCATATTCCTATAGAGGAAAGTGTGAGGATCCCGCTCCCATCATCGGTCCAAAGCTGGGACACCCGGACTGGACACGAGCAGAGACTCATGCAATCCCGTCACGGCTTGTCAGTTTAGTTCGTGGACTTCCGGCCATGCGTCTCCTGCCCACGATTGCTGGTTGGGAGTAGTATATGACGCGATCCTTGCCGACCGAAGCGAGAACGCGAGCGCGAAAGTTGAGGGCTTTTAGCATGGAATATTGGTATGAATTTTGGCTAGCTAATTTTGTGGTCACGAGTATTGGTTTTGCACTGATATCAGTGGTCGTTCTCGTAGGCGGCATCAAGGACATAAGTCAGATGTTCTCTGCGCTCCAAAGAAGCCACGACAACAAGCATGACCCAGACTCCCGTGATCATCCGAAGTGACATCGGAGGTAACTCGAGTCGAAACGGCGCTGCCGCTTCGTTCGAAATTCTTGTGCAAATTTATATTGGGAGGGCGGAGTGCACTTCTCTTTACTAGACTGGGCTATTATCGCCGCGTATGTCGTCGGTTCGATTGGGGCGGGGTTGTATGGAAAGAGGTATATCTCCGGCATCTCAGATTACCTGGTGGCAGGGCGCTCCATGGGACTGTTTTTGGGAATCGCCACCCTGGCTGCCACCGAGAACGGAACTGTGAGCTTCATGTACTATGCCCAGTTGGGCTATCAAACCGGATTCTCGGCATTCATAAACAGTCTTCTCCTTGGTGTGACTCTGCTTGTGATGGGCCAGACGGGCTTCGTGGTTCATAAGCTGCGTGAGCTGAGACTGATGACTATTCCGGAATTCTTCGAGAAGCGCTACAGTAAGCGTCTGCGCATCTTGTGCGCCGTCCTGATGGCGACCGGCGGAATTCTCAACCTCGGGATCTTCCTCAAAGTTGAAGGCACGTTTTTGACGATCATCAGTGGCCTCCCAATTCGCTATCTTAACGTAACCATGGTTGGCATTCTGGTCTTGGAGACGCTGTACACAGTCCTCGGTGGAATGGTGTCCGTACTGATCACGGACTTTGTGCAATTTATCTTCCTTGGTCAGGCGGCTCTACTGATAACCGTTTATACGATTCGTGTCACGGGTTGGGGAAAAATGCACGATGCGGTGCTACACGGGATGGGCGCAGGCGGTTTCAATCCCATCATCAACCCGGACTACGGCTGGGCGTATATCATTTTCATGATTCTAAGCGATCTGTCGGGCGACGCCTGTTGGCAGCCCATCCAGATGCGGGGTTTTTCAACCCGTGACCCCAAAACGAGCCAGCGAGTCTTCTACTGGACCGGTATCGTTTTCCTAGCGTTGGGATTGATGCCGATGCAGTGGGGGATTGCGGCGCTGGCGAAGTTAGGCCCCAGCGCGGACTCTCTGCAGGCCATGCCCATCTTTCTCAGCCAAATACTGCCGGCCGGAGTGTTGGGCCTGGTTGTTGCAGGGATGCTGGCGGCCACCATGTCTGTAAATAGTTCCTATTTGCTAAGTTGGAGCTCGATCGTTGCGCAAGACGTCATATTGCCATTAAGGAAGAAACCCCTCAGTTCGAAGGGCCAAGTTGTACTCAATCGAACCACCAATTTTGCAATTAGCGTGTTCATTCTGTTTTGGAGCTTATGGTTTACGCCGTCCGGGCCAACATACTTCTACTTGTTTGTTATGGCCACTGTGTTTCTTGCTGGTGCCTTTGCCGGTGTCGTCGGAGGTCTTTATTGGAAGCGCGCTAACACCCTTGGGGCGTATTGCGCGTTGATCCTCGGAATTTGTGGTGTCGTTGGCTTCTTCTTCTTTCACATTAAAGCAGGCTATGCTGGGACAGCGTCCTTTGTTCTTGCGGCACTGGGAATGGTCTTGGGGTCCCTATTCGGTAAGCGAGATGACTATAAACTCTTTCAGATGAAGGAGGCTGCCCTGCAAGCAGCTGCGAGCGACGGGGTGTGATGCACACTCCTTTCTTACTAACATCGAAGGTGCGATTAGCGTTGTTTGAGACGGTAATCGGCGAGCGCAAACCAGCAGTCTCGATGACATTTCACAGGTGCGTGGATTGCCGCGTCACCGTCGCGATCCGCAACTACAACGTGCGCTCCACGCTGGGCTGCGAGCAAGGCGACTTCGCGCCCACTTCCGTGCCGCCCCCAACGATAGGAACGACCTGACGGCTCAATTCTTTTTCCGGAGGCTGACGTCGGATCTTGGGTTCTTTCAGTTGCCAGCATTCAATTCCGTTACCGTGTTAATTCGATTGAATTCAGGAGGATATATGGGGACCATAGAGCCTGAGGTGGCGAAGCCAAAAGGGACTCTCCCGACTGGTTCGGAGAGTGTACTTCTGGCATACAGTGATCAGATAAGCGTGGCGCCGGGTGACATCATTCGTTTCATGGTCAGCTGCAGTTACACCGAATACTCAAACGAGATAGTGCGCCTCATTCATGGGGATGCCAGTAAGAACGGGCCGGGGTATAAACACGATGTAATTACGACCGCAGTAAATCGTAAGTACAAGGGAAGGGTGCAGGCTATACGGCCGGGCTCGTATGTAAAGGTCCCCGGCAGCCCAGGGTTGTGCGCTAAAGAAGGCTTTAGTGTGACGGCGTGGATATTTGCAACCACACCTGGTAAAGGCATGCAAGGCCTACTGACGAAATCGTGCTCGGCCGAAGGAGGAAGTTATGGACTATTCATCGATGAGTTCGGAGGCTTGGCCTTCTGCGTTAGTGGATCGGGCCAAGAACGCACGTGGGGTCGCACATGCAGGCCCTTAGAGCCTTCTACATGGTACTTCGT
>Ga0182024_10019125_pt1 | contig 12660 bp, 24 predicted proteins | sample P32metaG_FD_120480 | JGI IMG/M metagenome (GOLD analysis project Ga0182024, IMG submission 120480) | Permafrost microbial communities from Stordalen Mire, Sweden - P3-2 metaG (Illumina Assembly) | ecosystem: Environmental > Terrestrial > Soil > Wetlands > Permafrost | place: Sweden: Stordalen... | reverse complement strand
CGCTGTCGCTCAGAAAGCGGTGCCGAGGAATCACCGACGCGACAATATCGGCACAGTTACAACGCGCCGCCGCATCTGGAACGGGCGTGGCGGGTCCGGCTATGAGGCGGGCTTGTTCTTCGATGAGGTCGGCGGCGTCGGCAAGGGCTCTGTTCACGACCTCGGCGCTCCAATGATCGCGCCCGGCCGCAAGTTCTCGCAGGTGCAGCACCAAGGCTTCGCGGGCCGCTGGGTCGGTCATCGGGGCTGCTCCTTTGGTGCGTCGGCATAATCGGTCGTGATCGTCTCGAACACGCGAACGCGACACCGGGCTCCGAACGCGCGTTCTTTCTTGCGATGCTGTTGGACGAGGCGCTCGACGCTCTCGCGGTCCAGCGCATGGCCCACCTCTGCTCGGCACGACTGACAACAGAGCAGCGCCTCGTAGCGAACAAGATAGCGCATCGGCGCATCCACGTGGACGGTTCCGGCGCTCATCGTGAAACCTCGGCGGCGGATCGGTACGCATCGCAGAGCGCGCCGTAGATTGCATCGGGATACGGCTGCGACGGATTCGCCGCAACGCCGCGCGCTAGTCGCATCGCGCGTTCGCGCCATTCGGCTTTCCACGCATTGCTGGGCTCCGGTCCATGCTCGTCACCGGCAGCGCGGAGCTCGTCGTCAATCGCTGAGAGTGATCCGGGGCGACCGACCATGCCGATGATGCCGCGCGCGAACACGCAGTCCATCGTGCCGCTGTTCTGTGCGGCGAGGAGGCGCAACTCGCGGGCGATCAGCCGATCTTCGAGTTGGCCGTCACCGGCAGCGCGGAGGCGGCGGACCTCGGCGATGAGAGTGAGGACGGTCGTCGGGTCGAAAGCCACGATGAAGCGTGAGTCTTCCAAGTTCATGTCGCCGGTCTCATCGCCGATCATGAGATAGTCACCGTTGTCGTGCTCCTCTAAACGCCACGGTCCCCGGCGTTGCTGCTTTCGCAAGCGCCTCCAAGGAGTCGAGGTCCAGCGCGGCCGTCACCGGTGCCTCATCGCTCATGATTCAACCGCCCCGGAATCCGCGCCATCGTTCGCCGCACGCCCCTGCGCAAGCCGGATCGCGACGACGAGCAATTCCCGCACGTTGGGCTGCAACTCGCCCCACGCCTGACGACGCGCGGCTTCGTCGGCGATCGCGTCCTCGCGGTCGAACATCGCGCTGCGGGCTTCGGGCGTCATGGCGTCGAGGGACGTGGGCGCGGCCAGCGCGATCCGGACGCCTTCGGCCGCATCGACGCCCAGCATGTTCTCGTTCGCCGACGCCCAGCGCGCCGCGAGATTCCACACCCGTCGCAGCGCCGCGGCGGTATCGCGCAGCAGCTGCGTGCGCGCGAGTTTGGCCAATCCTTCGGCGCTCGGCACGGCCTCGCCGAGCAGCCGCGCCTGATCGGCTGCTTCGCGATCGCGCTCGGCGGCCCACGCGCGCAAGCGGCTTTCGAGCGTTGTCGTCGCGCTGCTCATCGTTCGCCTCCATTGTTCGAATCAGGATCGCGCCCGATCGGCGCATCGAGCCACGGCCCGAACCGGACCGTCATCGGCGACAGGGTGTTTAACGCCCAGATGACCGCGAGGAACCAGAGCGTGAGCGGTCCGAACGCCACCGTCATCAGTGCCTCACGGCGCGTCCACGATGAACCGCGGCGGCTGAGCAGGCCGATCGCGAAGGTCGCGATGCCGACCGCGAACCACGCTGCGACGATGTAGAGGGCGATCATGCCGTCTCGATCGCCGGCGGGATCGGCCCGTTCGTCCGCTCGGCGTAGCTGTCCCAAAGATCGAGGTACGTCGCCGCTCGCCGAAGCCGATCGCGATCCTCTCGGAACAGACCGAGCCCGCGATTGCAGTCGCCGCAAAGAAGGCTGCGCGCCTCTCTCGTCGCGTGATCGTGGTCGAGATCGGTCGCTGGCGCCTTGAGGCAAATCTTGCACATTCCGTCCTGCGCCCTTAACCGCGCCTGAATCGTAGCGGCGTCGACCCCATAGAGCGACTTTCGTTTGATCTCGAGGCGGCGCGCCGGATTGGCGCGATTCCAGCACCTTTTCTTTTCGTTGACGCGCGCACGGTTCGTTACCGCGTAGTCGCGATCGGTACACGGCTTGCATCGCCCTCGCGACCAATGTGGACGCTCGGGATGGCATGACGCAGGCGGGCGTGGCTTAGAATTCATCGTCGTTCACCACCTCGCCGGTGTTCGTGATGACCTGACGGCATCGGTCGTCGTAAAGCCGAATCATGCCGTAGTCCTTGCGGTTCGTGACGGGAAGCGCGACGCCGATGTGCTCGACACACCACGCCTGGATCAGCGCCCGAATCCGCTCGACGTCGCGATAGAACGCGACGGTCTCGGGCGACGCCGCCCCCATCGCGTTCGCGACCTCGCCGCCGTCGACGCGGGCCGTGAAGATGCGAACGTCGACGCCGTCGGCCAGCCACGCTTTGACGCGCGCGACCATCGGCGCGATCGGGGCTCCGACCTTGAACGGGTCGAAGTTGTCGTGGTCGTAGTGCGCGATCGTCCCGTCGAGATCGACCGCGATCCAGGCGCTCACTCCGCGCTCGGCTTCTTCACGCGCAGCCCCATCGCGGTCGCGTCGGCGTTGCAGTACGCCTTGTCGCCCGTGCCGATGTACCAGCCCGCGTCGCGCGCCTCGGTGCGGGCTTCGCCGAGTTTCTGGGCGGTCGCAACGAACGTGGTCGCGCAGAGGATCGGAATCGTGTGATCGCAGCCGATCGTGATCGTGACGGTTTGGCGGACGCTCATCGCACACCGCCGATCGCGGCCAGGAAGCGGCGCCACAGCGAACGGCGGACGACGTTTTCCTGGTGCGCCGCGCCCGCGTACTCGGCGACCTGCACGGTGAAGTCGACCTCGCCCGAGCCGCTGCAGAGCGAGACGGTCAGGCCTTGCGTGTATGCGCCGTTGGTGCCGAGCGGGCCGCGGAAGCCGCGCAGGCCGCCGATGCGGTTCTCGAGCTTCGGCGTCACGTCGCGGCCCCGGCCTTTTCGCGCTTCTCAGGCTGCGCTTCGTGACCCGCGGCGATCAGCTGCGCGATGAGCGTCTCTTTGCGCTTCTTTGCGTGCTCGAGCGCGTCCGTGTACGGCTTGGCCTCTTCTTTTTTGGCCGCGATGTCGTCTTCGGCCGCCGCAAGATCGCTGGCCAGCTTGACCGGATCGAGCCGGAGAAACGTCGTCTGCTTCGCCCGGCCGTTGCCCTGGACGACCTTCGCTTCGGCACCGTCGACGGTGCGCGCGAGCTTCGCGGTGATCTTGGCGGCCATCTCGCGCAGGCCGGCTTCTTCGTCGCGGCCTTCCCAGCGCAGCTCGTCGTGTTCGGCCGAGACGAGGCGCAGCTTGGCGGACTTGCGCTTCGTGACGTGGACGAGCTGCTTCTTGCCGCCGATCTCGACGTCGCGATCGTAAACGGCAGTGATCGGGTCTTTCGCGAACTCGGCAGCGGCTTCGGTGAGGCGTTTGCGCGCGGCGGCCAACGTTGTTTCAGCCGTGTCGCCGGCGACGACCGAGGTTCCACCGGCGATCGGCAGCGTGGCCTCGTAGCCGTCACTCTTCTTCGCGCGGTTCAGGACGACGACGATGTCCTTGTCGCCGATGCGAATCTTGTGCTCGCCGGGTTCGAGCCGCGGGCGCTTCTGTTCGGCGAATAGCTCGAAACCGGCGTTGTAGGCGGCTGTCGCCTTCGGTCCGCCGAGGAATCCGGTCGCGCGCGGCTTGGCAGCGCCGGCGTCGGCGTAACCGCGGCGCACGAGCTTCTTGAGGTCGCCGGTCTTGAAGCCGCGCTGGATCGCGAGGTTGTCGATCTCTTTGTTCGTCATGTGAGTCTCGGCTCGTTGGTGTCGATCACGGATGTCTCCAGTCAGTGAAATGGGGCAGTGGTGGCGCGCGCGTCGGTCTTCTCTCGCTCGAGCGCGCGCTGGGCTTCGGTCGGGTCGGCGGGTACGATGTCACGCGAGCCGCAGCCCGATCGCGGGCAGATCAGCGGCGTGGTGAAGTAGCGCAGATAATGGCGATTGCTGCAAACGAAGTGGCCGGCGGCGTTGTGGTCGATCATGGCGAGCTCAGGCTCCCGAAGAGCGCGTTGATGTCGTCGACGTCATCGCCGATGCGCTCGCGCGCGTACGCGGCGAGGTCGACGTCCTCTTCGGCGTCGTCGCGGGTTGCCGGCGCATCGAGCTGTAGTTGCGTTGCGCTGGCCTCGCCCTCAAACCAGAGCGGCACAGGCTCGCCGTTGGATACCTCCATCCAGGCCGCGCGCGCACCGCTATACGCAAACGGCAACGGGCCCTCGCCGCCGTCGCGCGCGGCCACGACGATCACCTCGCCGTCCTGCGGATTCTCCTCTGGCTTCTCGCGCCACGGGCAAATGATCGTGTGCGCATGGTTCTCGATCGCCCCGCCGCCGCGGATGTCTTGTAGTGTTTCGCGCGACGGTCGTTTCTTTGACCCTTCGCGGTTCGGATGGATCACGACGAATGTCGGGCACTCGAAGTGGTCCGCGATCGTGAGCATCTCGCGGTAAACGATGTCGAGCGCCTGCGTTTCCGTCACGCCCTTGCCGAAGTTTCGCGCCTCCTCGACGAAGCCGATGTGGTCGACACAGATCGCCGCAAGCGGCCCGTAGCTACGACGGATGTCGCGGCACTCGCGCCAGATCGCGCGCAGCGAGCGCTTATCGCGTCCCATCACGTAGAGCGGTTTTTTCTGCAGATCGAAGGCCGCGCGCGCGGCGCGGGATCGCTCGGCCGGGTTGAATAGTTTGAGGCGCTGCTTGCGCGCCGAGACTCCGCTTCGCAACGCGATCCGCCGGCGTTCGATCCCGCGGTCGCCCATCTCGGTCGCGAAGAACGGCACCGGCCCGACGGATTGCGCGATGAACTCGCAGAGCGTGACGGCGAAGCCGGTCTTGCCGATCTTCGCTGACGCCACGATCGCGACGAGTTCGCCGGCGGTGAAGCCCCCGATCGCCTCGTTCAGCGTGCGCCAGGGTGAGCTCGTGATCTTCACCGGATCGTCGCTGAGCATTTCCTGGCGCAGCTGCTCGAGTATCAGCCCGGTCGCAAAAGGCCGAACGCCGACCCCCCGGCCGGCAATCTCTGAGACGAACTGTTCCATGCGCTGCAGCGCGGAATCGACGTCATCCTCGGACTCGTAGCCCAGCTGCGTGATCCGCGTCCCGGTGTGGATCATCTCGCGCAGGATAGCCTTCTTGCGCACGATCCGCGCGTAGTACTCGGCCGACGCGGCGCTCGGGACCGCGTCCATTAGCGAGTTCAGATACGCCATGCCGCCGATTCGGTCGAGCATCCCGCGATTGCGGAGCTCTTCGGCGAGCGCGACCTTGTCGGTGGGAAGTCCGCGTTCGTACAGGGCGAAGATCGCCAGATAGATCGACTCGTGCAGCGAGGCGTAGAAGTCGTGGGGTTGCACGATGTCGCAGACGGTCTCGAACATCTCGCGATCGACCAAGACGGATCCCAGCAGAGCCATTTCGGCCTCAAGGTTGCTGGGCGGAATGCGGTCGACTGGCGAGACGAACTGCGAGGCGTTCATCAGTCGAGCGCACCGACGTCGAGGAACTTGCGTTTGCCTGTGCCGTTCGCCGGTGCGGCCTCGCGCGGCGGAGCGACGCACGTAAAGTCCCAAACCCGAGACAGGCTCGAGGCCGTCGGCGTCGCCTTCTTGATCTCGCCGGAATGGAGCGCCGCCAGGAAGCGGTGTGCTCGCGTTTGGATCTCCGCGACGGAATACGCGTCGAGCAGGCGCTTCGCGGCCGGGAGATCGTGACGAACGTCATCGTCGCGATCGGGGGCTCGGTGCTCACCGATCAGACCGCGCTCGAACGCCGCTCCCCATATCCAGTCCGAGAGGCCGAACGGTTCGGTCAGCGGCCGTACCTCGCGTACGCGCGCGCTCGACGGCGTAGCCGTACTTTGGTCTCTGGTCTCTGGGTCGCGATCGTGTACGCGCGCTTCGCGCGATCGGGCGCCCGCGATCGCGCCCGCGTGAGCTTTATCCCCGGGCTTAACCGACGGTGGGTTATCCGAACCCTTAAGCAGCGGGCTGCCTCCGCGGAGCCCGTTTTCCCGGTTTCGCGTGCTCTTCGCCTCATCGTTGACCATCCGGCGCGAGAAGATCGCCCCGTCGTCGCGCACAGAATAGACGCCCTGTTTCTTGAGCTCAGCGAGCAGTTTTCTGACCTCCGCGGCGCCGCCTGGAGCCCCCGTTTGGATGCCGATCGCGGCCAGATCCGACTCCCCTAGAGGCCCCTCGCCGACGGCCAAAAAGCCTCGCTCAGGAGACTCGTGCATGATTGAAAGCATCTCGATCCACAGGCCGCGCGCGGCGAACGAGCACCGCCGCAGCTGCGTATCGCTGCGCCAGTCGCGGGTGTAGAACCGCAAGAACGGGAGCTGCACTACGCGACCTCGAGGAACGACGGCTGATCCAGCATCCGGCAGACCTCGGCGCGCCACCCGAGCGCGAAGCGAAGACAGTTCGCGCAGTTACGATGGTCGCAGCCGGCCAGCGGACCGGACCGGCGCGCGCGGAACGACCAGGCCATCGAATCGGCTGACGCGAGCAGGTGCCCGTAGCGCTCGAGCCCGCGCTTCTTGACGCCGAAGCCGTGAAGCCGCAGCGGCTGGAGTGACGCGACGATCCGCCCGATTTCGGCTGCGCTCTCGCGCCGGCAGACGGAGCCGATGCCGACGAGCGGCTCCTGCTCAAGGTCGACGCCGGCGTCGCCGTACATCGCGACACAACGCGCGTAGTCGTCGATCGTCCAGCCCTGCAGCACCGGGATGAACGGCCCGCGGCCGCGGAGCTGGATGAAGTTCGCGACCGTGCGGCGCTGGTGAAACTCGACGTTCCAGCCGGTACGCTCGATCATTGCCGGTTCGCACATCCAGTCCATCGGCGCCGCCCAGGCGAGGTTACCGATCTCGCGCTCGTACCGGGCGACGGCCTCAACGTACTCGTCGACGGTCGTCGTCAACCAGCACGAGTGCAGCGACAGCTCGGAGAAGCCGCCCGAATCGAGCACCCACGGCGCTGCGGCGCGCGGAAGCGTTGCGCGACCGCGCAGCTGCCGGTGCGAAACGAACAGCGGGACGCCGGCCGATTCGAGCCAGTGTGGGCGGTGGACGCCGAGGTAGAACGAGCCGGGAGTCATCCGGCCGCCCCCAAATCGCGCAGTCGGCTAAGCCGCACAGAGAACTCGTCCGCGTCCATCGCGGAAAGGCGCGCCTTCAGTCGCTCCTGCGGCGTCGGCTCGACAACTGGGGGGGGGCATAGCTGGCCGTGCAGCGCGCGAACCCGTCGAGCCGTCGCGATCGTTACCGTGGCGCGCAGGGCGACCTGAAGCGCGGGAAAGCGAGCCTTAGCGCCGAGCGCCCGCGCGACGCGAGCCTTGGGGATGCCGGTCGCCAAAATCTCGGCGAGCAGCTCGCGCGTTTTGTCCGCCCGAACACGCGCGCCGCCCGGCGGCGCCGTCGTCTCGAGGCGGATTGCCAGGATGCGATCGGCCGTCGAACGCCGCGTCTTCTTGATCTCGCCCGAGATGATCCGGACGAGCACGCTGTCGTTGATGCGCGCGTGCCTTCCGATGACGCGGCGACCCATGCCGGCGCGCCGAAGCGCCGCGATGTGCGTGCGCGCAGGACGAGCCGAGATGAGTTCGCTGCTGCGCTTGGGGATGGGGCCGTTGAGCTCGTCGCGCCGGCGAACGGCATCGTCGCGATCGAACGTCCGGAGCGCGATCGCGCCGGTCTTGACGTTCTTCACGACAAAGCCGCCGGTCATTCGCACACGCCAGAGACGCCAGATCTTCCGCTCGCCGGCGTGGCGGGATTTCTCGTACGCGCACGTCGCGGCACGACAGGGCGCGCAGCGGCACCTGCCGAGCGTGTAACGCGCGCGGGATCCGTGATCGTACTTGATTGCCGCGATCGCGGGGTCGAGGATTGGCTTGCTCAAACGACCCGTTCCAACCGAAAGCGGTCGACGCGAACAGCGAACTCGTCAGCGTCCCAGCTAGCCAGCGCACGCGCGAGCCGCTCTTTCGCGCCCGGAATAATCGGATGCGCGCCGCGCCTGGCCAGCTCGCGTCGTTGCTCAGCCTCCTCGCGGCGGCGTTCGGCGGCTTCCGGATCGACGTGATCCCGCAGCCGCTCGTCGATCATCCAAAGCCGCGAGAACAGCGCCTTAACCGCGCGCACCTTGTCGGCGCGAAGGCAAAGCCGGCCGTACTTGATTCCCCGGCCGATTTGCAGGCCCCCGGCGCGGGCGCCGCACTCGCGCGCGATCCAGCCTTTGCGGTAGCCGACGGCGACGAGCGCCGCGATCATCTTGAGCGTCGGGCCGGCCGGAATGTCGCGGCCGACGAGGCGATATTCCGTCAGCTGAACGGCGAGGATCTTCGCCTCAGTCCCGCGCCGCGTGCGCAAGATCATCCCGCGCATCAGCCGGTCCAGCACGCTTGCCGAGACGCCCGACTCGCGGTGGATTGACAGCATGCCCATGCCGCCGTCACGAAGCCGCACAATGTGCGCCTGCACGCGCGCGGCCGAAACCAGGTCGGTCGGCAGCTTCTGGCGGTCGCGCCTGTTCAGCCGATCGCGCGCAGCCTCGGCTTCGATGCGGGTCGCGTAGATCGGTCCGACCGGCTCGTTCGTGCGCCGGTGGGCGACGACGAACGATTTTGGGGTCGCCCTCGCGGCCGGCTCGCCGCGCGACGGGTTCTTCGCGCAGAAGAACTCGTGCCTCGAGATCCCCGTCGGTCGACGCTCGGCGTTGCAGTAGCGACACAAACGCCCCCCCCCAGCACCACGCTCGCGCTCGACGTCGCGATAGCTCTTGCCGACACGTTGCACCGTCCACGGACCATGCTTGGCGTCGTAGGCGACCATCTGCGCCTGACTGTGAATCGAAGCGCACGGCAGGCAGCGGCAACGCGCGAGGATGTACCGTGCCACCGTCCCGTGCGGGTACTTCTGCGCGGCCTCTTCGCGCGTCGGGAGATCGTGCTTGTGGACATAGCCGCCCTTACGCGGACGGCCGCGGTACTTCGCCGGCAGCGGCGCGCTCGCAGAACGTGCGCGCTCGGTGTGCGCGACGGCTTTGTAGGCCACTACGCGGCCCACCGATCCGCAGCGGTTTCTTCGCTGCAGCTCGAGCAGCGCAGCACCGCGCGGTCGAGCGCGTACTTCCTCGCATGACGCACCGTGCCGGCCGCCATGACGCGCGCCGGCCGGGCGTGTGCTTTACAGAGCGATCGCCGGCAAGCCGGGCATCGTCCGGCCGTAGCTGGCGAACCGCACTCGCTATGGTCGGCGCGTCGCGCTTGGCAGTCGTTCACGCCGCACGCTCGAGATCAGACGACCGAACCGCCGCCGGCCCCCACGTCATCAGCATCCGAACGCCCTCGATGACGTCGGTAGCCGGCAGCGCGTGAAGCCGCTGCACGAACTCGCGTCGATCGAAGGGCGCCGGGGCGCCGTGTATCGGAGCCGACCCGCAGCGCCGTATCGCGCAGAACAGCGCGGCCTGCTCCCAGCCCGGGAACGCGGCGACGACGCCCGCGCGCGCGCCGATCGCGTACGCGCGATGAAGCCGCGCCACGATCGGCGCGGTCCAGATGCGATCGGGCGCGTTGACGCGGCCGCCGTTCCAGATGCGCAGGCGCGCTGGGATGGGCGGCGCTGGCGGCGGACCGAGCGCCTCGATCTGCGCGACCTCGAACGGGCGGATGACGCGGATCATGCGGCAAGTCCCTGGGCGTCGAGCGCAGCGAAAACGTCAGGCGGCAGCGCGTACAGCCCGAGCGACCCACGCACCGGGATCGGCGCCGACGGCGTCCGCACGTTCTCGAAGATCCACGCGAACCGACCGCGCTCGTAGTTGCCGAACTCGAGCTCGTACGGCAACAGCGGCGGCATGCTCGCCGCGACCTGCAGCACCGTTTCGGTCGGCACGCAGCCGACCAGCCGACCGACCGCGACGATCGCGCCGCAGGGCAGCTGGTCGAGCGACGTGACGCCGTGCTTCGACCAGACCGTGCGACACGCCGGATCGGCCAGCGCCCAGGCGCGCGATTCGCGATCCCACGCCTTGCTGGCCGCGATCGCGACCAAGCCGCGGTACGGCGTTTGCCAGCTGCGGGTCTCAATTCTTTTCTCCCGCAGCGCCATAAACGACGCCCAGGGTTGGAGCAAACTCAGACCGCGGAACTCCGCTCGCGCCGTCACGCCGCGCGCCCTTCTGCTTCCGCGACGGCAGCGACGGCGAGCTGGACCGCAGCCGCGTATTCAGGCGACCCGACGCCGTCGCCGCGCGCCCACGTCCGGTAGACCTCGCGCTGGAGTAGCGGCGGAACCTTAGCCCAGTGGACTTTGCACATGAGCAGCTTGAGGGAGATGCGCCGGTCGCAGCCGGTCGCGCGACATTCGTGCATTACGCGGCGCACCTCGAGCACAGATCGTCGGCCCATTCGCAACCGCCGGGACATGCGGCATCATCGGTGCAGCCGCACACGCGGCACGTCGCGACATCGGGATCATCGCCGCGGCAATCGCCGCAGTAGCCGGCGGCGTCGAGAATGTCGGCGCATCCGCAGCCGAGGCAGCCGTAGTCGAGCGCGTTCACGCGGCCGCTCCGATCGCGATTGGGAACTGCCGAATGCGAAGCTCTCGCGGCCAGCGCGTCCAGTCCGTGCCATGCGGATCAGCGCGATGTCCGGCGCGTGACGAGCTCCAAACCGTGCCAAGCTGCTTGACGAAGATCGCAGCGCCGGCATCGAGCGCGCGTGACATGACGTCGACCGCCCACGGTAGCTCCATCGGCCGCGCGTGATGTCCTGACTCGCCCCCGACGATCACCCAGCCGATGCCGTCGAGCTTGCCGCGCAAGTCGATCTCGCCGGTCATCGGCTCGACGCTCAGGAACCGAACGTGTGCGGGAATGCGCTGCAGCATCGGGATGCGCCAGAGGCCACCCGCGTAGCCGACCGTGACGCCGAACCAGACGTTCGGGTAGCCGTCGCCCCAATCGGACGGGAGATTCGCCAGCACGCGCTCGGGGTGCTTGGTCAGCAGCTGCCAATCGAGATTCGGCGTCGACCGGATGAGCGGCCAGAGCTTCTCGCGCTCACTGTCGATCGTGCGATCGTTGAGGAACAGATCCGTCATCGAAGACGAGAAGACGCGCGCTCGACGGCCAGCGAGGCGTGCGGCCTCGTCCCATTTGAGCGGCTTCGCCCAATACGTATCGCCGAACGTGCGGCGCGTCGCGCCGGGTCCCCAGACGTTCCAGCCGTAGCGTTTCGCCTGCTCGCGGGCGTAGCAGTTGTCGCACGAATCGTCGGCTTCCACGCAACCCCAGGCGACGTTGAACGTGTGCGACGTCCAGCCGATGCCGCTGTTTTCGCCCATCAGCTACGCTCCGTCACGCCGCGCGACCCGCAGCAAAATGCTCGCGCTCGGCAGCGGTCGCCGTGCGCACGACGTACCGATCGCCAACGCGGATAAAGATGAGGCCCCACGCGACAAACGGGGGGGCATTTTCGTCAAGATGCTGCCTCCACAAGGCTTTGCACAAGAACGGCGCCCTGCACATAAAGTCGCCGGGCTGCACAAAAAAGACGAGCGGGGGAAACCCCCATGAGGCGCGCTCCGTCGGGCGTAGCATGGAATCCATGGAAACAGAAACACCCTCGCAAGCCCTCATTCACCTCGCCGAACAGGCGGTCGCGAATGGCCTCAATGCGCGTTCCGTCGCGCGCCGCTACGCGGCGGAGATCGCCTCGATACCCCGATCCTGGATCGGCGCGCCGGTCGCCGTTGAGGAGGCATTTACCGACGGCATGAAGTTCGCCGGAATCATGGAGGGCCGCTCGGCATAGTAGGCTAAGCGAGCTTGATTCACTTAACGACCGGAGGGGTGTCCCATGGCAACGAAATGCGATCCGTACCACACGTCGCGACCCGAAGACCCGCCCGAGCACGACGTTTATCACAACTACAAAGACTGCCTGGAGGGAATGAAAATCAAGCCCGAGCATTTGACTCCCGGCAAGGCGGGCCGTCCGCGATGCGACGTGTGCAAGCGAATGGGACCAGAGTAGGGCGTTCACTTTCGGAACGTCACTTCCCAATACGGTCCCGTCGGATCGTTGCCGTCGAGAATGTCCCAAACGCGACGCAGTTCGCTCAATTTGAATCCGTGATTCAAACAGACGCTTACGGCTAACCATCCGGCTCCAGGATCGCCGTAGAAGCGGGCGGTCGGCTCGGGGTACGAATGCCCCGGGCCGCCTTCGCACGACTCGAACGTCTCAACGCCGTGCTCGGTTAGAATCTCGACCGCGCGGCGTATGCCGGGATCAAGCTCGGCCAGGCGTTCCGCCCGAAGGACAGGCGCGGAGGCCCCGTTCGGCCGTTGTGTGCGCGGCTCGGTCACGCGACGGCCGCCAAACCGGCCAGCGAGGGGTCAGCCGCCGCTAGTTTCTCCACGGAGGCACGGCGTGTGGTAGAGTGGCTCCATTGTGCCTGCGCTACCGCTCGCGCCGGGGAGTATTCCAATAGGGGCTCTTGCACTTGGGGCAGACCTTCGGGTCCTG
>Ga0182024_10019122_pt1 | contig 12663 bp, 15 predicted proteins | sample P32metaG_FD_120480 | JGI IMG/M metagenome (GOLD analysis project Ga0182024, IMG submission 120480) | Permafrost microbial communities from Stordalen Mire, Sweden - P3-2 metaG (Illumina Assembly) | ecosystem: Environmental > Terrestrial > Soil > Wetlands > Permafrost | place: Sweden: Stordalen... | reverse complement strand
GTGACTGATAGTTTCAATATCTGAACTACAATCACTCCCAGATATGAAGGGCAGTTGATCGTAGTGGGCATTCTGTATTACTCTGTCATAGATGTGATGGAATTGACATCAAGAAACCGGCAAACTCTACGTAGTATTTTGTAGGCCCCATAGCATGGTAGCTACCCCCCGGTCTACGTAGGTCGCTATAGAGGAGCTATAGACCCTTTGACCCTTGGACAATACACGACTACGTAGACCAAGGTCAGTATATCATGATATTCGTAGATCCTGTATAGACCCTTGGTAGATCATCTGGTAGACCTTAGATAGATGGTCTTGTAGCCTTAAATGGTCCTGTAGATCTCGGATAGAAGGTCCTGTAGACCTTTAGTAGGTCACTCTGTAGACTTAGTGTAGGGATGTGTAGACATAGACGGGCTGTAGACAGTGATATATACATAGATTGAACGAAGAATCTGTAGATACCGTGTAGAACAACCATAGAACAGCCAAAATTCATTGCGGCCCTAAAAAAAAAAGAAAAAGAAAAGAAATCAGTTAGAGACATTACATATCAGATGTATCATTACTCACTGATATTGTGGAGTATTAAGGGGCCGGATCATCATCTGATGAGAGTTCCTCCACACGTTCTTGAACGAGTGGTGCAGCCGTGACTGCTTCTCGCCTCTTAGAAACGGTTGTCCTTGCCCTGTAAAATATTAACAAAAGGAACAAAAAATAAAGATAACTCACGAAATATTGTCCTGGAGGTCCCTTAGTATGTTGTGATAACGATTGGTTTGCCGGCCATCCAGGTCTGTCTTGATTTGCTCCATTATCCTGTCATACTCCAGCTTTGCCTGCGATTCAGACATATTGATCACATGGCGTTCCCCTGTAGCCTTGAGCTCCATTAGGGCAAAATAAATCTATACAAAGGTGAGTACCTGTGGAATGGTAGAGGGGAAACATACAGCAGTGCTGGCCAGACCCAGAACAGGGATTGGGAGGGGATCCAAATCTGCCATCTTGTTATCCTTCTTCCGGAAGCTGTAGACTGCATCATAGATGACATTGGCTAGGATGGGATGGGTGTATCGAATGTTTGGGGACACCTCTCCCTTTGGCTACGGCTAATGATCAGTAAATGCTTATGGTGAGCAGTTAACACACCGATTTCCAGGTGGGGTCGCAGAGGAAAGAGAAATTATCCAGCAGCTTCTCAACCATTGCTTTAATAAGCACTGGTCCACTGAGATTACAGAGCTCTGGAGCATCCATCGTCTTTGTGGGATCCAGTCCATAGGCAGTGGGTAAATGATTCATGGCTGAGGTCTTGAAGCGACCACGGACTGTAGCAGAATACGTAGTGATCTTCGTAGAAGGAATGTTAGTCGAAACTCAATATATATTTGTATTTTACTCACGCAACCCAACGTATCAGCAGTAAAATCAAGGTAGGCTAGAGAAATCTTAGCACAGAAATGATAAGAGAAGCGAGTACATACGTTTAAAGCCAGTCCTCTCAGCATAAGCATGGCTACCATGTTTGAAGGCGGCAGCACCCCACGATGCCCGTTGATTTGAAGTGGGAAAGAAACCCTTGTGATATAGAGTCTCTGTCCAATGCTTGCGAGCCTCCACAAGCACAGGCTGCACCCGAGGTTTATAGAAATTGATGTTAGAACGCTTTGCCTTGGGTGGGGGTGCTTTAACCTCCCGGCCTTTATCACGGAGATCCTGCGTAGGACTAGCATCCGAGTCCTCCTCTATCGAATATTCAGAGAGATCCCCTTCTTCTTCTGGAGGAGGACTGGAGGCAACAGGGGGGTCGATCTTCCAAACAAAGGCTCGTCCTCGCTTTAATTTGAGAGCTGGAACAGGCCTAGGTGAGACTGTAGCCTCACGGAGAACTAGTTTTTGTGGTCGCTATCAAGAGAAATTCAGGGATTTATTGGTGATTTGCGTGATGTCTCACCTCCTCCTGATCTCCTGGAGAATGTGCTCGCTTTCTAGGAGCGGCTACTCTGCGACGCTCTGGGGATGGTGGAGCAGAATTGGCTCGACGAGGGGCTCTTACACCCCCTGAGGCCTGTGCTGTTTCCTCGTCGTCACTAACCGCGGCTAAGAAAGATGGTTAGAAAGCTTGACACTAATATAAAGCTTAACTTACGGGGCTGGTCTCCCTGATTGTCCTCTACTTCGTCTATCTCCCTCAGAGCTAAGGCGGTGGTGCCATCCGGAGGTATAAAGTTACTGGTATCCTCCTCCTGATCAGATTCTTCCTCATCAATCGTCTCAGCAGCCATGATGGTATGTATTGCAGTCCGATTTCTTCTCCCCCGAGTCGCGGCCACAGAGGCTTCAGCCGATGCCGAGGAAGGACCAGGTGCTGAAGCAGGTGTAGAGGAAAGGACAGGTGCCGAGGAGGGTGTAGCAGCAAGGGCAGGTGCAGAGGGTGGTGGTTGAGAGACGTTCGAGGTAGAAGATTCATCCGGTACGAGGGGAGTCTGTTTCTTTTTGGATCCCTTGGGTGCCTTGGACGTAACAGCAGCTGTTCCCTGAGTAGCTTGCTGTCCTCGACTTCTAGTCGCAACTCCTAAAGAATATATCAGGTCCTGATATCGTCGAGTATGGAGCGAAGTGCTTACCGGCCTTTCTAGGTGGCATAATCAAAGTAGTAGTCGTGTTAGTCAAGAAGGGGGTTGTTGGTTGTAGACAAGAGGTCAGTGCTATAAGATCGATCTTTTAAAGGTGAAGCAAAATTTTGACTTCGGTGGAGGCGGTGAGTGTTGGCATCCAGAACCGTGGTTTTGGGGCAAGTCTTGGTCATAAACATGAGTAGACGGCATGTTTTCAGGGAGCAAAAGCATGGTGGTTGATCGGATCCTCCTTGCAGTCCCCCAAAGTCGTAGGTAAACTCATGTTGTGGAGTGAGGGAAGCTGTGATAAGGTCACTCGAGTCATTTAAGAGTTGTTTGAAATTGTTTACTACCACCTGTTGGCGTGTTGTTGGCAATGGGGATGTGGGAGTAAATGTTGCGGGTGTCAGGAAAAAATTGCCACATGCCACCCCAAAATTCGTGGCATGAGATTTTCATAAGCATGTTTATTCAACAGGTTTTGGGGAAGGAACCGGATTGGGACGAGCAATGGAAGGTGATCGAGATGGAAGGGCAGACAATTGTCGGGATAGTGCGGTAGGACGTGGCCTGCGAAGGAGCCACGGTGTGTTGAGATCAAAATTAATCTCCGAAACTGTGAGCCCCATTTCCAACAAAACATCACTCGTCTTTTTGGCGAGGCCTTTATCCGTAAATAGGGTCAAGACATATCGGGTTCCAGTCGATTGGCCACAGCAATGGGGAAGGAAGCCAGCTAACATACCCAGGATCTGGCCTGGTTGCAATGGCACCGTGTACTCCAGAGTCGGAAGAACGGTATCACCGCCTTCATAGTCTCCACACGGGATGACAAAGGCATATCCCTTTGGCCAGTCCATGCGGTCCACGTGAATGTACCCCGAATAACCCTTAGAGATCGCCACACAGTACCCAGTCCCCCCGAAATCAAGGGCTAAGGGTTGCATGGCCTCGTATTGAGTGGCCATCATTCTCTGCCGTACACTAGTTGTCGATTAGAAAGGCTATTGAAATGAGGGGAGTCACTTACCAAAGATCAAATTGAAATACTCGAGGATCTAAGGATCGTAGAAGATCCCAAACAAGAGGAGCAACCTCGTGATAGATGCATAGGAACAGTCGCTTCATAGCATCATTCTGGCCAACCGTAGTTTGAAGGCGTGTATCCCGGGAGAGTTGTACACCGTGCTCACCGATGTGATCTTGCCCGTATTGGCACATTATGCCGATGTGGAGCATATCAAACTTCGAGCGAACACTTTGTTTGCAATGTGCTTTGAGTGGATCATGAGTAAAACCGTCACCCTCTAGTGCTAGCTCTAGAAAGGTTTGTAACTTCTCCAAGGTCGCCTTTGATATACGATTAGCTGGTGTTCGAAATGCCCAGTACTCTGGGCCCCAGTTATCTAACGGGTGATCCTCAGTCGCCTCCGGACTAGGCGGCCAACGCGCTGCGTGTTCTGCGGTGACGGGAAGGACCCAATACCCATCGAGTGGAGCTGACTTAGGCTTGATTCCTTGGTAAGACTGTTTGACCTCCTGGCTTAGATCTATTGCACCCATTGCGGTATTGTAATACTTGAAAGGGTCACAGCCATCGGGCAGAACACCGGTTACTAGTTGATATTAGTGATGTAGAGAATCAGCAGTGAGGAACCTTACCGCGCTCTTTCCAAGCCGAACTTTCCTTCAGTGAGTGCAAAAATGGGCTTTGAGCTCGTGGGGAAGACTCCCCCTCTGCTCCCAATATGAGTTGAGGTCGGGAAGACCGGCTTTGGCTACGATTGTGTGATTGAAAATATGGCGAATTGATAGCCGGTGTATTCGCTCCAGAATGGCCAGGTGTGAAGGATGCCCTACTGCTCGGACTAGCACTTCTCTGCTCCTCTTCTCTTTCCTCTATCAATTGTCTTTTCTTTCCACCTCTGCTTCGACGGGTGAAGCGCACTCCTAGGAGGGCTTCCCGGTTGTATTCTTCCCAGGCTTCCTTGTCCAGAGAGAATTCAACTTGGGGCTCAATTCGGTCTGGAATAAGGTATGCGGGTGCGTTTGCTTCGCTTGTGGGTATGGTGTAGGGGCGTGCCGGATATTTGAGGTGGCGCACTGCATGCCGACCTTGATCATAGCGGTAGGTCGTAACTAATAAGATGCGTTAATACAATAACGGTAGTAGATATGACACATACATTGCACACTGGACGGTCGGTCCAGTCTTGACGGCAGAGGAATTTTAGGAGGCCGCCACAGATGCTTGTTATCGTCACTCAGAAAAGGCAAGAGCTCGGGGAAGAGCTTGGATGGCTGCTCTTGCTGATATTTTTCTTCCTGTGCTTTCAGACGTGCTTCACGACATTCTTTAGCTCGGCTCTTCTTGTCGACTGCACTCCGGGATCGTTCGTCTTCCTCCAGCTCCTCTAACTCTGTCAATGGCGAATCACCGAGCAATCGTTCCAGCTGTTCCCTTAGTAGATCTACTGAAAGATCCTCCTCAATTTCTAAGCGAAGGGGCCCCTGGCCATTCATAATGAGGTCTGGTCGGAACGACATTGTGGGTGGGAGGTCTAAGAATCGAGCTGTGGTCTACAAACAGCGTGATACCCAAGGCAACCCAAAAAGGAAGGTCGCATCACCACACAGCTTGGTAAATTTCCTTATCGGCAAAGGAATTTATCCAATAATCAAGACATTTGCTAGCACTGGTGGTAGCGGTGATCTCGGTGCCTATGTTGGGGCCAAAGTCCGGGATCAGTTGGACAAAACGACGGGCAGCTGATAGGGTCAGAACACTGCTGAGTGGGCGATTGCGTGCGGTGAGCTGCTTGCTGATCTTGAACATGTTAATACCCTTCTCCGGACTCCGACGTGGCCGTTGAAACCACTGAACATACATCAATGGGAGATCGTGCATTGGGTGCCTCTTCAAAGACAGCTCGACAGCGAGTACCAACACGACCTGCACAACACGATGACCTGCGGATGCGAGTTTAGCTATGCTTTGAGCCCGCGTATGAATCCCTCACCTTGGAGGCCAGTCTCTTCAGCCTCATCATTCTCCACTATTAAAACACAATCACGCCGTCCGAAGGGCAAACTATTGCTAGGAGGGTTGGCCTGCACCGTTTGAGCCTCAGCGAGTGTCTGATCATCTTGTACAGTAGGGAGATGGATGTGGAAGTTGTGCCAAACGTGAGCTTTGAGCCAGACGGGGTTGGTGTTGCTGGTCTCATCCAAAACCCGGTAGCACTCTTCCATCCGTTGCTCCAAATCTGGGAGCTTGTAAATCTTCGCCACCTCCTTCAAACTTCCGTAGCTTCGATGCGGCTTGGTAGAGACCCAGGTGAGACTCTTGGCTTCGGTTCGTCTCTGATGCCGAGCCGGCTGCATGACAGTGGGCTGACCTTCACGGGTTTTTCGCTGCTGGACAGCCGTCTCCGCCAACCGAAGGAGTGTCTCCTCATACAGTGGCACGCTCCCCATCAGGTGTTGGCGAAGTGCGTTTTGAGTTATCGTATCCTTCTGGTATGATAGCAGTTCATTCATCAGGAAAATGCGTTCCCCACGATCAATTCGCCGGACCATCTGTATCTCGTAGTCCTTCTTGTTCGTTGATCGATAAGCCTTCTTGGCCATTTCCTGATGATACGTCTCTGTAACTTCTGTTGAAAACTGTGGAGTACTCCCCATCTGGATAATGTGATCTCGGTAGAGGTGAAGGTTGGCAAGCTTCGGTATGTAGAAATGTGGAATGGGTTCTTTCTTCCCCCGACGAGCTCCGTTTTGTATAAAAACGCCTTTGAGTTTATGGAAGTTATCCAAAGCGTCGTGAAGGTAGCGTAGTGTCGCATCTTGATGGCTTTTGTATTGAGTCAGATAGAGAAAGTCGTGGAAAGCTCGGAGACAAGCCATCGCCTTGTCGTCTACCTCATTCGCCCCTGCGATGACAGCCAGCAACACACGCTGGAGCTCCCTGTCCTCACGGCCTGTCCACTGGGCCAGACTGTGAATCCCGCTGTGAAAGTGTCTCATACCGACCACTGGCTGGAGGGCTCGTAGGCGTTTATCTACCTCTCCTGATCCGACCATCTCTAGCACCCAATCAAGAATATGGTCTCGCCAAAAGCGATGCAACCCGTGGAGAATATCAGGACTCAGGCAAATCTCCGCTTCGTAGCCCGGTAGATCAGCCCAAAACGGCTGGTGTACACCGTTGAGGCCATGATTTTTCGCGGCTTTGATATAAGCCGGTACGTTGTCAGGATCTACCGTCTCACAGATAGTGGATATCTCCGAAAGAATCCATTCTCGTGTGCGTGCTGGGTGCTTGATTCGATCACCCAGGTCATGATACCGAGCCAGAGTGCTGGGATTGACCTTGGGACCAGTGATGTTGATGAGGCATTGCTCCGGAAGGTCTGCGATGTAGGCAGCCAGACGAGGAAAACACAATCGTTGGTTACCACGTGAGTCGATCATTCGCGTACCCCTCAAACCCGCTTCGACCAATGGATGGAGAACTCGTTTTAGGGACTGATGAAATAAACGGGCTTGATACGCGGTTTGTACTGCTGTCCTCGTCTCGTCGAACTTCACGATGGGGATATAGGCGATCAAAGCCCAGGCCCGCCATTTGGGCTTATTGCGGACTTTGGAACTGATGTTGCCGACACTCATATAGAGGGGCCAGGCATGTTTATCTCCTGCGAAGACTGTGAGGTGGGTCTTATCGGATCCGAGGAGAACGGGTATCAAGGTGCCTCCCTGAGGCAGGCTCTCCTAAGGATGGGAATCAGTACTCATCATACACATACGGGGTAGACGTACCTGTGCCCTCCAAGCCCAATCACCCGTCATGATTTCATTGTATATGCGTTCATCCCGGTCCTCGTCGGTGTAGACACGCCGTGGTACAAACTCTAAGTGATTATGTAAAGAGGGACGGTCCAGCAGGGTCTGTATCGCATCAAGGGGATTTCGATGGTAGAAGACGACCTGTCCCTTTTCCAATCCCGGTGCTTGCATGATAGGTGTCCCCCATCTTGTCGTTATGATAGAGCGCATCCATATTGATCGTAAATCAGGCAGCATCTCCAGCATCTCATTTAGGCGAGAGCCTGCGGAGAAGGACGGTTTATTCGCCTGTGCCTACTACACGGTTAACCATGCCCCTGAAGGAGACAAAAGTTTACTCACATAATCCGTATGCAGGAATGTATCTACATTTGACTGGGAGACGCCGGATAGATACATCCATTGGCCTAAGCTCCAGTCCTCTGCGCTGTTGAACGGATGATAGACATTTCCTGCTCCCCGTTTCTTTTGTTCTTCGAGAAGTTGAGCGAAACGTGGCTGCTGTTTCTCCAGTATTGAGGCCGCACCGGGATAAGTGTCGGTGACAATGGAGTCCGCATTGTCCATTAATACAGAAGGGCACACCAGGTAGTTTGGGTCGTAGTCTTCGACGGGGATGGATGAGGGATCGGACGTAGAAGGATTAGCACCTTCCACGTCTTCATTTTCCTTGTCTTCCTCCGCCCCCATCCATGCCGGTGCTTCTGGGCTTGGGTCATCGTCATCGTTCTCCTCCATCCACGGGGCCATCGAGTCTGTGTCGGTCTCGAATGGAATATTCTCCCGTGAGGTTGAGGCTTCCATCTCTACAGCCGATTCGGGTAACCCCTCAACTGATATTGAGGAATGGTCTACAGGCGAGAGAGCCGACTCCGCTTGTGTGTCAACAAAATCTTGAGGTTCTTCCGCCACTGGACTAATGGCTGGCGGTTGGTTCTCCCCATCAATGGCCGCTCTTGTCGAGGTCTTGGGGCGTTTGGCATGTCCAGTACTCGATGGATCCTCCAACAGACGCTTGAGACGACGCTCGTGTCGAGTTTTACATTCTACTTTCAGCCTCTGATGTTTAATGAGTGCTCCAGAGTCCCCAAATTGACGGTTACAATACGGACACTGAGACGAGTCCATGATAAGGAAAAGGTCTTGTATATCAGAGAGGGACAGACCGGCTCCTGGATGCTAAGGGCACCCTTTATATCCGAAGATTAGGGTGTAGGGCAGGCCAGATTTTATATCGATCAACTGAGTGACACGGAACTATGAGAACAGTGAGACCTCAGCACTAGTCATGTCTGTTTGTACGTACCAGTCATTTACAAGCTGGAAAGCTCACGACCACGGCCATTAGCAATCCGAATGGTGTCGAATGAACCCTTGCCCTCTCGCCACTGCCACTGTCACCCCGTACATACCAGGCTCGCACTTCACTGCAAAAACTCCTGGTATGGTCAAGGGTTTGATGGCTTGGGTCAAGGACACGGGATCGTCAACAGGGTGCATTCATATATGCCAGTTTATGCCGGTACAAACTCAAAGGAAGAAACAAAATCCGTCAAAACCCTGAAGGCACGAACACGCTGTCATGAGTGATGTCTACGGTGAGGGCTCAAAACCAAGACACGTGTGAACCCGGAAGAAGAGAAGCTGAAAGAGGCAAGGAAGATACAGCAAAGGCTTTTGAAAGCGAGGCCAGAGTCTCCGAGGGCACAGGGGTTTACGTCGTGTCGACGTAGATGTATGCGAAGGATGAGTCGGCGCTACTGAGAAATTCGAAGGAGAAGAATTAGCGTGCGCACGAATTAAGGATAACTGGGAGAGACTTACCGACGCGGATGGTGTTGTATGATTGAGACGACGGTTTATCGGGATCGATCTGAAGTTTCTATCATGTCCCAAAAACAAATGTTTTGGATATTTCCGACGATTATCTTTTAAATCGGAATTCGAAGTCGTAAAAGCAGTCGCGAGTTTCTGAGCGATACGAATTTTCGCAACGTCAAAGACGATGCGGAGTCGGGTGTATAGAGGATGGGGGGCATAGAACAGTCATGGCCGATCGTGTCCCTGCGAGGTGTGCGGTCGGCACGGTTCAAGAAATGCGGTGGTGAGAGATACGGATAGTGGCGTGTTTTCGGATGAACTGTTCGAATTGCAGACAGGCAGATGGAATTAGAGGGTGCATAGGAAACGAAGCGTCCAAAATTTGTCGGATGATGACCTGTCGGAAAAATGAGGTGGGCCGCCATGTCGCATCGCATCGAGTTGATTCCCCAAGAGCACATGGGACTATGTCGTGTCGACGTAGACGTGCGCGGATTCGTTGGGTCAATCGGGGTACATAAGCATCGAGGCGAGGAGGTCGAGGACGAGCGAGCGACAAAGGAAGCTGCGCCGAATCGTGCGGAGGCATGCCGCGAGCCCGCACACGTCAGAAAGATTTCCTACAATGTACAGGTAAGCGTTTTGTTTACTTTCCATAGTTTTTTAATAGTTAATTACCGTGTATACGTCGCGTCGAGTCGAGCAAGTCCCAAAAGCACAGGGGACTACGTCGCGTCGACGTAGACATATGCGAATGCGAATGCGGAGGAAAAAAACGAAGCCGAATTTGAGGCCGTAAAAGCGATCGCGAGAGTGTCTCAGCGAGCACGCCATGTCGCGTCGCATCGAGTCGATTCCCCGAGCGCACAGGGGACTACGTCGCGTCGACGTAGACTTGTGCGAATTCGTCGGGCTGATCGGGGTACATAAGCGTCGAAAGCGAAGGCGGTCGAGGATAAGCAGGCGACAAAGGAAGGTGGTGGCGGATCGTACAGAGGCGGGCGGCGAGCTCAGACACGTCAGGATTATTTCCTACAATATATAGGTAAGCGTTTTAATTACGTTCCATAGATTTTTGATAGTTAATTACCGTGTACATTGTGTCGCATCGCGTCGATTCCCGAGAGCACAGGGGACCACGTCGCGTCGACGCAGACATATGCGAATGCGGAAGAGAAGAACGAAACCCGAATTCGAGGCCGTAAAAGCGCCTGAGAGAGTTTTTGGGCGAGAGCCGCGACATCATGTTGCGTCGCGTCGCATCGAGTCCAGTCCCCGAGAGCACAGGGGACTACGTCGTGTCGACGTAGACGTGCGCGAGTTTTTTGGGCCGATCGGAGTTCATGAGCGTTGAGGGCGGAGGACGTCGAGGATGAGCGAGCGACAAAGGAAGCCGCCGCCGAATCGCGCGGAGGGCGGGCGGCGAGCTCGGACACGTCAGGATTAATTCCTATAATAAACCGGTAAGCATTTTAATTACGTTCCATAGATTTTTGATAGTTAATTACCGTGTACATCGCGTCGATTCCCGAGAGCACAGGGGACTGCGTCGCGTCGACACAGACATATGCGAATGCGGAAGAGAGGCACGAAACCCGAATTCGAGGCCGTAAAAGCGCCTGCGAGAGTTTTTGAGCGAGGGCCGCTACATTGCGTCGCATCGAGTCAAATCCCCGCGGGCAAAGGGGTCTACGTCGCGTCGACATAGATATTTGCGAACGTGGAAGGCCGATTTGGGTTCATGGGAGGAGTCGGCTGAGGTCGTTGAGGACAAGGAGGCGACAAAGGAAGCGGGCGTCGGATCTTGCGGAGGTGAGCCGCCGGCTTGGACACGTCAAATATATTTACTACAATATACAGGTAAGTATTTTAATTACTTTCCATTGTTTTTTTATAGCTAATTACCGTGTTCGCTTGCCTCCTCTCCGGTGACGGGTTGTACTCCGACTTGGACCGCCCCATCGACGACGCCAAAATGAACGCCCTGAGCAGCGCATTCGCACACATCTACGTCGACTCGACGTAGACCCCTGTGCGCTTCAAAGACTCGACTTGACTCCACGCGGCGATGGCCCTCACACAGACGCTCTTGTGACCATTTTTCGCAGCCTCAAAATATGATTCATCTCTTCCGCGTTCGCAAATATCTACGTCGACGCGACGTAGACCCCTTTGCCCGCGGGGATTTGATTCGATGCGACGCGACGTGGCGGCCCTCACTCGCGATCGCGCTTTCACGATTTCTGATCCAGATTCCCATCCTCCCCGCATTCGCAAATATCTACGTCGACGCGACGTAGACCCCTTTGCGCTAGGAGACTCAGTGTGACGCGACAGCCCTCACCCCGAAATTCTCACGAATCTCCCTTTCATCACGATTTTATTTTGAAATGTTTGAATTAACAATATCCATTCATCCGGTCAGTCGTCTATACTCGTAACATCCCTTGTCGCCTTTCGCTCAACTCACCGCTAGCTCGGATACGTCAAAATTATATACTAGAATATAAAGGTGAGTATTGCGATTACTTTCCGTCGATTTTTGACAACTAATTACCGTGTTCGCTTGCCTCTCCTCCAGTGTCGGTTTGTACTCCGACTTGGACCGCACCATCGACGACGCTGAAATGGACGCCCTGAGCAGCTCTTCCTCTGCATTCGCACACATCTACGTCGACTCGACGTAGACCCCTGTGCGCTTCAGAGACTCGACTTGACTCCACACGGCGATGGCCCTCACGCAGAAGCTCTTGTGACCGTTTTTCGCAGCCTTAAAATATGATTTATCTCTTTCGAGTTCGCAAATATCTATGTCAACGCGACGTAGACCCCTTGCGCTAGGAGACTCAGCGTGATGTGACAGCCCTCACCCCGAAATTCTCACGAATGGCCCTTTTGTGACCTCATGATTTTATCTTGAAACGTTTGGATTAACGATATCCGTTCATCCGGTCAGTCGCCTATGCCCGTAATGTCCCTTGTCGCCTTTCGCTCAACTCACTGCCAGCTCGGACACGTCAAAATTATTAACTAGAATATAAGGGTCAGTATTACGATCAATTTCCGTCGATTTTTGACAACTAATTACCGTGTTCACTTGCCTCACCTACGGTGCCAGGTTGTACCTCCAACTTGGACCGCACCATCGACGACCGCCAAACGATCGCCCCAATCGCCTTATTCTCCGCATTCGCACACATTTACGTCGACTCGACGTAGATCCCTGTGCCTCGGAGACGCGACTTGAGGCAGCGCAACGTGGTGGCCCTCACTCAGAACTCTCGCAATCGCCCTTTCAAGTTCGGATTTCCTTTCTTCTCCTCCGCATTCGCATATATCTACGTCGACGCGACGTAGACCCCTGTGC
>Ga0182024_10019121_pt1 | contig 12664 bp, 10 predicted proteins | sample P32metaG_FD_120480 | JGI IMG/M metagenome (GOLD analysis project Ga0182024, IMG submission 120480) | Permafrost microbial communities from Stordalen Mire, Sweden - P3-2 metaG (Illumina Assembly) | ecosystem: Environmental > Terrestrial > Soil > Wetlands > Permafrost | place: Sweden: Stordalen... | reverse complement strand
TCGATTTCACCTTTTTCATTCTTGAATTGATCGGATGGAATGACCGCTTCGGATTTCAATCCGACATTGACGATCACATAATCCTGGCCGACTTCGACGATCAATCCATTGAGGATGGTGCCAGGACGGATGCGCTGGCTCGCAATGCTTTGTTCGAACAGTTCCGCAAAACTTTCTGTCATGTTCTCTCTTACTAAATCCCTGGCACGGGTCCTTAAGTGCCCAAAGGGGTTAACCTAAAAAACGGCGATCGATCCAATGAAAGCCGCAACCTAAACAAAATCGCGGGCGAGCTCCAACACGCGCCCGATCACGCCATCGACAGACATACCCGTTGTATCCAACATGGTGGCGTCGGCGCTCGCGACAAGAGGCGAAGCGGTGCGCGTGGAATCGCGCCGATCTCGCTCCGCTATCTCCAGCGAAAGGGCGGCAAGGTTAGCAGCAACCCCCTTTTCTTTCAACTGCTTATAGCGCCTTAGCGCCCGCTCAGCGGGGCTTGCGGTGAGAAAAATCTTAAGGTCGGCATGGGGGAATACCACGGTGCCCATGTCCCGGCCGTCGGCCACCAAACCTGGTGGCACTGCAAAGCGCCGTTGGCGGTCCAAGAGCGCCGCGCGGACCGCAGGTAGGGCGGCGACCTTCGAGGCGTCACCGCCCGCCTCCTCGGTCCGAATGGCCCAGGTGACATCCTGGCCATCCAGCCATACCACTTCATTTCCGGCCGAATCGGAGCCGAACTGGATGCCGATTCGACCCGCCAATTGCCCTAAGGCAGGGGCGTCATCCAGGCTAATGGAGGCCCGGCGGCCGCCTAAGGCGACCAAACGATATAACGCACCGCTGTCGAGAAGCGACCACCCCAACGCCTTGGCGACCGCCCGGCTGACGGTGCCCTTGCCGGACCCGGAAGGGCCATCGATGGTAATGACGGGAACATCCTGCATCGAAGCCCCTAAATGGCATCCTGACGTATTTGCAGCCCGACCGATTGGGCCAGTGCCACGAACCCGGGAAAGGAGGTGGCTACATTGGCGACATCTCGGATCGTAATCGGCCCGGCGGCGCGCAGGCTGGCAATGGCGAATGACATCGCGATGCGGTGGTCGCCGAAGCTATCGACCTCCCCCGCCGCAAATGCCTTACCCTGAACGCGGCCCTCGATCCGCATGCCATCAGGCAAAGGACTGTGGGCCACGCCGAGTGCCGTCAAGCCTGCGCTCATGGCGGCAATCCGGTCACTCTCCTTCACCCGTAACTCCTCGGCACCGCTCACCCAGGTTTCGCCGCGCGCGCAGGCTGCGGCGACGAACAAGACCGGAAGCTCATCGATGCCTAAGGAGACTAAGTCCCGGCCGACCCGGACGCCGTGCAGCGACGAGGCCCGGATGAGCAAATCGGCCACCGGCTCCGCTCCACTCTCGCGCGCGTTTAAGATATCGATTCTGCCGCCCATGTTGCGCAGGATATCCAGCAATCCGGTCCGGGTTGGATTCAGTCCTACATTTTGAATCAGCAAGCCCTCCTGCGGGCCGGCCAATAATCCGGCGACGATGAAAAAAGCGGCGGAGGAGAAATCACCGGGCACGCTCAAATTCTGACCGGCCAACCGCTGCGGAGGCTGCAGCGTCGTACGAAGCCCATCGATGCTAATGCGCACGCCGCAGCTCTTGAGCATGCGCTCGCTGTGATCGCGGCTCACGCCCGGCGCGGTTATCGTGGTGGGGCCGCCGGCGTAGAGCGAAGCCAAAAGAATCGCGGATTTCACTTGGGCACTGGCGATCGGCATACAGTAATCAATTCCACGCAAGCGCTTATCGCCGCCGATATCGATGGGCGGCGTACCGTTATGGGTGCGCACATCAGCGCCCATTTCGCGCAAAGGCTTGGCCACACGCTCCATGGGCCGCTTCATGAGCGATGCGTCGCCGATCAGTTGCGAGTCGAATTTCTGCGCCGACAGCAAGCCGGTGAACAAGCGCATGGCGGTGCCCGCGTTTCCCATGTCGAGGGGCCTGCCCGCAGCTTGCAGACCGTGCAGACCTACACCGTGAATCAACACGCGGGTGGCGCTCGGCTGCTCGATGCGCACGCCCAGGGCACGCATGGCGCTTAAAGTCGCCAGGCAGTCCTCGCTGGCCAGAAACCCGGTGACATCGCTGACGCCTTCGGCAATCCCGGACAGCATCAGCGCACGGTGTGAAATGGATTTGTCGCCGGGCACCGTCATGGTGCCAAAGACGCGCATCGCCGGATGCGCCTCGAACATCTGCATCAGAGCACGGCCCGCGGATACGAGCCCAATACCTTGAACAACGAGGCCCGCGATTCCAGCGCGGCCAGGGCCTTCGCCACCGGCGGGTCACTGACATGGCCTTCAACGTCGATAAAGAAAACGTAGTCCCATTTGCGTTTGCGCGACGGGCGCGATTCGATCCGCGTCATGTTGACTCGATGCTGCGCGAGCGGCTCGAGCAACTGAAACAGCGCCCCTGAATCATCGGTGGCGCTGGTCGATACCAACAGCGTCGTGCGGTCGGCACCGCTCGCGCTGAATAGCTTTCTGCCCACCACCAGGAAGCGCGTGGTGTTATCCGGCCGGTCCTCGATCTCGTTGGCCAGCAGATTCAGCGAATAAATCTCCGCGGCCGTACGACCGGCGATGGCCGCGGTGCCGCGCTCATCGCGGGCGCGTCGCGCGCCCTCGGCGTTGCTCGATACGCCTACGCGCTCCACCTCGGGGAGTTGCTCGTCCAACCAGGCACGGCACTGTGCCAGCGCCTGGGGATGGGCGCAGACGCGTTTGATGGCCTCGAAGCTGCCCATCTTCCCCATCAGATAGTGGCTGATGCGCAGTTCCACCTCGCCGCAGATTTTGAGGCCGGAGGACAAAAACATGTCGAGCGTGTGATTGACCGTGCCCTCGCTGGAATTCTCGATGGGCACCACGCCGAAGTCCGCCACACCGGCTTCAACTTCGTGGAAAATCTCATCGATCGCCGCGAGCGGCAAGGCTCGGACCGAGGAGCCAAAGTGCTTGAGCACGGCGGCTTGCGTAAAAGTCCCTTCCGGACCCAAGAAAGCCACCTTGAGAGGCTCCTGCTGAGCGAGACATGCCGACATGATTTCGCGAAACAGACGCGCGATTTCTTCGTCGCGTAACGGGCCCTGGTTGCGCTTGAGGGCCATTCGCAGTACTTCCGCCTCGCGTTCGGGCCGATAGTAGTCGACCGCTCGGCCGGAAGCGGATTTTGAGATGCCCACCAATTGCGCGAATCGCGCGCGTTCGTTGAGCAGACCATGAATGCGCGCGTCGATGGCATCGATGCTATCGCGAATATTTCCAAGACCTGCGCCCGCGGGCGTTACTCCCGGCGCGGCTGGCCGTTGATTGCCGCTGCCCTTCGCAGGACGCCTCTTTGCCGCGGCCGTAGCGCGAGGCTTAGGTCCTCTCATGAATGCCTGTCCTCGAAATCACGCATGAACGCAGTCAATTTCTCGACACCCTCGATCGGCATGGCGTTGTAGATGCTGGCGCGCATTCCTCCCAGCACGCGATGGCCTTTGAGACCCTGCAGGCCGGCCGCCGCCGCGGCCGCCAGGAATGCCGGGTCCAAGTCCGGGTTGCTCAAACTGAACGTGACGTTCATCCGGGAACGCGAATCCTTCGCCACCGAACTCTTGTAAAGACGCGAGGCGTCGATGGCGCTATACAGCATCCTTGCCTTGAGCCGATTGCGCTCCCCGATTCCCTGCACGCCGCCCGCGTTCCTTAGCCACTTGAATACCATTCCCGCCACATACCAGGCAAAGGTTGGTGGGGTATTCAACATGGATTGGTTGTCTGCGATCGCCTTGTAGTCAAACACGTGAGGTGTATCCGCGCGCGCATTTCCGATGAGATCATCGCGCACAATAACGACCGTCAGTCCGGAGGGCCCGATGTTCTTCTGCGCGCCCGCATAAATCAGTCCGAATTTTGACACATCGACCGGCTGGGACAGAATGCTGGATGACATGTCCGCCACGAGCGGCGCGCCGCCCGTATCGGGGATATACCCAAACTCGACTCCGCTGATGGTTTCGTTCGGCGTGTAATGCACGTAACAAGGACGACCGCTGAAGCGCAGCTCCTGCTGCGGCGGTACGCGGCTGTAGCTGCCGCCGGAATCACCGGCGACGTGAACTTGGCAATAACGGCCCGCTTCCGTGATGCCCTTTTGCGACCAATGCCCGGTGTTGATGTAGTCGGCGGTTGCTTGAGGTGTCGACAGATTCATCGGCACCAAGGAAAATTGCGCCGAGGCCCCGCCCTGCATGAACAGCACTTTGTAATTGGCGGGTATCGACATCAGCTCGCGCAAATCGGTCTCCGCTTGCGTCGCCACCTCGACGAAGGCCTTGCTGCGGTGGCTGATCTCCATCACCGACATGCCGCTGCTTTGCCAATCGAGCAATTCCTCGCGCGCCTGCTCCAAAACCTCGATCGGCAACACGGCAGGCCCGGGTGAGAAATTGAAAACGCGCACCGAAGCCCTATGAGTCGTCGGCTGCGGGGTTGCCGGCATCCGGTTCGCCGCCATCGGGCTCCGCGTCCACGCCATCCCCTGCCAGGCCCTCGATGCGCTCGAGGCCTGAGAGCTGATCGCCGTCCTCGAGGCGGATCAAACGCACACCTTGAGTGTTGCGTCCGACGATGGAAATGTCCTTGACCGGCGTACGCACCAGCACGCCATTTTGGCTCATCAACATGATCTCATCGTCCAGACTGACTTGCAGCGCTCCGACCATGATTCCGTTGCGATCGGTAATCTGCAACGCAATCACGCCCTGGCCGCCGCGGCCATGTTTTGGGAAATCCTGGAGCGGCGTCAATTTGCCGAAACCATTCTGCGATGCGGTGAGAATGAAGCCGTCTTGCGCAACGATCAACGCATTGACACGTTGATCGTCGGTGAGTTTGACGCCGCGCACGCCTGCGGCCTCCCGGCCCATCGCGCGCACCTCTCCCTCGACGAATCGAATCGCCTTGCCGGCCGTGGTGAACAACAGGATGTCCTTCGTACCGTCGGTAATCGCGACGCCCACCAGTTTGTCCCCCGGATCGAGCGCCACAGCAATGATGCCGCTCGCGCGCGGCCGCGAGAACAATGCCAGGGAAGTCTTTTTGACTGTCCCCAAACTCGTGGCCATGAAGACAAATTTTCCTTCCTCGAATTCCTTGATCGACAGCATCGCACTGATGCGCTCGCCTTCTTGAAGCGGCAGCAGATTGACGATCGGCTTGCCGCGCGATCCACGGCTGGCCTGCGGCAGCTGATAGACCTTGAGCCAGTACAATTTGCCCCGATCCGAAAAGCACAGCAGCGTATCGTGGGTATTGGCCACGAACAGCTTGTCGACGAAATCCTCGTCCTTGACGCTGGTCGCAGCCTTGCCGCGACCGCCGCGGCGCTGCGCCTGATAGTCTGAGATGGGTTGCGCCTTGGCGTAACCGCCATGCGACAGCGTGACCACGACATCCTCGGGCGAAATCAGATCTTCGGTGGTGAGATCCTCGTGATTGACGAGGATTTCAGTGCGGCGCTTATCGCCGAATGTGTCGCGGATGTACTCCAGCTCCATGCGTATGACCTGCAGCAGCCGCTCGGGGCGCGCCAGAATGTCCGACAGATCGCGGATTTGCTCCAGCAGCTCTTGGAACTCGGAAATGATCTTGTCTTGCTCGAGTCCCGTGAGGCGGTTCAGACGCATCTCCAGAATCGCCTGCGCCTGCGTTTCGGTCAGCCGATAACCGCCTTCGACTATCCCCAGCGCGGCGATTTCACCGTCGGGCCGGGTGCTGATGGCACCGGCGCGCTCCAGCATCTCGGGCACGGCGCCGGAGGCCCAGGTCCGCGACATCAACGCAACCTTGGCCTCGGCGGGCGACGGCGATGCCTTGATAGCCGCGATGATCTCATCGATATTGGCGAGCGCAATCGCCAAGCCCTCCAAGAGATGTCCGCGCTCGCGCGCCTTGCGCAGCTCAAACACTGTGCGGCGCGTAACGACTTCCCGCCGATGCCGCAAGAAAGCATCCAGCATCTCCTTGAGGCTGAGCAGCCGCGGTTGGCCATCGACCAGCGCCACCATGTTGATGCCGAACACCTGCTCCATGGGGGTCTGCGCGTACAGGTTATTGAGCAGAATCTCAGGCACTTCGCCGCGCTTCAATTCGATCACGACGCGCATGCCGTCTTTGTCGGACTCGTCGCGCAGGCCATCGGAGGCAATGCCTTCGATGAGCTTGTCGCGCACCAAGTCAGCGATGCGCTCGATCAAGCGCGCTTTGTTCACCTGGTATGGCAGCTCGGTGATGATGATGGCTTGACGCTCGCCCTTGCCGACGTCCTCGAAATGCGTTCGCGCCCGCAGGTGCAGGCGGCCGCGCCCGGTCTTATAGGCCAGGACGATTTCCTGGGCGCCGTTGATGAATCCTGCCGTCGGAAAATCCGGGCCCGGGACGATCTGCATCAACTGGCCGAGCGTAATGTCCGGGTTTTCAATGAGCGCGATGCACGCGGTGATGATCTCGGTCAGATTATGCGGCGGGATATTGGTGGCCATCCCTACCGCAATTCCCGAAGATCCGTTGATCAACAGATTGGGAATGCGCGCGGGCAATACCGCCGGTTCGCTCTCGGACTCATCGTAGTTGGGATTGAAATCGACCGTTTCCTTGTCGATATCCGCCAGCAGCTCTCCGGCCAATCGGGACATGCGCACTTCGGTGTAGCGCATGGCCGCCGGTGGATCGCCATCCACCGACCCGAAATTCCCCTGCCCATCGACGAGCAAATAGCGCATTGAGAATTCTTGCGCCATGCGCACGATCGCGTCGTAAACGGACGCGTCGCCGTGTGGGTGGTATTTGCCGATGACATCGCCAACGACTCGCGCGGACTTTTTATACGCCTTATTCCAATCATTGCTCAGCTCGCGCATGGCATACAGCACGCGCCGGTGCACCGGCTTTAAGCCGTCGCGAACGTCGGGCAAAGCGCGTCCGACGATGACGCTCATCGCGTAATCCAGATAGGATTTGCGCATCTCGTCTTCGAGATTTACGGGCAATATTTCGCGTGCGATCTCGGCCATTTGCGAGAGTCCGGTGAGTTATCGTCTTTTATTCGGCGGGTTTAAAGGGGGCAAGACAGGTCTGAAACATGGCGGAATTCTAGCACATATCCCTCTGGTTCTTAAGCCTACTGCGCGGCTTTTGCCGATATACTTCCTGCATGCCCTTTGTTGCCGCCGATTTACGTATCGAGGTCCGTTGGATCGCTTGCATGACCGCGCGAAATGCGCTCCTCGAAGATCATTCGTTGGTGGTTCGTGATGGTCGGATTCTCGACATTTTGCCGAGCTCCGTGGCGGCGATGCGCTATTCGGCGACGGCGGTACTGCAGCGAAATTCGCACCTTATGATGCCGGGCATGGTCAATGCGCAAGCCGATGCCGCGACGTTGCTGTTTCGCGGTGCAAAGGACCGGGCCTCCGCAATCGATCGTATCGTCAATCCTGATTTCGCGCGCGACAGCACCCTGGCGGCCATCGCCGAAATGCTGAAATCCGGGATTACCTGTTTCTGCGATCGCTCTTATTTCCCGGAAGAAACGCTGCGCACGGCGAATGAACAGGGGATGCGCGTAGTGGTAGGCATGCCGGTGACCGAAATCTCGACACCCTGGGCGAGTGGCGCGGCGCAGTCTTTGACGCGCTCCTTGGGCTTGCGCGACAAATACAAGGGCGACCCCTTGGTGTCGACCGCCTTCGCGCCCCGAGCCGCAAATACCTTGAGCGACGCGACCTTTGCGCGACTTGTCACGCTGGCCGATGAACTCGACGCCGGCATTCTGATCGATCTGCATCAGTCGCTGCATGAAATCAGGGAGTGCATGGAGACGCACGGGATGCGGCCCATCGAGCGCCTATGGCAATTGGGTCTGCTGACGCCGGCGCTCAACGCGTTGCACATGGTCCACTTGACTGCGGCGGATATGGGCCTGATGCAACGCACCGGCATCTCGATCACGCTGTGCCCTCAATGGGACTTGCAATTTGGCGGTACCTTGCCGCAAATCGCGGCGTTTGCTGCGGCGGGTGTTCGGCTTGGGCTCGGCAGCGGCGGCGCAGTCTTGGGCGAAGACGTATGGGGGGACATGAAAATGTTCGCGCTCTTGACCCACGCCTGGGATGGACTGCACGCCGCCACCCGCGGCGGCGCCGCAGCCTTGGGGCTTGAGAGTGAAGTGGGCAGTCTGGAAGCCGGGAAATGGGCAGACCTGTGCTGCGTCGATCTGTCGGGTCCGGCCACGCAACCCTTGGGCGATCCGCTCGCACAATTGGTTTTCGGCGGCGGCCGTGACATCGTAAGCGATGTCTGGGTCGCAGGCCGGCAGCTGCTATCGGGCGGCGAATTGACTCGCCTCGATTGGCCTGATGTCGCCGCCCGATCGGCGGCGTGGGCCATACGATTGAATGCAAGAGGTTGAATGATGGATGCGTCGAAGCGAAATGTGGATCCCGCGGAGTTGGCGAAGTTCGCCGCACTGGCACAGAGCTGGTGGGATCCTGCCGGTCCTTCAAAACCCCTGCATGAACTCAATCCACTGCGGATGAGCTACATCGAATCGGTGGCGGGCTTGCGCGACGCGCGAGTACTCGATGTCGGCTGCGGCGGAGGGATATTGAGCGAAGCGATGGCCCGTGGCGGTGCGCGCGTGCTCGGAATAGACCTGTCGCAGGCGGTGCTCGACGTGGCGGAACTGCACGCGCTCGAGGCTAAGCTGGCGGTCGAATACCAGGCGATCGCCGCAGAAGAGTTGGCGGCCGCAAGCGCACGCTCATTCGATTTGGTCACCTGCATGGAAATGCTCGAACATGTTCCGGATCCGGCTGCGACGCTCTCGGCCCTGGCGGCCTTGGTGAAACCCGGCGGCAACGTCATCGTTTCCACTTTGAACCGCAAGCCGATGGCCTTTGCGGTCGCCATCGTGGGGGCTGAGTACCTTGCGCGCATGTTGCCGCGAGGCACCCATGAATACTTGAAATTCATCCGTCCTTCGGAGCTTGCCCGCTGGGGACGCGCAGCGGGCCTGGATCTCATCGACCTCACCGGCATCACTTACAATCCATTGACGCGCGCATTCCGGCTCTCGCCGAATACCGACATCAACTACCTTGCGCACTTCAAACGACCCGGCTGACATGGCGGTGACTTTAAGGGCCGTGTTGTTCGATTTGGACGGCACCGTGCTAGATACCGCACCGGATATGGTTGGCGCGCTGAATCGATTGCGCGAAGAGTACTCGCTGGCGCCCCTGCCCTTCGATGCCGTGCGCAGCGCGGTGAGCCACGGCGCTGCCCGCGTCGTCAAGACGGGATTTCCGGATGCTGACGCGGAACATCTTGTGGCGCTACAGCAGCGCTTCCTGGAGATCTACCGCGGCGCGCTCAGTCGCGAAACACGGCTGTTTGCCGGCATGGACGAGGTCTTAAAAACATTGACGAGCTGGCGCATGAAAAGCGGAATCGTCACCAACAAGGCGGCATGGCTTACCGATCCGTTACTCGCAGAACTCGGCCTCAGTGCGCGCTTCGCCTGCGTGGTGAGCGGCGACACCGTGGCGGAGCGCAAGCCCCATCCCCTACCGTTGCAGCACGCTGCCGCGCTCGCGGGCGTACGCCCGGACGAATGCATTTACGTAGGCGACGCGCAGCGCGACGTGCAAGCGGCCCATGCCGCGGCGATGCCGGCACTGGTCGCGAATTATGGCTACCTGCGCGCCGATGAGGACTCGAGACTCTGGGGCGGCGACGGCTATTTGAATCGACCTCTGGATCTTTTGGACTGGCTGAAAGCCAGCGGCCGCCTGTGAGCGACATCAGAGTGTGGGCGGCGCTGATCGTCGGTGTCGTGCTGGGCGCGTTGGCTGCCCTATTGTGGCGAGCGCGCCGTGAACAAGCGCTGCGCATCGACGTGGAATTGTTGCGCGCGCGGCTCAAGACCGAAGAGATGTTGAGCGCGGAACGCGAACAGACATTGGTGCAAGCACGCGACCAACTGCAGGCCGTATTCGGCGAACTCGCGCGCGAGAGCCTGCAAAGCAACAGCGAAGTGTTCCTGCAGCTTGCACGCGAACGGTTCACTCGGCAGCAAGTGGACGCATCGCAGGTATTGAAGGAGCGCGAGTCGGCGATCGAGTCGTTGGTCAAGCCGATTCGCGAGGCCTTGGCCAAGACCGAGGCGCAGATCCAGGCGATTGAACGCGACCGCATCGATTCGTTTGCCACCATCAAGGTGCAAATGGAGGTATTGGCGAGCGGTCAGAACTTGTTGTCGCGTGAAACGCGCAATCTCGTGACCGCGCTGCGCCGCCCGGATGTGCGCGGTCAATGGGGCGAGATAACGCTGCGCCGCTTGGTCGAGTTGTCCGGCATGACCATGCATGTGGATTTCACCGAGCAGAAGCATGTCAAGACCGACACCGGGTCGATACGGCCCGACATGATCGTACACATGCCTGAGCAGCGCGACATCGTGGTGGATGTCAAAACTCCACTGGACGCCTACCTCGCGGCGGTGGAGGCTCAAGACGATACGGAGCGCAGCGCCCAATTGCGCCGGCACGCGCAAATCGTCGGCGCGCGGGTTCGTGAGCTGTCTTCGAAGCAATATTGGTCGCAATTCGAGCGCAGTCCGGATTTCGTCGTCCTGTTCCTGCCGGGCGATCAATTCCTGTCGGCGGCGCTGCAGGAAAATCCGGGTCTGATCGATGATTCGATGCGCCAGAACGTCATGCTCGCGACCCCCACCAGCTTGGTTGCGCTGTTGAAGGCGGTCTCGTACGGCTGGAAACAAACGGTCCTTGCAGAGAATGCCGCCGAGGTGCGGCAACTCGGGGAAGAGATCTACAAGCGGTTGGCGGTTTTCGGTGAGCATCTGGGCAAATTGGGAAAATCTCTCGGCGGCAGCGTCGAGTCGTTCAACCGTGCGGTGGGCTCCCTGGAACAACAGGTGTTGCCGGCCGCGCGCCGCTTCGAGGGACTGGGGCTGCGGGTGAATCGCGAGATCGAACCCATCGAACCGGTGTCGAGTCTCACGCGCACGCCGCGCATCGATGCCGTACAGGACGACGGCGCACTGGACTACGCCGCAGAAGACAATGACGCCGGCAACGCCGCGGACAACAGCGTCGCGGAGCGCAATCCCGCCGATGAGCCAGGCCCTGAAAGAACTTGATGCGACCTATCGCGCACGGGCCATCCCTATGGGATCGGCGCGCTACTGGAGCTGGTTGTTCGCAGCTGCAGCGGCGCGCGCGCCGCTTCTCGGAATCTATGCACTGCTGGCCGAGTGGAATGCGCTGATGGATCCTGCGACGGAACACAGCGCGGCTCGCATCAAGTTGGAATGGTGGCAGGACGAGATTCGCCGCCTTGCCGCCGGAGCCCCAGTGCACCCCATTGGGGTCTATCTCGCATCACTGCCGCGCGCCGGCGAGGTCAATTTCACCCCCTTGGCGCTGTCGATCGATGCGGCAGTCACTGAAACCGACGGCGCGCCGCTGGAACGCGCCACAGACCTCGTGCCTCATGCCTGCGCCCTGCGCGCCTATCCGTTGTCGGTAGCATCCCGGCTCGCCACGGGCGATCTCGATGAGACGAGCTTGGAAGAGTGCACCAGGGCATTGGCGGTGGCTGACTATCTGTCGCGGTCGATACGCGACTATCCGCGCGAGGTGCGCTTGGGACGCGTGCCGTTTGCCGTGGACGAACTTCTGGCCGCGGGCATCGATAATGCCGGCCTATGCGCCGATCATCCGCCGGCAGAGCTGGCAGGCTACCTGCAACGGCTTCGCGAGCGCGCGGCGCAAAACTATGCAATCGCGGCGCAGGCGCTGCCCGGTGCGCGCCGCTCCGAACAGCGGCACCTGTTGGTACTGGCGGCACTGGGACTGAAGCAATTGAACCGAGGCGCACCGACGCTTGAGTCGCCCGGCATGCGGGATATGCTGCTGGCGTGGTCGACGGCGCGGCGCGCCCATTGACAGACAAGGACACTATGATTCCCGATGATTTCACCCCAGACCGCGACCTGCTCAAGGGACGCGCAATTCTGATCACCGGAGCGGGCAGCGGACTCGGGCGGGCGCTGGCCATCGAATGCGCGCGCGCCGGAGCCAGCGTGATCCTATCGGGACGCAACGGCGCGAAACTGGATCGCGTGTACGATGAAATCGAGGCCATGGGCGCGCCGCAGCCCGCGATCGCGGTACTGGACTTGGCAATCGCCACGGCGGTGGATTACGACGGGCTGGCGCGCGTCATTGGCGAGGAATTCGGCAAACTGGATGGCCTGGTCCACGCTGCGGGTCTGCTGGGCGACCGCACGCCACTGGAGCAATATGATGTGCCGACCTGGTGTAAGGTTTTGCACGTGAATCTGACCGCCCCCTTCATCCTCACGCAAGTCTTGCTGCCGAATCTGCGCAGGTCCGAGGATGCCTCGATCATCTTCGTCAGCAGCGGTGTGGTGAAGCAATCGCGGCCGTTCTGGGGCGCCTACGCGGTATCGAAGACCGGATTGGAGTCGGTTCGCAGTATGCTGTCGGAGGA
>Ga0182024_10019120_pt1 | contig 12664 bp, 10 predicted proteins | sample P32metaG_FD_120480 | JGI IMG/M metagenome (GOLD analysis project Ga0182024, IMG submission 120480) | Permafrost microbial communities from Stordalen Mire, Sweden - P3-2 metaG (Illumina Assembly) | ecosystem: Environmental > Terrestrial > Soil > Wetlands > Permafrost | place: Sweden: Stordalen... | reverse complement strand
CACTCCAGGGGTTTGCGTTTCTTTTGCGGCGCGGCCATCCACGATCGCGGCAGTGAATCCCATCAACAATAACACGCAGATTGCGATTCTCATTTGGTCTCCCTGAACCAGCTTGATGATGAGTTGAATGGACTGACAGTAACGCATTAAAGAGTCTGCATCCCCTCAACGTTGTACGCCAAGTGCGTGATGGTGTCGATGGCGCACGTTTTTTAGTTTGGCGCTAGGCGGCTTCAGCGATCGGCTCAATTCTCCCTAGGAGAAACACGTAGCCGGCAATACCGATGAGCAAAAAAATAGTCGCGGCGGCGAAGGCCCATGCGAAGGAATGCGTGATGGATGCGATGTAACCCGTCGCCACCGGCGCGGCGATAGCCGACAATTGATTTCCAAAATTGAGAATTCCGCCGAGCCGGCCTACGCCGCCGGCGGGAGCAATCAACGAAGGAATCGACCAACCAACGGGCGCGGCAGCGGCAAGTCCTCCGATGGAAATGCTAATCCAAAAAATGGCCGCTGATGCGGTGTGCGCGCGAGCAGCACCTAAAATGCCGAGGCCTAATGCGGTTCCAACGACCAGCACGAACTGGCGCACGCGCGAAGAGTCCAATCCCCGTTCGATCAATATATTCACCAGCCATCCTCCGATGAAAAAATCGGTGAGCGCGGCGAAGATCCAGGGAACGCTGGTGTAGAGCACCGAATCGTGCAGATTCACATGCAATGAGGTGGAGAGATAGCTGGGGAGCCAGGTCAGCAAGAGATAGAAAGTATAGTTGTACGCGGCGGAACCTAAAACCAAACCGATGACTTTGCGCTGGCTCAGCAAATAAAGGAGAGAGACAGATGCCGCGGATCTGGCGGCAACTTCCGGTTGCGCGCCTCCTTCGACAATATATTGATGCTCTACTGCCGAAAGTTTTTTGTCTTCGCTCGGATTTCTGTACAGCCAATAAAACAAAGCTAAATACAGAATGCTGGCGAGGCCGGTGGCGGCAAAACTCCAGCGCCATCCAAAATGGAGCAGCAACAAACCAATCAGGGGCACGCCAAGCGCGGGTCCGAGTTTGGCTGCGGAGTCGAAAAACGCGGTAGCCCAACTGCGCTCTCGATCTGGAAACCAGTAACCCACTGCTTTGGAATTGCCCGGGAAGGTCGGAGCTTCGCCGACGCCCAGAAGCAGACGCGCCACGAAAAAACTTCCCAGGCCAGGAGCGAGTGCAGCGAAAAAGGAGGCGACGCTCCAAAAAAAGGTGCTGATGATGCCGACTCTGCGGACTCCGAAACGGTCGAGGAGAACGCCGGAAGGAAGCTGGAGCGCGGCATAGGTCCAACTGTAGGCGCTCAGCAGGTAGCCGAAGGCGACGGTGGAAACTCCGAAGGCGGCATGGAGGGCTTGCTGGGAGACGGAAATGTTGACGCGGTCAAGGTAGTTGACGAAAACGCCGAAGCCTAGGAGAGAGGCGATGAGCCAGCGGCGTCGAGGGACTTGGGAGTGGGAGTGGGACGGATAGTTGGAAGGAGGAAGGATTGGGGAGGAAGCTGAGGGATCGGGGTTTCGTTGGCCGGTGCGCAAGATGGTTGATGAGTTTAGAGGATTGGGGCCAAGTTGGCACGGCATAAGAGCAGACGCAGAGCACCCCCCTATTTTGGTGCAAAGAGTTCATAAGTTGATGATAGGGATGGAGTTAAGCCAAAAACAGAGCGCAAAAGAGTTCGTAAGTTACTGAAAATAAAGGAGCACTGTTTTGGCGATTTGCACAAGAGTTCAGATATTGAAGAAAACATTCGAGTTACTTCCGAACCTGAATTTTCGAGGAACGCGCAAACCATTGAAAATACGGGACAAATTTTGATCGCGACGCAAAGCGATTCGAAGCGAGTTCGCTGTGTTGCGATGGGATTTGGGCGCAAGCGAGAGGACGTGTTGGACGGGTCGGCTGTTGTGGGATGGGCAACGAATCTCATGGTTGATTATACTATATAGATATGAGTACTTCAAGGTAAGAAATGGCAGTTGGCGCTACGGACCGTCATTTGTTGGCGCGACTCAAGCTGGAAGGCTGGCGGCGTGAACGGAATCTGAACAGAAGGCGGTGCTAAGACGTTGAGGGCAGGCCCTAAAATGGCCCTACTGGCCGTGTGTCGAGCGGTGGAATACGGCGGAAAGAACGGAGCCGCCGGTGGACTTTTTGTTTGAAAAGCGGCGCATGCAGTCCTTGAAAACGGGGCCGTGTACATCGAAGGCCTGGGATACGCCTGGGAGGTGGGTAGCCACGTGGCAAGCTTCATGGTTCAACGCTTCAACGCTTTGGCGGGAGGTAGGGTTGGTCTTGCGGTCCAACTCAATCAGGAAAGAGCCTTTGTCGTAGAAGCGGGTAACGCCTCGAGCGTCCTCGGTCTTGAGGTTGGCCCAGCGAACTTCCACGTTTTTCAGTTCGCCCCCGAAATAGGCTTGGTTGATCTGCTCGAAGGCAGGTTGCAGGTCCTGATCAGCGGAAGCCTGCCGGTCATCCGCAAAGGCGGCGCTGGCGGCTACGGCGGCGACAGCAAGCGCGAGAACTAGTCGTGTGGTTTGTGCTCTCATGGTATGGCTATTTGACTATCTGGGGCTGCAGCGGTATGTAGAACGCGGAGGCCAAAAAGGTCTAAAAGAAAATCTCAAAACGACTAAGGAGAAGGCCTTAGACCTAGTTTCTAGTGATGGAAAAACGCTTGGTTGGTTAAGCAACCAAGACGGTATATTCAAGTAATATGATCCCAAAGGGACTCATGAAAATGCCGGCAGGACGCAGGATCGTGAGAGTTGACCTGAGGTTGCTTACCTGGCTGCTTGCGGGAGTGGTACTGGCCTTTTCGGGTCTGGCGCGAGCGCAAGGGACAGATGGTCAGAACGCGGAGCCCGAGCGCGTCGTATATCGCGCCGGAACAAACGGTGTCGGTAGTCCACAGTGCATTTACTGCCCCCAGGCTGAATACACGGACCAAGCTCGAGATGCTCAGTATTCGGGGACCGTGCTGTTGGATGTAATCGTGACCGCGGACGGCAGGGCGACGAATCCAGTGGTGCTGAAAGATCCGGGACTGGGACTCGCCAAAAAAGCCGTCAAGCAATTACAGTCATGGAAGATGAAGCCAGCGTTGGGGCCGGATGGCAAACCGGTGGATTGCCGCGTACAGATTGAAGTCAGTTTTAGTTTGAGTGGCTTGCCGCACCATCGGATCGCTCCAACGGCGGAGGAGTACCCGATACCGATCTCGGTAGCTCAGGAAGCGAAACTGGGGATTGGTTATCGCGGAGTGGTGTTAGGCCAGAACGTCTACGTGAGCGGAACAAAAATAGTGGATCAGGCTGTGGCACACGCTATCTGCAATGTGTCCGATGCGAAGAGCAAGCCGCAGCTAAACGAGGAATTTTTCAGACAGCCGGGAGCGGCGGTATGCAGCGTGTACGCGGATGGAGATGGGCGCGTGGCTCGGATCGTGGTAGAGGCGCGGATGTCGATTCTGCGAGCTATCGATATGCTTACCAAGGAATATGGTCCGCCGAAACCCGGTTTGTATCCGATCACGGAGGGTGGAACGACCAACGGCACGATGTGGAGCTGGACGGTACGCGATGAACATCTGGCAAGTGTGGATAGTCCGAAGATTTCCGTAGAGCCGAAAGTCAGAACGAACCAAGCCAAGGATGAATACGATTCGTACGTGGAGATTGTTTACTGGCACTGAGAACACGGCGTCAGTGCGACCACGGATAAAACAATCTATTTTTCGCGCAAATCAGTTTGGCTGGATTCCCCGGCAGGGCTTTTGACTTTGTGGGACTGATGGTCAGCGGATGGCGCGGCGACGACAACTTCCTGAATTAGCGGTGCATCTACTTCTGATTTCCCATGGTGACGATGATGTTTCATCTCGGCTAGTTCCCTGCGAGCTTCGGCAGAGCCTTCGGCAAGCTCATAGAGCTGGTGGATGACCACACCCGCGGCTACAGGAATGAAATTAAACCAGTACGCGGTGGTGCGATTGAACAACAGCCAACTGGCTACGAGTGATCCGAAAACGACGAACCCGCCACTGGATAGCAGCGCCAACCAAGGACGGCTTTCGAATGCATAAAAAATGCCGATGATGGCGAGGCTGATGAGCACGTCGATGGGAATTTCGTACTTATCCGTGTCGTGAATTCCCGCGCCATGGAACTCCGTTTGAAGGGCCAAGGCATTGAGCTCCACTCCGTTCATGGGACCCAGCGGGGTGAAGTACTGGTCGCGGGCCTGGGGGTAGACGCCGCCGATCAGTACGATTTTGTCGTGCAGGCCATCTTTTAAAGCCTTGATTTCCTCAGTGGTATTGGCCCTGAATAACTGGCCAGCTTCCAGGAACGAAAAGTTATACCTATCGCCGTAGTAGCTAAGAATTAACAGCTCTCTTGTTTTGGGATCAGCGGCCGGATCGTCGGCTTGAAGAATCGACTGGACAAAGGTCGGCGCGTAGCTCTGGCCGTCTATTTTTCGAGGAAGGTCGCATACACCCACAGGAGGTTCTTCGACTTCTACCAAATTTTCAAAATGGCGGACGATCCCGTCAGAATCCACTGGAAATTGGGGTATACCCTGGCGAGGCAATTCCTTGCAGGAAGGTCTGTCTACATAAGCGCCGCCCAGGACGGGCTTGGGATCCAAGGGAAGTTCGGAAGAATCGGGAACGGCGGCCCATACGATTTTGGGATTCGAATTGGTGTCGCTAGCGCCGGAGGACGATACGCTGTGGGCCATCACTTCCTTCACGTTTTCGAGCAGGCTGGAACATCCCGGATCACCGGGGACATCCGCCGTTGAGCGGTGAGGCTCGACTTTCCATTCGGAGGTATCGATGTCAACGCCGATGATTCTGGGCTTGAGTCGTGAAATGGCGGCGACCAAGCCGAGCAACTGACAGCGATCGAGGGGGCTTTGGCCATAGAAAAGATCGCGATAATTGTTTTTGGTAATTTCCACGAGGACGACGCCGGGACAATTTTGGCCGTCCGGGCGCACACAAGGCTGCAGCGAATGCAAGCGCAAGAGAGTGTCGAGATGAGCGGTTTCAAAACCGCGAAAGAAGCCGGCCTCCTCGGCGTAATGCGTAAGGGTGATGATCATGGCGATTACTACGATGGTGCGCAGGCACCAGAGCAGTCTGGAGCGCGGGGGGTTTTCCTGGTGCGCCGGAGGCAGACGGTTTCCCGCGAAAACCGCAAGAAGACGGGCTCTTAGAGAGGGGCGCTTCATGGGACTCTACGACTTTGGTGAGGCAAGAGATTCAAGATAGGCGCGCAGAAGGGCGCGAGTGGCCGCGGGATCCATTTCTTCGGGCAACTTTCTGGAATCGTTGACGGCACGTTCGTATGCGGCGGACTTGGAAGGATAGGTGGCGGCCGATGCCACCAGGATCCAAGCGTCGGAGCCGGCGGGTTCGCCCTGAGCATCCACGAGCGCGATTCGGTAAAGGCCTTCATGAATTTGGTTGGCAGGAATGGTGAGAGATAGCCCTTTGGCGTAGGTTACCGGGAGAGGTTGCGACGGGGTGGTGGCCACATCGATGGAAGAAAACGCGAGGTAATATTTGCCAGAGCTCATGCCATGAAAGACGTCACGCAACTCGATCTGTCCGCCGTTCAGGGATACCAGGGCGTCGGACAACTCATCATCGATGCCGCGACTGCTGGCGATCATATATTTTTCCGGCTGATGCGTGGTTAGCCTGGCAAAGGCCTCGCTGACATCTTTGAAGAAACCGGAATCGCTAGCCTTGAGCTCGACATCCTTGAGGCTGACCACGCAGGAGGTCAGCTTCATGGTGTTCCGGTCGCACTTGAAGGAGAAAAGTTTGCCGCTATTGGTTTTCAGGACTAATTCGCTGTCCACTACGCCGACAAGATTCCCGTTACGGGCGTACACCGGCTGCAACCAGTGCAGCGGCTTGCGCTGAGAGCCGGGACCAACCTGGGACCATTCGCCGGTAAGGCTGAAAACCACGAGGGCGTCGGTTTGCGCAAACGTGGCGGCGACGATACCGAGCGCGATGCCCAACCAAGCGGCATGCCTGGAGAAAAGAAGTTTCAGGGTCGCTGCCATACAGCACCTCGGGCGTCAGTAGCGGTCAGCGGGCAGTAGCAGGGACGATGGCGGGCATTATACGTGCGAGTGGGCCATAGTTCCAAGGATGGGAATTGCGAAACGAAAAGACAAAGAAGAAAAGCTCGGTTCATAACGAGACAGTGTCATGAGTGAATTTTTACGCGGTTAACGCTCTGTGAACACGGTACAGCAAAGACTGTATGTCCAAGGTTAGGTGGGGGATGTAATAAACACGCCGACACAAGGCCTGACGGTAACCGCACCACGAGGGGTCACGCGTTGACCCAGAAAAGGGAAATAAATAATGCGAAAGCGTTACGTAGTTGGTTCGCTGTTGTTTCTGTTGTGCCTGATCTGCAGCTCGGCATCATCGCTTGCGCAAATACGCGTGGGCGTTTCGGTAGGTTTTGGACCTCCGGCACTGCCGATTTACGAGCAACCCATCTGCCCGGCTGATGGTTATCTCTGGACGCCGGGATATTGGGACTGGGATGGAGACGATTATTTCTGGGTGCCGGGAACCTGGGTGGAACCACCGCAAGTGGGGTTCCTGTGGACGCCCGGGTGGTGGGGATGGGGCGGAAGCGCCTTTCTGTTTCATGAAGGGTTCTGGGGACCGCAGGTTGGATGGTACGGCGGGATCAACTATGGATTCGGTTATTTCGGCCACGGGTATGAAGGCGGCCGGTGGGATGGCGGACACTTCTTCTACAACACGACGATAAACCGCGTGAATGTTACCGAAATTCGCAACGTGTATAACACCAGAGTGGAAAACGTGAATATCAACAATCACGTGAGCTATAACGGCGGGAGGGGAGGCATCGACGCGCGGGCGACGGCTGAAGAGGAGCGCTACTCCAGTGAGCGGCATGTGGGTGCGGTAGCGGCGCAGACGCAACATGTACAAGAGGCACGAGGCAACCGGGAGCTGCGCGCCTCGGTAAATCAGGGCAAGCCGCCGATCGCGGCGACACAGCGACCGGGGGCGTTTAATGATCGTGCAGGAGTGACGCCAGCCAAGGAAGCAGGCGGGCGTTACGAACCGCCGGCAAATCGTGGTGCGGAGACGGCACGCGGTAATGCTGCTGCTGGTGCAGGCGCAGGTGCGGCCGGGGCTCGCCCGGTGCACCCCAGCGATCTGCCTGCGGCGGAACGACCGGCGGCACCGAACACGGGTAACCCAAAGCTGGATCAGAAATATCAGCAACAACAGCAGAAGCTATATGCGAAACAAGACCAGGAGCGACAGAAACTGCAACAACAGCAGGATAAAGAACATCAGAAGCTAGCGAAGCAAAATGCCAATGAGGGCGCGAAACAACAGGTGGAGACGCGACACGCCCAACAGACGCAGCAATTGCAACAGCGACACCAGCAACAACAGCAGCAGATGCAACAGAGACAGGCGCCAGCGCGGTCGTCAGGAGGAGGAGGCAAGCGTCCGTAGGGGTGCAGTTCCCCGCTTTTGCGTCTGAATTTGCGTTGAGTGATCCGTTGCATAAAAAGGGCACGAAAGAAGACGAGGCACTCGCCGCTGTGGAGATGGAAGAGGCGAGTGCCAGACGGCCTCTTTCGTGCTTTCGTTTTTTGGGCAGGGATATGCGCCGCTGATAGCAGGCTTGATGACTAGCGGAATCGGAGAACTTCTCGAGCGTTGCCAAATCCCGGTGGGCGTTGGCGTAGTTTGCGGCCGGCGGTTTGGCGCGTTCGTAGAAATCGGATCAATCATGATATATGTCAACAAACGAATGGCAGGCGTTCCGGCGCGGTGAGATAGTTGATTTTGTTTGCGTCGCCCGGATGATCCGGCTCCTTATTCCCGCGAAGTGAAGGATTTTTATGATGAAGAAAGCTGAAGTATGCGAACTGATCACCAGGATAGGCGTGATTCCAGCGGTGCGGGTGTCCACCGCGGAGGAAGCGCACTTTGCGGCCGACGCGGTGACAAAAGGCGGCATACCGATTGTAGAAATCACGATGACGGTGCCCGAAGCGGTTGAGCTGATTGCGCACCTGGTGCGCCATGACGAAAAGATGGTGATTGGCGCGGGAACGGTGCTAGATGTCGAGACAGCGCGACGGTGCGTGGATGCGGGAGCGAGCTTTATAACCGCGCCGGGATTCGACGCCGAAGTGGTGGAGTTTGCGCGGAAGGCAAATGTGGCGGTGTTGCCGGGGGCGTTGACACCTACAGAGGTGATCACGGCGTGGAAGGCTGGCGCCGATTTTGTGAAGGTGTATCCCTGTGAACAAATGGGGGGCGCCAAATACATCCGGACATTGAAGAAGGCGCTGCCGCAGATTTTGTTAGTTGCAGCGGGCGGGGTGACGCAGGAGACGGCGGAAGATTTCATCCTGGCAGGGGCGGCCGCGATCGGCGTCGGGAGCGAATTGATTCCGCGGCAGGCGCTGGAGCGACGGGAGGCTACGCGAATTCGTGAGCTGGCACACCGGTTCGTGGGATCCGTGCAGGAGGCGCGAGAGAGGCTGGCGCCGCGCAAGAGTCTACCGCCGAAGGCGAAAACGGATTTTTGGAGCTTTCACCGGCACTCGCACCCTGGGAATCCGTGAAGGGGGTTGGGATGGCCGGGTTCTGATCGCACTACGGTGCCAGGTTGGATTTTTCCAGCTTGATATTCAGAAATTGTAGTAGACGGTCCGATTTAGACTTGTCTAGGACCGCGGGCGTGTACGTCACGCCGTCGAACTCAATTTTGCCAGCGAAAAGCTTTACGAGGTAAGTCTTAAGTTCCGTGTACTGATCGTGTTTACCCGGCGGGAACGTTACGTAGTCGGATTGGAATAATCGCAAGACAACAAAGGTCTGTCCGTCTTTCCTGATGAATCTAGCTCTATAGGTAAAGAAACCGCCGTCAGCGGAGGATTCCTCTTTCTTGTTTTTCCGCATAACAATCGGGGCCTTATCAATGACGGCCTCATCGTTTCGAACCAAGAGTGTGTTTTCGTGAAACCATCTAGCGATCCGGTCGTCAGGCGTCAGGTTAGGCATCGGCTCAAGAGCGACGTATTCTCCGTCATTAACGACGTGGCGTATGTTTTGGCCAATGGCTCGGACTTGGGTTGCAAGTGCGACGAAAAACAAAAGACCGCTGGCCGCGCATAGCTGTTTCAAAGTCCGCACTTTATATCTACTCGACCTCAGAGCCTATCCCTACAGTCGAGGGTTGTCGACCGGTTCGTTAGATTCGGCTCGGGCGATTATAAGCTGCGCAGGAAGACTAAGAGAGCTTGCTTGTCTCGTTCGGATAGCTGCGTGAAATTACTGACTACGGCGTTGGCTTCAGAACCGGAACTGGCATGACTCATGATCGCCTGGCGAAGGTCGGAAGTGCGGCCGTCGTGCAGGAAGAAAATGCGTTGGCCCAAGCCCCAGAGTGGCGCAGTACGGAATTCATCCGGCCCGGCGCTGCCCTGGGTGATGCCGTCAGCGAGGCTAGTCCCCATGTGGTGCACGATGAAATCGGAGAAAGCATTCACGGGGACATTCTTCTGTCCCGTGAGGGCTGACCATCCAGTGGTTAGCGTGGGGGTGTGGCACAGATTGCAGCCGATCTGACTGAAGAGAATGGCACCAGCATTGGTCACTGGTGTGGCTGGCGCAGGCTTGGGTGGGGCCGAAAGGCGCATGAACATTGCAAACTGAGTGATGTCGGAATTGTAGCCCGCGGGCGGGAAAGGGTTCGAGGAGGTCATGTTGGTGGAATCTTCGGTCAGGGGATTGAATTGGCAACCGGGAGTTTCGTCGCGCTTCTGGGGAAAGAGCTCGTTGGTAACGCCGATTTCGACGTTGTAGGCTTCGCCGGCAAACACGAGAAGCGATTTGTTTTGAGCTTTCCAACCGAAGCGCGTGATGGTGCCGTCATTGCCGCTGAAGTTGGGATGGCCGGCGATTCCGAGCGCGGCTTTTGCGGGATTTGCGGCATTGTTCACGATGGTGGCGTCAGAAATTTCTTCGACCAGGCCCAAGCCGAACACCGGCGTGGGGATGCGAAAGATGGCGTTTCCGGCCGCTACTGCCGCAGCAAAATCCGGCTGCTGGATATTGCAACCGACGGCATCGAGCCGCCCGGCAATGGTGAAAAGGTCGTGGACGCCTCCGTCGGGAGTGCCGTCTGGATTGGACTTGAATCGAACTTCGCGTACTGGACCGTTGGGAGTGATGAAGTCGGGGACGATATTGTTCGCGCCCATGAGTGTGGCAATGGCGATCTGTGGGTTCTGCGCGGGGCTGCTGCCGCCAACGGTCGGATGTGCGTGGCAGGAAAAGCAGGAATTGGCATTAAAACGCGGACCTAGTCCAATGTTCGCTTCCTTGGATCCGGTGACACCATCGATTTCGCGCGCAAAGAGAGTTTTCGCGGCGAGGTATTCGGTTTGATACACGGGTGAGAGCGCTGCTCTGGGACCGCCAACGTCAGCTGGCCCGCGACGCACGCCAGGGTCCTGCGCGGCATCTTGAGCGAGCACAGCCACTCCAGCGGACGAGACGATTAATAGAGTTATTAGTGTCGATTTATGTATGAATGTGCCGCGGGACATAGGGTTCTCCTGTGAACTTAGACAGAAGTCGGGCTACCGCTGGCCAAGGCAGGCAGCGTAGGCGACTCGACTAAGTTTTGTCAGATGTCTCGGCGGACGGGGTGTCGAGAGGCGCCGGCTGCTGGAAAAGAACGGCGTCGATGCAGGGAGTTTAGAAGGTGAATAGCAAGGGTGCTACTGGCAGAAGGTACAGATTTGGGACAGGCCATCGGGGAAGGTGTGCAGAACGGAAAGGCTACAGCGAAATGGGACTTTTTTCGTGGTAGTCCTAACGCCAGTGAGAACGACTGAATTCAACGATGATGTGATGAGTGCTGGTGAAGAAATCAGAATTTTTGAGGGCGCTGCAAGATGAACTCGATTAGAACAGCTGGCCACACGTAGTCACGAACCCGTTCACGGAATCAGGTAGATTGCGCAGCGGCTTGAGTAATCAGGCACTGCTTCGACGGGATCGTCAGAATCGGCCGGTTTTTGCGGCGGATGCGCAGGCCGGATCGCCGGGGCAATATTTAACCGCAGTTCGCGCCGCGGCGCTGAATTTTTGCTTGGCCGCTTCGGTGGTCGCTTTGTTTTCTTCTTGTTTTAGAAGCGCAACTCCCTTCGGCCGCTCATATTTGTAAAACTCCATCCAAACGGAAATGGCATTCTCTCGCGGTGTCGCAGAAGCAGAATCCGAGCCGACTACGTGCAAAACCTCGGGTTGAGCACTTCTCCCAATTTCTTCCAGCGATTCTGCGGCGGGATACATCTCTTCGATAATTGATGGCCTCAGGAATCCCCCATTTTTCTCCATTTCGGTTAGCGGCCTCCGGAAATCCAGGAGTCTTACAAGAGCGTGGATAGCAGGTTCGTAACGCTCGTCGCCCAATCGGTGAAGTGCCCAGGTGACGCAGTGGGCATTTTTTTCGTCCGGAACGACACCATTTAGGAACTGAACGAGATCGGACGAGTCCGCATGCTCCAAGCTATCGCACCACCCGGTATACCGGTCCTGACCGAAAGCAGGGCCGGCGAGGTAACAGGACAGCAGTGCGACAGTAAGAATTCCAGCTAAACGCAAGTGACACCACCTGTGTTCGCTGATCAGTTTACCTATGTCGATCCACATCTGGGCGTCTGGTTGGAGGGTTTGCTCCAAATCGTATCGCTGCGCGCCCTGGTTGTAGAAGATGGTGAAAGCGGTCTGGGTTGGCTTGGTGCCACCGTTACCGACAGTGATGATGGAATCGTGATAGGCATCGTACTGCCACATGCCGCCTTCCCAACGGAAGGAAAGCTGGTCGGAAAATGGCGTCTGCGCACCGTATTGAAGCGTTTTGTCGTAAATAAAACTGCCCGGGATCGTTTTGAATTACGGTGTAACGCCCGACTCGGGCAATATGGTCGCCTTTTGCTTTACAAATTCAATAGTCTGACGATCTGTGGACCCCCGGCCGAGCAGCCAAATTCCCCTAAAAACGAAATTGAACGGTCGATGCATTCGAAGCGATCGGCCCTTTTGCGATCTGGCTTTCCTCGTGTGAATTGCCGTTGGTAGCGCGGCTAAAGTAGGTGGCAGCAAGTATGAGCTGTGCTGTCACCGAGCCGTCCACAGTCTTCGAGGTAAGGCCTGAAGGGGGCCAAGCATCATTGGGATTTGCTGGTACAGCCCGGGCCTTTGCTTTTATGCGCACCCATTCACCGGGTCGCAGCTTGACCATCGTTGAAGCGATAGACGGCGTGCCAAAGAGGAGAATAGGACCGTCCAGGCTTACCGGCCGGTTATTCCCCAATTTCGCGTTAAGGTAGATTCCTGCCGTCTGATACTGGTAGGGGGTGCGCGGATCGGCGGGTTCTATATCTGCCGGGCTCAAATCCCACGGCACCTCTACAGGGCCGTCACTTATGTTCCTGATTTGAACCTCATACTCGAAGACCTCTCCTCGAACGAATCCGGTGTTGATAGAAATTTTCAAGGAAATATCGAGAGGTTG
>Ga0182024_10019119_pt1 | contig 12664 bp, 14 predicted proteins | sample P32metaG_FD_120480 | JGI IMG/M metagenome (GOLD analysis project Ga0182024, IMG submission 120480) | Permafrost microbial communities from Stordalen Mire, Sweden - P3-2 metaG (Illumina Assembly) | ecosystem: Environmental > Terrestrial > Soil > Wetlands > Permafrost | place: Sweden: Stordalen... | reverse complement strand
TGTTTGCGTGAGCCCCAGCGTGTCGGGGAGAAAGAGCGGCTGCGGTTTCAAGCCCTCCGGCGGCATGACGGTTAAAAGGGTGATGGTGCCCGCTTCAGAACCGAGGTATGCCACCTCGGCAATCAGCATGTCGCGGTCGATCTTGAGGCTCGGCAACGCGCAACGAGTAACCGTATTTGCCTGCCACAGATTGCCCGCCGCGTCGCGGTGCCCCGTCACGGTCAGATCGGCGATATACCCGCGGGACATGCGCCGGCCCGCTTCCCATTGCGCGCGCGCCGTGTTGTAGCCGGGATCGACGCTGATCCCGTCCATGACGATGACCTTCGGTCGATAACGGATACCAGGGTCCTTTGCCTGCCCAAATAACGACCAGTGGCCATTGATTGCGTCAGGCGTCTGCGAGACTACCCAATAGTTCGAAAACCGCTGATCGACCGAAAGCCGCGCTTCGTCAGCCTTGCAATTAACCCCCTCGACAAGGGCGGAGCCGGCACGCTGCGTTCCGAGGTTGGAGAAGACGAGCCGACCCTGCGCATCGTCCCACATTAAGACTTTGGCGACGCGGGCCATGCTTTCGAGCAACTCCGCGACCGTCTCACCAGGATTGACCGAGAACGGCATCCGATCATCGAGAACAGCACTCACGCCGTCGCCGGCGACCGTAATTCCGAAGGGCTGGGCAACCTTGGTTGCCTGAGCCCCGATCGTGCCGCCGATGAATACCCAGGGCGGCACTGACGGCGGCGCCAGGGAGCAATCGACCAGATCGCAGGTTTTGCTGCGCATCTCGGCACGCACGACATGACCATTGGCGTCAAGGTGCGGCCCATAGAGATCGGCATACCCGGTCAGGACCAAATCGTCACCGATCGAGGCAGTGCACGCCGCGCCTGGCTGGATCGGTGCCGGTGAGGCATCTCCGGGGTAGCGTTCGGTGAATTCGAGCACGAGGCCCGACGGCAAGCGCTCCAAACCACGCACCATCCGATAGCCCGTCCAGCCGCTGACTTGCTGGCCGTTGATCGTTACGGTCAGGATATCCGCCGTCATTCGGTCAAGGCCTCGATCTCGAGTGGCATGAAGCCAGGGTGCGGCACAGGGTTCCGCGCGAGAATATCGCCATACCGGGTCGCATCGCCGTAAAGCCGATAGGCAATGACCAGAGCCGGCAGGGCGGCGTTGAACTTGGCCCGCCTGACGCTCCCGAGCGGCCCGCCGCGCGCCTGCAAATCAGTGATGACGGCCACTCGGGCGGCGTAGAGCGCCGAGGCCGTCGCGTCATCGAAGATATCGGCGCAAAACAGCGCGAGGCCATCGAGAACCGCCGCGACCTCGCTACTGACGCTGGCCGCATCTTCGCGCGAGGTCGGCTGATAGACCGCGCTCGCCCGCACCAGGCTTCCGGCGGCGGCGATCCTCAGCCTGGTCGCCGCCCGCACCGCGAGCAGGAAAAGCTGCGCGCCGATCGGGTCGTCCGCGACGCCGCCCGTGGTGATCCGCGCGATAAAGCCGCACAAATCGACGAGGAGCCGCACCCCGTCGGCCGGATTGGCGCACGCGCACCGCACGGCCTCGGTCAAGGCGACCGCATTGGGGCCGAACGTCGCCGGATCGGTATCATCCGCCGTCAGCGCCGCGGCCGCCGCGCTGACGGCTTGTTGCTCGGCGACGCCTTGCGCGATGAGGCCCGCAAGGCTCGTCGCCGCGTCGACGAAATTGATGAGCGGGTTCTGGCCGTAGAAGAAGCGACCATAATCCTTGCCGTCATCGAGCCCGTAGACCACACGGAAGAGCGCCGTCGCGTCGCCGGCGGCGTTCTCGCAGGCCGCGGCGAACTGCGTCGCGGCGACGCCGAACGAACTGGCGAAGGTTGAACTTGCGGCGGTCATCAGAACGCCGGCTGCGCGCCAAAAGTCGGCTGGCTGGTATCCGTCACCGGGATACCGCTATCGGGCGCGGCGACCCCGCCTGGCCCGACTGCCGCAATGTTCTCGATCTGCGCGGTTCCGGCCGGGGTTCCCGCTTGGGCGGCGCCGGCCGACAAATCGCTGTTTGCCGAGGCGTCGATGTTATTCGCCGCGGTTTGCGAATTGGCCTGGGTATCGGGGGCGGTGCCGGGATAGAGGATTTGCCCGGCCTCGACAAAGGCCAATTCAAAGCTGACCCGGCGCTGCTTGTCGACAACCATCGAATAGCGCGCCGGCCGCTGCGGATCGGGCTGCGCCAGGACCGGCGCGCCATTCGGCAACACCAGCATCCCAGGCCCCGGCTGCTCCAAGGCCGCAATCAGAACATCGGCCTGGAATTGCGCGTCGTCGCCCAGCACATAGGCGTGCAGCAGCCAGCGTCTTCCCCGCCGCCCCAGATCCTCGGCGTAAGGGATATCGCGCAGCGGATATTCGTGGAACTGGCCGCGCCGCCCGACCTCGCCGCCGCTTTCCTCGACGATGAACGGCACGCCACGGAACGAGCATTGCGCGACGGTCGCCTGAAACGGCGTCGCGGGCGCCGGGCCGCCGACCAGCGCACCGATCGGCAACAGCGGAAAAGGACCAGCCATCGATTAGGGCTGCTGAAACGCCATTTGCGTGCGCAAGGTCAGGTCGGATGGACCGTTCGCCGAGGCAACCCGGGTGCGCGTTCCGGCCGGCGCGCCGTTGAGGTCGATCACCACATGGTGCGTCGTATCGAGGCTCTGGTAGTCGGAGCCCGAGGCTGCATTACCCGAGGCAAGACCGCCGATCACTTTATCGACCATTTCGCGCGAGGGGCCGCGAACCCCGACCTCGTTGCGGATCATCGCGGCGGCGACGGCGGAGAGCGTCGCCGCATCGTGCAGATTGAGCGGTTGGTCGGCGCCGAACCCGGTCTGGCTTGCCGCATCGACGATGAGCTTCGCGGTATCGTTCTCCGATGGGGGCGCCCAGCGGCTGATGATGCCCCGCAGTGTGTTTAGACCATGCTGGTCATGGTAGGTCTGCAGCAGGTGCAACGTCGCCTGGACGCCGAGCTGTGGGGTCGCAAACGATTGAAACCCGCCGCTGACAGGCCCGGCAACAATTCCAGGCCGGCGCAGGCCGCCAAAATTGTTGATCGCCAGCTCGGTGCCGCTCTGCCCGGTATCCGGCGGCATCGGGATCGAGCCGACATTGCCGGTCGCCGGCGCCTGCAATTTGCTGCCCCCGGCCGCACCGCCGTTGCCGGGATGGTTCCGGCGCCACCAGGCCGTACCCCAATCGGCACCCGGCGCAAGGCCGCCGCCAAAAACCGCGCCTTCGCTCGGGTCCCGGAAACGCGATTGGAAGTCGGGGCTCTTCGCCTGTTCGAGTGACTTGCCGGCGAGAAAACCGTAAGCGGCCAAGACACCGCCGACGCCCGAGGTCGCTAGGCCACCAAGCGCCCCGGCGAGGCCCGTGACTGCCCAAGTCAGTCCGATAAACCGCGAGGTCAGAAGCCCGAGGCGAACGAAGAGCGCGGCCCCCATGGCGGCGCCAAACACCTCAAACCCCGCGGAGGCCAATCTCAGGGAGCTGGGACTGTCTTTGACGTCGTTCATCCATTCGTTCCACGTCTTCAAGAGCGGAACGAAGGTCGGCGCCAATTGCGACCCGAGCGCATCCTTGAGGCCGAGGGTCGATTGCGTCGCGCCGGCATAGGCGCTTTCCAATTCCCGGCCGGCCCGGATTTGGTCGTCGCTTAAGTTCCGGTTGCGCTCGGCGGCCTTCATATACGCCTCAAACGCGGCCGGGCCCTGCTGCATGACGGGCAGAAGGTCGCTCACGCCGAACGCATCGGTGATCTTGCCCTGGGTCAGGGCGGAATAGCGCGGCAGCTTTTTCACAAGGTCGACGAGCAATTTTTCGGGAGCCTGGTTAAGATCAAGGCCGATCTGTTTGGCGGCACTGATCGCCGCCGCTGCCTCGGGCAGCCCCAGCTGCGCAGCGCGTTGCGTTTGGACTAACTGGCCCAGCGCGTTATTTGCCGCCTCGGCCGGAACACCGCCGAGCTCTGCCGCGCCCTGCAGGCGTTGCAGCGTTCCGGTTGGGACACCGAGCCGCCCCGAGAGGCGCAACAAGCCTCCCGAGCGCGAGCCGAAGCTTTCGGCCATCGCGCCGATCCCGGCAAGCGAGCCAAAGCCCATGGCGAGGCCGATCGGCGGCAGCAACTTCCCGGCGCTCTCGGCCAGATCGCCGATCTCGCGGCGACCGGCGCGCAGCTGGTCGACCGCGCGGCCGACGCCGTCGAGATGCCAGCTCGTTTGCAGCCGGCTCTTGACGTCATCGATCGAATGCGCCCAGAGCCGGGCGCGGCTTACGCCCTGCGCGACTTTCTTGTCGGCCAGGTCGACGCCGCCCGCCGGCTGTTTCTTGCCGAGCGCCTGGCCGACATCCCTTTGCGCCCGATCGAGCGACGGGCGGTCGACTTCGGTGACCGCCTTCAGCGTCACCCCGAACTGACCCGCGAAATCGACCATCTACGCCTTCTTTACCAAGAGAGCGCGCACGACCGGAGGCGGCCGCCCCTCAAATTCCTTGATCCAGAATTCGGCCTCCGACCAGGTCAGCGCGTTCCAGTCGGAGGGTTTCCAGTTCTGCGGCCAGCCGGTCAAGACGACGAGGCGGCGTCGCCAGCCTTCGGGCCGGCGCTCGTAAAAAAATTGAGGAAGGTCATCGCCTTGTTGTATTCCCCGACCGGCATGCGGATGAGCTGGCCTGGCGTCGTCTTGCCGGTCAATGCGATCAGCGTGCGATCGCGCTCGATGCCTTGCTTGCGATAGGCTTCCTCGACGTGCCCCAGCACCGGCTCCGAAAGGGTGATCTCCTCGCTATCCTCGCCCCCGACCTTGATCGTGGCGCCGGCCTTGACGCGCAAGGTCATCGCCGCCGGGTCAAAGGCCTCGCCGTACCATTCGACAAGTTTCGGGTCCATTTCCATGCGCTCGGCCCCTTAGCTGCCGTAGTTGAAGGGCGCGGTTTTCGCGATCGTCAGCGGGCCCGGCGAATGCCATTCGCCATCGAACGTGCCTTCGGCCGTGTCGACCTCGCTCGTCTCGTGCGCCCACATGTTGTTGCCCGAGATCGACTTGCCGGCATTGGTTTCGATCGTGACGGTGATCCCGGTCGCATATTGCAGGCTGGCGACATCGAGCGACGCCTGGTCGCGGAATTTCCCCTTGATGAAGGGAACCCGGACCTTTTCGATAAAGCCATGCACCCCGTCCATCCCGACGCCATCCTCGCGGGAGATGAGCGCCCCCTGATAATGCACGTCGCTGACCGCCATCATCGGCCGATCGTCGACCGTGACGAAGGTGATGCCCCCCAAGGCCTGACCGTTCGCATAAAGCTGAGCCATCGTGAATTAGCCCCTCGACAGGAGTAAAAAAGGGAAAAAGCTAGTTGGTCACCGGCTGCATCAAAATGGCGTTGATGTCGTAGTCGCCGACGATGATCCCCGGCCACAGCCAGTCGAGTTCCTTGGTGTTGTTGGGGTTGATCTGGACCGAGAACCCGGCCTGGAAATCCGCCGTGTCCTCGCAGATCCCCATCGTCACCAGGTCCTGATAGAGCCCGAGCCCCTTTTGCGTCGCAAGCGATGGCGTGACGACAGGGACGCCCGGGCCGAACCGCGTGCCGTCCTGCGCCAGGCGTTTCCCGGCGCGGTAGAGGGCAAGATTGACCTGCATGTACGAGAGCGCATAGGCGATGCGCGCCATGTCGTCGATTTGCAGGAAGTCGTCGTCGGGCGTGTTGGTGATCGGGTTGTTTTGGTAGGTGGTGATGAGCTTTTGAATGCTCACCGTCCCGTCCGCCGCAACCTCGAACGTCGAGCCGCCCGAATAGAGGAGCGCGTTCTGATCGTCGATATCGAATTGGTCGGTCGCCGCCGGCGCGCCGACGCCCTCGAGCGCCGTCCCGTTGGAATTGGCGCCGGGCTGGGCGCGCTGCAGCTGCAGATAGGCCGCGGCGATCGCGGCCGACCATTCGTCGCTAGAGGTCGGCGAATTGGTATTCGGCATGATCGAGGTGAAGGGATCGTTGCGCGCGGCCAAGGCGGTTTCGCTATTGCCGAGCGTGTCGCGGCGCGCGCCAAAGGCCAAGGCCGGGCGGCCGACCGCCCAGGACCACAGCCCGGTAACATTCCCCATAAAGGTCGCGAGCGCGTTGAGCGCATTGACATCATTGCCATAAGGGAAAGCGACCGCGCCCCAGCGCTTGGTCGGCAGCGTCAGGAACGACGCTGTCATCTGCGCATAGGGATCGGTTGCGCCGCCCGACATGACGACGGGGCCCGCTGCCGGGGTCACGATGAGGCCCGGCGGGGTGAATTCGTTGTTGGATGGCCCGTAATAATTGAGGCGGATATCGGCGTCATTGCCGGCTAGCCCGGCATTCTTCGCCGTGTAGGTGACGTTCCCCGAGCTCGCCGACGCGGTGACTGGGAGATTGGGGTTGGCGTTTACCGCCGCCGCGACGGCCGTCGCGACCTGCGCGGCCGTCATGCCGCTCGTCACCACGACCGGGACGCCGGTAAAGTCGACATAAAGCGCAAGGACGCTCGTCGACGTCACCGTCCCGACAAAGGTCTGCTGTCCGGTCGCCGCGACCGAGGCCGGGTCATCGGGAAGCGGCATGCAATACCAGACGCCGAAGGGGTCGTTGGCGCGGCGCTGCGCATCCATCCGCGCGAGCATCGATCCGGCGCCGAAGAGCGCGACGGCATTGGTCTGCGAATTCATCCAAAACGGCTTGGTATCGATGAATTGGATGCTGTCGCCCGAGCCGACGCTCGTCACCGCATTCGAGAGCGTGATGGTCCCGGCCAATTTCGACGCGACGTAGGTATCGGCCGGGATGGCCTCCGGGTTGGTCCGGTCGATCGCAAGCAGAAACGGGCTCGGCACGACATTCTGGATCGCCGCCGCACTCGCAAAGGTAAGGGCTTCCCCCGAAGCCGAGGCGGCGCTGGTCGGGACCGTCGTCACCTTCGATCCGGTCGGCAGCAACTGCCCGATGATGAGGCCGACCGCGGGCTGCACGGTGCCGTTCGACTGATCCGACTGCACCTCGAAAAAGTCGCCGGGTACCCGGATATTGCCAGCCGGGAGATTGCGGAAAGCGAACATGGATGGTTATCCCCCTATAGGGTTCAAGCGGCCCGCGCGGGATCGGCAACGGCGGCCGGCGCCGGCGCCTCGTACCCCTCGATATCTTCCTCGCGGATATAGCGGCGCCCCGGCGCCATCGTGACGCCCTCGGCGATATTGACGGGCTTGGCCGGCGCCTTTTCCGTGCCGACCAGCATCACCACGCCGAGAGCATCGGCCTTGGCGCCAGCCGGGAGCTTCGACCCCGCGGGCAGCACGTCGGCATCGATAAGGGCAACCGATCCCTCACGATGCAACCGCGACCAGCGCCGGGTCAGTGCCGGCACCGGCCGGAACTTGTCGGCGGGAAGCCGCTGGCGACGCCCCATATCGAGCGGCGTGTGCCCCGCGGGGCCGGCGATCTTCGGCTTGACGAAATACATGACAGGCGTCCTCGCGAAAGGATCAGAAGAGTTGGCTGAGCGTCGCCTCGTCGACGACGAATTGGGCGATCGTCCGCACATAGGCGCGGCCGAAACGCTCGCCAAACCGCGCGCGGCGGATCATCGAGACAACGATCTTTTCGAGGCACGCGGTGATCTCGGCCTCGGCGTCGTTGGCGTATTCAAAGCCGAAGCCGAGATCGAGCGAGCCCTGGTGCGCCGCACCCGAGGCATCGATCTGCATCTGGCCTTCGGTCGCGGTGATCCGGCGGAAAAGCTGCGGCGGCGTTTGGCCGAAACTGCCGTCGCGGATGATGAAGGCAGCCGCAACCCGCTCGACCAGGTCCGAGAGCGTATCAAGCTGGTCGACGAGAAGCGCCCGGCCCGCGCCGTCCTGGTCGTTTTGCGCGGCGCGGCACTCGACGCCGAGCCAGATCGTCGACCAGAATTGCGGGACGCCGATCCCGTTTGAGCGGTCCTCGTTACGCCAGCGCCGCGCGGTGACCGAGATCACCGGCTCGCTCGGAAAGCCCGTCGGCCAATCGTATTCGGGGAAGACGCTCGCGCCGGCGGCCGTCTCAGCATCGACCAAGGCCGTGATGAAGGCGGCGCGGAACGCGCCGCGGAACGTCGTCATGGCCTAGTTGGCGTTGAGCGGCAGCCGGACCAGGCCCTGACCGTCGGGGCGGACCTCGCGCACCGCATAGGTCACGTCGCGGGCAATGAGCTGGTCATTGGGCTGCGGCGACACGCCCAGCGGGAAATCCGCCAAGCGCAGGGTGACGAACGGCCGCTGAGTGGCAACCGCCGGCCCGGCGAGGTCGGCGATCTCGACAAACGGCGCGTCGACGATCGCCTGGATCGCGAACGGCGCGCCGCCGGCCGGCGTGTAGGTGATCGGCTCGGCAAACGCGGCGATCGCCGCCGCGGCCGCCGCGTCGAAATCAACTGCCATTTGGCAGTAACCCGCCGGATTTACGACGTGGTGAGCTTGACCAGCAGGTTCGGCTTGCGACAGATCGGCAGCGGGTTGCTCTCGCTGAACAGCTCGATGCCGCGGCCGTGGTCGAGTATTTTCGGGCTGACAAAGCGCTTCATCCCGACGCGCATGATGTTCGCCATCGTGAAGGCCGGCCCGTCATAGGTCTTGAACGTCTCGCGGGTGCCCATCGGGAAGGCGTAGCCGGTATTCGGCTCGATAAAGCGGTTCACGTTGGGCGGGGCGAAAACGATGCTGTCGCCGCTGCCGACCGTCTGGCCGCCAGGGACATTGGCGCTCATCGTGACCGTGGTCACGCCGATCGCGGTCGCCTGGCTGAGCACCGTGGTGCCGCTGGTGATCCCGGCCGCGTTGGTATAGTCGGAAACGCCCCAGCCCGCGCCGACTTCCGGCGGGATCAACCCTTGGGCGAAGGTCAAGGCTGCCGAGCCCGAGTTCGTCGCGGCGTTGGTCGCGGCCTCGGCAAAATTGTACTGCTGCTGCAGCACGCCGGCGAGCGGCTGGGTCGGCACTTGGGCGTTGTACTCGCGCCACTTGATGCCGCCGAACTCGAAATCCTCGCGCATATCGCCGCGATAGCGCGCCGCGTCGCTCCAATTGACCCAGAACTTGACCACCTGGGGATGGGCGATGAAAAGGTTGAAGAACACCGGATCGACCAGCACCAGCACGCCGGTCATGATGTCTTCGTGCAGGTTGAGCTCGATATAGCGCTTAAGGTCGAAGCACGCCTGCTGGACGTTGAAATTGGTATTCGAGAACTGGAAATTGACGACCTTCTGGGTGATGCCGAACGCGGTGAACAGATTGACGATCACCTTGCCCTTGCCGTCGACGACGATCCCCTTGAGCGCGCCCATCCGGGTGTATTCGCGGATCAAATCGTGCTTGAGGCCGATCATCACGAGGCGCCGCGCGAGCTCGTCCTCGAGCGTGCGCCGGCGCCGCGGCTGCGCCTCGCCCGGGACGAAGGCCCAGCGGTTTTCGAGATCCTTCGGCGTGATTACGTCGACGGTCGGAAAATGCGGGATCTTGAAGAAGATCGCATCCTCATCCGAGCCACCATCGGCCTGCGGCACAACTCCGCGCTCGGTCGCCGACAGCAGGTTGATGAAGCCGTTGCGGTAATTGATCTCGACCGCCGTGGTATCGACGCCGACATCGTCGAAAATCGCCAGCTCGTCGAGGAGCCCCCACTGGTTCGGCAGGACGTCGATCTGCGAGGTCAGGTCGATCGCGGTATAGGGAAAGATGATCGCATTGTCGGACGTGTTGCCAACCGGGTATTCGGGCATCGGTGAAACTCCTTGACGGAAGGTTGCGGCGCGGCGGCTAGACGCGCGCGATCGGGAAGATGCGCGTGGGGGGCGTGGCGAGGTTCGCCATCCAGCCCGCGATCTGCAGCGCCGTGGCGCCCGACGGCCAGATCAGCGTGTCGGGGATGACCATCGCGTCGCGGATCACCGCGGCGCCGTCGTCATTGGTGTCGGCCGCGACAAAAGCGCGGGCGTAAAGCACGCCGGCGGCGATTTGGCTGCCGTCGACCGCCGAGGCGCTGACCGGGAGCCAGGTTCCCGCGCCGGCCGGAACCGCGACGGTGAACGTATCGCCGACCGCGAAGGCGGCGCCGCTGGTGTTGATCTCGCCGGCGAGGTCGGGGCCGGTGAACGCGGTATCCGCGAGCACGTCCGCCATGCGCCGACCGAGCGGGTCAACGACCTCAAACCTCGCATGGGTTTGCGCCGCAATGCAGGTGAAGACGTAGCTGCCGATTTTCGCGCCGGCCGCGGCGGCGACGCCACTCATGTTGCCACCGCCGGTATTGCTGCCGCCCGGGGTGCCCGTCGTCGGCACCGTTCCGATCGTCTGCTGGCCCATCACTGTGCCGACCTCGAGCACGAGATCGGTGCCGCCCGAGCTGTTGTTGATGGTGATGTCGGCGCGCGACACGATGTCCGCGAGCACCCATTTGATGACCGCGCTTTCCTGGCGCGGCGACTGAACGGAAACCGGATAGCCTTGCATGATTGGTGTCTCCTCGCGAGATCAGGGTTGCGCGCGCGACTAGCGGCGGCCGCGGCGCGCTTCGAGCTTCTTCACCTCGCCGGCCATCGCCGCGGCGAGCGGATTGACCGCCGCCGTGCTGCCGCCGGGGCCGAGCGCGGGGCGGTTGCGCTCCATCGCTTCGGACAGCGCGCTTTTCCTCGGCGCGGCCGCGCCTTCCTTGGCCATCGTGTCGAGCAAGGCGATCGCCTGGCGCGACGAAAGGCCGGTATGGCAGGCGAGATGCGCCGCCGAGGCGACACGGCCGGCGGCGGCGGGCGACGATAGGATGCGGGAAATCCGCCTGCGCTCGAGCCGGCGCGCGGCGCGCAGCCCCTTGCCGAATTTGGCGGATTTTGCCTTCTTCATTTCCTCGTCGTCGTCTTCCTCGTCCTCGTCGGGCCGCTCGTCGCCGTCATCGTCACCCTCGGCGCGCTTGCCCTTGCCGCTGTCGTCGTCATCGTCATCGCCCTCTTCGGCGCGCGCGGCGGCCTCCTCGTCGTCCTCGCGCTTCTCGCGCTCGTCATCGGTTTCCGCGTGGCCGGTCGCGGCCTTGTTCGCCTTGCGCTCCTCTTCCTCGCGCTCATTGCGCTCGTCGTCAGTTTCGCTGGCCGAGCGCTTCGCGGCGGCGCGGGTCGGGGCGACGAGATGGGCATAGGCGCTGATGGTGCCGGCGAGCTGCCGGCCTGGCGTTTTCATAGCCAAGTCTCCCTTTGGGTCTTAGGCGGGTTAAAGCTGGCGCAGCAGCTCGAGGAATGCTTCGCCCGGCGCCATCACCGCGTCGGCGAAGCCGATATCGACGCCGGCGACGCCGAGAAACGTACCGGCCTGGGTATCGCGGACCGCCGCGATGCTCAGGCCGCGATTGCGCGCGACGGTGTTGACGAAGAGGTCGCCCATCGCGTCGATGTCGGCCTGAAACCGCGCGAGCGCCGGCTCCGACAGCGGCTGGTACTCGTTGCCTTCGGTCTTGCGGTCGCCATAGCTGATCAAGGTCACGGCGATGCCGGCCTGCTCGAGTGCGCCGGAGAAATCGGCGTGTAGGCAGATAACGCCGACCGAGCCGCTGCCGCCGGTGCGCGGCACGATCACCCGATCGGCGGCGCTCGCCACGGCATAGGCGGCGCTATAGGCATTCTCGGCGAGGATCGCCCAGATCGGCTTCTCGCCGCGCAGCGCGTAGATTTCATCGACCAGATCGAAACACCCGGCGACCTCGCCGCCCGGGCTGTCGATATCGAGCACGATGGCGTCGATCGCGTCATCGCCGATCGCCGCGGCGAGCGCCTGGCGGATGCCGTCATAGCCCGTCATCCCCGAATAAGGCCGCATCGTGCCGGTGCGCTGAACCAGCGTGCCGCGCACCGGGATCACCGCGATGCCGCCGGTCGGGTCGTAAGGCGTGTCGCCTACGCCGCCGTAATCGCCGCCGTACCAGTCGCCGGCGACCGTCTCGCGGCCGAGCAGCGGCACGGCGCGCCGGCCGTCGACGTTAAGGCTCGATATCCCCAGGCGCCCGGCGAGCGCCGCGACGACGATCTCGGCCTTGGGCTTGTGCACCGCCAGCGGCGTGTTGAACAGCCGCTGCGCGACGAACGGGAACGCCAAGCTCAACGCGGCATCCGATCAAGGACCTGCGCGGCCCGGCCGCTGAAGCCCAGCACGCACGAGCCGAAATGCGCCGCGCGCTCGGCGATCGTCGCGACCGGATGTTCCGGCTTGACCGGGGCGATCCCGACTTTCTGCGCGAGGGTCGGGCGCATCACGTTGAGGTCCATCTCGACGGGTTTCGGGCCAGCCATCATTTTGCCTCCGGTGAAGCCGACGCGCGCTCGGCGTCTTCCGATCCGGTCTGCCAGGTTGCGAACGGCAGGCCGAGCCGAACAAATTCGTCTCTCTCGACCTTGCGCTGCACCACCACATCGCGCCAATCGAGCCCTTGCTCGGCGCAGACGTTTTCGAGCGTGTCAAACCCGGCGTCGAGGCCGAGGAGAGCCCCGCGGCGCTCGTTGAGCGGATCGACCCAACCGCGGCCCGGGCCCATCCAGCGGCAGAGGCTGTAGGCCGCGCGCGCCTCAAAGAATTCCG
>Ga0182024_10019118_pt1 | contig 12665 bp, 10 predicted proteins | sample P32metaG_FD_120480 | JGI IMG/M metagenome (GOLD analysis project Ga0182024, IMG submission 120480) | Permafrost microbial communities from Stordalen Mire, Sweden - P3-2 metaG (Illumina Assembly) | ecosystem: Environmental > Terrestrial > Soil > Wetlands > Permafrost | place: Sweden: Stordalen... | reverse complement strand
GCGTGCTTGGCCATCCGGCTCTCGCTGTCCACAGTGTTCAGACAAGTTGGGGCTACGTCGGCCGTGAGCCTGGCATAAAGATTATTTCTGACCCCGAGGTCGACGTGCTGATCTGCGGCGAAACCCGCGAGTGGGAATTGGTCGAATATGTGCAGGACAGCGTTACGGCCGGCAACAAGAAGGGGCTGGTCGTGGTCGGCCATGTCCTTTCTGAGCAGGGCGGCATGATCCTCTGCGCAGACTGGCTCAAATCGTTTATCCCGGAGGTTCCGATCCAGTTCGTTCCGGCGGTTGAGCCCTTCTGGAATCCAGATGATCCGGTGAAAACGTAAGAGGTGCTCCTCTCCAACGTGCTCATAGACCCACAGACAGACGACTCATTGCTTTGCTGCGACAGCCTGCATCGGCGGCTCAGGCATCCAGCAAAAAGCCTAGCGCTTTCAGTTCGTCCAGGTTCACTTCGACTGTGGGCGAAGAAAAGCCTTGCGCGTAAGTCGGCACGGGTTGCGACAAATCCCCCAGCTGCTTCTCGCTTGGCGTCATGATCTGCAACTCTACTGCCTCGCTGGTTGCAGCAAACATGGAAGGATACTTTTTGCGCCAGACCTGGTGGTCCGCGTTCACCACAGTGTAGGCCTCATCTTCGCTAGGTACGATCTTCACCGACACGATCATGCGTCAAGGATACTCCGACTCTCATTCTATGATGGGCAGCGGCAGCAATTGACCTGGCTGTCGATAGTAGCGGCCTTGGCGTGCCGATGCCTTATTTATTGTTGAAGAAATATTGGCATTCAACATTCGGTTTCGGATCTCAACGTGATCCACGTTACAGAAGTGCGTTGCACTTCATGCGACTACGAACAGAATCAACTACCCTGAACTCTTTTTAATTCCTCGCTACATGAAACCTTCAGAATCGCCCGTTAGACTCCGGGAATTACTTCGATTCAGTAAGTGTTTAGGGGCCAGTGCCTGGGTCTTATTAGGGCTCTGTTCACCCTAAGGTTGACTTGCGATCAATGGTCGAACCATGGCAACCAGCGGTCATCGGGAGAAGGAGTCAATGTATCTGCACAGAATCGCAATTGATCGCCAAGGTCTAATCCGAGGGTTGGCTGTTTTGTGTGTCGCATCCGTGAGCGCCTGGGGAAGCGGCGCAACAATCGGCGTAACTGCGCACCCTGCAAAGCCAGCCTCTGACCCACCTTCGGTGGTATTTATCGGCGACAGCATCACAGCCATCTGGGGCGGTGGACAGGAAGGCCCTCAGTTCGCGGAGCATCCCAACTGGATAGACCAAGGAATCGGAGGCCAGAACAGCAATCAGGTGCTGGCACGGTTTCAAACGGATGTGGTTGATTTGCACCCGCAAATCGTACATATCCTTATTGGCACAAACGACGTCTATCCTGGCTGGACCCTGGTACCGTCTGAAGCCAACGCCATCGACTCACCGGCCAATGTTGAAGCCATGGTCAAGATGGCGCAAGCTAACGGCATTCACGTTATTCTGGCCACCATTCCACCTTGGGGTTGCCTGGCGTCCAATTGCGTTCTGGCGCTCGCTGCCGATCCGACAACGAGCCGCTATGAGCGCATCAATAGTTGGAATGCCTGGATCGAACAATACGCCCTATCACAGGGAATCCCTGTGGTTGACTATCACTCCGCGCTCTTAGCTCCTGATGGGGAACATTACACGCCAGACCTGACCCTTGACGGCGTTCATCCGAGCACGGCCGGTTACCTGGTCATGACACCGATGGTTGAAAATGTCATCAACGCAATTTCGAGCTTTTACGCAGACAAATAAAACGAGCCTATGGGCTAGCCGCTGACGTAACGAAAAAGGAGGCCGCCCGGTTCCCTCCGCGAGCGCGCCTCCTTTGTCTGCCGACTATTCTTGTTTAGTGGGGCTTTCGGTATTCGATTCCTTCATCGTTCAGGTAGTACTCCGACGAGCAGTAATCTGAACCGCATATCATCGACTCCATACCGATGTACTGCATTTTCGTGATCAAACCCAATGCGCCGCAATGAGGACATGCAAGCACGGCAACATACGGGTTGTTCGCCTCACCCATCGTTCCCGTGTTCTCCAACACAAACAAGGTTCCAGGTTCCATCTGCTCTGGAATCCACTCTCCAAGCAATTCAAGATCCGTCAACATGCCATTCCTCCTGTGCGATCCTGTTACCTTTGCTCGTCCATTCTTATGTTGCGTGCAGGCCTGCTCACCTTGCTCGCACCTGCAGATTTGCTCTCGCTATCCTCTGCCGCCCTCCTGCGGCGCTACCTCATGACGACTCTCCCAACGGACGCTGCCGTTGGCTTTCTTGCTCACGAACGCCTCTTCCGTCCCCGGCCCGCCGAAGCCCGAAGCGAACACGCCAGGGCGACGGAAAGACAAAATAACCGCACCACGCTTTCGCTCTGCCCCAGTGACAAAATAGCTGCGCAGAACATTCCATGTCCGGGTCAACGCCTCCGACCATAAGCCACGCGATAGCGCCGGCATGCGGATAGACTTGGATTGCGACTGGGTAGCCTGGGTTGTTTGGGGGGCCTGATTTATTCCGGAACGGCTTAAACGCCACTGCTCCCACCAGCGTGGCGCAGTCGATTGCTGCCGCGGTTTGTTATCGGCCGGTTCTACGATCACAAGCCTGCGAAATCTGTTCTGCGGATACTTACCCATGGCCGAGTCACCTACCGAGGTGAAGTCTTGGTTCGTAACAAACTGCAAACAAGCCGGCGAACATTGAACTCATTCTTTCCGCGAGCCCCGTTTTCGTCAATCCACCATTCGTTCGCCCGGATCGATTCCCGCATCTTTGCACCAAAGATGCACACACCCTCTACTGCCGCGCGGCGATGGTGCTCGACTGCACCGGCGGCTTGCTGCCATTCAGCTCACGATAGATCGATTCGTTGCGAAGAATCGCCTGGACGTAGTCGCGGGTTTCAGTAAATGGAATTGATTCCACAAATTCATCCATGCCGTGATACTTACCGATCGACTGCCAATCGGTTACCCGGCTGTCGCCCGCATTGTAGGCAGCAAAGGCATACGCAGGCTGGCCGGAAAACTTGTCCAACGTCTGCCTCAGGTAACGCGTGCCCAGCCGGATATTGGTCTCGGGATTGAGAAGATCGTTCTCGTTGAAATGGCGGATGCCCTCCTCCCTGGCCATCGAGCGGCCCACAGAGGGCAGCAGCTGCATTAGCCCCCAAGCATTGGCGGGGCTGATGGCAGCGGGGTTGAATTCCGACTCCTGGCGAATCAGCGAGGCCACCATGTAAGGATCAAGGCCGTTCTTGGCCGAGTCCTGCTCAATCGAACTCCAGTATTGTTGCGGAAAAAGGATCTTCCAGTAGCCCATGGGGAGACTGTCGATGGGCGCTGAGGTATAGAACGGAAGAGCGCGCTTCAACACGCGCATGGCGCGGAAGGTTTCGCCGTCGGAGGAGTAAATTTCCGCCTCGGCAAAGGCTCCCCACTGCTCGCTGCCGTCCGCGGCCTGAATTTCCGCGGGGATGTATTCGTTCAATCCAGCGTTGGCTAACAAGCGTGCCTTGATCACGTGCTCGTCATCTTCCGGCACATCGTCGGTGAGCGGGGGAATCTCCTCGGGTTGAATGTTGTCCAGCATGGCCACATCGGCCGGACTCACCTGGCCCAGCTCCGCCAGGCGCTCGCGCGCAATCTGGGCATAGTAGTAATGCTCAAAGGCCCGGGAGACTGTCTGATAGTAAGCCGCAGCCATGCCCGGCTGATGCTCCTGGTCTGCGTACAGGCGTCCACGCCAGTAGAGCGCCGCCGGGATCTCCTTGCCTCCGGCATACTGCGCGATCTGCTGGTCGAACTGCACCGCGGCGGCGGAGTAGTTTCCCAAGCGATAGTTGAGCCACGCCGCCTTCCAGTGGCTGCTGGGCGCGTAGCGGTGGGTGGGAAAGCGGGTAACCAAATCGCTGTAGTACAGAATCGCCTGGGGATAGTCTTTGCGCAGCAGATACATGTTGGCCGATGTGTAGAGTGCTTCGGCCAGCCACGGACTGTCGGAGAAGCGCTGCTCCATCTGGCTCACCAAGCCCTGCTGTGCACCGCTATCGTCCTTGTTGCGCGCCAGCTCGACGGCCAGATACATACGGCGGGCGCCGCTCTCATCCGATGTATCCGGCAGCGCATCCACTTCTTCTTTGCTCAACCGCTTGGTCTTCAGATCGCAGGAGGCGGCCGCCACCAGCAGCGCGTTCTTGGCCTGGGGATCGGATTGCGCAGAGTCGTTGGCTAAGGCGCGATACTCCTCGCCGGCATCGGCGAATCGGCCGCCGGCATACAGGGCATCCGCGTGGGCCCTGCGCTCGGCCATGGTCAGGGGCGCCGCGGCACCTACCACGGCCAGCTGCGCTTTGGCCTGCTGCCCTTCATTGCTCAAGGGAAAAGTGAGGAAGATATGACGATACAGCCGGGCCGCCTCGTTCACATTTCCCGTCATCTGGTTAGCCCGCGCCAGCGCTAATTGAAAGTCGGCATGGGCCGCGATGGGGTCCGCCGCATGCTGATGAAGTACCCGCAATGCCGTCTGGGGATCGTTTTGCTGGATGGAGAGATTGGCGATCATGACCGGCAGACGGGTAACAAAAATGCTTTCAGGATATTTGGCGGCGAAGCCGGTCAGCAGAGCTTCGGCGTCCGAGAGTTTGCCGGCTTCCATCTCCGCCTGGGCGGCTAGAAAATCGGCATAGTCGTCCAGCGTCTTGCCCGAGGCATTCGCTTTCTGGAAGCTGGTGACGGCGTCGGGATAGCGATGATCAGCCAGGTAGGCGTGGCCCATGGCCAGGTACGCGGCAGAGGCTGCTTCTCCGCTGTGGGCGTGGGCATAGGCCGACACCCCGGCATAGGCCGCCGGCGAGCGCATCGCCGTCAGTTCCTGGGCCATTGGCCGCAATTGCGAGGAGGCGACAAAGGCCTGCTGGAGTTTGCGGCTGCGCGCGATGCTCCGGGCGCTGCGCGGCTTGTGACGGCTTTTGATATGGCGAACATGGCCTGTTCCCCGTGCCGTCTTACCATGGGTCACCGTATGCGCCGCGTGGTGATGAGCCGGCGCTGGATGCTTAGGCTTCGCCGGAGCGGTCTGCGGAATAGCCGCCGGCGCAGTCAAGGCAAGCAGCAGGGTCCAGGGCAGTAGGGTTCGTAGTGTCACAATTCGATGGATTTCCGCCAACTCGCTCACTTCCCTGCCTGCAGCGGATTTTTCTATCAACGGATACCTATAAAGACTCTAAGCGGAAAGTTTGGTTGCGCGTAGGCTTTCCCGCCACCATAGAGTCCCAATGGAACCCAATCAAACACCGATACCGGCCCACATCGGGAGTGGTAATACGACCGGCGGGCCAATGCACCCCGCTGAGGCGGCGGCGCAAATCATGCCCTAATTCGCAGATTACGCATTTTGCCGTGCGCCGCCATGCCCATTTAGTATGAGGAAGACGCGCAGCGCCCGCGGGCGGCCCACCCAATGCGCTCAAGCATCAATGTCCCTTCTCCCTCGCAACGCATCCGCAACGTGCAACCGCTGGAGAACGGTCTGGAAAGGTCGAATTTCTGAACCCGTCTGACATGCCTATCATCCAAGCACAAGGGACTGAAGAAGTTCACCCTGACATCTTACTGGTTAACCGGGCACGCCAAGGGGACGTGCAGGCGTTCGAACAACTTGTCAAGCAGTACGATCGCCAGGTGTTCCGCATTGCGCAACACATCACCCAGAACCGGGAAGATGCGGAAGACGTGGTTCAGGATGCTTTTCTAAAGGCCTACGAGAAGCTGGAGCAGTTTCAGGGGAATTCGAAGTTTTATACCTGGCTGGTGCGCATTGCTGTGAACGAGTCGCTGATGCGGCTGCGCAAGCGGCGTACCGGGCGGATGGTGTCGATCGACGAGGACGTGGAGACCGAAGAAGGCTCAATGCCGCGGGACCTCGCCGAATGGAGGCCCGACCCCGAGATGATGTACGGGCAGTCGGAGCTGGCAGAGATTTTGCGCAAGACGATCCAGGGTTTGCCGCCTGGCTTTCGCGTCGTTTTCGTGTTGCGCGACGTGGAAGGGCTATCGACGGAAGAGACCGCGGAAACACTCGGATTGAGTGTACCCGCAGTCAAGTCGCGGCTGCTGCGGGCGCGGTTGCAGTTGCGGGAGCGGTTGAGCCGCTACTTCCGCAAAAATGAGGATGGGACCAAATGAATTGCTCAGAGTTTCTGGCGCAGCTCGGTGATTTTCTGGATAATCAGGTGCCTACCGGCCTGGTGGGGGAGCTGCAGGCCCACCTCGAGGGATGCGAGCATTGCGTGATCACGTTGCGGACTACGCAAAAGACAATCCAGATTTACCGCAATCACGAGATTTATGAGCTGCCCGCCGGGCTCCGGGAGCGGCTGCAGGCGGCCATCCTGGCCAAATGCAAGAAGGGCTGTTAATTCCTTTAATTTCCCCATACCACTAATGACGGGTGGGCCCCACATCTCGCTGGTTTTTCGCGAGATGTGGGATACCACTGCTCCACACGGCCAAATTCACTGCTCCCGGGGCGACGGACGTCAAGGGTCGCGGTATCCCACATCTCGCGAAAAACCAGCGAGATGTGGGGCACCCGTCATTCGTGGTCAGGACAGAGTTCGGAGCCTGAGAAAGTCTGGTTTGAACCGAGAAAAAGGCCATCCCTGGGAATGGCCTTTTCTCGTCTTTAATCACTGTCAGACTTGGCTAGTTGTCGTCTCTGCGCTGCAGGGTTGGACGGTCGTTGCCTTGCTGCGACTGGTCGGGCGGCGCGTTAGGATCGCTGTTTGTGCTGCTCGCGCGGCGCAGAGTCGGTTGATTGCCCTTGCCGCCGTCGTTCAGCTTGCGCTTATTCTCGATGCGCGCCAGACGGGCCTTTACGTCGTCAAACTCCGAGGTGGTCACCACGTACTCCGCCCTCGGCGGTAGCAGAGTGGCAATCTCCTTTTGCGTGGCCTCGATGCGATCAGGCGTTTGCGGATGACTGGAGAACGCTTTCGAAATCAAGTGCGGCTTGGTTTTCTCCAGGTTCTCCAGCTTCTCAAAGATGGTTACAAAAGCCTGAGGATCGTAGCCCGCACGGTACATGTATTGCACACCCAGAAAGTCGGCCTGGGACTCAAAGCCGCGGGAGAACTGCAGGAAGGCCACCGGAATGCCGATTTGCGCCGCTTCGTAAATGCCGTAACCAGTCCAACCGCCGATAAAGATCAGCGGAATCGTGCCCAGCTGCGCGTAGTTCATGCGCGTTTGCTCACGCACCGCATGGTGAGCCGCTACGTGCGAAATCTCGTGGGCGATCACCCCCGCCATTTCCGCTTCATCGTCCGCGGTCAGAATCAGTCCGCTGTTCACATACATGAAGCCGCCCGGCAAGGCCATTGCGTTCACTTCATCAGAATCAATGACCTTGATGGTAAAGGGAACCTTGGCGTCTGAATTCTTGACCAGGTTTTGCGCGATCCGGTTTACGTATTCGACCACTACCGGGTCATTAACGAACTTGACGCTCTTCTCCAGCTGCATGGCATAAGACTTGCCCATCCGAATCTCGGTTTCGGTGGAATACCAGTTGCCCATGCCGCGACCGCCAATGTCGCGCGTGCCTACAGCATTCACGTCGTCAACGCTGCCTGGTTTTACCCCAGGCATTTTCGCGTCCGTCGGTGGCGCGGTCGAATCCGGAGCGGATGCGGCAGGCGGAGCGGATGCGGCGGGCGGAGCGTCTGCGGGGGCGGCCGCCGGCTGGCTGGTTTGCGGAGTGTTCTGGCCGTACATCGTCAAGGCCAAGCCGGGCGCCAGCAGCAAGCTGCTCGCAACCATTAATTTTGCCGGGATCATTGGGCTCATCGCAACCTCTTGTTTACACCTGGACTGATAACCGTAGGCGCAGTTCGCTATGGCTATTAGACCAAGTATGCGCGCTTTGGCTAGCCGATGGCCTGGAATTTCGCCGAAACAGCAAAAAGTGTTTGCGTGTGATGGTTCGTTGCTAGGCCGAACGTTCGTTGCTTCGTACCAACTGGGGCCCGGCCTGGCGCATCCTGGTCAAAAAGGAGCTCACGATCCGGGCCAGGGTATCCGGGCATTCTTCATAAGGTAAATGCCCGGTGCCCGGCAACACCTCGAACTCCACTCGATCAAAGCAGCGACGCAAATTCTGGCCAGACTCCAAAGACACAGCCCGGTCGCGGTCGCCCCACAGCAGAAGTGCCGGGAACGGGCGGACATGCGGCAGCGCCAACTGTAATTTGGACATGTCGTCAGACCAGGTTTTCAGAATGCTGAGGACGTACGCAACGGTTCCCGGGACGCGCAGAGAACCGATGTACCTTTCCAGGGCCCCGTCCCGCACCTGCGCGGGGTCACCGTACATGCGGCCAAGGGCGAGCGCTTGCATAGGCTGCGGCAGAGTGGCAACGCGGTGCGCGAACCAGGTCCCCAACCCGGTGACGTAGAAGTTGATGAGTGGGTCGGCGAGACGAGAGTACGGGTTGGCCGGGGCGTGGAGGATGAGGTTTTTCACCCGGGCCGGATACTTTGCGGCCAGGGTCAACGCCACAGCACCACCGTGAGAAGTCGCCAGGAAGTCCGCGGAGGGGATGCACGATTCATCCATGAAACGAACCATCCGGTCGGCCTGGGCCTCCAGCCGGGCATCGATCCCCGGCACACGTTCTGATTCGCCGATGCCGAGCGCATCCACCGCGTAGATGGTTGATTCTTCCGCGAGGCGGGGGATCGTCAACTCCCACGTCGAGGCGGTCCCCAGGAGGCCGTGTAACAGAATAAGCTCCGGTCCAGACCCGGCCGTGAGGTAATGCATCCGGTGTCCGTCGACCTGGACCCAGCTCTTTTCGATCTGGAAACGCCCGACAGCGTCCAACATCCAGCGCCCCAGTGCCATGATGCTCCCTCGCCACCGAAATTGGCGGAATTCACATTCTATTCAACCTACGTAGGAACGCAATCAGCCAGCAAAAGATGTCCCGAGAAGAGCCCTCGGAGCAATCGTGGAGTTACCGAAAATAAGATAACTAATATGTGGCTCCATATTTAACAAGTGGAAAACAGCAGATCTTCCCACCGGGAAATTACCAAACCGATATCCTGTTGATCCATCGTTGTATATCTCTTATCGAATCAAGGGTATACTGTGGCTGCAAATAGACGATTCCATGACTAGCAAGGCAACGGGTGGGTTTGCTGTTGGTCCACAGCGTGCTCTTGTGTCTCGGGATTCTCTCTTTCCTGCGCAACGACGCGATGCTTAAGCCGTTCCAAATTCGGGTGGCCGTGGTGCTTCTCGCTGGATTTACCTTGGCGGCTGCCATTCTTGCGTCCCTCAATTTTGCCAAAGAAGGCTCCTTTTCCCTGCCTACCGATCTGGTCTCATGGGTAGAAGCCCCCGGCGGTCTCAAGGCGCAGCGAGTCCTGAAAGACGGCCCCGGCGAGCGGGCCGGGATCAAAGCCGGAGACCTGCTCACTGCAGCCAACAACGCTCCCATTCCCCGCATGTCCTCCCTGACCCGGCAATGGTTCGCGACCGGGATCTACCGGCGCGCGGACTATCTGTTGGTCCGTTCGGGTGTTCCCATCCATGCCTCTGTCATTCTCGAACCCGCCGATCGTAGCCTCTACCAGGGACTGCGGCTGATTGCGCTGGTTTACCTTTCCATCGGCCTGTATGTGCTCTTCCGGCGGTGGACGGCCCCTCGCGCAACTCATTTTTACGTTTTTTGCCTGGCTTCGTTTGTTCTTTACTCGTTCAACTACACGGGTAAATTCAACACCTTCGACTGGACCATCTATTGGGGCAAGATTGTCGCCCAGGCCCTGCAGCCGGCGCTCTTTCTGCATTTTGCGCTGGCTTTTCCAGAAGAACGGCCAGCCTCTCGCCGCCACTGGATCAACTCGCTCATTTACCTGCCTGGCGTGGCCCTGATCGGGCTGCAGGTGATGGCGCAATGGCGCTGGGAGGCTACGGAGCTGCTCAACACGCGCCTGGGCCAACTCGCCATGGGGTACCTGGCGCTCTACTACGTGCTGGCGGCCCTGGTGTTCTTCAGGAATTACTTGCGTCAGCAGAACCCGCTTCGCCGTCAGCAGTTGAAGTGGCTGACCCGCGGAACCCTGCTGACCGTCATTCCCCTGACCGTGCTGGATGTCATCCCGTTTCTCACCGGCATCCCGGTGCCCGGCATGCTGGTCAAGCTGGCGGGTATTTGCCTGGTTTTTTTGCCCCTTACCTTTAGCTGGGCCATCGTGCGCTACCGCTTGATGGACGTCGACCTTATTTTCAAGCGGGGCGTCACCTACACCCTGGCCACCGCTGCCCTGGTTGGCGTTTACTTCGGGGCAGTCGCAGTGGCGGCTGAACTGGTGCACACCCGTCTGCCCAGCGCGGGCGCGTGGGGCCTGATTGCTGCCATTATCATCACCGCCCAGTTGTTCGAGCCGCTCAAACGCGGCATTCAAGACCGGGTAGACCGCGTCTTCGACCATAAGCGCTATGACTATCGCCAGACCCTGATCACGTTCGGCCGCGGTTTGAGCTCGCAAACCGATCTGGGCAGGTTGCTTACCTCGATCGTGGACCGGTTGTCGGAAACGCTGTTGGTGTCGCGGGTGGCCATCTTTTTCCCTGAGGATGGCCGCTGTCGATTGATGGCGGCTCACGGAATGCCTCCCCAATTGCTTGCCCGGGAAAGCCATCCGGGTCTCAATTTTCTCAACTTCGATCAGCCCGATGCGGGCAGCCACATCTTCCTCGAGAACCCCCAGCAGGCCCTTCACCTCACCGACGAGGGCCGCCAGGCGGCGGCACAGCTCGATCTCAACTACTACCTACCGTGCCGCCTGCAGCAGAAGACAATCGCCATTATCGGGCTGGGACGCACCACTCACGGAGACTTCCTCTCCAGTGAGGACGTGGAGTTGCTGGAATCCATGGCCAGCTACATTGGCATCGCCATCCAGAATGCGCGCCTGTACGCCAGCCTGGAGCAGAAAATATCGGAATACGAGCGGCTGAAGGAGTTCAACGAGAATATCGTCGAGTCGATCAACGTCGGCGTTTTCGCCGTTGACCTGGAAGAGCGGGTAGAGAGCTGGAACGCGCAGATGGAAGTGATGTATGCCATGTCGCGGCAGGAGGCGGTGGGACAATACTTGCGCGACATTCTGCCGGCAAACTTTGTGACGGAATTCCTGCGCTTGAAAGATGAGCCGGGCGTGCACAATCTTTACCGCTTCCGGCTGCAGACCCGCAGCGGCGAGAACCGCTGCGCTAACGTAGCCATCGCGCCCCTCGTTTCCCGCAACTTTGACGTGGTCGGCCGCATCATTATCGTGGATGACATTACCGAGCGCATGGAGCTGGAAGCGCAACTGGCGCAAGCCGACAAACTATCCTCCATTGGGCTTTTGGCGGCCGGCGTGGCGCATGAAGTCAACACTCCGTTGGCGGTGATTTCCTCTTACACCCAAATGCTTGCCAAGCAGGTGCGGGGAGATCAACGAGTGGCGCCTCTGCTGGATAAGATTACGCAGCAAACCTTCCGGGCCTCTGAGATCGTCAATGGGCTGCTTAATTTCTCCCGTACCGGGGCGGCGGAGTTCATGGCGCTGGATCTGAATCACATCATTGAGGACACGCTGAAGCTGCTGGAACATCAATTCCGTGCCTCGCAGGTGCAACTGGAAACTTCGCTCGAAGATAATCTGCCGCCGATTCTGGGTAACTCAGGCAAATTGCAGCAAGTCTTTCTCAACCTGTTCCTGAACGCCAAGGACGCCATGGCGGCCGGCGGCACGTTGCGTGTCGCCACTCTGGTCAACGGACACGTGGCGGTCGACATTTCCGACACCGGCTCAGGCATCGCGCTCGAACACATGCAACGCATCTATGATCCCTTCTTCACCACCAAATCGACGGTCAGCGAGGGGCAGCGCAGGGGCACCGGACTGGGACTGGCTGTGAGCTACGGCATCATCCAGGAGCATGCGGGCAAGATCCAGGTAGAGAGCCAGGTGGGAAGCGGCACCACATTCCATCTCGAATTTCCTATGGCAAGGAAACCCGCCCATGTCTGAGGCCGGCATTCTCGTTCCGCAAAGCAAAGCCACCGTTTCAAGCCCGGAAACGGGACCTCGCATTCTTATCATTGACGACGAAGCAGCGATTCGCGAATCTCTGGAGACGCTGCTGGTGCTCGAAGGTTATGTAGTCGACCTGGCGCCCGAGGGAGAGGCTGGGCTGCGATGCATCGATAGCCGATCCTATGATTTGGTTCTGCTGGATCTGGCGCTTCCGGGGCAAAATGGCCTGGAAATTCTGGCGCGCATCCGGGAGCGCCAACCTAATCTGCCGGTGATCATGATTACCGCCTATGGAACGGTCGGCAACGTGGTCGACGCGATGAATGGCGGAGCCCAGAACTTTGTCCAGAAGCCGTGGGACAACGAAAAGCTTCTGGCCGATATCCGCGCCGCGACGGCCCGGCAACGGGCGGAAGAAGAGAATGTCCAGCTTAAGCGCGCGCTGAAGCAGCGCTACAACTTTGAAAACATTGTTGGAAAAAGCGAGCCGATGCTGCGCAT
>Ga0182024_10019117_pt1 | contig 12666 bp, 13 predicted proteins | sample P32metaG_FD_120480 | JGI IMG/M metagenome (GOLD analysis project Ga0182024, IMG submission 120480) | Permafrost microbial communities from Stordalen Mire, Sweden - P3-2 metaG (Illumina Assembly) | ecosystem: Environmental > Terrestrial > Soil > Wetlands > Permafrost | place: Sweden: Stordalen... | reverse complement strand
GCGGCGCTTTCGAGGCCACAGCGGTGACAGCGGTGGCTGAGGCCGGCGGCGGTGGCGGCGGATCCTCGTTCCTCGGGACGGGCGCGGCCCTCGAGTCGCAGGGCACCAATACCGGCAACGGGCAAGTCACGATCAACTACGACCCGAGCACCGACAGCTGCCCGACCGCGCTGGTCGTCGCCCCCAAGTTCACTGGCTGATGTGGAACGGCCTGTCAAGGGTCTAGTTGTAGATCCCAGAGACGTTCGTCAGTCCGGGCCTCCTTGGAGACTGGTGGTGCCTAACGCCATCAGCCCCCAGGAGGGTCCCGGTGAAACTTCACGCTAACGCCAAGTTCTGCCCGTCGAGTCGTGTGCTGCTGGTGCGGCGGGTGCTCGAGGAGCACTGGAAGGTCGCTGAGGTCGCGGCCGCGTTCGGGTGAAGGGTGTCATTAGTCGGTCGCGGGCGGTGTCGAGCAGTGTTGCGTGATGTTGTGCCGCTTCGTGTACCTGCTGGTCCGTCGGTTCCTGGATGTCCTCAGCGGCCGTTTCCGATCCCGTGTCGCGAAGGATGTGGAGATCGCGGTCTTGCGGCATCAGCTCGAGGTCCTGCGCCGTCAGGTGCGCCGTCTTGACCTCGGGCCCGCGGATCGAGCGACGTTGGCGGTGCTGTCTCGTTTGGTTCCCCGGGCTCGATGGTCGGCGTTTGTGGTCACCCCGGCCACGATCCTGCGTTGGCATCGCGATCTGGTGCGTCGCCGCTGGACCTACCCCAAGCTGGGCCGCCCGCCCATCGCCGACCAAGCCCGGGAGCTCGTGCTTCGCTTGGCGGTCGAGAACTCACGGTGGGGCTACCTGCGGATCGTCGGCGAGCTGCGCCACCTGGGCATTCGCGTCTCGGCGAGTACGGTGCAGCGGGTTCTGCGCCAGGCCGGGCTCGGCCCCGCGCCCCGTCGTGGCGGCCCGAACTGGTCGACGTTCCTTCGGACCCAGGCTCACGGGGTGTTGGCCTGTGACTTCTTCACCGTCGAGATGCTCTGGCTGCGTCGGCTGTACGTGTTGTTCTTCATCGAGCTTGGGAGCCGCCGGGTGCATCTGGCGGGTATCACGCCAGCACCCAACGGTGCCTGGGTCGCCCAGCAAGCCCGCAACCTCACCATGACCACCGACCTCGCCCCGGCCCGGTTCCTCATTCGAGACCGGGATACCAAGTTCACCCGAGCGTTCGATGAGGTCTTCGGCTCAGAGGGCATCCAGTGATCCGGACACCGGTTCGTGCACCCAAGGCGAACGCCTACGCCGAACGCTTTGTCCGCAAGGTCCGCCAAGAGTGTCTCGACTGGACGCTCACCCGAGGCCGCCGGCACCTCCAGACGGTGCTCGACGACTACGTCGGGCACTACAACCAGCACCGACCCCACCGAAGCGTCGATCTCGCACCACCCGAGCCCGTACCTCGAGCAGCGCCCAAGCACGGCCCCGTGATCCGCCAACCGCTCTTCGGTGGACTTATCAACGAATACGACCGTCGCGCCGCGTGACCGAATAATGACACCCTTCATGCGGCGCACGGTGCGGCGAGCCCCGGCGAGGCGAGGGGGCGACCGGAAGCCTGTGGGTGCCGGCGCACAGGGCGATCCCGTCCACCCCTTTCCTCTTCTATATGTACGTGTGCCTGACGCCGGTCGGCCCGCAGACGTCAACGGAGGGTGCCGCCCGATTTCGCGCCGTAACGTTGCCCTGGCAACCCCATCGGGCCTCCGAAGGAGTGCGGAGCTTGGGGCCTCACACGAGCGTCACTTTGGGGCCGCGGTGGGGCCGCGGGAGGGCGAGAAACGACGCCCACTGCTGCTCACCGGTGGATACTCGAATCAGCAGGTGAACGCACGGTTGTTGTCATCTGGCCAGGTCACGAACGCGCGCCGGAGAGGACTCAGTGTCCTCTGCTCGGCCCGTCGCACTCGGCACTTGTCCCCGATCATCGTCATCGTCAGCTGACGATCGCTCGGGCTCCGCGCGCGACACAGAAGGACGAGAAACGCGGACGGACGAGCACCGGCGGGTAGTCGTTTGGCCTGCTCAGCCGGCGATTCTCGACGAACCACGAGGTCAGCGGATCACCCGGACCCGCCCTTACAAGCCTCGGTTCGTCGTCGCCAAGCTGGTCCGACCCAACGGCGCGGGACGGTGCTGTTGGACGCGGCTGGCAAGGGGCTCGCTGAATGTCACCTTGCCGTACATGTCGACTCAGTTGGTGACCGTCTGCGGTCAGGGGGGTTCTATCTATACGGCCGGCGTCAAAGGCAAGATGGTGGGCGTCGATGCCGGCACGGGCGGAGAGGCCACAGTCGCGCAGGGCTTCGAGAACGCGCTCGCTACAGGGGTCAAGAACGTGCCCGGTCACGAGTCCGGCAAGGTGCCCTGTTGAGAGGGTCGCCCACCCGCAGCAGCGGGGGCGGCGGGATCGTCTCTTGGCGTCACAGGCGCGTGTGAGACTGAGCCGATCGATGTTGTCGGCTACATAGTTTCAGGGATAGCCGCCGTCCTGGCGCTCAGCGCCGCGGCTCTCATCCTCTGGATGAATCCCGAGGACTTTCAACAGACTTATGACGGCGGTGAGCTACCGCGGCTCGTCGGGACGCAGAAGCCGCCTGCCGCGCTTTCCGCGGTCCTCGCGATCGTGGGTTCGGTGCTGCTCGGGCTCGGCCATTGACGCGGAAGCAGGCTTGGCACGGCGTCGAGCTGATCAACCCGCGACCGGCTTAGATGTATAAGCCTGGTAGTAGCTGGGATCGAGGGTTGGAGTTGTCTCTTGCCGTCCTGGGCTCGCCTCTGTCATTTCGTCTCGTCGGGTTTGGGATGGGGTTCCGTCGGGCGGCTCGGGTGCGAAGGTCGGGTTAGGGTCATGGTGTCGACCGGTGAGCCAAGGTTTCCGCGCGGAGGGCGCGCACGCGGGAGGGCGCCCCGCCGGTGCACGATGGGGGGCGTGAAGCGCGCGACCGCCGTGCGCCATGTATAGGAGATGGCCGAGGGGGGGCGAGCGGGCTTGTGCGGTTACCGGGGACCGAGACCGGCTAGCCGTTGGAGGAGGCTCGCCACGTCCGCCTGGGCGACTGATGACCTTGACGTCACCCTCGACGAGGTCCGCCAGTTCTTCTCGTTCGTTGACGGAGCCATCATGAACGCCGACGTGCGGCACCACCTATGACGAAGCGGGCTCCGGTGCATCGGGAGCCGGCCGCTATGGCGCGTCAGGCGGTCCGACGCGCTGAGCGCGCTTATCGAGGCTGGCTCCTCGCTTTGCGGGACTGATACTTCAAACTGAAGGATGTACGCGTGCCTGAGATCAGCAACTTGCAAGCCATGGAGATCCTCGATTCGCGTTCACGCCCGACACTCAAGGTGACCGTCACGCTGGCTGGTGGTGTCACAGCGTGCTCCGGCGTCCCTGCGGGGGCGTCCATGTGAACCCGCGAGGCCGTGGAGCTTCGTGACGGCGACCCGGAGCGTTACGCCGGAAGTGGCGTGCAGCGAGCGGTGATGAAGGTCGAAGGTGAGATCGCTGACGCGCTCTCGGGCAGACCGTTCGGGAGTCTGGCTGAGGTGGACGAGCTGTTGTGCCGACTGGATGGCAATCCGGACAAGAGCCGGTTGGGAGCGAACTCGACCATTGGTGTGTCCATGGCGGTGGCCCGGGCCATGGCTCAAGTTGACGGTGTGCCTCTGTACCGCTGGCTCTCGCCGGAGACGGAGCCGCGGCTGCCGGTCCCGCACTTCAACGTCCTCAACGGCGGCGTCCACGCCCAAAACGCCCTCGAGTTCCAAGAGTTCATGGTCGCTCCAGTGGGCGCTCCGTCCTACCGGGAGGCACTGCGAGCCGGAAGCGAGATCTACGCGACGCTTCGGGGTCAGTTGCACGAAGCCGGTATGTCGACCGGCCTGGGCGATGAAGGCGGCTTCGCCCCCGAGCTCGACACCCCCGAGGCGGCACTCGAGCTGCTGGTGGGCGCGATTACTGCCGCCGGCTACGACGCCGGCCCGCAGGGGGTCGCCATCGCCCTTGATCCTGCCGCTTCAGAGTTCCAAGCCGACGACGGCACCTACCACCTCGCCGGCGAGTCCTTGACCAGCGAGCAGCTCATCGACCGCTTCGAGGCGATGCTCGAGCGCTACCCGATCTGGTCCATCGAAGATGGCCTCGCCGAGAACGACTGGGGTGGTTGGCAGCGCTTAACCGAGCGGCTCGGGGACCGGATCCAACTCGTCGGTGATGACATCTTCGTCACCAACCCCGACATCATCGCCGAGGGCATCAGCCGGGGCGTCGCCAACGCCGCGCTGATCAAGGTGAACCAGATCGGCACCGTCAGCGAGACGCTCGAGGCCATCCATCGGTGCCGCCAAGCCGGCTACGCCCAGATGGTCTCGCACCGTTCCGGCGAGACTGTTGACCCGTTCATCGCCGACTTCACCGTCGCGCTCGGCTGCGGGCAACTAAAAGCCGGTGCACCCGCCCGAGGTGAGCGGGTCGCCAAGTACAACCGGTTGCTCGTCATCGAACAGGAACTCCCGCAGGCCTCATACGGCATGCAAGGCCGCGGCCCGGCGCACTGAGCTTGGTGACGGGGTTGCAGTCGAGCGACGGCACCAAGACAAGGATCGAGACGGTGGGCTGGTTCGCAGATATCTGAGCATCGGAGACATCGACGCCCCCGACGCGGAGGCGACGCTTCGACTGGATCCTCACTGGGCGTATGGTCAGTCTCCGTGCCCGAGATTCAGTGGCGATGCCCCATCCATGGCGTGATCGACACCGTGCTGGACGTCGTGAACCCGGAACACCCGACTTGTCCGGTGCTCATGAGCCGGAGCACCGCTGGCTGGCCAGGAGCGGGGGAGTGCCGCGAGCCGCTGAAGCGCGAGGCCGTCAAGCGTTGATCGCGACGAACGCGGTGTTCCCGACGATCGAATAGGTCGACTCCCTCGACGTGATCCGCCCACCGTCGCATCCGACCGATGCGAATGGACGTGCCGTAACCGCACTTAGGGTCAGTCGTCGTCGCTTTGCAGGGCGGCTGCAAGCGAAGCGATCGAGCGTGCCTGTTCATCGTCCAAGATTGTGCGCGCCCGCTCCGCTTCGGAGACGGATCGGAGTTTCTCGGCACGACCCGCGGCACGGAGAATCGCAGCAACCGCGTCGGCGAGTTCGCAGCGCATGGTGGCCTCGAAACGAAGGCGGACCCCTTCAAGTCGCTGGGCCAGGTCCCAACGGGCTCGGCCGGCGTGCTTATCGAACTCCGACGTCAGATGCCTGCACGCCTGTGCAAGCAGACGGCGTCGTACGTACGACTGCGGGAACATCCGGCGCGCCAGCCGGCCGAGGGACTCGGTCGAGGATCCGACGTGCAAGAACAGGTAGAAGAAGCGCTCGCGTTCCTCTGCAACCGTAGGGACCGCGACCGATGGAAGCTCGACCGCGAATAGATCCGCGGCGGCGTCCCGCACCGCATTCACCCGATCCTGGGTCCGCGTGCGGAACCGCTCGGCGAGTTCGCGCCATGCGTGTTCGACCCGTGCTGCTTCGGCGTCGCGGAAGGCTTCGAACTCTAGGTGCACGCGGCGTTCGACGATGGCTCGCAGGCCCTCTTCGAGGTGCCCCACCGGCAGCTCGGCTGCGGCCTCTTCAAGTTCGGGCTGCCAGCGCGCCGCCGCGGCTGTCGAGAAGTGGGCGAGGCGTTGTCCGAGGTCACGCACAAGCGTTTCGGTTTCGTGTGCTAGAAGCACCCGGTCCTCTTCAAAGGCACGCTGCTGGGCCTGGGCAGCCGTCCGGAATTCGTTCACTCGTCGGGTCAAGGTCGCGACGTCGAAGTCGACGGCCGCGGCGCGCACCGTTAACGCATCGAGCAGTTCCTGACCAACGCGCGCCAGCTGGGTGCGGGCGGCCGCAATGTGGGTCCCCACGAGATCTGCCGCAACGAAGTGCTCGAACGTTGACAGGAACAGTGAGAAGTCGACCGACTCGGATCCGGGCTGGCGCCGCTCCCGACGAGCGATGAGCGCTGGGCGAGCGGCGAGGCAGAAGAGCTCAGGTTTGTGGCCAAGCTCGGCGGTGACCGTCTCGGTGATGAATCGCCGAACCATCTCCAGGCCACCAGGATCGAGATGGTCTGCCTTGTTCACGACGACGAAGGTCCGCGCTTGGCGTTCGGCGAGCACGCTCATCAGTTCGTGCTCCTGCTCTGATAGCGGCGAGTCGGCTGACAACATCACGATCGCCCCGTCTGCTTCGAGGATCGCCGCGCGTCCAGCCTCGGTGTTGTGGCGGTAGACCGAGCCGAGGCCGGGAGTGTCAATGAGCACGACGCCACTCTCGAGTAAAGGCACCGGGACGTGGACCTCGACGCGCTCGATGCGCCGTTCGTTGCCCGGATTGCGCTGCTCAGTCACGTAGTCAGCGATCTCGTCGACGCCGACGTTTCGACGTGTCCCGTCGAGATGGACGACGGTCGCACGCTCAGACCCAAAACGAACCTCGGTGAGCACGGCGGTCAGTGGCAGTACGCCGGTCGGCAGAACGTCGCGACCGAGGAGCGCGTTGATGAACGTCGACTTGCCTCGCTTGAACTCGCCGAGGACCGCAATGTGAAAGCGTCCAGCGGCGAGCCGGTCAGCGATCCGCTGAGCGCGCATCGCCAGTTGCGGATCAGAGGATTCGGCGGTTCCGACAAGCTGGCCGGCGACGCGCTCCAAGTGCTTCGGATCGCTAATCATGGTCCTCCCGGGCAGGCCGAGCCGTTCCGAGTAGGAGCCATCAGCCGACGAGGGCGGTTCCGGCGAGCTCCATCACCGTACGGGCAGCGTATCCCGCTCTGGCCGAGAGAGGACCTCGGTGGGACGCTTGGCGTCGCTGTATGCGGTCATCGATGAGCCGTTCGAGGCAGACTCGCGCGTCCCGACGGAGCTCATCGTGGGCCGATAGCGCCCAACCTTGAACGGTTCCGTGTCTAGAGGATGGCCTCCGCTCGCAGGCCTTCGATGCGCTTCATCAGCGCGCTTGAGGCCAAGCGGTGAGCTCGCAATAGGAGCCGCGCTCATCTGGGACCGTTCTCCGGCGATGGGTCCGATAGCCTCCGAGGTGGCGATGGAGCTCGCCAAAACCGCCCTCAGCGGGGCTGATGGCTCCTCAGCACCGAATCTCCGTGCGGGAGCAACGATGCGTGCCGAGTTGCACCTGGTCGCCGAGACTGTCCGAGACCTGGCTGATAGGGCCGCCAAATTCGCTGCTAAGCGATATCGACTGTCAGCACAAGGCTCGCGCTGGGATCCGGCAACCGATTCACGCGGACCGACCGCTGGGCGAGCAACCGTGGCCGCCGGGGTGCTCGTCACCGGCGGACGCTGACGGGCAGCCGCGTCGCCATGCTGTACCTCGTTCGCCACGGTCAGACCCGCCTCAACGCCGAGGATCGCCTGCGAGGACATGCCGACGAGCCCCTGGATGAGCTCGGGCAGGAGCAAGCCCACGCCCTCGCCGACCTCTTTCGAGACGTTGCCATCTGCGGGGTTGTCACCAGCCCGCTGCGGCGCGCCTCGCAGACGGCTGCTGCGATCGCCGCGATGAGCGGCACTCGCCTTGACGTCGACGAGCGGTTCATCGATCGCGACTACGGGCCCTGGACCGGCTCTCCCCGCGCCCAAATCGAAACGAGCTTCGCAGGGCTCGACCGGGCACCCGACGTCGAGCCAGCCAGCGCCCTCATCAGCCGCGTCGTGCTGGGCGCCCGTGACCTGCTCCAGCTCGAGACTGATCCGATCGTGCTGGTCGCTCACGACGCGGTGAACCGAGCCATCCTGGCCTCCCTCTGTCACAACACCCCGCAGGACCCATCCGCGATTCCCCAGCGCACCGGCTGCTGGAACCAGATCGAGCGCGACGAACAGAGCTACCGAGCCGTCGTCGTCGACGCCTGTCCGGGCGACGGTCAGAAGCCATGAACCAGAAGCGGCTAAGAATTCCCGGGATCCGGCACCTCAGCGCCGACCACGTGCTGCGCAACCGCAGCGTCGTCGGCATCGGTCTGGGCAGCCTGCTCTCCGACACCGGCCACGAGATGGCAACCGCCGCGCTGCCCGGATACCTGCGCTCCATTGGCGCTAGCGCCGCCGCGCTCGGCGCGATCGAAGGCGCCGCCGACGCGTCCCTCTCAGCCGCCACGGCCGTCGGCGGCGTGCTGGCTGATCGTCCTGGCGTTGACCGCCGCGAGGTCACCGCCGGCGGCTATGTCATCACCGCGCTCGGCCATGGCGCCTTCGCGCTCGCCAACACCTGGCCGTTCGTCGCGGTCGCCCACGGGGTGTCCTGGATCGCCCGGGGCGGCAAGGCACCCGCCCGAGACTCGCTGCTCTCCGGTGCCGTCCCCGAAGCCCAACTCGGTCGGGCTTTCGGGGTCGAGCGAACCATGGATTCCCTCGGCGCACTCATCGGGCCGCTCCTTGCCGCTCCGCTCATCGTCACGATCGGCTACCGCTGGCTGTTCGGCATCAGCCTTATCCCCGGCCTCTTCGCCGCCCTCGCGGTCTTGACCCTGGTCGCCGAGACCCCACGCATCCAGCGCGCCACCCGCCAAGTCACCGGCGCGATGCGTGATCTTCTGAACACGCCGGGCCAATATCGCAGACTCCTTGCGGGTATCGGCCTTTACGGAATCGGCAACTTCTCAGCCACCTTGCTAATCCTGCGCGCGACCGACCTGTTGCACGACGCAGGCCGAAGCACCACCGACGCGGTCGTCATCGCCGTGCTGCTCTACGCCCTCCACAACGCCGCCAACTCGGTCGCCGCCTACCCGGCGGGCGCACTCGCCGACCGCCTCGGACGCCGAGCCGTGTTGATCGCCGGAATCGTCCTCTTCGCGCTCGCCTGCGTGGCCTTCATACCCGCATCGCCCAACATCGCCGTGTTGGGCGTCCTGTTCGCCGCGGTCGGCGCCTCGACCGGCATGGTCGAAACCGCCCAGGGGTCCTACGCAGCCGAACTCCTCGAACCCTCCGTGCGCGGACGAGGCTTCGGCCTCCTCGGCCTCGTCGAAGGAGTCGGAGACCTGACCTCCAGCGTCGTCGTGGGCACCCTCTGGACGATCACCAACCCCGCCTGGGGCTTCGTCTTCGCCGCCCTCCTGGCCGCGGTCGGCGCCCTCCTCCTGATCCCACGGCCGACAAGGTCCGGCCACCGATGAGACACTGCCTCGCGGTCGCGTCGAAGCACGAGCGTTCCGCGTTCGTCAATCACCGAGCGTGGATAGCGCCCGACGTAGGTGGTCGTATAGACCAACCGCTTGGAGTCCTGCCATTTCGGAGCACAGCTCGCCGGTTGGGTCGGCTTACCCGCGAAGCAGTTCGGGATCTCCCTGGCCGCCGCGAACGCCTCGGGAACCTTCATGCGCACCACGGCTCGGGGTTGCCCGCGCACCGCCGTCCCGGTCAGCTCACCGCGCACGGTCGCCGCGGCCTTGATCAGCTGAGCGGGCTCGTCGGGAGCCGCTCCGATCGGTGTCGCCAGGCTCCACAGCATCGACACCGCGAACAGCAGGCTTGTCGACACGAGCCAGACTCGTCCGAAGGTCATGGCGCGGGCGTCTCCTTCGAGGACGTCAAACTCACCCAGCCCAACGGGGCTCGACCGGCCGCTCGCGGATCCTGCAATGCAGACCCTAGCCACAACCACCGGGAGTCGCGCGGCTGTGAGGAGCGCCGTCGTGTGGGTCCGTCATGTCGCTGGCCGGCGTGACGCCTCGCCCGGTCAACGCACACTTCCTGTCATCTGCCCCGGTCACGGGCGTGGGCGGAAGGGACTCAGCGTCCTCTGCTCGGCACATCGGACGTCGGCACTTGTCCCCGATCATCGTGATCGTCGGCAGACGATTGCTCGGACTCGGCTCGCGACACAGATCGGACACAGAAGGACGCGAAACGCTGCGAACTGACGGGCATCGGCGAGTAGTCGTTTGGGCTGCTCAGCCGGTGATTCTCGGCGAACCCGCAGGTCAGCGGATCACCCCGACCCGCCCTTACAAGGCGGGATTCGAGTCCTCAACGCGCGCCCGCTCAAACAGCCAGAGTTCAAACCTACCCCAGGCTGTCCTCAACGACGTGTCGAACACCGTGTGCGATTAGTCGGAGTCGAACGTCGGGAGCGCTTGCGGCGGCTTCGCATTCTGTCTGGCTAGAGCCAGATGTCGCTGTGAATCGTCGTAGCACCGCATTCAGATCATCGCTGCCATCCCGCAGTGCCCTAAGCACCGCGTCAAGTCCGCGTGACTCGTCGCTCAAAGAGGGGCTCGAAGAGCGGCCACTGGCACAGACGCCCCTTTTTGGGGCGTGGAGTTTGACGGCGCAGCAGACAGCAGCGCCCGCGCCCGCATGCGCCTCAAGGCGCGCTATCGGGGTTGACCGGTCTGGCTGTAACGAGTACGAGGTGGCCACGAGCGTTGTTTGACGCGCGAACGAGCCAACTGCCGTTCCAGCTCTGATTGCGGTCGAGTCTGACAACAGCCTCGGCCTGTCGATTGCGCCGCGACTCGTCGATCAGGCTGTCCAGACCGGGGTGGGGCACTGTGAGCGCGCGTATGGTTCCCGAGCGCTGGCGGCCGTTGTCGAGGACTGCTTGACTTCGAGTCAACTCGGCAAAGCGGTACATCGCTGCAGTGATGGAAACATCGAAACGCTCGGCGGCCTCAAATACCGAGTCTGGGGTGCGCGGGGCGAACACTTCCCCTATTTGGGCTGCGGGCATAAGGAGCTCGACGGCAAATAGGTCGCAGATTCGCTCGAGTTCCTTTCCTCGGCGGGGGCAGCGCGGCCCGGATCGCTCGAAAAAGGCGTGACCGAGCTCGTGAGCGATCGTGAAGCGCCGGCGACCGGAGGGCAGGCCCGATGCGTACGCGATCTTGAGCTTGCCGCCTTCGTGCCGTAGCTCTCCGGCTACAGGCAGGGGCTCGGCGCTCCACGGCTCAACGCCGAGTTGGTCGCCGATCTCGCGGAGGTTCGTCGGTGGTCCCGAGCTGGATCCCCGAAGTTGGGCGACCACGCGGACGATGGCGTCCTCCAGCGTGAGATCACCACCTGCTACTTCGATGAGTCGCCGTGCGGCCGCGCTACTCCACGCGGCCTTCGCCTTCACCGCCATCGAAGTTCGCGGCGGTGGGCTTCCAAGCGGGCCTCTGAGATGACCTGACGAATGTGGGCTCGTGACGCCCCGCGGCGTTGCCCCACGGCTCGGCTCGACGACGCGCTGAGCCCACGTTCGAAGATCGACACGGCTGCAACACGGACGCTGACGTGCTCCTCATCGAGATGACCTTGGAGCTCAAGGGGCACTGCGTTCAAGATGCAGAGCCGAGCCCACGTCTGTTGGTCGGCTCGGTAGTGGTCCTCAAGTGCCTCGTAGAGCGCTGCTGCGTGATCGAGGTCGCTTGCCGCAGCGACTGAGTCCTGGGCCGCGCGCACGCGGCCGCGTAACGCGAGCGCCCGTGCCGAGATCTCAGTGGCGTCGGTGTCGGGACTGGCTGGGAACGCCTCGAGCACTCTGTTCAGACAGTCGAGGGCGCCGCGGGCATCGTTCTCGTCGGCGAGCATCTCGGCCTCCAGGATGAAAGCGTCGGCCCAGTCCTTCTGCCCTTGCTCACGCTCGAGGAGGTCGTGCGCGGCCATCAACTCGGACCAGGCTTCCCTGCGTCGACCGGCGACGAACAGGGTTCGGGCGAGGAGGCTGCGGCAATCGCCGACCTCGGGATGATCGGGACCAAACTCCGTCGAGGAGCTGAATGCCGCGATCGCGGCGCGCAGGAGCGTTTCACTCTCGGAGCTGAGTCGGTTGCGATCGTTGGGGTCGTCGGCGACGACTCCGCGCATGCGAAGTAGTCGACCGCGGCACTTGAGGCAGTACGCAGTGTTGCGATCCCAGCCGAGGCGCTTGCCGAGTTCGAGGCTTTCGAGAGCGAGTCGGTCGGCCTCATCGAGTTCGCCGATTCGCTGCAAGACCCATGACTCGCCGCAGATCAAGGTTTGTGCGCGGTCGCGGAGCTGCTGATCGGAGACTACAGACGCACTCGCTGGCGGATGCTCGCTGGCGCGCAAGGAGAGTCGGGAGGTCGTTAAGGCTAGCTGCATGTTGCCAGTTGTCTTGAAGAGCTTCTCGGCGACGGGAAAGGCGTGTGCAACCAAGGGAGGGTCAGTGGCAAGGACCTGATCGGCGAGGCGGGCGATGTTTCTGACCTGAGTCGTTGCCAGGGGTCTTTGTGCGCGGTCCGCGGCGAGGTCGAGCAGGTGTCGGAGAGTCGCCGCCAGAAGTTCGGAGCGCCGGGTATGGGCGACGCCACCGAGCGGAATGGCGAGGACTACTGCGGCCGTACCGTCGAGTTCGACCTCGCTGACGAACGCTCCGACTTCGTCAAGGAGCTGGTCGCCCCGTTTGCCCACGACCGATCCGAGTAGGGAGAGCGGGAGGGGTGAGTCGAGGGCCGCGAGGATGGTGAGGGCGGCCTGCACGTGAGGCGGGAGTCCGGTGAGAGGGTGTCGGAATCTCTGTGTAAGAGGCGCAACACTTGAGGCAGGCGGAGCCTGCTTCGGGAGGGATGCGTCATGGCAGAGATCCGCCAGGAACTGCTCGAGGAGCTGCTCAAGGATTACG
>Ga0182024_10019116_pt1 | contig 12666 bp, 11 predicted proteins | sample P32metaG_FD_120480 | JGI IMG/M metagenome (GOLD analysis project Ga0182024, IMG submission 120480) | Permafrost microbial communities from Stordalen Mire, Sweden - P3-2 metaG (Illumina Assembly) | ecosystem: Environmental > Terrestrial > Soil > Wetlands > Permafrost | place: Sweden: Stordalen... | reverse complement strand
TCGGTGAGATCCTGGGTCCTGGGGGCATCAAGCAAAGTCACTACATTACCTTGCCTGGCAACCGGGCGGGCTCATGCGCCTGCACACTCACCAACCCCGACCTCGGCTACGTATGGCCCGGTCTCGTCGAAGTCTATGTAGTAGTCGGGCCGTTCCTCGGGCGACGGCCAGTCGTCGAGGTCGGCCAGCTCGGCAGCTATCGTCTTCGGACCACCAACGCGGGCGAGCCAACCGGAGAAGTCCTCGCCGGCCTGCCTCTCTTCGACGAAGCGGCCCACCACCCGCACCGTCGCCTCGGCGCAGGCCTTGGCCGGCAACCGCATGGCACGTTGGCCGAACTCGATCTCGGTTTTACCTACGTGCCCTCCGAGCAGGAGCTGGTAGCCCGGAGCTGGCCTGCCGTGCGCCCGCCGCTCAGCGCCGTTGAAGCCGATGTCGGCTGTGTGGTGCTGCCCGCAGCTGTTCGTGCACCCGGAGATGTTGATGCGAACTCCCCCGACGTCGGCAAGGCCGGCCTTTTCAAGAGCCTTGCCGATGTCGTCAGCGAGGCCACGGCTCTGGGTAACTGCCAGGTTGCATGTGTCGGCGCCGGGGCAAGAAACCACGTCCCGGGCGAGTTCGGCGCCAGGCTCGGCCATCCCGATGGCCTCCAGGCGGCTGTAGAGCACGCGCAATTGGTCGCCAGTCAAGTCACGGAACGCCAGGTTTTGCCTGTTGGTGACCCTCACGCTCGCCCCGAGGTCACGCTGTATGGATGCCAGTTCGCGGAACTGGTTGGAGGTGATGTCACCCAACCGGGCATAAGCGATGGCCGAGACCGTGCCCTTGGCCACACCGATCACCACGTTGGCAGTCTCCCAGCGCTTGTAGGGGTCACCGGGGCCGAGGCGCAGGGTCACCGGGGTACCGACAGCCGTAGGGGACACGCCGTCGGCTACGCCCGCAGGGGCATCTCCGAGCTCTTGCACTACTGCGGGAATGCCTCCTGGCCAAGTGCTGGAAGCTAGGAGGAGCTTGCGTTCCTTCAGGATGCGCTCGCGCAGCTCGTCGATCCCCATCGTGTCAACCAGCCACTTCAGCCGGGCGCGGAGCTTATTGTCCCGGTTCCCGTAGTGGTCGAAGGTCCGCAGGACCGCTTCGAGCGTGGCCAGCAGCTCCTCGCGGGGCGTGAACTCCTCGAGCGCCTGGGCCGGGTGGGGGTTGGCCCCGAGCCCGCCTGCCACAAAGACCCGGAAACCGGCTTCCGTGCTGCCGTCAGGGAGCGGCCGGCCAACGGCTACGACACCGACGTCGTTGAACATGGCCTGGCCGCAGTCCGTGACGCAGCCCGAGAAGTTGATCTTGAACTTGCGTGGCAGCCGCTGCGCGTACGGGTGGTGAAGGAAATGTCTGAACGCCGCCTCGGCCCATGGGCTGATGTCGAGGACCTCGAACGGGCAGGCACCTGCGAGATGGCAGCCCGTGATGTTGCGCACGGTGTCGCCGCAGGCCTCCCGCGTCGTCAAGCCGACTTTGGCGAGGTCCCGTAACAGCTGAGGCACTCGCTCGAGCTCCACAAAGTGGAACTGGATGTTCTGCCGGGTTGTGAGGTGTCCCCAGCCACGGCTGTAACGGTCGGCGATGTCGGCCAAGGTTTCCAGCTGCAGAGGTGTGATCGACCCGTAAGGCGCCTTGATCCGCACCATCTGGCTCCGGCCGCCCTGGCGCTGACCGTAGATGCCGTTACCCAGCCTGAACAGCCTGAACTGGTCTTCGTCCATTTGGCCGTCGAGGTAGGACGCGAGCATCCTGTCGAACTTGGCAATGTCGGCCTCGAGCTCACTCGAGATGTCCCGGGTCTCGATCGCGACGGTCACCGGGCCTATTCTTATCATTCCCGATCGCTTTAGTCAACTTTTATCCCCGAGCCCCATTTCGCGGGCGGCCGGCTCCTGGGCCTTCGGGGCTGGGACGGGTGGTCAGCCAGCTCGGAGCAGCTCAGCGACGCGGAAAGCGAGGTCGAGCGACTGCCGGCCGTTGAGCCGCGGGTCACACGTCGTCGTGTAGCGCAGCTCGAGGTCGTCCTCCACGATCTCCTCAGCGCCGCCGAGGCACTCAGTGACGCTGTCGCCGGTGAGCTCCACGTGGACCCCGCCCGGCCATGTGCCGCTAGCCCGGCAAGCAGCAAAAAACCCGGAGATCTCGTTGAGCACGTCGTCGAAGTGACGGGTCTTGCGGCCTCCGTCCGAAGTGAAAGTATTGCCGTGCATCGGGTCGCAAACCCACACGACCGGGTGCCCGGACTCCTTCACAGCGCGCTGGAGCGCCGGCAGGCGGTCCTCCACCTTGGTGGCGCCCATACGGCTGATGAGGGTCAACCGGCCCGGCTCGCGCTCAGGGTCGAGGATGTCACAGATAGCGAGCAGATCTTCAGGGGTGGCGTTCGGCCCGACCTTGGCTGCGACGGGGTTGTTGATCCCCGACAGGAAGTGCAGGTGTGCACCGTCGAGCTGACGGGTGCGCTCCCCGCACCAGACCAGGTGCGCCGATGTGTCGTACCAGCCCCCCGTGAGGGAGTCCTTGCGAGTGAGGGCCTCCTCGTAGCCGAGAATGAGCGCCTCGTGGCTCGTGTAGAAGTCGACCTGGTGCAGGCTCTCTTCGGCCTTCAGGTCGATGCCACAAGCCGCCATGAAACGAAGAGCGCGGTCGATCTCGCCAGCGATGTTCTCGTAGCGCTGGCCTTCGCGGCTCGAGGCGACGAACTGCTGGTTCCACATGTGCACCTGCGCGAGGTCTGCAAAACCGCCCTTGGTGAACGCTCGCAGCAGGTTGAGCGTCGATGCCGACTGGTGGTACGCCGCGATCAGCCTCTGGGGGTCAGGGCGACGAGCCTCCAGGGTAGGGGCATCGTCGTTGACGATGTGGCCGCGGAAGGCGGGGAGCTGCACCCCGTCGACCATCTCGTAGGGCGACGAACGTGGCTTGGCGAACTGGCCTGCGATGCGGCCCACCTTGACCACCTGGGTCCCCGTGCCATAGGTGAGCACCACGGCCATCTGCAGGATGACCTTGAGCTTGTCCCGGATGCTGTCGGCGGTGAAATCGTTGAAAGACTCCGCGCAGTCGCCCGCCTGAAGAAGGAACGCCCTACCAGCAGCGACTTCCGCCAAGGAACTGCGCAGGGCGCGAGCCTCCCCAGCAAAAACCAGCGGGGGAAGCGTGGAAAGCACCTTCAAGGACTGTTCGAGCGCGTGCTCGTCCGGCCATTCGGGTTGCTGCTCCGCGGGCAGGCTCCGCCAGGAGGTTGGGCCCCATTCGTTCACGGGGTTAACCGTGGCAGGCCACGCCTGGTATGGCAAGTCGATTAGGGGAGCTGTGCCGGGTTCTTATCGGCCTGCAGGTCTAAGTTGCACAGGCAGATGGCAGAGCGTATCGGGATCTTCGGAGGCACTTTCGACCCCATCCACGTCGGCCACCTGGTCGCCGCAGTCAACGCGCGCCACGACCTCGCGCTGGACAGGGTGGTCCTGATGGTGGCAAACGTGCCGTGGCAGAAAGCCGGCGCACGCAAAGTGACACCCGCAGAGGACCGGTTCGAAATGGTCAACGCGGCGGTTGGTGGAGTCGCAGGAGTCGAAGCGAGCCGAATGGAGATCGACCGGGGCGGGCCTTCGTACACGGCGGACACGATTGCTGAAATGGCGGCTCGCTACCCAGAGGCCGAGCTGTTCGTGATAGTCGGCTGGGACGTGAGCGCCGAGCTCGGCACGTGGGAACGTCTGAACGAGGTCCGGGACCTTGCAAGCCTGGTGGTCGTCAACCGTCCTGGCACCCCGCCCCCGGTTGGGTTGTTGCAGCAGGGTTGGCGCCTGGAGGAGGTAGCGGTGCCGAACCTGGAGATCTCGAGCACCGATCTTCGGGCTAGGGCCACGAGCGGCCGTCCTCTCGATTACCTGATCCCCGGGCCAGCAGTCCGCGTCATCCGCGAGCGAGGGCTGTACTCTGGAGGCGGATGACCTCTGCCCTCGGGGCCCACCCAGAGCCAGCCGTTACGCCCGGCCCTCATACCGGCAATCACAAGCGGTCCGACCGGCGCCAGCGCACCACCGAAAAGATCCTGGCAGGGCTGGTATAGCTGGTGGCATTCCTGGTAACGGTTCTCTTGCTCGGGCTGCAATGGCTCGGCAACCAGGGCACAGTAAGCTCCGCTCCCATCCCGACAACCCATTCCCTTATCAGTGAGGTGCAACCTTCTTGACATTTGCCCCCAATGCTCCTGGAGCTTGGGAGGGTACCGTTGCCCTAGTGGGCGACAAGAGCGCCGAACGTGCACGGGACCGGTGGACGGTAGCAGCAAGAGCAGCCTCTTCGAAGCTCGGGCGCGACACTGTCGTGCTCGACGTCGAAAAGCTTCTCGGGCTGACCGACGCCTTCGTGGTCACAAGCGGTGCCAACCCTCGCCAAGTGCGCACGATCTGTGACGAAGTCGAACGCCAGCTGAAGCTCGACGGCAACGGACGGCCCCTCTGGGTAGAGGGCCTGGACGACGCTCGTTGGGCGCTCCTGGACTACGGGGACTTTGTGGTACACGTGTTCTTGGAAGAGGCGCGCGTGTTCTATGACCTGGAGCAATTATGGGGCGACGCGCCGCGATGGGCCTGGGACGAGCAGGCGGACGCCCTGGTGCGCGTGCGCAACTGACCTTCTCGTTTTGCGCGTTTTTCGGCTACGGCCGGCCAAGTGCTCTGGGCCCTTGGGCCCATTGTCCACGGTTGGCCACCCCCGGTACGCTTGGGCCTGATTAGGCAGTCGGCCAGGGGACGGTTGTTTGCGCGCGCTTTGCCGACCCGCCAGACGAGTCGGAGGACGACATGTCATTTAGGATCCCGGCCCGCGCCCACGGCGCCGACAGGCTCCGGAGCCGGTTGATCGTGAAGACCACTCGTCTCGCCCTTACCCTCGGGCTCGCGGCCGGCTTGGCAGTGATCGCGCCTGCCGGTGGGGTCGCAACTGCAGGCGCCAGCGTGGTACCAGCCGCTCATCAGGGCCCAGGCAGTGGCGGCAACCAGGGTGGCGGCAACCAAGGCGGAGGCAACCAGGGCGGCGGCAACCAAGGTGGCGGTGGTTTTGGCGGAGGAGGCCTGGGCGGTTTCAGGCACCTGGTGATCGTGACCGGCACGGTCGGGTCAGTCGGGACGGCAAGCTTCACTCTCACGCGCGGCTTCGGGCCCATCATGCCGTTCGCCCTCACGGGCACGGCTACCACTCTTACCGGCACCGCTACAGGCTGGACGATCCTCGTTTCGCAGTACACGCATTTTCTAGCGCCGGGCACGACCTCCCCCGACCTGACCGACGTCCTCGTCGGCGACAAGGTAACGGTGACCGGTAGGCGGGGCGGGCCTGGCATGGTGAACGCCAACCTCGTCGTGATACCTCTGGAGCTGGTTACGGGCGCTGTCGGGACGGTTGGGGGCGGCAGCTTCACCGTCCCGATTAGGCCGGTGTGGTCGCTCACCAGCACTGCGACGACCCTCACCGGAACTGCGACGGCCTGGACCATCGACGTCTCGGGCTCCACCACCTACCGCGAACGAGGCGTAGCCTCGTCCACCCTGTCGCTCAACAGCCTTAGCTCCAGCGACCACGTGATCGTCGTAGGCAGCCAAGCTGGCGCCCTCATCGTCAACGCCATCACCGTGCTCATCGAGCCTCCCCGCGGTGCGGGCGGCGGCGGCGGCGGCGGTCCCGGCGGCGGCGGCGGCGGCGGTCCCGGCGGCGGCGGCGGCGGCGGTCCCGGCGGCGGTGGCGGTAGCGGCGGTGGCGGTGGCGGCCCCGGTGGTGGCAAGCACCATCACGGCTGACAAGTAAGAGGGCGGGCGATCGTTTAGGGATTGACCCCCGGTGAGGACCGAGTGCGAGCCCGACTTGATTCGTCGCTCGGGACAAATGAGCCGTTACGCGATCGGCGAGCGACCGGGCGCGCCACCTCGGCGTTGCGCCAGCCCTTCTCGGTGTTGTCAGGCCATCTGGGCGGTGTCACTCCACCTCGGTGTGCCACAAGCCCGAACCTGCCTCCGCTCGGTCCGAGAAGCGCCGGACCACGCCTAGAAACGCCGGACCACGCCGAGAAACCCGGTGCTCAGGGAGAAACCGGGTCGCCGAAGAAGTGAGCGTCGCCGAAGTAGAAGATGGTCCCGTCGGCGCCGACGAGCCAGTAACCAAGGCCGTCGGGGGTGGCAGCCATACCCGTGATGGGCGCTTTGAGGGTGACGTTGTCACCGGGCACCGAGCCATAGAACGATACCGCGGCGGTCCCTGTACCTGTGCCAAAGGTGTAGACACCGCCATCACGGCCGGTCAGCCAGGTGCCGTTGCCCGAAGGCGTGGACGCCCCGCCTACTAGGGTGGCCGACATCGTGTAGCCAGGCCCCCCTCCCAGCACCAAACCCCCCGGGTAGGCGTAGTTCTCGGCGTCGTCGGCCCCTGTGATGATATAGCCACCCGCGGGTCGGGCAACGATGGCATCGTAGGGAGCTGAGTAGCTGTTCGGCATTCCTTGCAGGTGGGCATCGCCAAACCCGTAGACCTGCCCGCTGGCCGCCAGCAACCAGTAGCCGCGGCCATCAGGTGTGCTGGCCATGCTCGTTATGGGAGCCTGGGCTGCCTTGGCCGAGGACAACGAGCCATAGGACCGGGCGTCGCCTAACTCGTAAACATGGCCCTCGGAGTTGACGACCCAAGCGCCGTGGCCGTCATAGGTCCTGGCCATGGCCACGATCGGGGCACCCGGGCTGACGGCCCCGGCCGGCAGGGACGTTAGCGGCTCTGCGTCCCCATATGAGAGCACGGCTCCGTCAGCCCGGACAACCCAGTAGCCCTGCCCGTCTGATGTGGTCGCGATGGCGACGAAGGCGCTTTTCGCTTCTGGGGCCGGCACAGTCGTAGTGACCCGGAACGGTGTGCTGAGGACCTTATGGCTCTTGCACGCGGACGTCACAAACTGGTAGCTGCCTGCGGCGATCGGGGCACCCGGCCCACGCGACGTAGAGCCGCCCAGGTAGGACGGTATAACAAAGCTCGCCGACCACGAACCGGCAGAGGCGACGGGAGCGGTTAGCGCAGTTGCTGGGCCCGACGTCTGGTCCCCGGCGCGCTGGAAGCTGAAACCGAACCAGTTTTGCCCGGGTACGCAGCCTGAGCCTGCATTGCCGCTCAGGGTGACGACCGTACCGGGTCGCCCCGAGGAGACTGACACCTTGATTGAGGAGCCGGCCCCGCCGCAGGCCGAGAGCGTTGCCGCAAGGACGGCCGTCAGAGCGAAGGCTCCAATGGCAGCGGTGGTGCGCCGCTGTGGGCGGCGGAGAGGGTGCAAAGAACGGCTACTTTCCTCAGGTCTCACTGGTACCTTCCTAGGGTCGCTCTGCAGGTTAGCCATGGTGGGGACTGGCGTGTTCGCAGTCGGCCGAGCCAGGCATCTCTTACACCTAACCTTGTGCGCTGGACTCTAGACCCCTGAAGTCGGCGGGGGCACCTCCCACAAGACCGGTACGGAAACAAAGACGTCTCCGCTCTCATCGGCTTCGACGACGATCGTGTAAGTACGCAACATGTCGGCGTTATTAGCGCAGGCCCAGCCCGGTGCGTCCGTCGATGATCTCGCGAGCGATCTCGAGATGGCCAGAGTGGGACGCCGTTTCCTCGATGAGGTGCGATCGCTCGGACGCTGGGTGGCTGGTAACTGTCCGGGCCGCCGTGGTGGCCCAGGGGAGCCGCTGCGAGCGCCGTGACCGCGAGCGTCTCGTCGGTGCTATTTGTCTGGTCCTGGTAGTAGGCAAGGACCTTCGTCGACGACCAATCGGTGACGAAAGCAGCGTTGCGGTCGAACACCCGCTCCTCGTCGAAGGGGTGGCCGGGGTCGTGGTCGACAATCACTCCGGTCCAGTGCCGCTCGGCGTCCCCGAGGTGAACGACGAGCCCGGCCGGGGTCCACCCGGATAGCACGACCGAGGTGTGCCAGGCCTCCTCGTCCAGCCCGCCCACGATCGAGCGCACCGAGGAGCGCTGGTGGGCGAGCGCCTCGAGGAGCTCTGCGCGGTCCGCTTCGTCAAACGCCCCCGTCATCCCACGATTATGGCACCGGCGACCTGTTGGCCTCGGCCAGGGCGGCCCCAAGCGGCGGCTAAATGTAATGGCCGAGCGTGGTGGCACGGCCCCTCATCGTTCTTTCGGCGTGAGGGGACGGGCTACCAGGCCCGGCCATTTTGCTAGCCCAAAAAGGGCTTAGGCGCTTTGTATCTTGATCTCGATGTCGACGCCGGCAGGGAGCTCGATGCGCTGGAGCGAGTCGACTGTCTTCGAGGTGTGCTCGACGATGTCGAGGAGCCGCTTGTGGACCCGCATCTCGAAGTGCTCGCGGCTGTCCTTGTACTTGTGCGGGCTGCGGATCACCGTAAAACGGTTGATCTCAGTCGGCAAGGGGACGGGGCCGCGCACCTTCGCTTGGGTGCGCAGGACCGTCTCCACGATCTTTTTGGTCGACTGGTCTATGACCTCGTGGTCGTAAGCCTTCAGCCGGATACGTATACGCTGCTTGGCACCTTCGGCCACGAGAGCTCTCCGTCCCTTTTCAGGTTCTCAGTTATTTGAGGATCTTGGTAACAGCACCGGCACCGACCGTGCGGCCACCTTCGCGGATGGCGAAGCGCAAACCTTCGTCCATGGCGATCGGCTTTTGCAATTCCACCGTCATGACGAGGTTGTCGCCGGGCATGACCATCTCGGTGCCTTCGGGCAAGGTGATCGTCCCAGTCACGTCCGTCGTCCGGAAGTAGAACTGCGGCCGGTAGTTGGTGAAGAACGGCTTGTGACGCCCACCTTCGTCCTTGGTCAGGACGTACACGTTGGCTTCGAAGTTGCCGTGAGGCGTGATCGACCCGGGCTTGCAGAGCACCTGGCCGCGCTCGACTTCTTCCTTCTTGGTGCCGCGCAACAGGACGCCGATGTTGTCGCCGGCCTGTCCCTGGTCGAGGAGCTTGTGGAACATCTCGACACCCGTGCACACGGTCTTTGCCGTCGGGCGCAGGCCCACGATCTCGACCGGGTCGTTGATCTTTACGATGCCCTGCTCCACCTTGCCCGTCGCCACAGTGCCACGGCCTGAGATGGTGAAGACGTCCTCGACAGGCATCAGGAAGGGCTTCTCGATCTCACGGACCGGCTCGGGGATGAACGAGTCGACCGCGTCCATCAACTTGATTATGCCCTCCTCTGCGTCAGCGTCCCCCTCGAGAGCCTTCAGGGCCGACACCCGGATGACCGGCGTATCGTCGCCAGGGAACTCGTACGAGGTGAGCAGCTCGCGGACCTCGAGCTCCACCAGCTCGAGCAGGTCCTCGTCGTCCATCGCATCGGCCTTGTTGAGGGCTACGACGATCGAGGGCACGCCGACCTGACGTGCGAGCAGCACGTGCTCCCGCGTCTGGGGCATCGGCCCGTCCGGGGCGGAGACAACAAGGATCGCGCCGTCGACCTGAGCGGCACCCGTGATCATGTTTTTGATGTAGTCGGCGTGGCCAGGCATGTCCACGTGCGCGTAGTGGCGCTTGTCGGTCTGGTATTCGACGTGGGCAATGTTGATCGTGATCCCGCGCTGCTTCTCCTCGGGCGCCTTGTCGATCTGGTCAAAGGCGACGCTCGAGTTGTGCTTAGGATCGCGTTTTGCGAGGACCTTGGTAATCGCCGCGGTTAAGGTCGTCTTGCCGTGGTCGATATGCCCCATCGTGCCAACGTTGAGATGAGGCTTGGTGCGCTCGAATTTTTGCTTGGCCATTGAAAAATACTCCCTGTGCGAATCCGGCCCTCGGCCGGAGGCGGTCTAGTACCCTAGCAGGTGGCGGAAGTGGGCGGAGCGGCTCAGTCGCCGCGCACCCGCGCCACTATTTCCTTGGCGACCTGCTCAGGTACCTCCTGGTAACTCCTGAACTGCATGGTGTAGGTTGCCCTACCCTGCGTGCGGCTGCGCACGTCCGTCGCATAGCCGAACATTTCGGCCAGCGGCACTTCTGCGCGAACAACCTGGTTGTTCGCCCTCTGGTCCATTCCTTCGACATGGCCCCGGCGGGATGCGAGGTCTCCGATCACATCTCCAAGGTAGTCCTCTGGCGTCACGACCTCGACGGCCATGATCGGCTCCAGGAGCACCGGGTGGGCGCGCCGGCAAGCCTCCTTGAAACACATGGAGGCTGCGATCTTGAAGGCCATTTCCGAAGAGTCGACGTCGTGGTAGGAGCCGTACACGAGTGTCGCTCTGAGGTCCACCGTGGGGAACCCGGCCAGCACGCCCGACTGCATGGCGTCCTGGATGCCCGCGTCCACTGCCGGGATGTACTCCTTGGGTATCACGCCACCGGTGATCTTGTCGACGAACTCGTATCCGCCTCCGGGGCCGGTCGGCTCGAGGTTGAGCACGACGTGGCCGTACTGGCCACGGCCGCCGGTCTGGCGCACGTAACGGTGCTCCACCTTTTGGATAGCGGAACGGATTGTCTCCCTGTAGGCGACCTGAGGTTTGCCAACATTGGCGTCCACACGGAACTCGCGCAGCATCCGGTCCACGAGGACCTCGAGGTGCAGCTCGCCCATGCCGCCGATGATCGTCTGGCCGGTGTCTTCGTCGCCGTGCACGCGGAACGTCGGGTCTTCCTCGGACAGCGTTTGCAGGGCACGCGAAAGCTTGTCCTGATCAGCCTTGGTCTTCGGCTCGACCGCCACGTGGATCACCGGCTCGGGGAAGTCAAGCCGCTCCAGGACGATCGGGTCGTGCTGGTCGCAGAGGGTATCCCCGGTGGTCGTGTGCTTTAGCCCGACCAGAGCGATGATGTCGCCGGCGTAAGCGACATCGCGCGGCTCACGGTGGTTGGCGTGCATCTGGACGATGCGCCCGATGCGCTCCTTGCGGTCGCGTGTCGAGTTGAGGACCGTGTCGCCCTGGGCGAGCATGCCCGAGTAGATGCGGGCGAAGACGAGCTTGCCGAGGTGCTGGTCGGCCATGATCTTGAACGCGAGAGCAGAAAGGGGCTCCTTGTCGTCCGCCAGGCGCTCCAGGTCCTTCTCGCCCTTCAGGTCCTTGCCCTTGGTGGGCGGGACGTCGAGAGGGCTCGGTAGGAAGCTGACGACGGCGTCGAGCATCGGCTGGACGCCCTTGTTCTTGAAGGCTGCCCCGCAGAGCACCGGGACGGCTTGGCCCGAGATCGTCGCCCGTCGCAGGGCTGTACGGAGGAGGCTGGAAGGGATCTCCTCCTCGTTCAGGAACTTCTCGGTAATGGAGTCGTCGAAAGTGGCCAGGACGTCGACGAGAGTGGCGCGCGCCGCTACGGCCTTCTCCGTGAGGTTGGCCGGGATATCGACGGTCGTGTACGACTCGCCGCGGGAGGAGCCCTCTTCTTCCCCCCAGACAAGCGCCTTCATCTCGAGCAGGTCGACCACTCCGACGAAACTGCTCTCGACACCGATAGGGAGCTGTATTACCGCGACGGTCGCTCCCAGGCGGTCCTCGATCATGTCGACGCACCTGGAGAAGTTCGCCCCGATCCGGTCCATCTTGTTGACGAAGCAGATGCGAGGGACCTCGTACTTGTCGGCCTGGCGCCAGACAGTCTCGGTTTGGGGCTCGACACCGGCTACCGCGTCAAAGACGGCGATCGCCCCGTCGAGGACGCGCAGCGACCTCTCGACCTCGACGGTGAAGTCGACGTGGCCGGGGGTGTCGATGATGTTGATGCGGTGATCAGCCCACTGGCACGTAGTCGCCGCCGAGGTGATCGTGATACCACGCTCTTGTTCCTGGGGCATCCAGTCCATCGTGGCGCTGCCCTCATGGACTTCGCCCATCTTGTAGTTGACGCCCGTGTAGTACAGGATCCGCTCGGTAGTCGTGGTCTTGCCCGCGTCAATGTGGGCCATGATCCCGATGTTGCGGGTCCTGGCGAGGGGGAACTCTCTTTTGTTGGTGGCGTCAGCCATTCGTGCCTCGAAATCTGGTGACTGTTATTTGTATTGGTTTCAACTTATCGCCGGCCAGCGATGTCGCCTGACAATTGGTCCAGGGGACCAGCGCCGCTATGGAAGGCCGAACCGGCGCGGGGCCCACCCTTTGACCAGCGGCACCATTCGGCAGTCGAACGCCAGTTGAACACCTGTGGCTGGTTTTACCAGCGGTAGTGGGCGAAGGCCTTGTTGGACTCGGCCATCTTGTGCATATCTTCCCGGCGCTTGACGGCTGCCCCCACGCCGTTGGAGGCATCCATCAACTCACTGGCCAGGCGCGCTGACATCGTCTTTTCGCGTCTTTGCCTCGAATATCCTACCAGCCAACGCACCGAAAGCGTCGTGGCCCTGCGCGGTTTGACATCCACGGGGACCTGGTAGGTAGCACCACCCACGCGGCGGCTCTTCACTTCCAATTGCGGCTTTGTGTTGTCGACGGCCCGTTTGAGAGTGCTGATCGGCTCGGCGGCCGTCTTCTCTTTGATGCTGTCGAGAGCGTCGTAGACGATCCTCTCGGCGACGCTCCGCTTACCCCGGGACAGGATCTTGTTGACCAGCTGGGTCACCAAGACGGAGCGGTAGATCGGGTCGGGCAATAGTTCCCGGCGCGGAGCAGGTCCTTTGCGCGGCATTTCTGAT
>Ga0182024_10019115_pt1 | contig 12666 bp, 10 predicted proteins | sample P32metaG_FD_120480 | JGI IMG/M metagenome (GOLD analysis project Ga0182024, IMG submission 120480) | Permafrost microbial communities from Stordalen Mire, Sweden - P3-2 metaG (Illumina Assembly) | ecosystem: Environmental > Terrestrial > Soil > Wetlands > Permafrost | place: Sweden: Stordalen... | reverse complement strand
GAATCCGCATGGCTCTTGGTGCAGACCGCAGAGCGATCTACCGACTCATCATGCGGGAGGCCGGACAATTGACTGCAATCGGAGTGGCAGCGGGCCTCGCGGCTTCACTTTTCGCGACGAATTTGATGCGTGCACTGCTGTTTGAGGTGCGCTCGTGGGACATTGCAACGCTGGCGGGTGTGGCCGCGGTACTCGCGACCGCGGCGTTGCTTGCCAGCTTCTTGCCGGCGTCGCGCGCGGCCGCGGTGAATCCAACCGACGCGCTACGGTCGGAATAACCGCAAGAGGAAGTTGGCTGTGGTTCGCTGAAGCTTCTCTGGTACAGCGCACGAGGCGGGTAACAGGAGCATATGTCTGGGGTCCGATAATAGGAGATAACAGGGGGAAAACGGTCGCGCGGCGATGCGACGGTCGGTCAATTCTCCGAAGGCTTTTCGGCGCGAAAGGGGCACGCTGGATTGCATCATAACGTCCTCGAGGCGTCACAGCCTAGCCGGCCGAGTGGCGGGAAACCATCCCAAGTGGGCGCGCACCGTTCCGCTTCAACGGGTCGCAAGCACTCGGAGAGACGTGATTTTCCAAATTTCTACCTCTTTCTTCATCACGAACAATATCGGTATCGTTTGCGTGATGCCGCTATCATCTTTATAGGTCCAGGCTCCATCCGTCAGCGCTACATCGGGAGTGATGAACCGAATGGTACCGTTGGAGATCCTGGGGTTGATTATTTCCAGAGTCGTACTCGCTGCCATACAGCACCGCCAAGACCGCGCGGTCGCGAAGCTTGCCGGGTATCTCCAGTAGTGCTTCGACTTCGTCCCGGCTGAGGATCAGCGGCAGCTTCCGTTGGTGTCGCGGAAACGGAATGCGTTCGATCTCGATTTTGCGGCTCAGCGTGTGGGTATACAAGAACCGCAGGGCGCAGACCAACTGAATACAGGTGGATGGCGAGGCTTGCTTGTCCTTAATCAGGAATAGCTGATACTGACGAATGTGCTCGGGACCGAGTTGATCTGGCGGTTGGTGGAAGTATCGAGCAAACTCGGCGACCGAGTGCAGGTAGAGGCGGATGGTGGTGGGCGAATAGTGGCGGATCTGGAGATCCTCCAGCATGCGTTGCCGAAGTGGGGTCACAGCGAAAGTCCTTTCGCTTGTGACCAAACCACAAAACGCCATCCGAAGAGAAACGATCCAGCTTACCTCACACCTTCAGACTGGGGTTCGGCCGCCGGAGGCTTAGTTCAATGGGTCTTATCAGGTTGCGAAGCGCCTTCCGTCCTGAATCCACCTCAGTCCTGCCGTAGTGCCGTCGCGGCGTCGCTCGGCGAGCGGGCAAGTACGAGCCTGTGGCTGCGACCGCCGCAAGCACGAACCCGGCAAGCACAATCGCGGGGGCATCGGTCGGCCGCACCTGACACAGAAGGTGAGTGATCAGTCGTGTTAAGCCAACCGCGGCTGCAAGGCCGATCCCTAAGCCGGCGGCGATCGGCGGCGCGAAATCTTTTCACAATTGCCCTGAGCACCGCCCAATTGCTGGCCCCAAGAGCCATTCGGATGCCAATCTCCCTCGTCCGCTGCGCTACAGAGTAAGAGATCACGCCATAAATCCCGACTCCCGCCAACGCCAAAGCGAGCCCTCCGAGTAAACCCACAAGCGACAGCGCGAATATTCCGTCCGCCAACGATTTCGTCATGTAATCCTCCATTGGCTGCACGTGAAAAAGCAGCTCTCGCGGATTGAGATCGTGAATCACCGTGCCGATTGCCGGATAGGCGCGCCACGGATCGCCCGCCGTTCGTGCGAGCAGACGATACAGAAGCCGGCGCGCTGCGCCGGCGGGATGTAGATCCCGGCGCCCGGCTCCTCATCGATTCCGTGCTGGCGAACGTCACCGACTACCCCGATCACGTTAACCCACGCGCCGCTTCGGTCATCAGTCTGAATGCGCCGACCAATGGGCTCCTCGCTACCATTCTGGTGAAGCGAACGCCAAATCGACCACCGGAGCTTGGCCTACACCCGGCACACCGCTGCCTTCCACAGACCCGCTGGTTTGCACCGGCGAGCTGAGCGGCACGACGCTAACCATAGCCGCGTCTTCAATTCCGGGCAGCGCGCGTACACGTTCGACAAGCTGGCGGTAATAGAGCAACACCTGTTCCTCACTATGAAAATCGTGCTGCAAATGCCCTTCAACGAAAAGTCCGGCAGCGATCGAGGTTCATCACCTTGTTCCAAGCAGCGATGAAGTCGTTCACAAACTTCTCCTTTGAGTCCGCACACGCATAGACTTCTGCGAGAGCGCGCAGCTGGGAGTGCGAACCGAAGATCAGGTCGACCCGCGGGCCGGTCCACTTAACCTGCTTCGTCTTGCGGTCGTGCGCCTCGTAAACGCTCGCGGAGCCATTCACGGGCTGCCACTGCGTGCCCATATCCAGCAGGTTGACGAAAAAGTCGTTCGTTAGCGTCTCCGGGCGCCTGGTTAGAATGCCGTGCGTGGATTTCCCGGCATTTGCTCCCAGGACGCGCAGGCCACCGATGAGAACCGTCATCTCCGGCGCGGTCAATTTCAGCAATTGCGCCCGATCCAACAACAGCTCCTCAGGCGACTGGTGCTGCTTGCCGCCGACATAGTTGCGGAAACCATCCGCAGTCGGTTCGAGCGGTTCGAAGGATTCGATGTCCGTTTGTTCTTGCGACGCGTCCATGCGCCCGGGCGTGAACGGGACGTTCGCATCCTGCCCGCCGTCCTTTGCGGCTTTCTCGATCGCGGCACAGCCGCCGAGGAAAATCAAAGCGGCAAGCGAGACCTGTTTTCCGCCAGACTGAGAAGCGTTGAAACTCTTTCTGGATCCTCACCCGCCGCAACGTCGAGCTTGCCGAGCTTAGATCCAAGATCCCGTTTGACTGAATTATGAACGTGGTAGCGCTGCATTACTGCAGCAGTCTTGCGCCACTCGCGAGTGAACCGAATGGGTGGGTCGCGTCACTTACGCGACGCTATGAAGCAGGCCCCCCGGCCCCGACCGACAGAACCTTCCTCCGTTGACAAATGCTATCGTGGCTCTTTGGCCATGCGGAATTTCCTACTGATCGCGATCGTCTTGCCGCTTCTGGCGGACGATCGCTCCAAACAGGCGCTCAGCGCAACTCATACCGAAACATTCCAGATTTCCGCACCGGGCGCGATCCAAGTCGAAAACTCGTTTGGCGAATTGGACATTGACGGTTGGGACCGTCCGGAAGTGCAAGTCACTGTGGTCCGCTCTACGGAACATCTTGTGAATTCGAAAGATCGCGCCGAGGAGCAGCGCCGTCTGGATCGAGTGCAGGTTACGGCAAAACAAAATGGAAACGATGTGGTGATTTCCACGGACTACCCGCCGCGGAACGCCTTTCTGCATCCACTCGGCCGGCGTAGCGACATCGAAGTCAGTTACGCGATCAAGGCGCCGCGCGCATCGAGACTGGTGATCGCCCACAACAACGGAGGCGTGAACGTTTCCGATATCAGCGGCGAGATTCATGCTACCGCCGCTAACGGACAGATCACCCTTACGCTTCCTGAAAGCCAGTGCGCAATCGACGCGCAGGCGACCACCGGGGACATTTATTCCGATTTCGACGGCCGCGAAATCCGCCGGACTATTGTGGGCGAGGAATTCACCCGACCGGACGCGCCGCCAGCGACGAAACTTTACCTGCGCGTGCGTTTGGGCGACATCATGATCCTCAAAATGCACGTTCCACCGGTGGAGTGAGTTTTCAGACCTTCAGCACATCGTCTTCGCGCGCCACCACCGCGTAGAGAACCGGCGACAGAAAAACGGACAACAACAGCCGGGAAAGCAGACCGCCGACGATTACGATCGCGAACGGCTTCTGCGAGTCGCTACCGATTCCGCTCGAGGTGGCTGCGGGAAGCAGGCCGATGCAGGCCACCAGCGCGGTCATCATAATGGGCCGCAAGCGCAGAAGTGAAGCCTGGTAGGTCGCCGTGATGATGTCGTTCCCCTCCAGCCGCAGTTTGTTGATGAAGGAATACAAGATAACGCTGGTCAGGACGGCGACTCCCATAAGCGCGACGAATCCGAGTCCCGACGAGACGCTGAAGTTGGTCTTCGTATACCACAGCGCCAGCAGGCCGCCCACGGGCTCGGTGACGAGAACGCTGAAAAGAATAATTACCGGGAACTTCAGGTTTCCGTAAAGCGCGAACAGAATCAGGAGGATCAACAGGACCGTCATCGGCGCAATCACCTTCATTTGCTCGCGCGCGGCGAGATAATCCTTATACTCGCCGCCCCAATCGAAGGTATATCCAACGGGCAGCCTGACTTGTTTATCGACGGCGCGGCGCGCCTCCTCTACCGCCCCAGCCAAATCGCGGTTCCGCACGCTGAACTGGACACCGATGAAGCGCGAATTCGCTTCCCGATAGATGAACGACGCGCCATTGGTCACACGAATATCGGCGAACTGGCTGAGCGGCAGATGCTGGCCGTCGGGCGTGGCAATAAGCAGATTCTTGATCGCCTCGGCGTCCTTGCGGTACGGCTCCTGCATGCGGACCAGCAGGTCAAACTGGCGCTCGCCCTGAATCACCTGCGAAGCAGCCTTGCCCCCCATGGCCGTTTCCACCAGCGTATTGACATCGTCCACGTTCAGGCCGTAGCGGGCGATCTTTTCGCGGTCCGGAATCACGCTCAAGCTCGGCTGCCCCAATTCGCGAACTACGGTAATATCGGCGATTCCGGGCACCTTGGCGATGATGCCTTTCACCTGCCGGGCTTTCTCTTCGAGAGTCGCCAGATCGCCGCCGAAGATCTTCACGGCGAGCAGACTCTTTAAGCCAGTTTCGGCTTCATCCACGGCGTCCTCGGCTGGTTGCGTGTAGTTAAAAATCACGCCGGGAAATGCCGAGGTTTTCTTTTGGATCGCGTCGATGAGCTCCTTCTTGTTGTGAGTCGATCCCTGCCAGGACTTGTCGTCGTACGGTTTCAGTCCGATATAAAATTCGTTGTTGAAAAAACCGGTGGAATCGGTCCCGTCGTCCGGCCGCCCGAGCTCATTCGCAACCGTGGTCACCTGCGGGAAGCTTCGCAAAATATTTCGGATCTGGGGTGACAGCTTGGAAGCTTCGTCAAAGGAAATCGTGTATGGCGCGGTGGCTCGCATCCACAAAGCGCCTTCATCCAGGTGCGGCATGAATTCCGCGCCGATGAGCGGGATCAGCAGCAGCGACGAACCGAAAATTCCCAGCAAAATTATCAGGGACACCGTCCGGTTGCGCAGGCACCATCCGAGTAGCACGCCGTAGCCCGTGCGGATCAAGTCGTAGAACCAGGCTCGCGGCTCCTTCATTTTTCCGCGCAACAGGTAGGCGCAGAGAACCGGCAGCACGGTAAGCGCGCAAATCAGCGATCCGACCAGCGCGAACGACATGGTGTCCGCCATCGGCTGGAACAGACGGCCCGAAGGACCCTGCAAAGCGTAAATGGGAAGATACCCCGCGATAATCACCGCGACGGCGTAGAAGATGGGCCTCTCAACGTCGCGCGCGGCGCCGCGAATTACATCGATCAGGTTGTATTCCTGACCGTAGCGGGCGGCGAGTTCGCGAAAGATGTTTTCCACCATCACTACAGCGCCGTCCACCAGGATTCCGAAGTCGATGGCTCCGATGGAAAGGAGATTCGCCGGAATGTGCCGCCAGTCCAAACAGATGAACGCGAACATCAGCGCAAACGGAATGGTGATGGAAACGATCAGTGCGGCTCGCGCGCTCAGCAGGAAAATGCCCAGGACGATCAGCACCAGAAGCATGCCGCGGAGCAGGTTCCGCTCCACCGTTCGCGTGGTTTCTTCGATCAGCTCACTGCGATCGTAATACGGCAGGATCTTCACATCGCGGGGCAGAACGTGATCGTTCAGATCCGCGGTCATCTTCTGGACCTGTTTCAGAACCACTTGCGCCTGCTCGCCCACGCGCATCAGGATGACGCCCTCCACCGCATCGTCCTGGTTCATGAATCCGAACTGGCCCAACCGCGGGGCATATCCGATTTCGACCTTCGCAACGTCCCGCACATATGTTGGAATCCCATTGTTGGTGGAGACCACCACATTCGCGATGTCCTCCGGCGTTTTGACCAGCCCAAGGCCGCGAATGTAGTAAAACTGCCCTCCCTGCGAATAGAAACCGCCGCCGGCGTTGGCATTATTGCTGGCCAGTTGCTGAAATACCTGCGGCACCGTGACGCCGTGAGAGAAAAGACGATTGGGATTGAGCAGCACCTGATACTGCATGGTGGTGCCCCCCAGTCCGGAATCGTCCGCGACGCCCGGAATGGATCGATACTTCCGCTCCAGAATCCAGGCTTCAATCGTCTTAAGCTGCTGCGGAGTGCGATCGGGACTTACCAGCACATATCGATAGATCAGGCCGCTGGGACTGAATAACGGAGAAACACCCGGCGTTACGCCGTCGGGCAACGTGGCATCGGCCATCCGTTCAAAAGCCTGCTCGCGGACGAAATACGGATCGATATCGTACTGGAAATTCATCTCCAGCGCGGAAAGTCCATACAACGAAATCGAGCGGAGGCTTTCGATTTTCGGAATCCCGTTCATTTCGACTTCGAGCGGGATCGAAATGAGCCGCTCCACTTCCTCCGAGGCGTGACCGGGCCACTGCGTGATGATCTCGACGTGCGGCGGAGAAAGGTCGGGATACGCGTCGATGGGCAGCTTGGAGAAGGAATACGCGCCCCAACCCATCAGCATCAAGGCGGCCACCAGCACGATGAACCGCTGGGCAAGCGCGAAGGAAACGATGCGGGAAATCATTTATTTATTGAATGGTGTTGGCAAACTGCAAAAACACCGCGCCTTCCGCGACAATTTTTTCGCCCTCCTTCACCCCGGTCGCCAGTTCCGTATCGTTGCCCTGCTGCACGCCCAAAGTTACCAGCCGCTGCGCGAATTTGCCGGGCTCCACTTCGACATAGACAAACGGAAGATTGTCATCGGTGCGAAGAATCGCTGAAGTGGGCGCCGCAAGCACGCCTCTCCCGGATTTGGTGTGGATCACGGCGTCCACAAACATGTCTTTCTTGAGCAACCCCGCCGGATTCTTGGTGACGATGCGGACCGGGGTCGTGCGCGTGGCCGGATCGAGCAGGGAGCCGATGTAGTTCACCGTGCCGCTCAAGGTTTGGCGAAAAGCGCTATTGGTCAGGTCGACCGTGTCCCCGGCGCGCACCGCCTCCAGATCGCGATCGTAAATATGTCCCCACACCCAGACAGTCGACATATCGCTGATGGTGAAACAGGCGGTGGCGCCGGCCTGGATCACCAGCCCGGGCGTGACCAGCTTCTGCACTACCACCCCGCTGATGGGCGACCGCACCGCGAGCTGCGGATTGATCGCGATGCCCTGCATCTGCGCCTGGTCGAGTTCCTGCTGCGTGACGCCGAAAATTTTCAGCGCCTGCAGGTCGTTTTCAAGCTCGGCGCTGGCGTCGTTATAATCTTGCTCCGCGCCTTCCAGATCCTTTTGCGCGATCACTTTGTGATCCAATAGATCCTTGCTGCGGTCCAGAGTTTTCTTCGAATAATCGAGCCGGTTGCGAGCTTTCTTATAAGTAGCGACGGCGGTGGCGACATCGGGGCTCGACACGTATAGCAATGGCTGGTCGGCCGTCACCATCGTTCCGGTGTCGACCAGAAGCCGGGAAATGGGTCCGCTGACCTGCGTGATCGCCTGGGTGGTGTGGTCGGCATCCCAGTCGACCGTGCCGGTGGTCTGCACCGCGGGAGACCACACTGCTTTGCGAACCGCGACGATCTTGAGATGCTCCAACTGATTCTGCGGCACCTGAAAGAGGCTCGCGTCGGTCTGTGCGGGCGCGGCGTCCGTGGCTCCCGCCGCCTGCTTCGATTCGCAGGACGACATCGCCAGCATCGCGGCGAATACCACGAAAATCGCCAATCCCGTAGGTCTCAAACGATCGAGTTTCATCGAATCACCTGCGCTCCCACCGCCTGATTTACCTGTTCCGCTGCCGTCATGTAGGCGGCGATGGCTTGCCGGTAACCGAGTTGCGTGGCGCGATAGCTGCGCTCGGCGTCGAGCACATCCAGAACGGTCGCCGCGCCGCGATCGTAGGCGTAGGTGGTAATGTCGCGCGATTGCGTGGCCTGATCGAGATAACCCGATTCGTACAGCGTCACGATTTGTTCGTTGGTCTGAAGACCGTAATAGGCATTGACCACGTCCGTCCGCACGCCCACTTCGGTCGACGATTCGGTTTCCACCGCCTGACGCACCGCCGCCTGGCTGCGCGCAATTTCACCCTGATTCCGGTCGTGAATCGGAAGATCGAACGACAGCGAGACGCCCACTGCATTGCCCGTTCCGTTCGGTCCAATGCTTTGATAGGTATAATCGGTCGCCCACGTCCAGTCCTTCGCGCGATTCCCGAAGGCCAACGAAACGGTATCGCTCGCCATCTTCACTCCACTATGCGCCGCTTGCAAATCGGGGCGCGCGGCTAATGCTTGTCTTTCCAGATCGGCGAGCTGGACCACCTGTTTCTTGTGAGCGAGCGTACCGGTAACGTCGAAATCGTCGGCCACCGACTGATAACCGAGCAACTGCCGCAGGGTCGCCCGGGCCTGCACCAGGCTGAGCTCCGCCGAAGAGACATCCTGTTCGAACTGGAGCTTTTGCAGCGATATTTTCAGGTAATCTCCCTCCGCCAGATCGCCGGCCACCAGCCGCGCGTGGTTCAAGTCCACTTCGCGCGAGAAGTTTGCCAGGTCCTCTTTCGCGAAATCCTGCACCGATTTCGCCAGCAAAACGTTGATAAACGCCTGCACCACCTGGAATCGCAACTGGCGTTCGTTGTCGGTCACCGTCTTGGCAGTGACATCGGTGCTGTCTTTGGCCACCGACAAACGTTTTTCCCGCTTGCCGCCGCGCTCATAGGTATAGGCGAGGGATTCTGAGTAGATCTGAGTGTTGAAGCGAATCGTTTGGGGTGAAAACAGCGGAATGGTGTCGACCAGCGACGAGAAGGTCGGATTCGGCTTGAGCGCCGCGGTAATCTCTTCGGCTCTATTCTGGTCGATATTGAGGCGCTGCGCGCGCAAGCCCTGGTTGTAGTTGAGCGCAATTCGGAGCGCATCTTCCATGGAGATCAGGCGTGGCGGACTGGGCGGGGACGTCTGCGCCGCCGCTACTCCGATCATCACCATGAGCGCGTTGAACTGAAGCAACAATCGCAACCTCCCTTAGGGAACTTTCGTCAAATAAACGGTTAACTCTTTATGACGGCACAGAAAATGCGCCTGGTAACCAAAAACCTGATGAACGGGCCAAATTAGGCGATGAGCGGGCTAAGTTCCGTCGCGAACGTGCATCCACCGGTTCCCGGCGGATGTCGACCGGGGATCCTTCGATCGGATTTCCGGCGGCCGTTCCAGTGGAATGGCATCATTCGCTAATAAGTTGCGGGATTTAACGATGCGGGATCGCACCACTCGATACGATCTTGAATACCCTCTCGGCGCCGAATTCCTAAATGCCCCGCACGTGGTCGGCGGGGAGCCGCGCGAGAATTGACGACAATGGTGGATATGGGGCGCCTTCCCGTAATCAGACATCTTGGGTGTTTAGTGGACGCCCGCGGTGCGTCGAGCTGAGTCTAGAATCAGGTTATGAGAAGAATCCTGCTGCTCGTCCTCTGGCATTTCGGCCTGTTGGCCGGCAACCGGCTCTTCGCCGACGTCGTCACATTGAAGGATGGCCGCCAGATCTCTGGGTCCGTGGAATCCGGCAACACCCAGGAGCTTCACATCAAGGTTGGGGATCAGTCGCAGACCATCGACATCCATGAGGTTCAGGCCATCCAATTCGGTGTTTCCTTGCCTGCGCCGGCAACCGCGACACCTCCACCCAAAGCGGCAGCTCCCGCACCCGCAGCGCCCGAACCTGCGCCGGCCCAACCCAACGGCCTATTTCTCAATGACGGCACGCACGTCACTGGCAGGTGGTGGTCTATCGATGCCACCGACATGCACTTCCTGGTCGATAATCAGCTCCAGCATTATCCCCGGCCCACCGTGTCGGGGGTGACCTTCGGCAACGCAACCCTGCCTCCACCGCCTGCGCGTTCGACGACTCCGTCGGCAGCATCAGCGCAACCTCCGGCCAGCGCAGCACAACCGGCCCGCGCTCCGACGTTGGCGCGATCATCCGCCGGGCCGCCGCAGCAGCCTCCCACGTTGACGCGACCCTCCGGCGGCGCGCCGCCTTCGGAGCCCCCGCGCGGCCTCTCGCAACCCGAGGAAATCGGGATGGTCTACTTTTGGAACGGCAAAGTTCTTATCCCGCTCGAACGCAATCAAGCCGTCGAGCATAAAAAGGGCTCTACTCAGTACTTTGAGATGCCGGCACCCCAATCGCCCGTTCGTCTAAGTGAGTCCTCCCGTCTCGTGTTCATCCTCCGGTTGCCCCCAGGGGTCGACCCCGCCAGCTACACCCTGTTCCAATTGGTGACTCTCGGCGGCAGCCGGCGGACCCGGTCCCAACCCGGCCGCCGGGGTGGCCTTTTGACGTGGGCGGTTGATATCGAGAAAAACGACGAGTCCAGCTTAATCACCTATTCCTTAGCCGTCAGGGATCTCCCTACTGGCGAATGGTCCTTCAGTCCCTCCAGCTCGAACGACGGCTATTGCTTCGGTGTTGATCCCTCCGCGCCCGGCCAATAACACTGCGTGCCCCATTTGCGCAACGCTTCGCGTCAACAGCTGCCGAAACGTACGACTGCCGATAACACCACACAATGGGCGCTTTGGCACAAGTCCGAGACGGCGACAAACCGTCAAAGTGGAAGTGGTGACGGTAATCGCTGAGGTGGGCAGTCGCTTAGACCCGCCGCTCGCGCCAACGTGATAGAGTTGCTCAATCAGCTCACGTGCAGAGGAGGGGAGGCTTTGGAAAGTGCTCCGCCGGACGAAGTTCATCTTCTCCTCCACTCCTATTCTGTTGGGGATTCTGATCCAGCTTGCAATCAGTTCAGACAAAATAGCGCGAGCTCCTGACGGCGGGAGAAACCGAAGTGCCGGCGTGGACCATTCCGATGAACAGCAAAGCTCCAGAGGCGGCGTGCGCGATTCACAGCGACTTTGAGAAAAAATTCATTCGCGCGGAAGTGGCGGACTGGAAGGCTCTGATCGATCACGACGGCTATCCGGGGGTGCGCGAAAAAGGGCCGGTTGAACGGCCAATCTGAATACTTTGGTTGACTCTACTGAACTTCGCACCAGCAGTTGCGCATTTCTTTTTCCGCTGCGCGGAAAAAAGGTGCAAATCCCACGCTTATGGCACGCGCTCGCTCAGAAAATTGCGTTGGCAACGGATGCCAGCCGCGCGCACCCGCGCGAACTCCGGACTGGTGCGCGCCTTCGCGAACAGCGGATCGGAGTCGATCGACGGATAGGAGCAGTAGCCGCCTTCAATTGCGCGGGCCACCAATTTCAGCGCCGCTTCGCTTTGACCGACGTATGCGAGATGGGCCGCGGCCAGATAGTTCGCTTCCGCATCTCCTTCCGGTTTTACCGCACGTGACAAGTCGACGACTGTTTGTTCGGGCTCATCCCTCAGGCCTGCGTACAACACGTCGAAGGCCGCCCATCGTGGGGCAGTCTTTGGCCCGGCTGCTAGCGCGTCGTTGCGTTTGCCTTGCCGCAGCAGATTTTCCAAGGTGAACGTCCGAGCCCACTCCGACCCGTGATCGAGGTTGATAAAGTCCATGGCGCGCTGATAGTTGCCTCGCAAGATGAACAGAATGCCGCAAGACCGATTGCTCGCGTCCAGAGGATCGATCTGGAAAGCGGCATCGCATTCCCGCGCAGCCTCGTCGAGCAGACCGACGTAGCGGAACACGTAGCTCAGTGCGAAGTGCGCCTGGAGATTGTCTGGACGTCGCTTGAGAAAATCTGTCGCTTCCTGATATGCCGCCACCGTCTTCGCTCGGCCGGTACGGCTTACGATCAATCCCCGAGCGGCATCCGCGTTGTTCGGGTCGAGCGAGAGTGCGCGTTCCGCGGCCGTTTCGGCGCGATCCAGACTCCCCGGCCCCGCCGAATACCAGCCCTCCAGGCGATAGCGCACCGCCAATCCCGACCACGCCGGCGAGTAGGTCGAATCCAGTTCCAGAGATTTTCGGAAGATCTCGATCGCGCGTTTCACGTCAGCGGGATCCGAGCCAAGACCGGATGCCCGTAGAAACAAATCGTACGCCGCCTCGTTCTTCGGTTGCGCCGTCTCCTTGAATTCCGATGCTCCGAGCAGCGGGCCAAGATGCTCCCGCGTTTTGGCGGCGATCTGCGCCTGCAGCTCGATCGCGTTGCCGGCCGGAACACGAAACGTCTCGCGCCAGAAGTAGCGATTGGTCTCGACGTCGAGCGCGGTAAGGACAACCTGGAGCTGATCGACTCCCTTGGCGTAATCGCCGGTCACGATGGTGCCGACGTGCAACTCACGGCCCGCTTGTCGCGGATCGGCGGCAGAATCGTAGCGCCGCGTGTTCTCAAACGAGCGGACCGACAAGGATCCGGCGTAGCCGAGCACTCGCGCGATCTCCTCGGGAATGGCG
>Ga0182024_10019114_pt1 | contig 12666 bp, 12 predicted proteins | sample P32metaG_FD_120480 | JGI IMG/M metagenome (GOLD analysis project Ga0182024, IMG submission 120480) | Permafrost microbial communities from Stordalen Mire, Sweden - P3-2 metaG (Illumina Assembly) | ecosystem: Environmental > Terrestrial > Soil > Wetlands > Permafrost | place: Sweden: Stordalen... | reverse complement strand
GGTGAATGGATCCATTCCGGTCGTCGCGGCGGGCGGCATCTTTGACGGACGCGGTCTCGCCGCCGCGCTCGCCCTTGGCGCTGACGGAGTCTGGATCGGTACACGGTTCATTGCGACGCCAGAGGCGCGCGCGCTGCCCGGCTTTAAGGAGGGAATCTTGGCGGCCCGAGAGGATGGCACCGTCGTGTCGCGAGCATTCAGTGGTAAAACCATGCGCGTCCTTCGCAATGACACCACCGATCGCTACGAGGCGGATCCGTCACTGCTCAAGAAATTCCCCGAACAACTGAAGGTCTCGCTTAGCGAGGGCACGTTTCATCTTGGCGGTGACGAGCACACGACTGGTGTTGATCCGCAGCGCGAGGGCTACCCCGCCGGTCAAGTGGTGGGCGCCATCAGTTCACTCGAACCGGCCGGGGACATCGTGCGCGCCATGGTCGCGCAGGCCGAGCGAATAATTGCCAACCTTTCGTCGAAGTAGTGAATAACACCCACGACGACGAGCGCGTACAAGCGCTTCTGACTTTCATTCTTGGACCTATTCTCTAAGCATGACGAACTCGGAAAATAGCGTCGACGAGATCCTCTCTACAGTTCGCGGCGGTGCCAAGCGGGTCACGGTGGCCAAGCGCACGGTGGCGGGGGTCCTGGTCGACGCCAGCGGTCACCTCACCGTTGACGAAGTGACGGTCGCGGTGCAAGACCGACGACCGGACGTGAGTCCGTCAACCGTGTACCGAATACTCGAAGAGTTCGAAGAGTTAAAAATTGTGGTGCACACCCACCTTGGTCAGTCGGCCGCGGTGTACCACCTGAGCGGCGCAGTGCACGGTCACCTGACGTGCGAGGTGTGCAACTACACGACGCAAATTCCCGCGGCTCACTTTGACGCCTTGGGTAAGGACCTGCAAAAGACCTACGGATTCTTGCTGGACCGTCATCACGTCGCTATCTCGGGCACGTGCGCGCATTGTCAATCAATCCGCCGACGCACCACCTAGCGACCACGTCATCGCGCGTTGACCCTTGAGGGCTGGCCCATTTTCCACATAGTGGCAAATTCAAAGTTCAGTAGCATCATTTAAAGAACTCATGCTAAAAGTCGACCATTTATCCAAACGATACGGTGACACGCTCGCGGTCGATGGTTTAGATTTCGACGTAAATCCGGGCGTGGTCACCGGGTTCCTTGGCCCCAACGGATCAGGCAAGTCCACGACGATGCGGATCATTCTGGGACTTGATCATCCGACCAAGGGTCGCGCCACCATCAATGGGGTTGCCTATCACGATTTGAAGGAGCCACTGCGTGAAGTCGGGGCGTTGCTCGATGCCAAAGCCGTGCATCCCGGTCGCACCGCTCGCAATCACCTGCGCGCGTTGGCCGCGTCCAACAAGATCAAGCGTTCGCGCGTGGACGACGTGCTGGAGTTTGTTGGCATCTCGTCGGTCGCGAATAAAAAGGTTGGTGGCTTTTCGCTGGGTATGAGCCAGCGCCTAGGTATCGCCGGCGCGTTACTCGGCGATCCCGGCGTGTTGTTGTTCGACGAGCCGGTCAACGGACTTGACCCGGAGGGTATTCGCTGGATCCGCGATTTCTTTCGTTCCCTCGCCAATGAGGGCCGCACGGTGTTTGTCAGCTCGCACTTAATGAGTGAAATGGCCGTCAGCGCCGATCAAATCATCGTCATTGGCCGCGGCAAGTTCATCACGCAGGGATCAGTCGATGACCTCACCGCGAACGCCAACGGCACGGTACTGGTGCGAACATCAGACAACAAGAAATTAACTTCCATCATCGAGAGTCTCAACGGCACCGTGCACCAAGAGCACGATCAAGAACTCACCGTGGGGCTGCTCACGAGCGATGAGATTGGTCAGGCGGCGTTCGGCGCAGGCATCACCGTGCTCGAGCTCACGCCACAGCGTGCGTCCCTCGAGGATGTATTCATGGAACTAACCGCGGGCGCGGTTGAGTTCGGCGGCGGCCAGATCGAGACCATTCGCCATGAATAACGAAGTCACGCTGATGTCGGTCGCCAAGTCGGAATGGATCAAGTTCCGTACCGTCCGCTCAACGGTCGTCGGCATGTTCATCTTTGTCTTCCTCACGCTTGGCTTGGGCGTGCTCATTACGTGGTTGATACGCAGTCACTACGCGACCATGCCCATTGGCCAGAAATTGACCTTCGATCCAGTGTCGTCGAGCCTCGGCGGGATCGTGTTCGCCGAGTTCGCGGTGGGCGTGATCGGCGCTTTGTTCATTTCGAGCGAGTACACGTCGGGCGCGATCCGCACCACTCTCGCGGCCGTACCAAACCGGGTCCGTCTCATCCTCGCGAAACTCTTCGTACTCGTCGTATCGATGATCGTCATCAGTGAGATCGTGGTGATCGCCACCTTCCTCATTGGCATGAAAATCTTTTCGGGAGTGGTGCCCACTGATTCGCTCAGCGATGGCGCAGTACTGCGCGCGGTGCTCTTGTCGGGCGTCTATCTCACGCTCCTGGCCCTGTTCAGTTTCGCCCTGGGGATCATCCTGCGACAGAGCATTGCCAGTATCAGTGTCTTCGTGTCGTTGTTGCTGATCGTGCCGCTGCTGGGATTCTTCTTTCCGCAAAGTTGGCAGAACCACTTTCAGAAGTTTGAGCCCATCAATTTGGGCGGCTCGATGATGTCCGTCACCTCGAAACCGCTCAACTTCGCACCCTGGAGCGCCTTCGCCGTACTGTTGATCTACGTCGCATTCCTGCTCGTGCTCGGTACGACCATGTTCACGCGCCGCGACGCGTAGGCATCCCCATATGCCTGGTCGTAGGGTGTCGAAATGGACTTGACTGAGGCGCTGCGCACGACCGGTTCTGTGAGAGCGTTCACACGTCAACCCGTCATTGACGAGATTGTCTGGTCCATCCTCGACGACGCCCGGTTCGCGCCCTCGGGTGGAAATCGTCAGGCGTGGCGCGTCATTGTGGTCCAGGACGAGGCGACGCGCGCGAAGATTCGCGATCTCTACCTCGACGCGTGGCACGACTACGTGGGCCATCTTCTTGCGGGCCTGATTCCTTTTTCGCCGCTCGCGAGTGACGAAGATCGTGCAGCCGCACTGGCCCAGCGGGGCGCCGCCGAGGCCATGTCAGGGCCCGACGGATTCGCCGAGACCCTAAACGAGGTGCCGGTGATGCTGGTTATTTGCGCCGACCTGAATGTGCTCGCCGCCACGGATAGAGATCTCGATCGCTATTCAATCGTTGGCGGCGCATCCATTTATCCCTTTGTCTGGAGCGTCCTCCTGGCGGCTCGCGAATGTGGTCTCGTCGGCGTGCTCACCACCATCGCCACGCGCAATGAAGAGGAGGTTCGACAGGTCCTCGCCATCCCCTCGAACTATGCAGTGGCTTCCATCGTGGCGCTGGGCTATCCGACGAAACCACCCACCTCACTCTCGCGAAGATCGGTCGAAGAGTTCACCTCCGTCGATCGCTTCGGCGGCGAGGCCTTTAACCCCTCCTAGTCCGACGGCGGAGCATCAAATATCTCACGCGTGTCCTCACCCAATTTCCGAGGACCACTGCGAATTGCGGGTCGCACACCATCAATGAGCAGCGGTGTGCGCATGGCCGAGGTCTCACCGTAGGGCGTGCCCATGACGCCGAGGAAGTCGCCGTCGCGGATCTGTTCCTGGGCGAATGCTCCCTCCACGTCAAGAATCGGCGCGTGCGGCACTCCCGACTGGCCCAGTCGCTCCAACCAGTACGACGATGGATGTTGCGCAAATATACGATCAAGAACATCGCGCAGGGTACTGAGCGAGGCAACCCGTTCTTCGTTGGTCGACCACTCAACGTGTCCCGTCAACTGGGGATCGTCGAGTACGTGGACCAACTTGAGGAACTGAGCGTCCGTGCCGACAGCCAACAACAGAAAGCCGTCGGACGTCGTAACCGGACCATACGGCGCGATGCTCGGATGGTCATTGCCCAGGCGCTGAGGATTGACGCCCGCGGACAGGTAGCCCTGGGCCTGGTTGATGAGGGCGCTCATGGTTGACTCGAGCAACGGCGCCTCAAAGTGGCGTCCAGCGCTGCCCCGTAGACGAGCGAAGAGTCCCGCTAATAAGCCAATGGCCCCGTAAAGACCCGTCACGACGTCGGCCACGGGCGCCCCCACCTTGCTCGGTTGGCCGACGGCCTCGCCGGTAATCCCCATGAGCCCCGAGCGGGCCTGCGCTAGCAAGTCAAAGGCCGGCAAGTCAGCGATGGGACCGCCAGTGGTCGCCGGCGTGATGCTGACCCAAACGCAGTTGGGATTGGCCGCGCGCAAGCGGTCGACGCCCAAGCGTGTGACCTGGCTCGGAAGGAAATTCTCGACCACCGCGTCGGCTTGGCCAATCAGCTCCAGGACACGCGCGTAATCATCGGGGTTACGCAAGTCGGCGACAACGTTACGGCGATGTCGATTGACCGCCAAATAGTACGTGGCGTCCTCACCCCAGAGCGGGGGTGCCAACGCACGAACGGGGTCTCCATCGGGGCTTTCCACCTTGATCACGTCAGCGCCCAGATCGCCGGCAATCATGGCGCACAGTGGACCTGCCAATACGCGCGAGAAATCAAGAATTCGGACTCCCTCTAAGGGCAGACCGGTACCAGTATTTTTTGGATCTATGAGCCAGGTCATGGATTTAAACCCAACGCAGTGCTCATCTGGGCGACATGGTTCGCATTCACGTGAGTCTGTTTACTACAAGAAACCCGAATAACCATTTACCGGGATTGGCGAATTCGCAAGACACTGACTCTCTAATTATCTGGCGAGACATCAGCTCCACTGAGCTCAGGATTTTGCGCCATGCGAGACCCACCGGTGGGCAGGAACCGGAACACACTCAAGGCGACAATCGCGGTCACGACGGCCGCAACCAAACAGCCCCGGTGAAAACCCTCAATGAAGGCATTGGTCAGACCCTTGTCCGAAAGCGCGCGAATAGTTGACGGAAGGTGAGCGACGGTCGCTTGAGCGGCGGCCAATGAACTTCGCGCAACAATCAGCTGATGAGACGACAGTCCCAATTTTGACAGAGTGCTGAGTACCTGTGGACCAAAAAGCGAGGAAAAGACCGAACCTACCAACGCCACGCCCAACGTTCCGCCGAGTTCGCGGGTGGTCTCGTTCACGGCGGCGCCCGCGCCAATCTGTTCGGGCGAGAGAGTTTCCATAAGTGCCGCTGTTGACGGGGCCGTGATAAGAGAAAATCCAATGGCCAAGAGCGTCATGGAGCCAATGACGGGTCCGAAATACGCGGCGAGGGCGCCAATCGTGGTCACCCAAGCCATGGCCGCAGCCATCAAGAGAAGACCCGCGGTCACCACATACCGGGTACCAATCCGCAGCGCCAACGTCGCACCCAGTGGTGTCACGAACATGGTCACAATTGCGAAGGGCAGGGTGTGCACGCCCGCCGACAGCGCGCTGTAACCACGAATCAATTGGAAATACTGCGTCACGAGAAATATGAATCCGAAGAGACAAAAATAACTGGCGGCAATGGTTCCGGCGCCCGCCGAGAACACCCCATTCTTAAATACTCGGACGTCCAACAATGGTGCCGCGTGTTTCAGTTCGTAACGGGTAAATATGACCGCGAGCACCGCGGCGAGCACAAAGAGCGACAGCGTCAATATTGAAATCCACCCCCACGAGGGTCCTTGAATGATGGCGAGCACGAGTGCCGTGACGCCGCAGGTACCTAGTGCGAGGCCCCCCATGTCCAATGCGTGAGCCCCCGGTCGCTTGGACTCCGGAACAACAATCTCAGATGCCACTAGCGCGATGATCACGACGGGAATATTCACGAGAAAAATCGATCCGAACCAGAAGTGAACCAGCAACGCACCGCCCGCAATCGGTCCGACTGCGACCGCGACACCGGTGGCTGCGCCCCAAATACCGAAGGCTTTGGCCCGTTCAGAATTGTCCAAAAAAGTTGTTGTCAGGATGGACAACGTGGCGGGAAAAATGAACGCCGCCGTGGCCCCCATCAGCGCTCTCGCAGTGAGCAGTTCGGGCACGCTGCTGGATCTCGCCGCGAAGAACGAGAAGATGCCGAAGGCGACTATTGCGCTCTGCATCACTCGTTTGCGTCCCCATAAATCTGAGATGCCGGCACCGGCAAGCAGTAGACCTGCAAACGGAAGTGAGTAGCCGTCAACGATCCATTGCAGTGACGAGTTTGACGCGTGCAGTTGACGCGCCAGGGTAGGCAAAGCGACGTTGACAATCGTGTTGTCGATGGTGACGAGAAACGCCGCGAGGCAAAGTACGCACAAAATCTGCCACCGCCGGTCGTGCGCCGAGCGTTTCACGAGTCTCCTATAGAACATTGTTCCATTCATGTGGAACAATGTTCTATACTAGTACCAATGACCCCCCGTGTGTTGCGCACACCATCGCTGAAGATCGGACCCGAAGTTTTGGGCGCGGCCCTTTACATCCTCAATGAGGAGGGACCGGACGGACTCACCGTGCGGGCAATCGCGAAGAGGGCCAACGTGGCACCGATGACCATCTACAACCACTTCAACGGCAAGAACGGCCTGCTGGAAATCATTTGGACCGAGGGTTTCTCAACCCTTCAAGACGCCCTCAATATTGACGGTGGCGAACCCGGACATGATCTCTTCGCATCGGCACTCGCCTATCGAACCTTCGCATTAGATCACCGGGCGCACTACACCGTCATGTTCGTGCACCATTTCGAAGGTTTTCAACCGTCCATAGAGGCGACCCAACTGGCGGGTCAGACCTTTCAAATTTTGGTGAACCATATCCAACGTTGCCAAGCCGTAGGACTCTTTGAGGGTTACTCCGCCACCAACGCCGCGCAGATGATTTGGTCAGCCTGCCATGGCTACGTCTCGCTGGAGATCACTTCGGTTAACTTCTCGAGTGATTTTGAAGGAACCTTCCGCAGTCTGATCACGGGGCTGTTACGTGGATTGGGACCTTCGACGACGACACCGGTATAAACGGAGCCGGCCAGCGACCCTTTCGTTGGAAACCCAGCAGCATGTCGGTGAGATCGTTGCGCAGATGATCCTGGCGCCACACCAATTGCTCTTGCACCGCGGCCAGTACGCGATCACTATCGCGACACTCGGTGCGCCACGTGGGATCAGCTCGTAGGTCAAAGCACCGGAATGTACCATCACCGAACTGCACGTAACTCACATCATCGCTTACCGACACTGCAAGATTTTTGCCTGTGACCATTTGGTCCACCGACCAGCCAGAGGTGTTCTGTCGTATCCAATCGCCCCGATAGTCCCACTCGTAGTGGGCCGCAGTTCGCCACTCAGTCGCTTCTCCGGCCATCAACGCACTGAGGGAGCGACCATCGCTTTGCGCGGATGGGCTCACTGAAAGCGCATCACAGAGCGTGGGCAGAAGGTCGACGTTTTCGGTGAATGCCGAGACGCTGCGACCCGCCAACGCGGAACGAGGGTCACGCCAGAGTCCCAGCACGTGATAACTCTGTGGGAAGAAACCCGACTTCTCGATGAGACCGTGATCACCCAATTGCTCTCCGTGGTCCGAGGTGATGACAACCAATGTGTCCTTCCATTCGCCTCGTGCTTCGATTGCTTCGACAACCCGTCCGAGTTGGAAGTCAATCTCGCTAATCATCCCGTAATACTGTGCACGAATGTGACGCATTTTGTCGACGTCAGTTGGGGCGGCACGCCAGGTAATGCCCAATGAGTATTCGTGGACGGGATGACGGAACTCTCTTTCGACCGGCGCTACGGGTAGGTCGACGTCAATCGGGTCATACATCTTGGAGAACTCCCCGGCCGCCGCGTAGGGCGGGTGGGGTCGCAGGTAACTGAGGTGCGCGAACCAACCGCTCTCTTGGTCACCGAGCCACTCAACGAAACGGTTCGTAAGAAAACCGCTGAGCGAGTCCTCGGCCGGTCGGTCGGGTTCACCAATGAGCAGCGGTATCCAGCCCGCTTGAACGTCGTAGCCCTTGGCCCGCAAGTACTGCACCCACCCGGCCTGGCTTTCGGGTAGATAGAGGCCTACGGAGAATCCCGGCAGGATGCCGTCGTAGTAGTCCAGGCGCGGGTCATCCTGACCCTTCGCGCTAACTGGATCGAGCCCCTGGTCGGTGTAGCCAAATAACGTCGGATTAAATCCGGCGCGCCGAGCCACCAACGCGATGTTGTCTAGCCCCGAGGGCAACGGCGTGCCATTGGCCACTACACGATTGTTCATCTGATATGTGCCGGTATAGAGCGCGGCCCGTCCCGGCGCGCAGGGCGCGGACTGTGAGAAGTGCCGCTCCAAGCGGACACCTTCGCTAGCGATTCGGTCCAGGGTGGGCGTGCGCACGAGTTGGTGTCCGGCCGCCCCATAGGAATCGCCACGAAACTGATCAAGCGTAATGAAGAGAACGTTCACGTCGAAGCGTGTTTGACGTAGCGGTGCAAATGAACCGCCAAGTCGTCTAATATTTCGAGCGTTTCGGGTACCAGCGCGCTTAGGTCCAAGAAACCGTGAACCATGTCCTCGGCCTCGAGCAGTTCCACTCGCACGCCGAAGTGCTCTAAGAGTCCGGCGTACGCGACGCCTTCGTCACGCAACGGGTCGAACTGCGCGACTACCACGATTGCCGGCGGCGCACCAGTGAGATCGTCGAACATGAGTGGTGTCACGCGGGGGTCCGTGTGATCGTTCCAGTCCCCGAGGTACTGCGTGTAGTCGTAGCGCAGGTGATCAATCTCAAGTAGGTAGCCGGTGGCGTACGCGTGTGACGACTGCGTCACGACTTCGGGGCCAAGCGTTGGATATATGAGGACCTGGGCGGCGATCGCCAAATTCTCGCGACGAGTGAGGGCGCACGCAACCGCCACCAACGTGGCACCGGCCGAATCGCCCATGACAATGAGCTCCGCGTCCGCACGGGCGTACGTGGAAATGGTCGCGGCAACGTGGCGCACCAGGTCCACCGCATCATTCACGCCCGCCGGAAAAGTGTGCTCCGGTGCTAGGCGATAGTTGACCGCAAGAAACCGCATCCCGGTGTCGGTGCAGAGCCGTCGACAAAGTGCGTCGTGGGTTTCGAGGTCCCCGACGATGAAACTGCCGCCGTGGAAGAACAACACCAACGCCTTGCCTTCGTCATTCAACGGCACGTACATTCGAGATCCAAGGGCTCGACCCTCCAGCAAGATCTCGCCATCGATGACCGACGCGACCGGTTGGGGCTCACCGCGCAGGGCTTGCGCTTCATTGCGAAAGGCCGACCTGCGATCCATGACGCTGACCGTTGAGGGGTGGGGCGCAGGGTTTGCCTTGGCGGCACGAACGTAGGGCTCAAGTGCTGGGTGAACCATTGCCACCTCCTTGCGCGAAGCATAACGGTCCACCAATGTTTGAGCTGGCGCCATCACGTGACCGCTCTTCGGGCGCATACTTTCTGGCCGTAAGCCGACTACTCGTGCGCGTACTGTCGTTCTCGAGGGCCTACGTTGCCTTTGACGCTGCAGCGTCCGCGTTGCGCGGATAGTGACACGCAACTTGGCGACCTGGCGAGATGGTCACCAGTTCCGGTTTTTCGGTCGTGCACCGATCGGTCGCCACGGGGCAACGGGGATGAAAGCAGCAGCCGGTCGGTCGGTCCGAAGGATCGGGCACGTCGCCCGAGATCAGGATCCGTTCGCGCCGCGGCGCATCGGTGTCATTGAGTTCGGGCACCACCGACAACAGCGCTTCGGTGTAGGGATGGTGCGGTTTCTCGTAGAGGTCGTCAGCGTCACCGAGCTCAACAATCTCTCCCAAGTACATGACACCCACACGGTCCGACACGTGGCGCACTACCCCGAGGTCGTGCGCAATGAATACGTAGGTCAAAGAGAACTCTTCCTGCAGATCGGCCATCAAGTTGAGGACCTGCGCCTGGACCGACACATCGAGGGCCGAGACCGGTTCGTCGGCTACCACGAGCAGGGGGTTCAACGAGAGCGAGCGGGCGATGCCGATGCGTTGGCGCTGTCCGCCCGAGAATTCGTGGGGGTAACGGCGCAGGTACGAAGGATCAAGGCCAACCGTGACAAAGAGCCTCTCCACGCGGTCCTTGATCTCGGCCTCGCTGCCGACCTTATTAATGCGCATGGGATCGGCCACGATGTCGCCCACCGTGCGACGGGGGTTCAGCGACGCGTAGGGGTCCTGAAACACCAGTTGCATATTTCGCCGTTGAGGACGAAGTTGACGTCGGCTGAGGTCGGTCAGTACGACCCCGTTAAATTCAACTTTGCCCGACGTCACGGGCAACAACTGGACCAGACAGCGAGCGAGCGTTGACTTGCCGCAGCCCGACTCGCCCACGATGCCCAGCGTTTCGCCACGTCGCACTTCAAGCGACACGCCATTGACCGCCTGGGTAACCGACCGTGTACCGAGTTTCTTGCCCCGAGAGGAGAAGCTCTTCACCACGTCAGTGGCGCGCAGTAATACGTCGTCGCTCATGACGTCTCTCGACCTACGCTCGAGCGAATCGTGAGACGCTGCTCATCTGAGAGCCAGCACGCGTCTTGATGCCCACCGGTGCCCTTCATCACGGGTCGCTCCACGCAAATGGCCATGCGATACTCACATCGCGGCGCGAACGCGCAGCCCACGGGAACATCGAGCGGAGAAATTGCATTGCCCGGTATGGTCGCCAACCGTCGGCTGCGCGTGCCGGCCCGTGGTACGGCACCGAGCAGGCCCCAGGTATAGGGATGACGGGGAGCACGAACGACGTCGATTTCCGGTCCGATCTCCGCCGGACGTCCGGCGTACATGACAACCACCCGGTGGGCCATTTCAGCAATGACACCCATGTCGTGGGTGATGATCACAATCGATGACCCGTGGGTCTCCTGTAACCGACTCATAAGACTGAGGATCTGGGCCTGGGTCGTGACGTCCAGCGCCGTTGTTGGCTCGTCGGCGATCAAGAGTTTGGGATTGCACGAGAGGGCCATGGCAATGACGACCCGCTGGCGCATGCCTCCGGAAAATTCATGGGGATAGTGGTTCACGCGCGTGCGCGGGTCAGGGATCCCCACCTCGGCCAACAGTTCGATGGCACGCTCCTTCGCCTGCGCTTTGGTCATGTCCGTGTGCGCGCGAATCTGTTCGACGATTTGCCATCCGACCGTGTAGACCGGCGTCAGCGCCGTCATCGGGTCCTGGAAGATCATGCCAATATCGCCGCCGCGGATGCTCTGCATGTCTCTATCGGCCAAACCAAGGATCTCCTTGCCCTCGAATCTCACGCTGCCGGTGATTGACGCGTTGGCGTCACGGACCAGTCCGAGCATGGAGTACATCGCCACGCTCTTGCCCGATCCGGACTCCCCCACGATGCCGACCACTTCTTTTTGACCCACCTCGAGCGAGAGGCCGTCTACGGCCCGCACTTCACCCTGGCGGGTCGCGAACGAGACCTTGAGGTCGTGGACACTCAAGACGGTGTTACTCGGCGTGGGTTCAACGGACAACGCGCACCCGGGGATCTAGATAGGCGTAGAGCACGTCGACCACGGCACTGGCGAGGACAACGAAGAATGCGCCGTACATGACACAGCCCATGATGACGGGCAGGTCCAAATTGAGCAGCGAGTTGTACGTCAAAAGCCCCACGCCGGGCAGTCCGAAAACGACTTCAACCAAGAGCGCGGCGCCACCTATAAGCGCGCCAAAGTCGAGACCGAAGAGCGAGACGATCGAGATCAGCGAGCAGCGCAATGCGTGGCGCAACAGGATGCGCCGCTCGGAGAGCCCCTTGGCTCGCGCGGTGCGCACGTAGTCCTCGTTCATAGCGTTGATGAGCTCACCGCGCAGCACGCGCGCGTAAATGCCGGCGTAGAGCGCGGCCAGGGTTATCCAGGGAAAAAAGAGATGCACCGCCCACTGCCACGGATTAGTGGTCGGTGACACGTAACCCAGCGCCGGCACCCAGGAAAACACGGACGTATGCAATCGATCCTGCGTGAAGTAGTTGACCACCTCGCCCAACCAGTAGGCCGGCACCGACACGGCCGCAATCCCGAAGAACATGATCAATGGGTCAATGAACTTGCCCCGGTTTGCGGCGGCGATGAGTCCACCGAGCACGCCGACAAACATCCAGATGATGGCGGCCCCAAGAATGAGCGAGAGCGTGACGGGGGCGGCCGCGGTGATCTGAGGGGCCACCTTGTCGCCGATATTCACGTACGACGTCAGGTCCTGCTTGATGAAGAGGTGGTACATCATGAGCGCGTAGCGAATCGGCAGCGGTCGATTCAGTCCGAACTCCTTGCTCACCTGAGCGAGGATCTGCGGCGTGGCACTGCGACCGGCGATACGCGCCGCCGGATTGACACCGGGCGTCGCGAAGAAAATAAGAAAGACCATGACGCTGATGGAAAAGAGGACCAACACCGCCGAGATGAGTCGACGAATGATGTAGGTGAGCATTAGATCGAGCCGCGCAATTTCGCCTTCGGGTCAAATGCGTCGCGAGCACCGTCACCCAAGACGTTGAGCGCACCAGCGGTGATGACGATGCAAATGCCCGGAGCGATGGCGACCCACGGCCGGGTGTACAAGAGATTCAGCCCATCGTTGATG
>Ga0182024_10019113_pt1 | contig 12667 bp, 14 predicted proteins | sample P32metaG_FD_120480 | JGI IMG/M metagenome (GOLD analysis project Ga0182024, IMG submission 120480) | Permafrost microbial communities from Stordalen Mire, Sweden - P3-2 metaG (Illumina Assembly) | ecosystem: Environmental > Terrestrial > Soil > Wetlands > Permafrost | place: Sweden: Stordalen... | reverse complement strand
TTCCAGCGCTCTGTTATGCCGGGATTCTCGGCTTCGGCTTATATGCGCGACACCCCGCATTGCTCGAGAAGAGCGAACCTTGTTGACGGCATGGTTAGCATTGTTTCGTTCGATTACGAACTGTCATTAGAGGCGTACTTGTGTGCTGCTGTAGAGGCCACGCACAACGCGGCGGCGGAGCATGCCCGAGAGGCGGTTGCGAACCTACAGGTAACGCACATGTGTATGGTGATATCGGACCAGCGGAAATCGTCACTCTATGGAGTTCCCCACGATGTCAATTGGAAGATCGTGCGTGGCACTGAATTCTTTGCCGAAACGGTTCAGCAGCGCTTGAAGCAAGAGTGCATTTCGCGAGCCAGACGTTGCGGGCAACGGTGCCGTGCGCTGGATCGAATACGTCCGCCTGGCGGCCGCTGGTGCCTGCCGTGAAGCGACCGCCGATGTAGTGCTGAATCGTTTTGCTCGTAAATACCAGTTCCCGGACAGGGGGCGTTTTGGGTTACTTCTCATTTCAAGAAGGCAAAGCCCGGCGCGACCGTCACCCGCCATCTGCGATCCGGGCCCGCCATGACGTTCAGGTAGTAAAGATCGAGTCCGGCGGGTGCGCCGACTGGGTGATACCCCTTCGGAACCAGCACGACGTCGCGGTCCGATACGGCGATCGTCTCGTCAATGCTCAGATCGTCGGTGTAGACGCGCTGCATGGCGAACCCCGACGGGTGGGCGAGACGATGGTAATACGTCTCCTCTAGCTGCGTTTCACCCGACGGGCTGCTAACGTCGTGTTTGTGCGGGGGATAGCTCGACCAGTGGCCGCCCGGCGTGATCACCTCCGCTATCAGAAGGCTTTCGGCTGGTTCGGTCTCCGGGAGAATGTTTCGCACGTACCGCAAGTTGCCACCGACTCCGCGCGTTTCCTGACCGACGTCGGACGGCGCAATAACTCGGGGCGGGAACCGACCCTTGGCAGGCGCCCATCCGATCGCTAGTTCGCACTCGGTCTGCGCCTGCACGCTCCAACGAGATTTCGCCGGAACGTACACGGACCACGGGCTGCCGTTGAAAGGACTGTTGCGTTCGCCCAGGACCCCATACGCCTCGTCACCCGCCTGTATGGCTGCGCGGCCCGACATCAATATGAGGCACGCCTCGCGGTCACGCGTCTCTCGCGCCGCCCGCTCGCCGGGCCGCAGATCCAACACTTCAAATCCGACGTAGGTCCACCCAGCGCTCTGGGGAGTGATCCGATGCACGACGCCGGGGCCGAACGTTGCAGACGGCTTAATCAGCAAGCGTGATGTCATGAGAGACCCGCCCCACTCAATGCTTGTCGAACGTGCGTGGACCCCATTGCGCCGTACTCGAGCGGCGGCGCTTTCTTGGGATCGTGCTTCGCTTCAATGACAATCCACCCTCGGCAGCCCGCTAACTGGCCGAATGTGCCCAGGTAATCAATCAGTCCGTCGCCCGGCACGGTGTAGACGCCCTCAATGACGGCCCTTAGTAAGCTCCAATCCTGCGCCCGTGCACGAGCAAGGACGGCCGGACGTACGTCTTTCGCGTGCACGTGACTGATTCGATCGCGATAGCACCGCGCGAGATCCGCGGGCTTGGCCCCTGCGAGCACCGCGCGGCCCGTATCGAGCAGTAGGTGCATCGAAGGACCTGTGGAGTTCATCAATATCGCGATGTCCCGCTCACTCTGCACGACGGTACCCATGTGGTGCTGGTACACGAGGCGGATTGCCTTCTTAAGCGTCGCATCTGCAACGGCTGTCCTGCGTTCGCCGAACCGTGCCCGGTCGTCGGCCGTCAGCACTGGCCGTTGGGACAACGGGCGACCAACATTGCCGCGAATCGCGTTCGACGTTTGCGCGAATACCGACACCGGGCTGCCCATGGATCGCAACAGCGCACGAGCGCGCGCAGGGCAACTAGCTCGCAGGCAGCATCGCTCTCGAGCAGTCGTCCGGAATACCAACCGGAAATGCGTGTGAGTCCGACCGGCGCGAGCGCACGCCTGAGCGCTTCTAGCGCGCGTGGAAACTTTGTGGCCCAACTCCATGCCTTCAAATCCAATCGGGTGCGCGTCTCTCAGACACAGGCGTGTCGCCGCCGAGCTCGTGCAGATCGTCGTTCGACCAGGCAATCGGATTGACGCCGATGCGGATACTCATACTCAGTCCTGTGACAGGCGTTCAGAGAGCTCGCTCTCGTAACGTTCGCGTGCGGCGCGCACCTCGGCGCGCTCAGATACCTCCGGCACCGCAACGTCCCACCAGTGCCCGCCGGCCGCCGTGACGGCGACGGGATCGGTTTCGATGACGGCCACATACGTCCGTTCACTGCGCCTCGCGTGCTTCAGCAGGGCTTCCAGCTCCGCGATACTGGCGGCCTTGTCTGCCCCGGCACCCAAGCTGCGCGCATGAGCGACGAAGTCAATACCGGGATGCTGCTTTCCCGCCGTGTGGTCGACGAGATTGTTGAAACTGGCGCCGCCCGTGGCGAGCTGCAGGCGGTTGATGCACCCGTAGCCGCCATTATCGAGCAGCACGATGATCAGCTTTCGGCCAGTGGTTACCGAGGTCGCGATCTCCGAGTTCATCATCAAATAGGAACCATCGCCTAGCATGACGATCACTTCGCTGCCGGGGCGGGCCATCTTGACGCCGAGGCCGCCGGCAATTTCGTAGCCCATACAGGAATACCCGTACTCCATGTGGTAGCCGCCCGGTTGCGCCGCTCGCCAGAGCTTGTGGAGTTCGCCCGGAAGACCTCCGGCAGCCCCCACGATGACGTCCGCAGGCGCGACCGTTCGCTGGACCGCGTCGATGACGTCGGCGTCCGACGGCCGCGCCGCTGGCTTGCCACGGGTCGCGCTCACCTGGCTCAACCACTTTTGCGTCGCTTCCTTTGCATGCGCCGTCCAGCTTACGTCTGCCGTCCAGTCATCGAGCGCTCGCTGCAAGAGCTCGAGGCCGGTGCGGGCATCGCTGGCAAGCAATTGAGCGCCGTGCTTTGTGCCGTCGAAGGGCTGAACGTTGAGCGAGAGTACGCGGCAGCCCGGGGCGGGAAAGAGTGTGGCGGAGCCCGTTGTGAAGTCCTGAAGTCGCGTACCGACTGCGAGAATCAGGTCGGCCTCTGCGGCCAGGGTGTTCGCCGCGGCGGTTCCTGTCACTCCGACAGCGCCCAGGTTAAGTGGGTGATCCGGTGGAAGTGCCGATTTGCCTGCCTGTGTCTCGCATGCCGGAATCCCATGGGATTCGCAGAATGCGTTGAGCACGTCCTCCGCGCCGGAGTACAGCACGCCGCCGCCCGCGATTACCAGCGGGCGCCGGGCGCCGCGCAGAAGGCGGCACGCCTCGCCGAGCTCCCGTTCGTCCGGACGCGGTCGGCGAATGTGCCACACGCGCTCCTCAAAGAGGCTCTGCGGGTAGTCGAACGCTTCCGCCTGAACATCCTGGCAGAGCGCCAGCGTGACGGGCCCACACTCTGCGGGATCCGTGAGCACATTCAAGCCGCGTGCGAGCGCAGGACCCAATTGTTCCGGACGCGTGAGCCGATCGAAATAGCGAGATACAGGTCGCAAGCAATCATTCGCGGTCACTAAGCCGTCGGAGAAGTCCTCGAGCTGCTGCAGCACCGGATCAGGTCGGCGGCTCGCAAAGACGTCTCCCGGCAGCAGCAGCACGGGCAGTCGATTCACGTGCGCCACTGCGGCTGCGGTGACGAGGTTCGTGGCGCCGGGGCCGATGGACGTCGTGCAGGCCATCACGCGGCGGCGGCGGGACGCTTTTGCGAATGCAATCGCTGCGTGCGCCATTGCTTGTTCATTGTGGGCACGGAGCGTTGGTAGTCTGTCGCGGACGGAGTAGAGGGCCTCGCCGACTCCGGCCACGTTGCCATGGCCGAAGATCGCCCAGACTCCGGCGAACAAACGCACACGTTCGCCCTCGACCTCGGTCCATTGCGACGCGAGTGCGCGAACAAGCGCCTGAGCCATCGTTAGTCGAACCGTTGTCGTTGTCATGTCCGGCGCTCCGCTCAGCCAGTGATACCGCGATAGGCTTCGCGCCAGGCGTCCACCAAGTGCGCAAATCGTGAGGCCATCTCCTTCACTGCCGCTTCGTCACTCATCTGACCGCTGAACCAGCATTGTGCCGCTTCGCCGAATATCGTGCGTCCTACGGCAAATCCGTGAACCTGAGTGCAACTCGCGGCGATCGGAAACGTCTTCACCAACTCATTTAGCGGGCTGTCGAAGCCAAGCAGGACGATGCCCCGACAGTACGGATCGTTGGCGCTAATTACCTTTCCGATCGCGGCCCAGGCGTCGCGGCTTGCTTGTGGCTCGAGTTTCCACCAGTCGGGCTTTATGCCGAGTGAGTAGAGCCGTGAAAGTGTTCTCGCGAGCGTGTCGGGTCCTAGCGGGCCATTTCGCGCGGCGATGATCTCGACCATCAACTCGCGGCCGACGGTACGACTGGCATCGAATACACGCAATAGCTCGCGCTCTTGACGAATCCGAAACTCCTCCGGATCATCGGGATGATAGAAGCATAGGCATTTGACGGTCTGGTGAACTGGCCACTCAACGAGTTGAGCGCCCAGACTGTGGAGGCCTTCGAAATCCATCGGCCGTGACCCCGGTCGCTCCACCGGACGCGCTAGCCACAAGCCTTGCCGAGCCGCTAGGGAAAGCGCCTCCCGCCCGTATGTTCCGTCCAACAGCATGCCGTAGCCGCTTTCGCCATTCGCTACTAATACTGCGGCCTGCACCGCCAACAGTTTAAACTCCGCAATTCGCGTGTGCGGCGAACCGGCGCTGTCGGCCATGGACTCCAACTGTGCGCGATGGTCGATCGCGAACGCCATTATCGACTTAGCGGCTGGACGACGCGTGCTCGCCCAGTGCAAATGGCTGAGTACTGCGTCTTTCCGGAGCGCTCGCTCGGTGCTGCCGTGCTGCAAGAAATGCTGCAACTCAGTCCACGTCGGGTATTCCGGAGAGCACAGCAGACGCGAGACCGCGAATGCGCCGGATGCGTTGGCATACGTGCAGCAGGTCTGCAGCGGTTCGTCCTGCAACCAGCCGCGAAGGAAGCCGGCCATGAAGGCGTCGCCGGCGCCGAGGACGTTATAGACATCCACCGGAAATCCGTCGCCCCGAACGCCTTCTTCCAGGCGAACGCCAATCGCGCCGTAGAACACGAGACAGCCCATCGGCCCGCGCTTGCAGACAATTGTGGCGTTCGACTGCGCGCGGATGAGGTGCAGCGCATCGAGCGTATCCTCCGATCCGGATGCGATATGCAGCTCCTCTTCTGTGCCGACGATCAGATCGCATAGAGGCAGAACATCGGCGAGCGCTCGCGTGACGGCGCTCGAGCGCACGTACCGTTGGTCACCCGTGTCATGGCCGGCGAGACCCCAAAGGTTCGGACGGTAGTCAACGTCGAGGACGACCCGATTGCGCGCCGCCTTGGCAATCCGGACGGCTTTGTGTTGCGCCGCGGCGGTCGTCGGCTGCGAAAAGTGAGTGCCGGTAACGAGGACGGCACGCGCGCTGCGCACAAACGTTTCATCTATGTCGTCTTCGCAAAGCGCCCCGTCGGCGCAATTCTCCCGATAGAAAATGAGTGGAAAGGTACGCTCGTCGGTCACGCCGAGAAGTACGAGGGCGGTCAATCGGCGCGGATCCGTCGCGACGCCGCTCGTAGCGACCCCCTCGCGCTCCAATTGCTCAACCACAAACCGACCCATCGCCTCGTCGCCCACGCGTGTGATGAGCGCGGAGCGCAAACCCAAGCGCGCAACTCCAATCGCAATATTGGCCGCACAGCCACCGACCGCCTTCTTGAAGCTCGCCATGTCCTCTAGGCGGCCACCTAGTTGCTGTCCGTAGAGATCGACGCTGGCGCGTCCGATCGCGATCACGTCCAGGCTGTGCTCAGTCAAAAATCAACCTCATCAGATGACTACCGGTGGCGCGGCGCCCAATCGAGAACCCGGAGAATTTGGCTCACCAGCGGTCTCGCCAAGTTCTCTGCTTCGGACTATAACCTGCATCGTTTCGACGCCGAGATGAGCGAAAAGCTGTCGGACGGGCTTTATTATATGGTTGGCGGCTACGAATCCGCTTCGCCTGGTACCCGCGACGCACAGTTTCTCTCCGAAAAAGGCAGTCGGTTCACGGTCAATCTGACCAGGAAGTTCGACAACGGCAAGATCGATCTTTGGACGCGCGTGACGGACGACGTGGGCCAGAGGTCACCGTGCGCGATGTTCTGCACCGGCGCTTGGTTGTTCAGCGACCAAAAGTCGTTGGCCGACCAGTGGGCCGGGTGACGGATGCGTTCCGCCTCGATGCGGGCCTTCGCCGTGAGCGCCAGACGGTGGACTACACGCTCGATACTAACGACGGCCCCTACAACTATCCGCACGGCACCCTAAATCTGGTCGTGCCGCATGCTACCGCGTCGGAGAACTTCTACACCGGTGCCGCGGATTACGAGTTCAGCAACAACAACGTGGGCGTTCAAGTCCCGCGCCTACGGCGTGGTGTTGGACGGGGGCCCTGCAGGTCCAGGGCTTCTCCCTTCGGGTGAACGCCACGTTCCAGCACGCGACCTTTGTCGCGGGCGCGGACCCGTTGGAGATCGGGAAGAAGCTCCTGCGTCAGCCCGATGTTCGGTTGCTGCTGACGCCAAGTTACGACGTGGTAATGGGGGACTGGACGACCCGGGGGTGGAAGTGGGACCGACAGTTGTACGGCCAGAACCTGCGTGACCGGCACGACGCAACCGAAGTTGATTCGCGCAGTACGGTGGCGGCGAACTTTCGCCCGACCCTGGATCGGTCCGTTAACCTCGGCTTGAGTTACAATTTATGACGCGTCCGAAGCGCGAGCGGCCGGGAGTCGCCGGGCGCTCGCGAGATTCGGCGTATCGTTCCTGAGGCCCAGCGAGCGGTTGTGTTGACAAAAGCGTTTTTGGTACAGCAATCTGACTCAACGGCTTCCAGCGCCTGTGCCCGTGCCAGCTCGAGCCGGGCTCTGGTTGCCAACGCGCCCGACTGTCTTCGCGTGCACAGACTGAGTTGGTCTAAGTGGCTGCCGCTAATGGAGAAGTCAATATGTCCGTTACGATCGCCCAAACAAACCCGCTGGCCGCATCAGGCCCGCTTGAGAGCTTTCGGCGAGACGGCTACGCGATCATCAGGGGAGTGTTGGATCCCGCGCTCGTGAGCGAGGCAAGCGGTCATGTAGAGTGGCTGCAGGCGCGCAACCCTGACGTTCGACCCGAGAATCTAGACCATCAATTACTCGGCAAGGATCCCTTCTGGCTGCGCTTGGTGAGCGACTCTCGGCTGCTCGATATCGCCGAGCTGTTCATTGGTCATAACATCGCTCTGTTCGCTTCGCACTACATCTGCAAGCCACCGGGCGATGGCCAACCGGTTCTTTGGCACCAGGATGGCAGCTATTGGCCGCTCAAGCCGATGGAAGTCGTGTCGCTGTGGCTAGCCGTAGACGACTCGACGCCGGAGAACGGCTGTATGCGTGTGATACCCGGGACACAGGATCTCGATTTGCAGCAGTTGAAGGCGCGGACCGAGATTGCGAACGTGTTGCGATCCGCAATAGACGACGCCGCGGTGGATGAATCCAAGGCCATCGACCTCGTGCTCCGGGCCGGTGACGTTTCCGTGCATCACCCGAACGTTATACACGGCTCCAACGCCAATACGTCCTCAAAACGCAGGTGTGGACTTACGATTCGATACATTCCCACGACCACTCGAATCGTTTCGAGCGAGCCCTGGCCATCGGCTTTCCATCTGCGCGGCGTGACCGTACCGGGCGTCAACACCTATCTGCCGTTTCCAAAGTATCGGGACGGTGAGCATATGTCCTTTCAAGGCCGCCACGCTTGGTCTTGAGATAGAACCCGCTTCCCGCGTCAGAGGTTGCCGGACGCATGAGAAAGCATCAGCCACCACGAAGCGCCGTCCGGCGCTCATTCGCGAGCTACTTGTGATTCGAATTGGTGCGGACTTCGGCGGCACGAAGATCGAGGTCGCCGCTCTGGATGCCAACGGCAACTTCATTGCGCGCATGCGTGCGCCCAACCCGGGAAGCTACGACGCAGCGATCAAGACCGTGTGCGACCTGTTCGCTGCGGCTCAGAATGAGGCGGGCGAACAAAGCACTATCGGCGTGCAAAAAATGCCGCCCGCCGAGTTCTTTTCAATCTACGCCATGGAGCCAGGCTATCCGGGGGAGTCGAACGAATGGTTCACGCACGTCGGCCGCGTGCCGGCGAAATGGAATCGCTGCATCTTTTTTTCGACGGCTGGATCCTTCACTCGGGCGACATTCCGCAGCCGCAGCGCCTGATCGCCGATCCTCTGACGGGCCGGCTCACGTTCAACGGATTCTTCACCTCGCGCCGGCACCTCAAGTGAGCAGATCCCGGCGCTGATCCATCCAGGCTGCGAAGAGATCTGGCCAGTGTGCGGCCGGCAGGTTCGGCGCCGGGTGCAGGCCAAAGCCGTGCCGGCCCGCCTCGAACAGATGCCCCTCCACTGGCACCCGCGCGCGCCGACACGCCGCGATCATCTCCAGGCTTGCCTCCACCGGCACGGCATCGTCGTCCATCGCATGCATGATGAAGCACGGCGGCGTGTCGGAGCGCACGTGCTCGGCAGGTGATCGCCGGGCAATCAGAGCGGGCGTCGCACCGGCACCGAGCAGCTGCTCACGCGATTCCCCATGGCTGATCCGCGACTGCAGGCTGGTCACCGCATACGCGAGCCCGGCGAAATCCGGACGGGCGGACAGACTATCCGCCTCATCTACGGGCTTCGTGCAGCGCTCATCGAAAGCGGTGATGAGGTCGGCGGCGAGGTGTCCGCCGGCCGAGAAACCGAGAACCCCGATGCGCCCGGTGTCCAGTGCGAAGCTGGCGGCATTCCTGCGCAGGAGCCGCATGGCCCGCTGCGCATCCTGAAGCGGAACCCGGTCGCGGCGTCGCCAGCCCTCGCCGGGGAGACGGTACGTCAGGACGAACACGCTGGTGCCGAAGGGCGTATAGCGGCGCGCGACGTCAAGGCCCTCATTCTGTACCGACACGAATCGATAGGCGCCGCCGGGGAACACCAGCAGGGCCGAGCCGTCCGGACGTGGAGCGCGGAACACATTGATCTCGGGATGGGCAATGCCGCTGACATGAAGCAGGCGCTCTCCGCGCGGCCCATTCATGGTGAGCGACGGTGCAGGCAGTATTTCCGGCGAGCCCGGTGGCGCGCCGGGCCAGAGCGAGAGCCGCTCCGGCGGGGGCCAAATCGGCGCATCGAGGCCGCCGTCTACAGGTGTTGGCGGGGGATCCGCGCGGCTGTCGTCGGTTGTAACCGCGGCTCCGGCCGTGAGCGCCAAACCGGCGGCGAGCAACGCGCGTCGATTGCGGTCCATGCCCGATCACCCCGCCAGCGTCAGAAAGGTCGAATACTGTTCCTGGTCGATCGCGACGTACGGCAGGAACGTCACGGAAGCAGAAGCGACGCTTGTTTCCCAGCGGCGCTGCGCCACTTGCCGGGTCGCCAAGAGCTCGGCGCGCCGCGGCCGTACGCTGCCCGCGCCGATCGCAAACAGGACCAACGGACCGCACAGCAACGCCACCGTGTCGGGATGCGGCCGATCAATCGATTCCAGGCGCATGCGGCGCGGCAACTCGAGCTCGATGCGATCGCCGTCACGCCAGCGGCGGGCAACGGCGGCGAAGCTTCCAGGTTCCGTCGCGCCGCTCCAGAGCTGTCCGTTGATTTCGATGCGAGCGTCGCTTGCCCAGGCGGGGATCCGCAGAAAGAGCATGAACTCCTGCGGCTGCGACGCAGCGACCCGCAGCGACACCGTATCTTCAAAGGGATACTCACCGCTCAGCTGGAGTGAGCAATGAACTGCCCCCTGACTCCAGCGCACGCTTGATGGCATGTACAAGTTGACATAGACGGCGCGCGGATCACGGAAGTACGCGTTGATGCCGTAATCCATCGCGACTTGCGGCAAGGTGCCCGAGCAGCAAGGAAACCTGTGGTTCGAATACACCTTTCTGCCCGCGGAATTATAGTCCGCGTAGTAGAAGGCACGCCCATCGGAACACATGGGTTTCGCGCCGAGCACGGTGTTGTACATCACGCGCTCCATGCTGTCCCCGTAGCGCGCGTCGCGCGTCACACACAGCAGGTAGCGCGTCAGCTTGAAGTGCGCGTACGAGCCGCAGGGGGTCTCAAAAGTATTGTGCGTGGATGTGAGACTTGCATGGAGTTCAGCTCCGTCGGGCGCCACCAGCTTCTCGTCGGGACCCCAGCCGCCGGTCGGGCAACTCTGCGCCGACAACATGGCGAACGCGTTGCTCGCGGCGCGCAAATGCTTTTCGCTTCCGAGCGTGAGGTAAGCCTGCATCGCGGAGCTCAGCGAGTTGACGTAGCTGTACGCGTGCTTCGTAGCGAGCACGTTCTCGCCGCGGGAGAGAGGATCGAACCACGTCGCATCATCGAGAAAGCGCACGGCCAGATCGCGGTAACGCCGCCCCGCGCCGCGCCGATACGCGAGAAAGAGATTCTCGGGATTCGTGTACGACTCATCCCAGCGATACGATTGATCCTTGCCGGGCCGCCACGCGAGCTCGCGATCGACCGCCTTGGGCGGCAGATGTGGCACGGCTGCGCGCGTGGTGCGATCCAACAGAACCAGGGCATCCGGATCGCCGGCGAACTGGTGCGAATCGATGAGTCCCAGGAGCAGTTTGTCGTAGCAGTATGCCGGGAAGCGATTCTTGTCGTAGAACTCCTCGCCGATCGTTTGCGCATACAGCCGATTGAGGCGCAGTACTTTCGCGCGCGCCGGCTGCGATCCGGTGATCGCATGGTAACGGGCCAGGGCCGATATCCACTGTCCGAACGTGGCCCCGGGCGCGAATCCCGCATCATCCGTGTGCCAGTCGAAATTCGGATCGTAGTTGTACCAGCGGCCCAGATCGTCGCCGGGCGCTGGCGCCCCACCATCTGCCGAAATGGCTTGAGGAGGCTGTCTTCGCTCAGATTCATCAGCACGTCGTGCGTGTTCTGCAGCTGTGCCTGGTGCAGGACGCTGTCGACGGTGACGTCGCTGTAGCCAAAACCCGAGAGAGTGGGCACGGCGGCGCCGACGAGCGGTGAGTATCCCGCAAGCACGGCTCCAGCCGCCGACAGTCTGGCGAAGTCGCGGCGCGAGCATTTCATGCTACTCATGCGAGGCACTCATGCTGGCGTCGCCAATGAACAATATCAAGCAACGTGATGAACGCGACAGCGTCCGAGCCGTGGCTTCGACTGTGACATTTGCGCGTAAGTCAGATGACTTCTGTGTCGGTTTCGCGCGCGCCACACCGGCGGTCGGAGGACGCCGCATACGCCGAAGTGCTGCGCACCGTTCAGTCGACCTTCCTCTGCGGCAGCATTGCCGGTCGCTACACTTGACTCCCTCATGCGAGAATAAGCCGTGATCCTGACGTACCGCTACCGTTTGCTGCCGCTCAAGAGTCAGCACCGTGCATTGGAGGGGCTGTGCACAGCGCAACGCGAGCTGTACAACGCAGCGCTTGAGGAACGCATCGACTGTTATCGCAAGACCGGCAAGACGCGCACTTACATCGACCAATGCAAGGCATTGAGGCAGTGCCGACACGAGTTGCCCGCCATGGGCGAACTGCCAGTGAACGTGCAGCGCCGGACGCTGAAGCGGCTGGACGATGCGTTTCAGGGATTTTCCCATCGCCTGAAGGGGCGTAGTGGGAAGGCGGGCTTCCCCCGATTTCGCGGCAAGGGACGATGGGAAGCATTCGGCTTCGCTGAGTTTAGGGGTATTCGGTTTGACGGTAAGAGGCTGCGTTTCACCGGGATTCCCGGAGGCCTCAAACTGCATTTGCATCGCCCGCTGCCCCATGACGCGGACATCCGCTCCTGCGTCTTGCGTCGTGAGGGCCGCAGCGGGTCTATCTGCCTGCACATCGCGGTCGAGGCTCCTGAGAAGCACGCGGTTGCAGCGGCGGTCGGTGTCGACCTCGGGCTCAGGGTATTCGCCTATTGCAGCGACAACGTGGTGATCCCCAATCCACGCATGGCACAGCGAGCCGCGAGAGAGCTGCGCCGCCGGCAACGCGCGCTATCCCGCTGCAAGCGAGGCAGTCATCGCCGCCATAAAGTGCGTGCGCAAGTCGCAAGACTGCACCATAAGATCACCCGCACAGGCAACACCTGGCTTCATCAGCCATCGGCCGCGCTCGGCAAGCGAGCCGATCTAATCGCGGTAGAAGATTTGAAAGTCTCGAACAGGATTCGTCATCCGACCCTGGCGGGTTCGATTGCGGATGCGTCGTGGTCGCGGTTCGTCTCGATGCTGGACTACAAAGTTGAAAAGACGGGTGGTCACCTCATTCGAGTCGATCCGAGAAATACCAGTCAGAAATGCTCAGGTTGCGGTGAACTCGTACCGAAGTCGCTCGCCGTGCGCACGCAGGCGTGTCCGTCCTGCGGCTGGGTCATCGACCGGGATCACCATGCGAGCTTGAACATTCTCCGCGCCGGGATTGGCGCGGGGGCGCTTAACGTGATCGGTTGGCGATGA
>Ga0182024_10019112_pt1 | contig 12667 bp, 9 predicted proteins | sample P32metaG_FD_120480 | JGI IMG/M metagenome (GOLD analysis project Ga0182024, IMG submission 120480) | Permafrost microbial communities from Stordalen Mire, Sweden - P3-2 metaG (Illumina Assembly) | ecosystem: Environmental > Terrestrial > Soil > Wetlands > Permafrost | place: Sweden: Stordalen... | reverse complement strand
TGAAATTCGGCGGAACGGCGGCGACCTCGTTTACCGTCAACAGCGCGACATCGATCACGGCAACCTCTCCCGCCGGCAGCGGCACGGTGGACGTGACGGTGACGAATTCGGACGGCACCAGCGCCACCAATTCGGCGGACCAGTTCACGTATGTTTCAGCGCCGTCAGTAACCTCCATCGCACCGAACAGCGGTCCTGGAGCGGGCGGCACGCCGGTGACCATCACCGGCACTTCATTCGCCGGCGCGACCGCCGTGAAGTTCGGCGGAACGGCGGCGACCTCCTTCACCGTCAACAACGCGACATCGATCACCGCGATCTCTCCCGCCGGCAGCGGCACGGTAGACGTGACGGTGACGAATTCGGGTGGCACCAGCACCGTCAGTTCGGCGGACCAGTTCACGTATGTTTCAGCGCCGTCGGTAACCTCCGTCGCACCGAACAGCGGTCCTGGAGTGGGCGGCACGCCGGTGACCATCACGGGCACGTCATTCACCGGCGCGACCGCCGTGAAGTTCGGCGGAACGGCGGCGACCTCGTTCACCGTGAACAGCGCGACATCGATCACCGCGACCTCTCCCGCCGGCAGCGGCACAGGGGACGTGACGGTGACGAATTCGGGCGGCACCAGCGCCACCAGTTCGGCGGACCAGTTCACTTATGGGCCGGTAGCGACCACGACAGCGCTGTCATCGTCGAAAAACCCGTCAAGCTTTGGGCGATCGGTGACATTCACAGCGAAGGTGACCGGATTTTCGCCAACCGGGACGGTGACCTTTTTCGACAGCGGCGTGCAGATCGGCGCAGGAACACTGGCAACCGGCACGGCCGCCTTCACAACTTCTTCGCTCGCGGTGGGCAGCCATTCGATTACGGCGAAATACGGCGGCGACCCTAACAATGTCGCTAGCACCTCGGCCGCATTGACACAGACCGTCGGTGTCCCGAACGACAGCGTCAAGCTGCGCGAAATGCAGGTCTCCGTGACACCGATAATCGCGCAAATATCGGGGCAGGCCATTGTCGGCGCGGTCGACAGCGCTATCAATGCCGGCTTTAGCGACAACCCGACGGCTCTCCTGCCCAATGGTGGCGGCTTCACCTTCCATATCGCTCTGGACCAGCCCGAGGCCAACATCACTGGAGACAGGGCCGGTGTGGGCCGCCCCGCCAACAGGAGGCAGGGTGGCAGTGGCGGGGCTGATGCGGGCAGCCTCGCCAACGGGAGGCAGGGCGGCAATGGTGTCCCGCCCGGAAGGCGGCTCATTGATCTGCGGGTCATTCCGCTGCCGCCCGGTACGGGCGTGCCCCCCCTTGGCGAAACGCGGTTTTCGCCGGGCGAATTGATGCTACAGACCACCTACGCGATGACGCCGCAGCAAATCGCCGAGATTGCCCGGCGTTTCGGCCTTTCCATTTTGACGCAACAAACCATCGGCATGCTGGGCCGCACGATTTACACCTTCCGCATCGCCAATGGGCGATCCGTGCGCGAGGTGATCCACGTAGTCGACGCGGCTGGGCTCAATGCCGCGGTGCAGCCCAATTACACCTTTGGCCTGACCCAAGATCGAAGTGATCCCAACGTCGATCTGGGCGATCCGGCGCAATACATCGTGAAAAAATTTCATCTCGCCGACGCCCATCGGATCTCCAAGGGTGACAATGTTGTCATTGCGGTGATCGATTCGGAAATCGACTCCAACCAACCCGATCTCGTCGGCAGGGTCACAGACCGGTTCGACGCCGGGTGCGGTGCGTCCTCCCCAGATGCGCACGGCACCGGCATGGCCGGAGCGATCGCCTCCCACGTCCATCTGTTGGGCGTCGCCCCGCATGCAAACATCATCGCAATTTGCGCCTTTGGCGGCGCGGGCCAACCCAAGGCGACCTCGATCAAAATTATCAAGGGACTCGACTACGCGATTCAGCACGGCGCTAGGATCGTCAACATGAGCTTCGCTGGGCCACTCGATCCGACACTCTCACAGGCGCTCCAGATTGCCCGCGAGAAGGGAGTCCTTGTGATTGCCGCAGCTGGTAACGACGGCCCGAAATCACCGCCTCTTTATCCCGGCGCTGATCGAAGCGTTATGGCCGTCACTGCAACCGACGAAAACGATCAGTTGTTCAAAGGCGCAAACCAAGGGAAATACGTCACCGTCGCGGCGCCGGGCGTCGATATTTTGGTGCCGGCGCCCGAAGGGGGGTTGCGGTTTACAACTGGCACCTCGGTTGCAACCGCCAATGTGAGTGGCGTTGCGGCCTTGCTGTTGGCTCACAAACCGTCCCTTAAGCCAGAGGAAATTCGCGACATTCTGGTGAGGACAGCCCAGCATCTCGGAGCCGGCGGTATCAATCCGCAATTCGGAGCCGGCCTTGTCGATCCGCTCAAGGCGCTCGAATTGGTAGTTTCGGAGAAGCCGGCTTCGGAACAGGACAGCGTCAAGCGCCTCCTCGCTTCGTTCGATGTAGACGGTAACCGCGTCGATGATGATTTCTCCGCGCTTGGTTACACCGCCATGGACCGCAGGGTGACCAAGGCGCCGCCTCCCGCTGCACCGTCGTACAACTGGCTAGCCTGGATCGACGTGCGAGGCACCGATTTCAGCCGCAACGCGTTCGGCAGCGATCTCAACGGGACGCAGACCAACGCCATCGCCGGACTCACGCGCAAGTTGACGCCGAGCTTTCTGGTCGGCGTACTCGCCGGCTACGAGCATTTCGGCTACAGCTCACAGGCGATTAACGGCGTGCTCAAGGGCGACGGCTGGACCGTCGGCAGCTATCTAGGATGGAAGATCGTGCCGACGCTACGGTTCGATGTGACCGCGGCCTATTCCGGCATCGGCTTTGACGCGTTCGCCGGAACCGCTCAAGGCAATTTCAACGGCAGCCGCTGGCTGCTATCGAGCGGCCTGACTGGGTTCTACAAGTTCAGTGGCTTCGACATCGAACCGTCGGCCAAGATATACCGGTTGTGGGAAAACGAGAACGCGTACACCGACTCGCTGGGAACCCAACAAGGCGCACGGCAATTCGTCACCGGCCGTAGCTCGGACGGCGTCCAGGTCGCCTATCCCTTCGACTGGATATCCAGCATCACCCTGATGCCCTATGTCGGGCTCTACGGCGATTACTACTTCAACAACGACAATGTTCCCGCACTCGCCGGCGTGGTCCCGCTGGCCTCCACGCCTATTCTTTCCGGCTGGTCGGCCCGCGCCACCGCAGGCCTCAACGCGCGGTTCTCCAACGGCGTCATGACGATGATCGGCGGCGAATATGGCGGCATCGGCGGCAATACCCAGATCTGGACCTTCCGCGGCCGCGCCAGCGTCCCGTTCTGAAGACTTTGAACAAAGAGAATTAAGGCTCCGGCGGACCGTGATCGAATAGGCGAACCGTCTATGTCCGAACGGCCCGCATCCTGAGCGGCGACAAGCCGAACGGCCTGCCGGTACAACAGGTCTCGAAAATCGAACTGGTGCTCAACTTGAAGACGACGAAATCGCTTGGCGCGACCGTGCCGCAAATTCTCCTGACCCGCGCCGACGATGTGATCGAACAGCCACGCCGACTTCCGTTTTTGAAGCACAATGTTGCACTCTAAAACGCAGCAGCTACGCGAATGGAGTCGAATAGACGAACTTATCACCGAGCAGGCATCCGTAGCAAGCGTCTCTTTTATTCTAGCTCACCGCAGAAAATCGTCGCTACCAACCGGTCATTGCAATTCTGCGTTTCGGTAGGTCGCCGCGGTCGATCTCAAGTGAGAGACGCCGTCTGTTTCTCTCTCTAAGCAAGAGGATTCGCCGCGTTTGAGCGGCCTGAATTAGATTATCAAACATGATGAACAGTTGTCAGCATTGGATCAATACCTCCGCATTGACCGATCCCTGATCTATGCTCGCGGTGGGAAGCGTGCCATTGTTCCGCGTTTGGTTTTGTCTGTTCTCGCGCCGATTGCCTGAATTCGTTCGGGATACCGGGAAGATCAAGGCGTTGCAGCATGGCGTCGATGGCGTCCCGACGGCAAACCTCGAGCATTTTCTGTCGCAATGCCCGATAGCGAATGATTTCCCATGAGAGTTCAACCAGGTCCGCGGTCCAAAGCCATTCGATGCCGGATTGTGGGGCAATCTCCTGGACGATCATGTCGCGGATGGCTTCATAGCCATTCAAGCCTTCGCCCGGCAATAGAAATGCAGGCTGGACAACTCTATGAAAGATAGCGGGTACGGCAACGTCAAGCCCGTGCGGACTTAATGCTTGGTTGTCATAAGCGGTCACGACTGCACCGTTTGACTTGCATGCCCGGTAACGCGTGCTTCATCAGGCTTGCTGGGGAGAGCAGGGGCGTTGTGGACCGGGCTTGACAGCCAAAGATCTCTCGCGACCTCAAGTGCGGAAATGCGGAGATTGGCCCACCAGGCCATTTCGTCTCCGGACCGATGCAGTTCGGTGTGGTGCTCGCGGCACATCGGGACGGTGAATTCATCGCTGACCTTGCGGCCGAGCGCCTGAGGCTGCGCAAATCGCAGATGATGAGCGTCCGCGGGCGAGCGCCCGCATACCAGGCAAGGTTGGGTGGATACGAATCTGCGGTGGTCCTTGTCGCGAAGGCGAATAGTTTTGGCCCCGATCCGGCCCCGGCGGGTGCTCGTTTCACTTGAGGGAACCTCCAACTCGGGGAGTTCTAGCTTTGGTCGGGAGGCTTGTGCTTCAGCCACGCTATGAGCAGCTTGTGGAAATGCCTCTTGAGAACTTGGGACTTGCCCATGGCCCATGACAGCCAGCCTGGTTCGGAAGGCCTCTTCAACAATTTGGGCGTCCACGGCTGTCAATGTGTACTTAGCTGGCAGGATGAGCTGTGCCCAGCTGGCTGCCTCATCGCTCGATCGCAGCCCGCTTAATTCGGCAATTAGGCGATCCCGCTGTAGCGCGGACTGGTCGGCAGGTAGGATAGCGGCCGCAATACGTGTGACCCGGCGGCGGCCGTTTATAGCCCCGGTAGGGTGAGTGTGCCCATTAAGGGTTTGTCCAGCGGCCCTGTTGGGCTGAACGGCAGCGGTTTTGGGGGTTGCCTCGAGGTCCGGTGCATCTAAATCGTCTTCCCCGGCGATCCCTACCAGGGTGAACAAGGCATAGCGGCGAGCATAGGTGAGGGCGGCCCCCATGCGATGCGGCGCCGCAGTTTCGCTCGAAGCACAGACCGGCCAGTCGGAGGAAATCCACTCGCCGGAGGCATGCGCCAGCAGGGTTGTAAGGCGGATCTGTCCCGTGGTCTCATCGACTCGGGTGGTCTGGATCGTCGCGATCTCGTGCTGGCCTAGGCTTTTGCGAACGATATCGAGGCCGCTGGCGAGCGAGGCGTAGCGGAAGGTTATATCCCCCTCCCTGGGAAAGGGCGAACGGATGGTGGCCGTGAGGGATTTCTCGGGGTTGCTGAGCTCGCTTTGGGCCTTGGCGAGGGCTGTAGCGATTGCGCCGATGGTTTCACTGGAGCGGTGCATCGGCGGTCTCCGCTTCCAAGAGGTCAAAGCTGACGGACCCGGATTTCGAGCGTTTGGCCCGCAGGCTGTGTCCGATGGCTTCCTTGGCGTCTTCCGGAACCAGTTTCTTGAGTTCGACCTTGGCGCCCTCATGTTCCTGATGGGCGGTGCGGGTCTTACGGTATACGGTCGCCCATTCCGCCCAGCTGTTAGACGCACTCATATCCACGACGCGAACCGCCTCAAGCCGTGGGCGGGGTGGCTCGACCCCGAACAGGTGAGGGGCTTCACCGGTCTGGACGCAGCGCCAGAATTTCTTTTCGGCGGTAAGCAGGAGGTGCTGGTAGAGCGGGTCGGCGTGAATAGTCATTTCCACCCATTTACCGCCGCCTGTTATGATCGACAGCACCGCCGAGCGTGAGTCAGTGACCCACATATTGTGCTGGAGCTGCGCCATGTGTTTCTCGGCGGCTGCCTGTTCCGAGAACGTCCATGGCAGCATGAATTTGGCTTCGAAGACGGCGCCCAGGGGTTCCACCATCCCATCGAGGGTTGCGGCCATCCATTTGTGGACGGGGTGATGTAGGCGCTTTTGAACGTCTCTGATGGCGTGTCCGCTATTGTGCTCGTACCAGTGCCGATTGAGCTCCTCGGTGACGCTACCGAGCTGAACGATCAGGTTACCGGACAGGTCCTCGGGCTCGATTTCGCTGCGCTTCTCCCGCCAGAGGCGGATGAGGGCAATTTCGTCATCGCCCATGATGATCCGGGCATCGGAGCCGCCGATGAAGCTGCGCCTATCCGCTGAATCGGCTAACAATCTGCTGTGCACGCTCAAGGCTTTCTCCAAGTCAGGAATGAATCTATGAAATTCGATCTTCTGTACCGAAATCAGAACAAAGTTACGATATGACACAAAATCAATGATTTCAACTGAAATCGGAACAATGATATGATTATTATTTTGCCCGTCCAATGTCGGATGGCCCGTGCGGCGCTGGGTTTGGGCGTTCGAGAGCTCGCCGCAGCGGCCAAGGTGTCGATCGACACGGTTGCCAGGTTTGAGCGAGGCGATGAATTGAAGGAGCGAACGATTGAAGCGCTACAGCGGGCACTCGAGACAGCCGGTGTCGAGTTCACCAATGGCGGTAAGCCTGGCGTCCGTCTTACTCGGGCCCTAGAAACTGTCGAAGCTTCCAAGCCGGCCGCAGCTGCGAAAGCAGGACGCGGACAAACTGCAAATGCGCCCCGGAAAAAACGGTAGGATAACTGACCATAACTTTAGGAGATAGACACTCTCACCAAGGGAAAAACATGCGGGAAATTGGCGCCTTCGAGGCGAAGAACAAATTTGGTCAGTTGCTCGATTGGGTGGAGCGCGGCGAAGAGGTCACCATCACCCGTCACGGCAAGGAGGTCGCGCGTTTAGTTCCTGCAAAACCTGGCTTCAACCGCGTGGAAGCCCACGCCGCCGTGCGCCGCATCCGCGAGCGCGCCGAGCAGTTGAAGCTTGGCACTTTTGACTGGTCAGAATGGAAAGCCTTCCGCGACGAAGGTCGCCCGTGAGCCTAATACTCGACAGCTCGACCACGCTTGCCTGGATTTACGGCGACGAGATCACCGCGGCTAGGCGTAGCCGGCGCGCAGCAGGAGCAAGGTCGTAAGGATCCGGCTGAGACGACCATTGCCGTCCTGAAACGGATGAATTTCGAGAAATACGACGGTAAAAATGCCGATCACGAGCAGCGGGTGCAGCCGGCGGTCGTCATTCGGTTGATTGAACCACGTGATGAGCTCGGTCATCAGACGGGGTGTATACGCAAAAGCCTTGCGTGAGGTGAGGGGATCATTGGCGCCATCAAGGTCGCGCCATCCGCCAGCCGACCGACGGCCCCGAACGTGACGGGTCTAGTCGCGGCTGGGGCGGCGCAGCGTGAAGGTTTCGAACGGGGCCAGCTGAACGCCCGGCCCAACCACATCGGAATAGGTTACCTTAATTGTGGTGATGCCGCCGCGATATGACCCCGGATCGACAGTGAATCCCGCGAAGCCGTAGAAATGCGCCGCATTTCGCATCGCCGAATCATTGTCCGCCGCGGCAATGTCGTGCTTTTTTATTTCTCAACTTGTCCGAGAATGCTTTCTGCAATTCTAAGCGGTCTTTCCTTCAAGTTTTGCTGTACGAGCATCAATGCCAATTTGACCGCCTGTTTGCGAACGTTGGCTGGTGCCAACTCCAAGTTTTGCCTCTCGATGGCTACCTCGAGGGCCACAGATTCTGCCAGACGGACATGGCGAGACCGAACCCTTCGGGTCTTCGACTCCAGTTCCTGGTACGGCCGTAAACTCAACCCCATGCGCTTGGCCATTTCCGACTGCCCAATCCCAAGTGCTTTACGCAACTCGATTAAGGGAAAATCTTCGGGTGTCGTCATAACCGATCTTTCTTGCTAAAAAAGCATGCTCTCTGACAAAATATTGACAATTTCAGATTTTAAAGTGCTGAAACAGCGTATCACCAAGCAATTTAAAAACAAGGAGGTTTTGATTATGTCTAGCAAAAAAGTGCCAGCGACGCCCAAAAAAAGGGTCGGCCTCATCGTTCACGGTCTCTACGCCAAAGACGTACTTTTGCCGTGGGACGATCGCGACGAATTTGCGGCGTTGCATAGTGAACTGAAGAAGGAATTTTTCCCTAGCGGGGCCTGCGAAGATGAATGCGTGCTCGACCTCGCGCAGCTTCACTGGCAGAAACGTACGTTGTGGCGCCTGAGGACCGCGACCGTGGTTCGCGACCGGTTCACGGATGAAATCGTGGCGATGAAACGGAAGTCGTGGGCTGGAATTCGCCGAGGTCTACGCGAGAAGGCGCGGGAGGAGGGCAGCCTCGTCCGAGCGATGGAAGCGTCCGTTGCGGACGTGGTTGCCAACACGAAACGGCTCGGAAAAAAATTGGCAAAGGGAGCTAGCAGCTCGGATGAGGTCCAAAAGCTGACGCCTCTTTTGAGCGGAGGTATCAAGCTGGTCAAGCGCTTGCTGCCACTGCTCGAGCAGGTGCGGCAATTGCCCGATGCAGAAGGGGCTTTCGACCGAAATTATTTGCCCGAAACTCTTGAGAAAGTCGTGCGGCTCGAGGCCATGATCGACGCGCGCATCACCAAAGTTTTGGCACGGCTCGTCGCCCTCAAGGAGTTCAAACGGACGCCTGCCGGCAGTCCGTTGGGGCAACTCACGGCGCCCCGGTCGATTGGCGTCTCAAGGGATGCGACCGGATGATGAACGCGGCAAGCGATTCAGCTTGCAGACGCGAATGGTGGTGCGCAATGCTGCAGAAGCTGCATCGCGCACCATGACCACTATTCGGTCGGCTCGAAGGAGCCTGCATCGCAAAAGTTGTCCTAAGGTCAGGCGCTATACGAAAAAGGGAAAAATTCTGGAGTGAAGTGGCTTATCAGGCACTGCGCAAATGCCTGCGCAGTTGCATCATAGAAATCGGATACCCTTCCGGACCTGTTCATTCGTGCTGGTGCTATTGTCTCGGCAACGGGCGGCTGTTGATGCTGAAGCGCTCCAAGCTTAGCGTATGGCACTCAGAGAGATCGAGGGTCTGATGATGGCTAAGCGCGACTCGCCTGAAGGTGATCGCCTCGACGTGCTTGTAACGTCGGTGGAGGCGTGGGAGCAGAAGCACTATCCAATGGATCTTCGAGACCCGGTGGAGGCGATCAAGTACCATATGGATCAAAATGGGTTACAGCCTCGCGACCTCATTCCCTTCCCACGCAGATCGATCTGATCGCGGCGCGACGCCTTCGTAACGTTTTCAGCATCCGGCACCACCGGCACCGCCCAACTTGCGTCGATCGACATGTCGACGCCCGAGAGACTGGCTCAGGCCGACAGCCATTATGTCGAGAACCAGTCCCCCTGGGCGATTTGCGAATTCTCGTAGCGACCGTTCTGGGCGGCGGCTACGGAGATGCGGTAAAGCGCTGACCACGGGGCTCCCTGTGATCGCGGGCGAATCGTTCGACCTCGAATCGGCGGGTATGTTCGCCGCCCAAACAGGCGGCAGGACGCTGTAATTTTTTGAATCAAAACGTGTCCAGGATCGTCTCCCGGCATTCGCCACATGTGTGACGACGTGCTAGGAGAGCGACCGGGACCGCTACCGAAGACGACTGGGGTTGATCATATGAGTTCCAAGGGGACCGCGTCGGGCGTGAAAGCCGGGGCGAAACGCGCGCTTCGCGTCGGCGTCCTCGGCGCCGGCGTGATGGGCAGCAACCATGCCCGGGTGTTGGCCGGCCTGCCGGACATCACACTGGTCGGAGTCGTCGATCCCTTGGCGGCGCATCGGGCGCGCGCGACGGACATGACCGGCTGCCGCACCTTTGCTAATTTCGACGAATTGATCGCGGAAGGTGTCGATGCCGTCACCATCGCCGCGCCGACCCACCTTCATCACGAGATCGCGCTCGCCTGCATCGCGCGCAACGTTCACATCCTCGTCGAGAAGCCGATCGCCTCCTCGGTCGAGGAGGGCCGGGAAATCGTCGCCGCCGCCGAGCGCGCCGGGGTGACGTTGATGGTCGGGCATGTCGAACGGTTCAACCCGGCGGTGGCCGCGATCAAGCAGGCGATCTCGGGGGAGGATATTCTTTCGATCGCGATCACGCGCGTCGGACCGTTTCCGCCGCGGATGTCGAACGTCGGCGTGGTCATCGACCTCGCCGTGCACGACATCGATCTGATCCGCTGGTTTACCGAGTCCGATATCGTCGAGGTGCAGCCGCAGCTCTCCAGCGCGGTGGCCGAGCGCGAGGATATCGCGCTGCTGCAGTTCCGCACCGCTTCAGGCGTGCTCGCCCATATCAACACCAACTGGCTGACGCCGTTCAAGGCGCGCAACGTCACCGTCGCTACCCGCGGCAAATATGTGATGGGCGATCTGCTCACCCGTCAGGTTACGGAATGCTTCGGCTTCAAGCCCGACGGCAGCTACTCGATGCGGCATCTGCCGGTCGGCCACGACGAACCGTTGCGCGCCGAATTGGTCGCATTCGTTCATGCCGTACGCACCGGCGGCGTGCCGGCGGTGACTGGTGACGAAGGCGTCGCCAGCCTCGAAATCGCGACCCGCTGCCTGGAAACGCCGACGAGGCCGGCCTCTTCCGCGCGCAAGGGACCGCGGCGAGTTGTCGGCTAGCATCCCCGCCTCAATCCCCAAAAGGCTCCATGAACAAGCATATGGTCGCAGAACCCGTTCCCTTCATCGACCTCGCCGCGCAGCGCCGCCGGCTCGGCAAATCCGTCGATGAGGCGGTTTCCCGCGTGCTCGCACATTGCCAGTTCATCAACGGCCCGGAAGTAACCGAGCTCGAGACTTCGCTCGCGGCTTTCAGCGGCGCCAGGCATGTCGTGAGCTGTGCGAGCGGCACCGATGCGCTGTTGATGGTGCTGATGGCCAGGAACGTCGGCCGCGGCGATGCGGTGCTCTGTCCGTCCTTTACGTTTTGCGCGACCGGCGAGGCGGTAGCGCTGACCGGGGCTGTACCGGTGTTCGTCGATGTCGATGAGGCGACCTTCAACATGGATGCGGCTTCGCTGGAGCGCGGCATCGCGACCGCAAGGAAACTCGGCCTCGAGCCGAAGGCGGTGATCCCGGTCGACCTGTTCGGGCAAAGCGCCGACCATGACGCCATCGCCGCGATCGCTTCGGCGGAGGGGCTGTTCGTGCTCGATGACGCGGCGCAAGCCTTCGGCGCCGGCTACAAGGGCCGCCGTCTCGGCACGTCGGGCCTTGCCACCGCGACCAGCTTTTTCCCGGCCAAACCGCTCGGCTGCTTCGGCGACGGCGGCGCGATCTTCACCGACGACACCGAACTCGCCGCAACGCTGCGCAGCATCCGCGTTCACGGCCAGGGATCGGACAAATACGACAACGTCCGTCTCGGCCTGACCGGGAGGCTCGACACCATGCAGGCGGCGATCCTGCTCGAGAAACTGAAGATCTTCGAGGATGAAATCGGCGCGCGCAACAAGGTCGCGGAGCGCTATGCGCATGGGCTCGGCAATGTCGTGACCGTTCCCCATCTTGCCAGTGGTTGCACCTCGGTCTGGGCGCAATACACCATCCGGCTGCCGAAGGGCTGCGACCGCGACGGTTTTGCCGCTGCGCTGAAGTCGCAGGGCATTCCGACCGCGATCTATTACCCGAAGTCGATGCATCAGCAGACCGCCTATCGGCATTTCCCGGTCGCCGAAGGCGGCCTGCCGGCCAGCGAAAGCCTGTCCGGCGACGTCATCAGCCTGCCGATGCACGCCTATCTCGACGAGCCGACGCAGGATCGGATCATCAAGGCTGTGCGCGACGCGTTTTCAACCTGATTTCGCCGTTTTGAAGCGCCGCCCCATGCTGTAGAAGCGGCGGATGCTCGGTCGCATCTTCACCGTCGGCGGCTACACGCTCCTTTCGCGGCTGACCGGCCTCGCGCGCGACATCATGCTCGCGGCGATTCTCGGCGCAGGTCCCGTGGCCGATGCGTTTTACGTAGCCTGGCGGCTGCCGAACAATTTCCGCGCGATTTTCGCCGAAGGCGCCTTCAACACCGCCTTCATTCCGGCCTATGCCCATGTCCATGGCAAGGGCGGCGAGACGTCGGCGCGATTGTTCGCCGATCGCATCTTTACCCTGCTTTTCCTGTCGCAAGTGGTTCTGCTAGTTATCGCTTGGCTGTTCATGCCGCAGGCCATGAGCATTCTTGCCCCGGGCTTCACGGAAGATTCCGAGCAGCGCCGTCTCGCGATCGAACTGACGCGGATCACCTTCCCCTACCTTCTGCTGATCACGATGGTGACGCTGTACGGCGGCATGCTCAACGTCATGCAACGTTTTGCCAGTGCCGCGGCGGCGTCGATTTTTCTCAATATCGCGATGATGGCGACGCTGGCGCTGGCCGCATTCTTTCCGACCGCCGGCCACGCCGCGGCCTGGGGCGTGCTGATCTCCGGTTTCCTGCAGTATTTTCTGCTCGCCGGCGATCTCGCCCGCCATGGCGGCCTGCCGCGCTTTGCGCCGTTGCGGCTCGATGAGGACGTCCGCGCGTTCTTCCGCGCGATCGGCCCGGCGACGCTGGGCTCGATGGGCACCCAGGTCGCGATGTTCGCCG
>Ga0182024_10019111_pt1 | contig 12667 bp, 13 predicted proteins | sample P32metaG_FD_120480 | JGI IMG/M metagenome (GOLD analysis project Ga0182024, IMG submission 120480) | Permafrost microbial communities from Stordalen Mire, Sweden - P3-2 metaG (Illumina Assembly) | ecosystem: Environmental > Terrestrial > Soil > Wetlands > Permafrost | place: Sweden: Stordalen... | reverse complement strand
CATGGGCGTCGGACGAAAGTTTCAGACGCCGACTGTGTTCGACAGCCTGACCGTCTACGAGAACATGGAACTGGCGCTTCCCGGCCGGCGCGGCGTCTGGCGAAATCTGCTCAGCACCGAATCGCCCGACCAGCGCGACGCGATCCTCACGCTATTGCATCGCGTCCGCCTGACCGAGGACCTGCATACCCCCGCAAAATATCTCAGCCACGGCCAGCGCCAGTGGCTTGAAATCAGCATGCTGATGCTCTCGGACCCGAAGCTGCTGCTGGTGGACGAGCCCGCCGCGGGCCTGACCGACCGTGAAACCGAGCTGACCTCGGAGCTGCTGCTGGAACTCAAGGGACGTCACACAATCATCGTGATTGAGCACGACATGGATTTCGTCCGCCGGCTTGCGTCCCGCATCACGGTGCTGAACGAAGGAAAGGTGCTGGCCGAGGGATCGATGGACGAGGTGCAATCGAATCAACAAGTCCGGGAGGCGTATCTCGGACGATGAACGGGAAGGATTAACCACGGAGGCACGGAGACACGGAGGCGCGCTCGACTGGGCTCGCACTCAGGTTTAGATCATGAAGGCACGAAGCCAGGGAAGAAAACAGAATACAGGACCTCTTCTTTTGCATTTTTCGCGACTTCGTGCCTTCGTGGAAGACCAATCTTCGAATGACCCTCCGTGTCTCCATGCCTCCGTGGTTAATTCGTATTTTGCTGGAGCGGACGGCATGCTTGCCACCGAGAATCTTTCGTTTTCTTATGGGATGGTGCAGGCGCTGCGCGAGGTCACCATGACGATGGCGCCGGGCCGGATCACCTGCGTGATGGGGCGCAATGGGGTGGGTAAAACCACGTTGATGAAGACGATCATGGGCCTCCTGAAACAGACCGGCGGCTCGGTCACCCTGGGCGACAGGGACCTGAGCAAGTTGCCAGCCAATCGCCGGGCGCGATCGGGGCTGGCGCTCGTGCCGCAGGGGCGGCAGATCTTTCCGAAGCTCACCATCGAGGAGAACCTTCGCATCGGGCTCGAAGCCCGCCCGTCCGGCAGGCGCGTCATCCCCGAGGAGGTTTACGAAATGTTCCCCGTCCTCAAACAGATGTCCAAACGCATGGGCGGCGACCTTTCCGGGGGCCAGCAACAACAACTGGCCATTGCCCGCGCCCTCGTCGGCGATCCCAAGGTCCTGCTCCTCGACGAGCCGACCGAAGGCATTCAGCCCAACATCATTCAGCAGATCGGACAAGTCCTGCGGCAACTGGTGGAGCAGCGCGGCATGACGATCGTGCTGGTCGAGCAATACCTCGACTTCGTGCGGGAATTCGGGCAGTATTTTTACATCATGAACCGCGGCCGCGTGGTCGCCGAGGGAGAAACGGCACAGCTCACCGGCGACATGGTGCATCAGCATTTGAGCGTGTGATGGCTCGGTCCAGGGAGGGCGAGGCTCCTGCCGAGCCGCGCCGTTCGCGGTCGATACGTTCGGCTCGGCAGGAGCCTCGCCCTCCCTTGCCATGGTGACCCAACTGCTCGATAGACCGACTCCGCAGCCGCAAGCTTGCGATCGAAGCGGGTGCGGCGCGGTCGAGTTGCGTCGGGTCGCCGGGCGAACGGCCGTAACAAGTTTAAGGGCAAACAGCCCTCTAAAGTTGCTCAACCCACGATCGGGCGGATCGAGCGCCTGGATCTTTGCCAGCACGTTTGGCGGCGGCCTCGTTGCAGGTGACGACGTTTCGCTAACCTTGGACGTGGGCGAAGATTGCTCGTGCCTTCTGGGCACGCAATCGGCAACGAAGGTGTATCGTTCGCCGCAAGGCTTGCCCGCATGTCAGACGCTGAACGTCTCATTGGGCGACGGCGCGACTTGCATCATCGCGCCGCACCCCGTGACATGTTTCGCCCATGCGCGCTTTGTTCAGCGGCAACGGGTCGAAATGGCGGCCGGGTCATCGGTGGTACTGATCGACTGGCTGACCAGTGGCCGCCACGCATCCGGCGAGCGGTGGGCATTCGATCGATATGACAGCCGGACCGACATTTTTGTCGACCGCCGGCACGTGGTCCGCGATGCGTTGCGACTCTCGACCGATGACGGCCCGATTGACTCGCCGCACCGCACCGGCGGGTTTGATTGCTTTGCGTACGCGGTGGTTTTGGGCAGTCCTTTCGCAGATTCGGTGAAAGAATTGTTGCGACAGATCGAGAAGCAGCCAGTATCGGCGATGCCCAATCCGCCGCTGATCTTTTCCGCCAGCCCGCTGGAATCGGGCGGCGCGATCTTCCGTGCCGCAGGCGCGGGGACGGAAATCGTCGGCAAATGGCTGCTCGAACAATTGCGTTTTGTCGGCAAAACGCTTGGATCTGAAAGTTGGGCCCGCATGCTGGAATAGAGGAGACGCCCAATGCACCTCTCGCCGCGAGAGATCGACAAGCTGCTGCTGCACAACGCCGGCTTTCTGGCGCAGAAGCGGCTGGCGCGCGGCGCGCGCTTGAACTATCCCGAATCGGTCGCGCTGATCGCGACGCAGCTTTTGGAATTCATCCGCGACGGCCGAGGCGTTGCGGAATTGATGGACCTCGGGCGGCAGTTCCTCGGTCGCCGGCAGGTCATGGGCGGCGTCGCCGAGATGCTCGCGGAAGTGCAGGTCGAAGGAACATTTCCGGATGGGACGAAGCTGGTGACGGTTCATCACCCGATCGCGGCCGTCGACGGCAATCTGGAACTGGCGCTGTACGGCAGCTTTCTTCCGGTGCCGCCGCTGTCCCGTTTTGGCGTTCTCTCGGATGAACCGGAGCCGGCCCAAATACAGACCGCCGGCGGGGAAATCATCCTGAACGATGGAAGACAAACGGTTCAAATCACGGTGACCAACCTAGGCGACCGGCCGATCCAGGTCGGCAGCCATTATCATTTCATCGAGACCAACGCGGCGCTTAAATTTAGCCGCGCGTCCGCCTATGGCAAGCGGCTGGACATCCCGGCGGGCACCGCCGTGCGGTTTGAGCCGGGCGAGACGAAAACCGTCACGCTCGTGGAGATCGCCGGCAATCGCGTGATCCGTGGTGGGAACAATCTAGCCGACGGGCCGATCAGCGATGAAGGTCTCAGCCGCGCCATCCAGCGCATTAACACGGAGGGATTCGGCAATGAAGCATAAGTCGGACGGACTCAGATCATGTGGCATGGGCGTCTCGCCCATGCGAGCGACCACCCTGCATGGGCGAGACGCCCATGCCACAAGAAAGGCTTTTCTCCTTCTGGCCCCCGCCCTGGCTTTTCTCGTCGCGACGGGCTGTCAGGAGCCCAACGATAGAACCGAAGTAACGGGCAACGGGGAAGGCGGCGTGGAAATCCGTCATGTTCCGAAAGATCCATCGGAAACAGCCCCGCAACCAGCGCGCGCTGCGACGAGGTCTCCCCTCGAGCAGCGCGTGGAGGTTCTCGAAGCGACGGTGCTCCGTCAGCAGGACCAGATCACAACGCTTCGTCGCGAGTTGAGCGCCCGCAACTTCCCCACGACATCGCCCTGAATTTTCGCTGGAAGCTTGCCATGCCCTTCAAGATCAGCCGATCGACGTACGCCGACATATACGGCCCGACCACCGGCGACAAGGTCCGCCTCGGCGACACCTCGCTGGTGCTTCAGGTGGAGAACGACTTTGCCGTCTACGGCGATGAGTGCAAATTCGGCGGCGGCAAAACCATCCGCGAGGGAATGGGCCAGGCCGCGGGCGTGGGGGATCGTGATGCGCTCGACTGTGTCATCACCAACGCGCTGATCGTTGATTACACCAGAATCTACAAGGCGGATGTCGGCATCAAGAGCGGGCGCATCGCCGCCATCGGAAAAGCGGGCAACCCGGACGTGATGGCGGGAGTCACGCCTGGCATGATTGTCGGCGTCACCACCGACGTGATCGCCGGCGAAGGATTGATTCTCACCGCCGGCGGCATCGATACGCACATTCATTTTATCTGTCCGCAACAGGCCCACGAAGCCATCGCCGCGGGACTGACGACGATGGTGGGCGGCGGCACCGGTCCTTCCACCGGGACCTGCGCCACCACCTGCACGCCGGGCGCGCATCACATGCGCATGATGCTGCAAGCCACCGATGAGCTGCCGCTCAACGTCGGCTTCACGGGCAAGGGAAACACCGCCAAGCCGCAAGGGCTGGCCGAGCAGATCCTCGCCGGCGCGATCGGCCTGAAACTGCACGAGGACTGGGGCACCACCCCCGCCGCCATCGATTGCTGCCTGGGAGTTGCCGACGAGTACGACGTGCAGGCGACGATCCACACCGACACGCTCAACGAGTCGGGTTTCGTCGAAGCGTCCATCGCCGCGTTCAAGGGGCGGACGATCCACACCTATCACTCCGAAGGCGCCGGCGGCGGCCACGCCCCCGACATCATTCGCGTCTGCGGCGAGCCCAACGTCCTGCCCAGCTCCACCAATCCCACCCGTCCGTACACGATCAATACCCTCGATGAGCACCTCGACATGCTGATGGTCTGCCATCATCTGGACAAGAACCTGCCGGAGGACGTGGCCTTTGCCGAGAGTCGCATTCGCGGCGAGACGATCGCCGCCGAGGACATCCTGCACGACATGGGAGCGATCAGCATCATCAGCTCCGACTCCCAGGCAATGGGCCGCATCGGCGAAGTGATCACCCGCACCTGGCAGACCGCCGACAAGATGAAACAGCAGCGCGGCAGCCTCCCTGAGGATTCAACCGACAACGACAATTTCCGCATCCGGCGATACATCGCCAAATACACGATCAACCCCGCCATCGCCCACGGCTTCGGCCACGTCGTCGGGTCGATAGAAACCGGAAAGCTTGCCGATCTTGTTCTCTGGAAGCCCGCCTTCTTCGGCGTCAAACCGGAGATGGTGATCAAGGGCGGCATCATCGCGTGGTCCCAGATGGGCGACCCCAACGCCTCGATCCCCACGCCGCAGCCGGTCTACATGCGCCCCATGTTCGGCAGCCTCGGCCGCGCCGGCGGCGGCAGCTCGCTGGCCTTCATCAGCGCCGCCTCGCTCCCCCATGCATCCCAGTACGACCTGGCCAAGACACTCGAGCCAGTCCGAAACTGCCGCACCATCGGCAAGCGCGACATGAAACTGAATGACGCGCTTCCGACGATCACCGTCGACCCCGAAACTTACCGCGTCACCGCCAACGGCGATGAACTGATCTGTGAGCCCTCCGCCGTCCTCCCCCTGGCCCAGCGGCATTTCCTTTTTTAGGGTCCGTCGATTCACTGAGCGATCGGGGGTAAGCGCCCTGAATGGACCTGCTTCCTCATCGTGTAGCAGTCCTTTATGCGGAGTTGTGAGCCGTTGCGACTGTAGCGGGCGAGGCGGGCTTTGGGCGCGTCGTACGAAGACGTCCGGCCTTGGCCGCATCTGCAACAACCGCCGCCGAAACTCTGCCACTTCTCTGCCAAGTATCCGCGGCCCCTCGGCCATCCGGGCTCCGTTGCCTGGGGCGTCGGCACGCCGAATCCGCAGATGGCGTATGCGCCGGGTGAATAGGTGACGCCGGCATTGGAACATTGCATAATGGGTTTCAACGTGCTGTTGGAAAGTCTGTTCACCATTCCGGCAAACGTGATAGTGGTCTCAGACGTAAGACGTAAATCGTTTTCAAATGCAACATTTCCCCCAAAAGACCCTGGTGGTCCGAATTTCCCAACTATTCCTCTTCGTGACGGCGGCGTTGCTATTTTCGTGCCCAGTTCTGCAAGCCGGCGATTGGCCTCAATTTCGCGGCCCGGGCGCTCTGGGCATTTCTGACGAGAAGGGATTGCCCACAGTTTGGGGTGGACCGGAAGCAAAGAATATCATTTGGAAAACTCCGCTAATCAAAGCAGACAATGGATTCTCTTCTCCAATCGTCTGCAACGGCCGCGTCTTTCTCACCGTTGCGGTGAACAAGCCGGTGACACACACCGTGCTTTGCTTCGAAGAAGCGGATGGGAAATTGCTCTGGCAAACCAATGTCGAGCCGGGCCCGTGGTAAGCCGCAGATGATTCTCAATGGGTCCACGTCACTGGACGGCGTCGATCCAACCACCGGATCCAAACTCTGGTCGATGCCGAGCGAGGGTGAAACAGGTTCGCCCGCATTCCGCGATGGAATCGTTTACGTGGATAGAGGGCTCGGCGGTGGCGGGGTGTGTGCTGATCTGAGCACCGGCCTCCCGGTGATAAAGTGGAAGTGCGGCAGGACCGAGATGGGCGAAGGCCCCGGTGCGGCAGCGATCGTGGACGGGTTGGTCTATAAAATGCATCACCAGGACCGGCTGCTGTGCCGCAAGGCCGCCACGGGTGAAACCGTCTTCACCACCGCCCTGAAACAAATGAGCACCTGGCCAAGTCCGATTACGACAGCCGATCCGTATATCTATTTCGCCAGCGCCGGAAAAAGTTATGTCATCAGGCCGGGAACGAAGCTCGAGATCATTGCGACCAACGATCTAAACGATGCAAGCCCCGCCGCCTCCGCCGCGATGGCCCATGGCCGAATTTTCCTGCGTGGCGACAAGTTCCTGTACTGCATCGGGGGTAAATGAGCTGTCGTGCCTTTACCTGCACATGGTACAGGGCAACCGCGATCCGATTTACTCCTGCCCGCTCATTATTTGCTTTTCACACCGACGTTGAGCACAGAGGGATCTACTTCGAGCCGAATCCATTTGCCGGCTGCGGGAAGGGGACCTGTCAGGGGCGGTTCCATATGGGTAATTTTGTTCACCGTGCCCCAGAAGGCGCGATGATCGTAGGAGTTGTTCGCCCTCAGTTGCAGCAGAATCTCAAACGGAGGATCTTGCGGGTCCAGGAAGACATAGACAAAGAGTTTATCCCCCGCCTTGATTGGGAAATCGCCGTGTGCGGCATACGCATCCCACTGGTTAATGGATCCGCCGGGAATATTCTCCTTGCGGAACTTGTAAGGTTGTCCGTCGGCATTGGTTGATTCGCGGGGAGTCGCACCATTGAACCAGGGGGTCTCCTCGCCTTCACGAAGGATGCCGACCTTGCCCCATTTCAACTTTCCGTTGAACCAGCATAGGGTCACACCGTCAACGGAATTGTCGGATGCAGGGTCGAGTGCAGTTGCTGGATTCGGCGAACCTTTTTTCATTGTTAGCTTTTCTGTCTTCGATGGACTCTCCACCTTGGGTGTGGTTTCAACCGTCGAAGCAGTGCCAGCCGTTGATGTGGTTTCGAGCGCCTTCGCGTCGGCGTTCCCGCCCGAGTGCCAGACTGTGACGTATTTAACGTACATATCAGCCGTGCCGTCATAGCGTGAGAGGTCGACCGGCCAGCCGCCGCCGGTGGCGAGGTTGATCAGGAAGAAGAAAGGATACTGTTTGGAGACGGCACCGGTCGGATGCCTGCCCACCTCGATGTTGTCGCAATAATAGATCGTGTCGGTGGCGGTTATTTTGCAGCCATAGGTATGGAAGGTGTCGGACCAGGTCGATTTCCCGCCCAGTTCATGCATGGAGATTGCGTTGTCCACGCCCTTCTGCGACTTGCCTGTGCTGCCTTGTTCCCAGAAATGGGAGGTGATTCGGTATTTGTCGTAGGCGTTGGGGCGGCCGGGGCCTTCGCCGCCATAGGCTTCGATGATGTCCAGTTCGTCCGGCCCGTGCGTTTCGGCGCGTTTCAGGCGTTCGGTCATGTAATTGGTCATGATCCAAAACCCGGGCCAGGTGCCGGTTGCGGTTTGGGCGACGAACCGGCATTCGAAATAGCACGGCAACGAAGTCGTGATGCCGGTGCCGTTTTCCTTGAGCGAAGAGATCAGCCCACTGCTGTTGGCTTTCTCTCTGGCGCGGATGCGAAGGTAATTGTCGACCCGGGCAAACGGATTGTTGGCGGCCGCAAAACTGGTGAAAGGAAGCGAACTGAAATCGCCGCCGCCGGGCTTATGGTCGTAATACTTTGCCTTGGCGTCGCCGGAAATCGAGAGTGGGCCGCTGAAGTCATCGGCGAAAACGAGGGTCATGCCGGCGGCAGGTGGCGGCGCATCTTTGGGCATCTCCTCGTTCCACGATACCCCGCCCTTGTTGTAAAGCTGAAGGTAACAGTTGTCGTTGACTTTTCCGTGGCTGGCCGAGATCCGCACCGAAAGCGGGCCGTGCGGATACTCGTTGGCTTTGAAGAGGATCGATCCCTTGCCTTGGGAATCAAACGTTACCGTGCCGACAGTGGAATCAGACCCAAATCCGTCGCCTTGCTTCCAACATTTCACCACCGCGCTGGTCATGCCTGGGGCGGCGATGGAGAGGGTGGTGTCGCCCTGGATATCGGAGCAATAGGCGGGCGAAAGAACCGTCACCTGGTTGGGCGGATACAGGATGGGAGTGGCGGAAAGGGAAATTTCGGCGGCGCTGGCAAATCCGCCAACCCCCTCAACAGCTTCCAGACGGACATAGCGAGCAGGGGTCGCGGGAAAGTTCGCGAATTTGCGGGCGGCATTGGCTGGCCATTTGCCCGCGCTGACCACCTTCGTGAAATCCTTGCCATCGGTGCTGACATAGATGTTGTAGGTGGTGATCGTGCCATTACTGCCGCCGCTCTGTCGCGGCAGGTAGGCCAGGCACGCCACCGTGCCTGGCGTTCCCTGATCCACCGTGATTGACTGCGGCAGCAGCGCGTGAGGATTCCACGCGCTATGCCAGAACGTCTTGTCATCGCCATCGACGGCCTTGTCCGGTTCGTTGCCCTGATCGGGTTGGAAACTGGTTGCGGTGGCCGTCAGTCTGGTTTGCTCGGTTGCATCTCCCCCGGCCACTGAACGTGTCATCACAAACGCGTACATGACCGCCACCGAGCACAACCCGCCAGTCGTCAGGCGTCGTCGCCAATTGGTCGCGCCATGCACGCGGGGATTTGAGTCTGTGATGGAACTGGTATTCAAGGATGACATGCGTGTGGTTCCTGGTGAAACGGATGGGTTAAGGGCGGCATTCGGCTAGACTAGAAGGTCTTACGGGACAAACCGCTGGATCATCTCGCGACGGAGGGTCCATGTGCCCGAATGTGGTGATAGCGACGAAGACGAACGGAGGTAATCGGACCGCCGACGCAAGGCGCCAGCTTGCTCTGCGGTTATCGTATTTTCCTTGTCAGGTATACCGAAACCGTGCGGGAGGCGTTGAGCAGCAATATCAATGGAGTGTTATTAAGCGAGTCGACCACGAGCCAGCCTCGATTTCAGCGCAAAAACGGGCAAAAAGCTCAATTGGTGTCGTGTTACTTCGGCTTCATAGACGCTTCAATTGCAGGTAGTTACAGAATGGAGCGAGCGGGACGCCAGTAGAACTGGCAACCGCGTTTTTGAGCGAATTTCGACGATTGCTGCCAATTTGGCGTGCATGTTACTGATGGACCTTCTCTAATCCATGACGCGGCATTCGGTTACGGCAACCTCGGCGCCCGCACATCTTCATTGCTCGTCCGTGGCTTCCGATCCGGGAAGTTCAATCGTTGGAGGCCGGGGATGCGCCTGCGACACATGTCAGTACCTGGTCCACTAAGGCCTTGCCGAATTTCTGATCCAGCGGTTGATGTTTGATGAGCAGACGGTAATAGATCGGCCCGAAGATGAGATCGGACAGCAACTCGGGGTCGACGGAGCGATTGAACTCCCCGGATGCGGATGCGTCTTGAAAGGCCTTCACTGAAACGGCACGGCGTCTCAGAATATAACGGTTACGGAACTCGCGAAGCACCGCCGGTTCGCTTTGCCCCTCGGCGATCATCTCGGCGGCGATCTTGCCGAATGGTCCGTTGAAGAGCCGGATGAGTCCCGGGACCGAGACCCTGATGAGTTGCGCTGCACTCAGGTTCTGAATGGGTGGATATCGGCTGACCATCCGCTGTTCGAACATATCCATCACCATGGCCGCCTTGGTCGGCCACCACTTGTAGATCGTCGGCTTGCTGACGCCGGCCTTGCGGCAAACGTCTTGAATCTGGAGATCGCGAACCGACGTCGCTTGGGTGAGTTCGAAGACCGCGTCCAGGATGCGGTCGTGGGCGGCGGCAAAGGGGCTTCGGGGGCGCCCTGGTTTCCGTTTGGCGGGTTTTCGATTCTTCACGTCGTCACTCCGGAAGTTTAGTTGAATTAATTAAATGGCAGTTGACTGATTGCGAGCGGCAACATTATGCTTACTCAAGTAAAGTAAAATAGGTCATCCTGTTAGGCAACAACCATGGAGGCGACACTAACCGCCGTGGAGCATAAGGAGCACGATAATGTTGAGCAACGGTCCAACCTCATCTGCCTCGGAAACACCCAAAACAAATGAGTTGAAATGAAAATCTTAGCTATTGGCGGCACCGGTGGCGTCGGATCGAAAGTCGTTCAGCAGCTCATCGACCGCGGCGCAACAGTGCATGCGTTGATTCGGAAAATGGAATCGGCCACGAAGCTGCCGAAAAACGTAGTGCCGGTCGTCGGCGACTTGTTCGATCCCGAAACCCTGAAAAAGGCAATGGACGGCATCGACAAGCTTTACCTTCTGAATGCCGTCGCACCCGACGAACTTACGCAGGGGTTGATCCCCTTAAACATCGCGAAGAGATTGGGCTTAAAATACGTTGTCTATCATTCGGTCTACATGGCTGACACGTTCCCGGAAGTGCCGCACTTTGCGTCGAAGGTGGCGATCGAGACCGCCATAAAAGCGTCGGGAATGCCGTTCACGATCATCCGGCCCAACTACTTTATGCAAAATGACGCCTCTTCTAAGCCCGTTCTCACCGGTCCTGGCGTTTATCCGATGCCGCTGGGACCGGCGGGCATCTCTGTAGTGGACATCCGGGACATCGCCGAGGCATCGGCCATCGCGCTCACCTCTGAGGGTCACGCTGGCGTGACCTACAACCTAAACGGCCCCGACCTGATCAGCGGGCCGATCGCGGCCGATCTTTGGTCCAAGGCATTGGGCAGGCCCATCAAATATCCCGGCGAAGATATGGACGCGTTCGAAGCCCAGATGCGGCAGAAGGCGCCAAGCTGGTCGGCGTTCGACATTCGCATGATGCTCCAGGGGTATCTCGAGCGCGGGTTCCAGGCCGGCCCGAATGATGTGCCCACACTGACCCGTCTTCTAGGCCATGCACCCCGAACGTACGCCAACTTCGTCACCGAAACCGCACAAGCGTGGGCCGCAGCTTGAAGAGGAATGCGCCGGGTCTTCAATCCTAAGCCCTCGAAGGCTAATCCGAAGATCGTGCTGACCGGTCCTCGGGATCACTCTTAATCCAGCAGATGCGATTTTGACTCGCCTGCATTTTATGTAGATCAACCGTGAGAAAGGAACATCAATCGTGAAGAACATCATATTTCATTCGGCAACGTTGGAAGATCAGGGAGCAATGGCGGCCCTGCGAAAGATGGTCGAACCGAACAAAGGGCGGCTACGAAGTGCGGCAGCACGTGGACCGTTTGACGAGATCATGGGCCATGTTATTGCCCCCGACGGCGTCACCTACAAAGAAGACACCATAGGCGGTGTACCCGGCTGGTGGTGTACTCCGGCAGATGAGCAGCGAGCGGGAGTGGTCTGTCACTTTCATGGCGGGTGGTTTACCTTCGGCTCTGCAAAGGCATTCCGTCACTTCGTCGGGCACATTGCGGCAAAGTCCAACGTCGCAGCTTTTGTTCCTGATTATCGACTTGCTCCGGAGTATCCGTTCCCCGCCGCCCTCGATGATGCGGAAAAATGCTATCGTGGATTCCTCGACCGGGGCTATACGCGGATCGCTTTAACAGGAGATTCAGCCGGAGGCAACCTTGCTCTGCTCTTGCTCTCGCGCCTGCAGCAGGACACAAAGGTAATCACGCCTACCGCAGCAGTGGCACTTTCACCCGTGACAGATCTCGCATTATCTGGCGATACTTGGTCCAGCCGAGCAGAAGCGGACCCATACTTTACGCGGTCGCAGGCTACTGAATTGGTGACTGCGTATGTTGGTGCTCACGATCCAAAGGATCCGTTGCTGTCGCCGTTGTATGGCTGTCTCCGATCTTTGCCACCGATTCGCGTTCACGTTGGCAATGACGAGGTTCTGCTCGATGACACATTACGCTATGTGCAGCGCGCTGTTGATTCCGGTGTGGACGCAACAGCGGATGTATGGGAATGCATGACGCACGGCTTCCTCAGTGGTGTCGGCACGCTGGACGCTGCAAACAAAGCACTGGAGGCGATCGGATCATTTTTGGCGATTCGCCTTGCGGTTTCAAACTAGCAAGAGTTCAGAGTGGCAAAATCGGGCCAAAAGGAACATTCGGTCAACTTAACAGGAGTCCATCTTTGAACACGCATTCCCTAAGCAATAAGCCGATCGAACCGGTGCCGCCGGACAACAATCAACGCCAATCTAAAGTCGCGCACCCCGATACCGATGAAGCCCTACCCCATATCGGGCTTGTGGGCGACACCTACACTGTGCTGCTGTCCGGCGAAGACACAGATGGCCGCTATTGCCTGATCGACATGCACATCCCGCCTGGCGGCGGGCCGCCTCCGCATCGGCACGACTTCGAAGAAACCTTCATCATCAAGAGTGGCGAAATCGAAGCGACCTTTCGCGGCAAGAAGTCGACTGTCAAAGCGGGTGAGACGCT
>Ga0182024_10019110_pt1 | contig 12667 bp, 9 predicted proteins | sample P32metaG_FD_120480 | JGI IMG/M metagenome (GOLD analysis project Ga0182024, IMG submission 120480) | Permafrost microbial communities from Stordalen Mire, Sweden - P3-2 metaG (Illumina Assembly) | ecosystem: Environmental > Terrestrial > Soil > Wetlands > Permafrost | place: Sweden: Stordalen... | reverse complement strand
GATTAGAAGACTCTTGACCAAATTAGCCGATACGGACTCCACAAATGAATCGACTTTCAACACATGCGCTGACAGCGCCGTTAGCTGCCGCCGGTAAATCTTTCTCACAATTAAGTGCAGTGATTGCGCTCCGCCCATGGCAAATTGCACCAGATTCTGTCGTCGTGTACGCGAACCAAGCATCTAGTATACGACTTAAATCCAGGCTTCTTAAATTCCCGCACAACAATCTCTTCCGAAGTATTTCCGGTAATTACTATTTCAAGCACCGCAGCCTTGTGCAGCTGGGCCTAAACATGGATCGCCACTCCGTTACTGCTGAGACGCCACCGTTTGAAGTAGTACTTTGGCGATGTCCGTATAGCCGCCCAAGCTTGTTGAAAGTAGTAATTGCCTAGTACGTGAATCAAGGGAGTTGGCAGCTCAGACACATCTGCCTAACTGCTAACTGGCGCTTGCTAGCATTTGTTCACTATTCCTCAAAATGGAACAGAGTTCAGATCTTGGAGTCATAAGTGTTACTAGGAAGATAGTCAGAACTATAAAGAAGGTCATGATGAGAAGGTTTGTGCTGATACTTGCAGCGATCTTGATTGCAGGTTTATCCTGTCAAACCGCGGAAGCTCGAGGCGGCGGTGGTGGCAGGGGCGGTGGCGGTGGCCACGGATTTCGAAGCGGCGGTGGTGGCTTTAGAGGAGGCGGTGGTGGCTATAGAGGAGGCTACGGTGGCTATAGAGGTGGCTACGGCGGCGTCGGAGGCTATGTAGGATATGGAGGCTATGGCGGCTATGGCGGCTACGGAGGCTATGGCGGCGAAAGTGTGTATATAAATGCACCCGATGGGTATGACCCGTATTTCGACAACTCGGATCCGTATGAGTACAGTCGACACCTAAATGTGGAAGTCTTCTAACTTGTAGATTGGAAGAACTCATATGTGTCGCAAACAGACAACGATTCCCCTGAGTGGAATTACCGCAAATTGCAGATTAAAGAAACAAGGTGCCTGGGGCTATCCTGCCAGGCACCTTGATGAATTGATTAGAATCTTTACCGCCGCCGAACGCTCAAGTCAAATATGCGCGCCATTTTTCAATTATGCTGAAATGGGCTGTGGCACTCCGAAAGAGCTGATGAATCCAACGTGCTCTTTCTCGGCTGGAACGAAAAGTCCGGAGCTTTTATGATCGCATCCTTGCCATTTCGTGCCGGCGATTCCAGATTTGTAGAGTTCGTGGTGTGTCGCAAACAGACAACGATTTCCGAGAGTGGAATTACCGCAAATTGCAGATTGCAGTGTCTTCTGGTGAGCGTCGTCACGGCTGACGATCAGAATGTGATGGATTCCCTCTGATTGCAGTGCTGCTTCGAGGTTTTTCACCAGCGATGCATCCGCCGCCGGATGATTGACGATGCCGATTCTATGATCGGTCGTGCCGCAGACAAACTTTACTTTCGCGTCAAACAATTTTTGACGCCCTTCTTCTGATTTGGTGGTGGTCCACTGGAAGTTGCTGATGTGATTGTCTTTCACGTCCATGAGATGGAGCATGCGCAAGTTTGCCACTTCGAGCAGATGACGCTGTACGTCGGAGTCGAACAGATCGACTTCACTGGCTTCCACACCGGCAATGCCGCGGGTCAGGGGCGAAAGCATGTATACCAGTGGTTTGGTTGGTGTCGTCCACCAGGGCAGTTTGGTGCCGTGACGGTGGCACAGCAGATAGTCGAGATAGAACAACTTGCGCAATCTGTCTCTGATCAAAACGGGCTTGTCTTCGCCTGAAATAAACCAGGAAATATGTTTTTCTAACAAGACCTGATGCTCATCTATCAGTTTGAAGATGAGGTGGTCTCTGTCGTTGAGTTGGATAGCCATCGGGTGTGTTCCTCGCATTACGTAAAGGGGGTGAGCCGCAGAGGGTTTATTGTTTGCTGTTTACATACTTGTATAGAGCGTCCGTTTCTTTGGACATATGGACTGCATATTTCTTTCGCAGAGTGATGTCCATTTGCGTGAGGTCGCGTCTTTGAGCGGTTAGCTGGCTAGACCGGACGTCAATTTCTTTGACTTGGCCATTTAGTTCTTCAATCGTCTTTGCCGCGACGCGTGGACGAATCAGATCTTCATAAAGGAGCGCTACGTCCGCGTACCAGCCGGCTGACAAATTGCGATAATCTTTCAGTCCTGGTGCGTTTTCTGGAACATCCATCTGACGAATCGTCGAGGCCAGAAGACGATAGTTTTTGATCACTTTGTTCGCCGTCTGTGTCCACTCCTGAACTCGTTCAGCTTCTTGGTTGAACGGTCTGGCTAATAGAGTTCGATCGGTGTCTGATGCGATCATGGTGAATTCGGTTTTGTCGAGTGTCTCGAACCAGGTGACAATGGGCGTGCGTTGCGACATCATCGCCAGCGAGCCCTGGATCGCCTTTTCTTTCGGTTGCGCTTGTGGTGAAGGTATCGACTGTTTCTTGCCACCAGGTGTGATGTGGGCAAAATAGTCTTGGGCATTGGCGGGAACGACGGACAGCGAGCTGACAACCAGGCTCAGCGCCAGTTTCTTGATTGTCAGTGTTTGTTTGATCATTGCCGTGAAGTCCAAATTGCAAATACGCAGGGAGTTTCTAAAGTGCATGAAAAATGCGCAGGTCGTTTGAAAAAATCAGAGTATTGGCGAGAGTTCGTTGATGCCAATATCGCTATCGTTCAGGTTGCCAGAGACAGAGTGGTCAATTCGTTTCGTGACCGGTTAGTTTCCATTCAGTGGTGCCACCGGCATTGGTGATCTGCCTACGCCGCCAGGATTAGCGGGGGTGGTCGGAGTGTTGGGCGCCTGAGGATTCGTTGGTGTACCCTGAGGAGCTGCCTGGTTGATCTGGGCTGGACCAGCGCTGTTGGCATTGAATGTATTCATCTGGACGATCTTCCAGATTGTGTAACCCATGAGCAATAACATCAGTCCGGAGGCGGCGCCGATTACACGGCCGCCGGCATAGGGATGCCCGAGAACTACGGAGGTGGCGGCGAACGCCATGAAGATTGTGCCGCAGACGCAGCCGAGAATGACGAGATAGCGGCAGAACGTCCGCACCGTCGGTAGTGGCCCTTGAAAGTTATAGAGCGGCTGTTCTTTAGGATAACCGGCAGCCGGCGAGTCGGCGACGACTTTATTGCGATTGCCTTCATTGACCGTTCCAGGATACGGTGCGGTCTGTGTGGTCACGGAACGATTGCCGCGGCCGCCCTGATTCTGCACTGTTCCACCGGCCGGTATTCTGGTTTGGCCAAGGCCAGTCGGGAAATTCGATCCTGAAGTTTGGTCGGCTTGACCGGAAGCGACTGCTGATGCGCCGGTTTGATCGCCAGGATTGACAGGCGTATAAGCGTTGCCTGATCCCGGCGGTGGTGGCTGCGGAGTCTGCTGTGTCTGTTGCAGTGTGTTGGAGATATCGTTGGAAGGCACTATTGGTGCGAATTGTGCCTTGGCTGGTGCCGGTGCAAACAGTGCCAGAGTGGCAAATGTCAAAACTGCAGAAGCAATTGCTTTTGATGTATCGACTCGCCCTCTATCTGAAAGCATCGCCTTGTTACCTCGTGTTCCGCATAATCCAGGAATTGATCCTAGGATATATTCGCATCATCATTGCTCGTCGTCCATGGCGAAATTACTCTGTTCATGGGGATTTTCCCCTTCTTCAAATACGCCTGATTTCACGCCTACGGCGACGCTTTCCTCGATCAGCCCCAGGCTGAGCAGTTCCGACGCGAGCGATTGCAGTTCGCTCAGAGACGGGAAGTCGCTGAAATACGATTCTTTCTTGCCGCCATTGCTGTTGAGCAGATTTGCGGGAATTACGCTCTCGCTTTCACCGTTCGATGCATTGGCATCAGAAGAGAAAGATGGCATGTTGCCGTCGTCGCTGCCGACAGGCGCGAAGTCCTTTTGCGGCGGTGCGAACCCTTCTTGCGGCTGCGACAATGCTTCTTTTGTTTCGTTCTCGATGAACGCGTTGATGAAAGAGTCGGAGTCGTCGACATCGTCGATCAATGGCTCTTGCGAGATTTCGACGCGAGGTCTGAGACCGTTCTTGCCGTTGGTGACCGACGTGATGATCGGCATCGACGGTGGACGATGATTCGGCACATAGTCGCCGGCTGGAATCTCCAGGATCTTGACGCCGTCGTGTTCGACCTGGTCGACAGCCGACACCATATATTCCTCTTCCAGAGTCTTAATCGGCTCGTTCGAATCGGCGCAGGTTCTTCCCGGAATCGGCTCGAAGCTGTCCACCAATTTACCGAGCGTCACTTCCATGCCCAGACCACGCAATTCACAGCACAGTCCATCGAATGCCGCTGTGCGACCTGGTGGCGAGATGTTGTTGCCCTGCACGATATCGGCGTAGGACTGGTGGCGTCCCTGGATATCATCGGCCTTGATCGTCATCATTTCGTTGAGAACGTGCGAGGCGCCGTATGCTTGAATCGCCCACACTTCCATTTCGCCCATGCGCTGTCCGCCATGATTGGCTTTTCCGCCGACCGGCTGCTGGGTGACTGCTGCGTATGGTCCGCCCAGACCAGAGCGGGCGTTGATTTTGTGCAGCACCAACTGGTTCAGCTTGAGCATGTACTGGCGACCGACCAGCACCGGGCGATCGAACGGTTCGCCGGTTCTGCCGTCATAAAGTTTGACCTTGCCCGACGATGGCATCCATTCGTAGCCTGGCAGCTTGCGCACTTCTTCCAGCGCCTGGTTGACCAGATTGAAGGAGGCATCAGGGCTGATCGATTCATCGAATTGGTGAATTCTGTAATAGCGATTGAGAATGCTCGAATACAATCCGAGTTGCGTGTCGAACACCTGTCCGACGTTCATACGGCTGGGGACGCCTAATGGGTTGAGCACCAGGTCGACCGGCGTGCCATCGGGCAGATAGGGCATGTCGCAGTCGGGCACCACAATCGAGACGATGCCTTTGTTGCCGTGGCGTCCGGCGAGCTTGTCGCCGACTTCCAACGGGCACATGCGAGCGATCAAAACTTCGATTTCGCAAATTACGCCTGCTTTCAATTCCGGCGTTGTTTCCGGAGTGAAGATGCGCACATCGATGACGCGACCGCCGGAGCCGTGGGGAACACGCAAGCTGGTGTCAGCCATTTCTTCGGCCACTTTACCGAAGATCGCTTGCAAGAGTTCTTCTTCTGCACTGAGTGCGCGTGCCTCTTTCGGTCCCAGTTTGGAAACGAGAATATCGCCCGGGTTGACATAGCTGCCGATTTTGGCGATGCCGCGCTCGTCCAGCTGTTCCAGATCTTTGGCGGAAACGTTGGGCAGCTCAGGCGTCAGGATTTCTGGTCCGCGCAATGTCTGGTGCACGCCGATCGAATGTTTCTCAATTTCGATGTGGGTGAGTTTGTTGTCTTTGATCAGACCTTCGCGAATCACGATCGCATCTTCATAGTTCTGTCCTCTCCAGGAGAGGAAGGCGATCAATAGGTTTCTTCCCAGAGCCAGTTCGCCGTTGTCGATCGCGGGACCGTCAGCGATGATCTGACCGGCTTCGATCTTTTGTCCTTCTTTGACGGCGGGACGTTGGTCGAGAATGGTGTTCTGGTTGGTGCGATCATATCGAGTCAAATTGTATTGTCGCGAGCCGCCTGAGGCCTGGGAGATGACAATTTCGTTGCCGGTAACGCGAGTGACTGTGCCGGCGCGGCGTGCCACTACCGAGTGACCGGACGAGCGGGCGACAATCTTTTCCATGCCGGTGCCGACCCGCGGACGCTCGGGCTTGATCAGAGGCAGTGTCTGGCGCATCATGCCACCACCCATGAGGGCACGGTTGGCGTCATCGTGCTCGAGGAAGGGAATCAGTCCCGACCCGACCGAGAGGAAACCTTGCGGCGCAATGCCGATCATGTCGATTTCTTCCGGCGGCGCTTCGAAGAATCTTTCTCCGCGCCGAGCGCTGACGAACGGTCCGACGATGCAGCCGTTTTCGTCAACCTTGGTGTCCGGCGGTGCCAGCGTGTAGCGCTGGTCGTCGGCAGGGGTGAGGAACTGCACTTCGTCGGTCGGTTTGCCGTTAAGCACTTTTCGATAAGGAACGGTCATGAAGCCGTCGTCATCGATGCGGCAGTAGGTGGCCAGATATGACACCATACCGCAGTTCTTGCCTTCCGGTGATTCGACCAGGCATACCCGGCCAATTTGGCTGGGATGTACGTCGCGCATTTCTACCGGCGCGGCGTTGGGGTCGATACCACCAGGACCGAATGATGTGATTCGGCGTCGGTGTGACAGTTCTGAAAGTGGGTTTTGTTGGTCGAGATATTGAACCAGCGGATTGCCGGAGAAGAATTTGCTGATCGCATTAGCGAATGGACGGCAGTCGATCAAATCGTTGGGGCTGCCGATTTCTTCGTCTTCGTTCAGTTCCAATCTTGTGCGGATCGAGCGGGTCATCTGAGACAGCGCTGGACGGGCTGCCCGGGTGAGCACTTCGCCGATGCCGCGCAGGTGCCGGTTTTCCAAACTGTCGATGTTATCGCAGGTGCCCATACTCAAAGGCAATCCCAACATATATTCAACCGCGGCCAGGATGTCGTCGCCGGTAAGCTGCAGCGATTCATTTTCGATTTTAAGTTTTTGGTTGACCCGGCGTCTGCCCAGTTTGCCCAACGAGTAGCGGCGCTGGTCGGTCAGCTCTTTGATGGCTGTGACACCAGATGAGGTGCCGCCTCCGCCGTCCGGCTTCCAACCGCGACCGACGATCGCCAGCGCTTCGCTTTGCGGCATCTTTTTCCAGTCGATGCGATTCTTTTCCAGTAATGGTCCGAGGCGCTTCTGAATTACTGCCAGGTCCACGCCCATGGCGATCAATAATGTTGTGCAGGCAATCCAGCTGCGTTTGGGCAATTTAATTCTGCATTTTGCGCGACTGGTTTTTGTCGCCATCGGGTCCAGTTCCATTTCCATGGCTACCGGCGCGCCTTGCTCAGCCAGCATCAAGCTTTTGAATGATGATGGGGCCGGTCTGGAGAAATAGATGCCGGGTGCGCGGACCAGTTGTCCGAGAACGACACGCTCGGAGCCGTTGATGACGAATGTTCCGCGATCGGTAATCACGGGAACGTCGGCGATGTATGCGGTAGATTTGCGCATTTCGCCGGTTTGCGTATCGCGCAACCAAACTTCCATGAGCATTCTGCGCGCATGGGTCATGTTTGTCTTTCTGGCTTGTTCTGAAGTGGTTGGATAACCGGAATCTTGAGCGTAGTCTTCGAATTTCCAGTGGCACTTGCCGTCACCACCGACAAAAGAGATCTCGAATCGGGGAGAGAATTCGCTGCCAACCGGCGAAATTTCAGCGAACAGATTGCCCAGCGTTTCTTCCAAGAAGCGCCTGTAAGAGCGTCTTGGAAATTCAGCTAAGTCCGGTGCCTGAAAATAGAAGGTCATTTGCTTGCTCCCGTCACGCCGATTGCCGCTTGTCCCGCTATAGTGTTAGCGTCGTTCATGAGCGACCTCTTGTTGATAGCCAATGCTTGTGCCAGATCATCGGAATATGCTTTCTTCGCCGGGGAAAGAGCGCTGGCGATGCGAAACTCTGATATCGCTTCGGAGATCTGCCCCGCCGCCAGCAGGTTCACTGCGAGCCGGTGGTGGAGTTCGGGGTTTTGCAGATTGTTCGAGGAGATGTCACGTAAAAGTGAAACGGCGGTGTTGTAATCTCTTTGAGATTCCGCGTCGGTCACCTTCGCCATTGCATCGTTGGCGTCTGCGCCTGCTGGGGCTGCCGCAGCTTGTTGTTGCTGTTGAGCCATCGCTTGTTGTTGTTGCTGAGCCTGCATCGCTCTTTGATTTTCGGCTGCTGCTGCCGCGGCTGCGGCTGCTTCCGGAGATTCATCATGCGTTCTGAAGCCGACCGGGGAGGTGGCTTGAAGACCGCTGCCGCCTTCGTACATGTTCTTGCGGAAACCCAGTGAAGCTGAGTCATTCGCCGGTACGCTCAGGCTGGCTGCTGGAGCTGTTTGTTGCACTGGAGCTGGTGCCACGATTTGCGGTGCCGCCATTTGTGGTGCTGCCTGCGGTGCTGCCACCATTTGCGGTGCGGACTGCGGAGCATACTGATTGGCTAATCGGTTGCCGATTTGCGTCGCCATCTGGCTGCTCTGCGCGGCGCTGACCGTGCCTCGTTCCTGCATCTTGCGAATGCGGAAAGCCGCTTCTTTGTTGTTTTCCGGATCGATCAGCACGCAAGTCAGATAGCACTGATGTGCGCCTTGATAGTCGCCGACCGACTCCAGGCACTCACCGAGCAGGTATTGATAGTTGGCGTTGCGAGGTTCCAGCGTTGCCGCCTGGGTGATCTCTTCCAACGCTTCTCTGTTGAGACCCTGACTGAACAATGTTTCGGCCGCCAGTCTATGTTTCTCCGCTTTGGCATGCGCATAGGCGCGTGTCAGCGAGGTGCGACCGGATTCCAGACTGGGGTTCTTCGGATCGAGCGCTTCCAGGCGGCGATATTCGCCGTCTGCGCCGGCAAAGTCGCCGGTCAACTGCAGCGCACCAGCCAGACCAAGATGATTTTCGGCGAGCAGCGGATTGGCTGCCACCTGACGGCGCCACATATCAACGAGCGCCGTTCCGGCTGCCACATCTTTCGAGTCGAGAATAACGGCTTTGCGCAACGACGCTGCTGCCGACGTGTAATCGCGCTGCGCCATCTCCAGGAAACCGAGCTGTCTGTGCGCGGCGCCGCAGTCAGGATCTTTGACGATCGCCTGGCGGTACCAGTTAGTTGCTTGTCCGGCTTGACCGAAACGATAGGCCATGTCGCCCATCTTAATGTAGGTGCGAGACGAAGGCTCGAGTTGCATCGCTGCCGTGTACTCAATGGTGGCGCCTTGCAGGTCGCCTGCTGCTGCCAGCTGATCGCCGAGCGAGAGGCGTGTGTCAGTGGAGCTGGGGTTGTAGCCCATCTTTTTCAGGCATGCGACCAGGTCGCGTCCGGCTAGTCCATTGTCGGGAGCTGCAGCCAGCGCTTTGCGGAAACTGTTGGCGGCTGCCGTGCAGTCACCTTTGGCCAGGCGTTGTTCGCCAAAAGCGCAGCGGGCTGCCGAAAGATTGATGCGAAACTGCTTGTTGCGCGGATCGTATTGGCACGCTTTTTCGTGCTCGGCGATTGCTTCTTCCCATCGTCCTTGCTTACCGTAAGCGACCGCTTGATTGTTGGCGTCGATGGAGGTCTGCAGTTGTTCTTTATAGGTGTCGACTTGCTGCTGTCTGGCGTTTACTACCTTTGCAGCGGCGTCTTTCTTGGCCTTGTCCTCGGCTTCTGCCTTCTGCTTGTCGTCTTCGCGATAGTCGTGACGGCGAACAAAACGAGTCCCAGTAGCCGGAATAATGGTTTCACCATCATCGGAGCCGGCGCCGGCGAAGTCTTTGGCGTCTCGTTCGTGCGGAAGCGGTGGGGCGTTGAGCTTCGTGGCGAACGCATTTTGACCGGAGAAGGAAAGTGTCAGGCTCAGTGCCAGTGACAAGGAATAGATGATTGAAGACTTGTGCATAAAAATCAGGGGTGTGTCTTTTCTGATGGGAACCTATGGAACGCGAATGTGAGCACAGCTTAACGATTTGCGGGCTGCCAAGTCTATTGGGGGATATCCCACAGGCTGCGTAAATCTCCCATGAATTGGTTCAAGTAAAGCGAAATTTGCTGCGCACGGCTCCTCGCCGCGCTTGCTGCGCTATTGGTCGAATTCATTTAAGCGCTCCGGCTTCGCCTACCTTGCTTCGCGGTTGCCTATGACTTAGCAACATATGTGTTTCCCAAGATGGCGATAACGAGAAAAGGTCCTTGCGCCTTAGACCCTTACGGCAGAAGAGTTTGCGATGATTTGCCCAGCACCTTGTGCGCTGCTGACAAGCAACATATGTGTTTCTAAGTCATAGGCGAGCTTTCCGCATCTATCGGACACCCTGCTGCGGGGTTGCGATTCCGTTCCTACTACCTCGCTGCTGACAGCCGGTGTGCCCAGGCTTAGCCCGGTATCTCCGCCCCAGCCCGGCGCAAGCGTCAGTGCCGAGGAGGATATTGCTCTTGACGCACGATTAAAATTCGCTTAACCTTACCCGTAAAGGGGGTATTTGCTGGATAGCTGTAGCTTTCGCTCAGCGTTGTTACAATTAGACCGAAAGCACGTTGGCACGATATCCATATCTAGGATCCGGAGATTTCCTTGGACTCAAATTTACCGCCACAAAGGCATTCTGTATTTCGACCGCGTACGGTCCTTTGCGAAAGACATGAGTTGATTCGCTTTGGTCTGAAGCGAGTGGTATCAGAAGTAGTCGAGGTCGTTGGTGAAGCTGCTGACGGCATGGCGGCTACCGAATTGGTTCGGCGCTTGCGCCCTGATTTCATCGTTCTCGACGTTGATCTTGATGTTCTCAACGGCGTCGAGGTGTGCCGGCGAATCAGCCAGGAGCTGCCTAACTCCAATGTTCTGGTGCTGACGGATTCTTATCATGCCACCAAATATCACAATCAATTGATGAGAGCCGGCGCCCGCGGATTCTGTTTGAAGAGTTCGGGACCGCGCACCTTGTTCGAGGCGATCGAGCAGGTAACACGCTCGCTGCCTTACTGCGATCCGAAAATCACGCAGCTGGTCAAGCAGAGCCCGGCCACCTCGATGCCGAACTGCAACTTGACCGACCGCGAGATCGAAGTGTTGATCCGGCTCGACCTGCGCAATAAAGAGATTTCCGAAGAACTCGATATGAAACTGCGCACGGTTGAAAAGCACATCGAGTGCATTCTGGCCAAGCTTAAGGTGCCTACACGCACTGCCGCTGCCCTGAAAGCGGTCCAGCTCGGTTATGTGCTATTGCCCAAGATGCCCGGCCGTGACCCGGTTACAGGCGTCAGCCACGAGCAGACTGTAGCTGAGTTACAGGCTGAACTGGCGATCGCCAACGAGCATCTGAAGGCGCTGCTCAAACAAAACGAGCTGCTGAAAGAAGCTTTAAACGAGAAGATGAAGACGCCAATCCCGCCCCATCCATCGGGAACGACTTAAGCTTAAGCGAAACCGTTTGATGTGAAGAAGCGCGTTTGATATCCTCCGTCTATTAATAGATAGGCGTTGGTTTTCTTTTGCACCGTTGCTTCGCTCAGTCATCTGCGTTCGTCGCCGCTGTTGCCGTTACTGCTTCGGCTTTGTTCTGGTCGCCTGCGGCCACCCTGGCCGACGAGAAAGCCCCGCCGCCGTTTCCCATCGCCGGTAAAATCAGCCGCAACGTGCAAAAGTACACGGGTTTGAACCTGCTGGCGCAAGTCGTGGCCGAGCAAGTGGCGACAAAGATGCTGCGGCGCAGGTTGGGCGGTGGGCAGGTCAAGGTGAAGGTGCGAACCTACAGTCTGACGGATCTGCTCCATGGCAAAGTCAGCTCCGTGCAAATTGATCTGGCTCGCTGCTTGATTAAAGCGTTTCCGATTGGCGATATGCAACTGATCTCCGCCAATCCTATTTGGTTCGAGCCGGGCCGGCACGGTCGTCACAGCGGTTTGCGGATGCCCTTTATGTTCAACATCAAGGTCCGCCTTAATCGCGCTGAAATCGCCAATGCCCTGAATAATCCCAAGGTCAGTCAATCTATCCGCGGACTGAAGCTGGATCTGCCCGGTCTGGGAGCGCAGCAGCTGCAGATTGTGCACCCCAAAGTCGATTTGCAAGACGGCATTGTCAAAATCGAGGCGCTGCTGATTACTCAGGGCGCGGCAGAAGACACCGGCGTTCCGATCATCATTTCCGGGCGCCCGAGCATCGAGGCACAGCGCATCTGGTTGCGTGAGCTGAAAGTGCAATCGCCGGATATTCCGAACCCAGTGGAGTTTGCAGCGTTTGTCAGCGAGTTGATCAATCCCGTCTTCGACATGGGCAAATTCGACAGGAAGGATCACGCATTCCGCTTGACGCAAGTTGTGATCAAACCGGATACAGTAGTGGGTGATGGCACCCTGGTGTTAGCGCCGAAGGAACAAACTCAAGTCGCCGCCGCACCGGGCAAATCGCTGAAATAGTTCGCCTTTTGCTCTAGAAAGAGTTTCTCATGACTGAATTTTTGCCCGCCCTCCCTGCTGCCGGGAGCCGCAGCAGCGCACCATCGGTGGTGCCGACATTGATGGCGCTATTGCTGTGCGTGGCGTCGCTCTCCGCTTGCACTGAGCGCACCGTGCTCTCCATGCGCCACGGTCCGCACGGTCCGGCGCTCACGGCCATGCCCGAGCCCAAGGCAGAGGAAACGGCCAATTCGGTAAAGGTCTGGTTCCTCAAGGAGAAGAGTGGCTCTCTTCAGTTGGTTCCGGTCGTTCGCAACGTCAGCGGCAACAACAAAATGCGTGAATGCCTGTCGGAATTGCTTTATGGTCCGACCAGGCAAGAGTCTCAAGCCGGGCTCGGCAGCGAGATTCCTCGCGGCACAGTGCTGATCGGCTTGACTGAAGGCAACGGTGAAATCGAGTTGAATCTGTCTAAACGTTTTGCGTGCGGCGGCGAAGATTCATTGGCAACGCGACTGGAACAGTTGAAGCGCACGGTCGCAGGCGCCGCCGACAACCGAAAAGTCTATCTCGACGTCGAGGGTAAACG
>Ga0182024_10019109_pt1 | contig 12667 bp, 16 predicted proteins | sample P32metaG_FD_120480 | JGI IMG/M metagenome (GOLD analysis project Ga0182024, IMG submission 120480) | Permafrost microbial communities from Stordalen Mire, Sweden - P3-2 metaG (Illumina Assembly) | ecosystem: Environmental > Terrestrial > Soil > Wetlands > Permafrost | place: Sweden: Stordalen... | reverse complement strand
GTATCTCCCATTAGTACTATTTCCCGCGGCGATGCTCTGCTTCTTCGTTGTATTGATCGAAGTAATGACGAGATTTGCTACAACAGAGTGGAAGTCTACGGACAGGTGGCTTCGGAATCTCCTTGAAGGTCGAGACAATCCATAGTTCCGCGTGGTTCACCAAAGTATGCGTCAAGCCGGAACAGGTTGAATCACAAAGCATGGTAAAAATTCAGGACCGACTGATGTCAGACGCCAATGCTTGGTAGCAGACCAGTTGCGTCGGGTCTCCGAGACCAAAAATGGAGTGACGTTGGTATCACGCTTGACGGTTCGTCACTGTCACGTAGGAGCGTTTCTCCGTCGAGACCTCATGGGGACGGCTCGACACGGTACTGAATGTGTTTCGATCGCAAAGGCGTGCGTCAGCCGTCCGTTGGGGTAGTTCATCGTTGAGCGTCTAGCTCATAGTGAAGACTCGGGAATATGGTCTCGCCAGGAATGGTGCGGTTCATAGCCAATAGTTTCTCGGGCACGGTTGATTGCGAGCAACGTCTCATATTCGCCGATGTCGCGAGTCAACGGCACCCCGGGGAATACTTCGGTCATAAGTCCGACCGATGGTCGATTCATGACGGTGTCCGCTGCGGCAATGATCAAGCCAAGGCTTCCTGCGACAGCCTCGGAAGGTGCGGTCAGCGCCTGGCGACACGCAGTGGCGACGTCTCGGACGTCAACGTAGCCCCACAGATTCCATTTACGCAGATGGGGATTTGACCAGAACGAGGGGAACTCCTGGTAATCCTCGGGGTACATGATGTTGGAGAAGCGAAGCGCTAGGAACGGTACTCCTGACCACTCGGATATCTGCCCGGCGATGGTCTCACTCGCAACCTTGGAAAGTGCGTATGTGACCGTCGGATATGGGTAATGGTCTTCGTCGACTGGGGCGTATCGAGGAGGCCGTCCATCAACTTCCATGGAAGGAAACTGCTGACGGGTAACTCCAAAAAAGAGGCCGAGCGTCGTCTCGCTTGACGCCCACACGACCCGACTCAGGCCGTTGCTCACCGCAGCGTAAAAGATGTTGAAGTTCATCGCCATATTGGTGTTGAACGTGACGGAGGGCGTCTGCAGACCGGGGGCTGGAATGTTGGCGAGATGGATAACGGCGTCGACGCCCTTGAGCACCTCGACCGCCTGACCGTAATCAGTCAGGTCTGCACGAAGAAGTCCTTTTCCCGCATCCTCTCTAGAAACCTCAATATCCGTAGCAACGACCTCGTAGCCGTGTTGGAGAAGGTCTCGCACTACGGCTCGTCCGGCCTTCCCACTTGCTCCCGTCACGCAGATGCGACGTAGCGATCCAGCTTCCATATCAGCCTTCTTTCTAAGTCTTCTGAAATCCTGTCAGTCCAACGCACTCCGACCATAACTGGACCGCAATGCAGCAAAGCCTCATGTGCCAGTGCTTGGCATCAGTATTGTCACGTCGGGTCTCCGACACCAGAGTTAGCCCACCGGTTCGTTGACCGGTGCATTCACTCGTTTGCCGAGATGATTCGTCCAATGTCCCACAGATGGTGACTGGCGTCGTGCGCATTATTCCTTGCGACGTCTTCAGCGCTCTGTCGTCCACGATCGGAATGGTGCAGCTCCGTGCCCGCAGCGAGTGCGAGGCGTATTGAATCGGACCACTCCCGTACAGCCCAATCGAGCGACCACTGCGCTGCGTGAAGATTGATCGCGTCGTAGCGCCGGGCCAATCCAAGCAGATCCTGGTCGTATCCAGCAACTCGACGCTCGCCCGATAACCTCGCTCCGGCGAGCCGTTCACTCCAGATTCGAAGATTGTCCGCAACGTGACTCACGTACGCGCTGACAGACCAGGCGAGGTCCGAACAGGTCTCCTTCCCGGTTGCGCCGTCGAGTCGAGCGGCGTAGAGCTTGGGAAGTTGCTGGACAAGACTGACAGCGTCCGCAGCCGAGAGTTCCCAGTTGAAGTCGCACTCGCGACAGGGATTTCCGTAGAGCTGAGGCCCCCACAGGATTGTCACATCGGTGGGTTCCGAATCTTTCATTGGTTTCGTATTCTGTCAGACAAGCAGCCACTCAAAAGCTAATGGCATTTGTCGACGATTTCCGATGGACCGAGCACTCCTTCTACCGACGACTCCGTTGAGGGCCGAACTGGATCGAGGCGCCAATGCTTGGTAGCAGACCTGTCACGTCGGGTCTCCGACTCGAGTCATGAATTCACTGGATCAAGCCGCCAGTGCAAGGTCGCATTGTCGCTGCGCCAGGCTCTCGATGGAGGAGTTCTCCTTGGTCTGTTCATCTGTTAACTCCCGGCACATGCGCGGGTCAATATTCTTCGTTGCATTGAGTCTTTGGCTTTTGAACTTGTGAATGAGCCATAGTTGACGAATGGTTGACAGTGGTACTTCCAAGGCTCGCACACTTGATCCAGTCGTGATTGAGGCGTTGAAATCAATTACACGCCGTGTCTATCACCGTCGTGGTCCACGGCTACAGGACCAATTTCGCCGCTACTTCAGCATGCTGGATAGACATTCACGCGACTACGCGATCGCGGTATTCAAACACTTGCGAAATGGAGGCTTCGACTTCCCGCCATTCTTGGTGCGCCGCTGGGCGGTTGCCAACGGGTGGAAGGAACCTGACGCACAACTGCTCGACGACTACGCGGCGGGAGTTTTGGCAGGTGTGCAGTATCACCACGCCGATCCTTGTGGTCGTCATGCCATCAGCGTCTGGAAGGGTGATGCCGAGGGTAAGGAGCCATGGCCGGATCCAGGTCGTCCCGAGCAGGGCGTTCCATTCACTCGCAGCGGCTAACGATATGTCTGATGCCGTGACGGACTCATCACTTCAGATGAGCCTCCAATGCAAGTGGTATTCCCATGACGTCAGGTTTCCGATGCCAGATTGGCTTAAGCAGTTAAACGCCAGTGCTTAGTAGCGGACCGATTACGTCGGGTCTCCGACACCAACAAAGGCCGACTCTCTCATGCCTACCTCTCTGGACAGGAACTTGAAAGTTGGGGTGCCGTAAACGGATACCTCAAAGTGATTCGGGCAGACGGTCACCGACTCCACGAGTTCTTCAATGAACACGCGGCGTTCTTCCGTTGTTACCGACGTTCAATCTCATCGTTGCGGAGACTTTCAATTGTCGCGACACATCTCCAAGCGAGTCGTTTCTTTCGACCAACTAGCTAGAAGTTTGAGTCCTTGGCGCAAGCTTCTCGACACAGGTTCCTTCGATGCCTACGCTCCTTCGGGGTTCGCATCCTCCAACTCGTCGTACTGAAACGCACTCAAAATGCAGAATTCGTTACCTTCGGGGTCGGCCATGACGACCCAAGTCACCGACGGATCTTGGCCAATCGAAATTCGTCGTCCACCCAGCGCCTCGATTCGAAGCACTTCATCGTCTTGGGCGTCGGGTCGAAAATCCAAGTGAAGTCGATTTTTCAGCGTCTTCACTTCAGGGACTTTCAAAAAAAGCAAGTCAGGTGACATCCCCTCTCCGCGGACTCCTGCTGGCGGCGTAAGCATCACCAGGTCTTCATCGCTGTCGTCGGAAATGTTCCAATGGAGTACCCGTTGCCAAAACTCGGCTTGACTCCTGGGATTGATCGCATCAATAGTGAGTTGTTCGATTTTGAGCATGCGACGAATGTTACTTATGAGGAGTGGTGCGGCAAATTGTCCATACTTCGAACGATGTAGCCGTAGGACTTCGCGACGACGTACCATGGCACGCATGTCCTGGGCAACTCCCACGCTGCACACCGCTCGCCTGCGACTGCGTCCCTTCAACGACTCGGACGCGAACGCCCTCTTCGCGCTGCACAGCAACGCCACCGTGCTTCGCTACTGGGACGCGCCGCCCTGGAGCGAACGTCTGCGCGCCGAGCAGTTCATAACGACTTGCCGACAGATTGCCGAGGCGGGCACCGGAACGCGGCTGGCTGTGGACCGTGTTTCCGACGGGGCGTTCATCGGCTGGTGCAGTCTGACCCGGTGGAACCCGGATTACCGCAGTGCGTCGATGGGCTACTGCTTCGACGATGCAGCGTGGGGCCATGGCTACGCGACCGAGGCAGCGCGGGCCTTGCTTCAGTGGGCATTCGACACGCTGGAAATGAATCGAGTCCAGGCCGAGACCGATACGCGCAATGCGGCATCTGCCCGCGTCCTGGAGAAACTCGGATTCGTGCGTGAAGGGACGTTGCGGGAAGACTGCGTCGTGAATGGCGAGGTCTCGGACTCGTGGGTGTACGGACTGATCAGGCGGGAGTGGCAGCCGTCGTCGGAGCCGGTTCCCGCCCGCTGAGTCTTCGCTCGCGAGACGGCATATCGGGTCTCCGACACCATGTTGTACAAAAGACTCTCCAACATTGTACAATCGTGTAATGAGCAGAATATCCGTCAGCAAAGCACGTGAAAAACTTTCCGAGGTCGTGGAGATGTCGCAATCAGAGCCTGTCGTCCTTGAGCACTACGGACGTCGGGCAGCGGTGGTGGTGAGTCCCAGCCACTACGACGAGATGCTCGACGCTTTTGAGGAATCACTGGACGTCATCGCGTTCGACAACGCAATGATCGAAGAGGGGAAGAACATTCCCTGGGAGCAGGTAAAGATTGACCTCGGCTGGTCGTGAGCGACTACCGCATCGAATTCAGGCCGACGGCTCTCCGTGAGATCCGCAAGGTAGACCGTTCAGTCCAGCCCCGAATTCAAGGAGCGATCGCACTTCTCGCACTCGATCCACGTCCGCCCGCATCGCGACCACTTCGTGGACGACCTGGCTACAGGCTCAGAGTGGGCGACTACCGCATCATTTACACGATTGACGACGGAGTTCTCCTGATCGTGGTGGTCACCTTGGGTCACCGACGAGACGTGTATCAGTAGACAACCCTTAACTGGTTTGAATCGTCATGTGCGCGAGTAATCGCCAAAGCCTGGTACCAGACCTGTCACGTCCGGTCTCCGGCACCAATTTACTTGGTTAAGACATCAGTAATGATTCGTTACGTCAACGTAGACACTTCGGATTGCATCTGTTTTTAGTAGTTCGGCGCGGCTTCTCGGAGCCGGGGTCGCCGGCAATCCGGGATCTGGTCGCACTATCGCGGCGTCAACACACAGAACTCATGGCCGTCGGGATCGGCCATGACCACCCAACTGACTTCGCCCTGACCAATGTCGATGCGAGTCGCCCCGAGGGAGACGAGACGGTCGACCTCCGTTAGCTGATCATCGTGGATGGGTGGCGCGAGGTCGAAATGCAACCGGTACTTCCGGGTCTTCGGCGTCAGTGGCGGACCGCCCCAGGTGATTTTTGGACCGCCGCGCGGCGAGCGAATCGCGGTTTCTTGGTCTTGATCCCAGACCAACGGCCAGCCCAGCGCTTCGCTCCAGAAGTACCCGACTTCCTGGGAACCCTCACAGGCAACCGCTCCGATGAATCCGCAGTCGGCGAGGAAGTCATTATCTGGTCCTATGACGCAGAACTCGTTACCTTCGGGATCTGCGAGCACAACATGACCTTCCTCTGGGCGTTGACCGATGTCGATGTGCCGGGCGCCGAGCCCGAGCGACCTCGCCACCGTCTGCTGCTGGTCCTCGAGAGACGTGCTCGTTAGATCGAAGTGCATCTGGTTCTGACCGACCTTCTGCTCCGGAGTTGGAAGAAATTGGATTTCGAACCCGGTGTCATCGCTCGGCAGAAGCGCAATGCCGTCGTGGGGGTCGTCGGCTGTCTCCCAGCCCAAGACGCCGGCCCAGAAGCGAGCGAGACGGAGCGGGTCGTTCGCATCGAAAGAGAGTGCGATGAGGTGACAAGTCACTCTGCTCGGCACCTCCGATCTGCTGCCTCAAGGCCGCAGAGAGTGGATGTCCTCCGCGCCGATAGGCAACAAAACGCTAGACGCTTGAGGACCTGACAAACCAGCTCAACTTCGAAATCAGCCACCAGCCCAACAAACATACCCTCGAAGACAACGGCGATGATCAATGAGGTTTGGTGGCAATTAGTGGAGGGTCAAGCGCCAGTGACTGATTGCAGACTTGTTGCGTCGGGTTTCCGACACCAAAAAGCGGGAAGTTTCCCGTGATGGTTTTGGGCAATGGGACTCAACCCATTTAGTCAATGCCTAGGTGGGGGTGTGGCCATGGTTTGCATGAATTGGCGAAGTAATTTACATGCGTAAATAAGATGCACCATTGAAATCCAAAACGGCTCCGCTGGCCCATTCGCTATCAGCGGACGCGAGGAAGTAGACAGCTTTTGCCAATTCTTCTGGTTTTGCAACTCGATTAAATGGACTTTGGGAACGAATCCCATCGCCTTCAGGGCCTTCCAAATATCTCGACGCCATTTCAGTTTCAACAAATCCTGGAGCCAATGTTGTGACACCAATATGCATCGGTGCTAACGCCTTCGCAATTGACTGACCAAAGGCCACGATTGCAGCTTTAGAGGCGCCGTAAGCCGGGTTAGCCGGTTCTCCACGGAAGGCTCCACGCGAGCCAATGTTTACAATTCGTGATGTGGCATTTTTAGGCATATGTTGCAACGCGCACCACGTGACATTGGCGGCGCCAATTAGGTTCACACCTATTGTTTGCTCCCAGGCGCTTTGCCAGTCCTCATAGGTTGTGGATTCAATGGGATGATCAATGAAGATCCCGGCATTGTTGATCAGCACATCAATCTTTCCAAATTCGTGAGCGACGTGGTCGACCATCCTTCGGATTGCCTGGGGATCGCGCAAATCAGCTTGGGCAGTGACATGGCCGTCACCCGATAGAGATTCAACAACGCTCTCCGCATCTAAATTCGAGGAGACGTAGTGAATTGCAATGCGATCACCGGCCCCCGCGAATTCGCGAGCGATGGCGGCCCCAATGCCTCGTGATCCTCCAGTTATGAGTACTGTGCGTTTAGTCATTGCCGCACCCTAATAGTTAGTTCGTAAAACCAAAGAGGAAACCTAGGTACAGAAGAAAGTTGCGAACCCCCTGGCTAACAACTAGAGGTCCCTTTAAACGCACTTGTGGCGTGGTGGTGCGTGCTATTGCGAAAGAGGTATTCGTCTTCGTACAGTGCGTGGCGAACTGCGTTCGAGTGATGGGGGTAGTTCAGTGACCGTTCAGAGAAGGCAGAACGGGAAAGTTCCCGTTGTGACGGCATAAAGTCCAGTCTCCGGCATGGATCGTGGCCGGTTTGGCTCAAGTCGCCAGCGCGAGGTTGCATTCGCGTCACGTCGGGTCTCCGACACCAACAATCTGCCGTACCTTGGGTCCCACTTCTCTGTAGAGATCATTCAGGACCGAGGTTCGCGGTCAGCGGCGGCGTGACAGTTCTTCGGTATACCATCGCCTCGAGTCGATGAATGACTCGTTTACACAGGAGGCGCTCTGGAAATGTCCAACGACGACGCAGTTGAACGCAATCTTCAAGGAATGGACGATCTCGACTTCGTGGGATGGAACGGAGCCGACTGGAATGGTGTCTTCGCTCACTATCACACCAACGACGTCCTAGTGGACTGGCAAGGACAGCCCCCGACCCACGGGATTGACGGACACGTCGAAGCAATGAAGTCATACGTTGAGCAAAATGGTGGCGGTACACCGCCCCAGATCACGTCACACCCGATCAAGTTCGGGTCTGGAGAATGGACGTGCGTCATCGGTGAGTTCGAAAACGGTGCGCACATGGTTACCGTAGCGAAATGGCGCGATGGTGCGATCGCTGAGGAGTACATCTGGTCGTAAAGTCTTGAGCACGGGAGTCATGAACTCGCCAGGCCGAGCCGCCAGTGCTTGTTAGCAGATCTGTTGCTTCGGGTCTCCGACGCCAGACAATTTCTCAGGATGTCTCGGCTGATGCCGCGTTTGAACGAGGAGCCTCTCTAACTCGCCCTAAGGGCGTCGTAGACCTGACGCGCGAGTAGCTCAGTTGATGTTGCCGTCGTGTCGATGACCAGGTCGTAGATCATCTCTCGGTGGACTACGGCCGACGTACCTGATGCGAAACCGACGTGGCGATCGCCTCGAGCAGTCTCGCGTCTAATTAGTTCGTCGACGTCGCACATCACGCCAACCCAGAACGCACCAACGAGAGTGTCTCTGGCCTGTTTGCGCAAGGTTGGGTCGATAAGAACGTGATCGATGACAAGGTTGACGCCGCCTTGACTGATCAAGGCCCACGACTCATGTGCGAGTCGCATCATCGTGTGAAAGTCATCACCAAATTCTGGAATCCACGACGGAGCCGGGCCGAGGCCAGGGACAATGCGAACGCCCGCGCTCGGCGCGGCGGGCGAGCCATCGTCCGCCGGATACGTCGCGTAGCTATCCGGCCATCCGAGAATAAACGCATCGATTCCCGTGAGGATCAGAGGGCGTGGCCAGAGGTCCTGAAGTGCTCTCGCGATTGTTGTCTTCCCACTGCTGCTGGCTCCGTTCAGCACGATAATGGACGCAGGCACTCTTCGATTGTTGTCTACTTTCCATCCATTATCAATCGCCAATGGCTAGCTGCAGAACTGTCATGTCGGGTCTCCGACACGAACAGTCTTCGGCCCTGTCCTAATTCTCGCGTGGCTACCATTTCGCATGAGGGAGCATTGCACCCCTTCAGCGGAGGTGAGCATGAAACGGCGATCGATCGGACTCATTCTTCGATTAGCGCTGACCGCGTTTTGCTTTGCGGTCGGAGTGCCGATAACGAGCGCGGGAACTTCCGTGGCCTCAGCGTCTACCCCCCACGTTGCTCCTTGCAAGGGGGACGACCTTTGGGGTGCGTACGTTGGCACGGGTGCTGCAACGCAGAATTTCATCTACACAATCGCACTTATCAATGTGGGTCACACAACGTGCGAGTTATCGAGTTACCCAAAAATACAAGGCATTAGGGATAATCGCAGGTACACGTTGCACGTCACTAAACACGGGACATTCGCCGGTGATCTTCCGTCGACCGTGCTGTCCCCTCGAATGAGTGGGGAGCTTTTGCTCAGTACCGCGGACTATTGCAACGCGCTCAATACAGGCGGAGCCACCAAGATCGACAAAGTAGCGGCTGCGAATACGTACACGAACTTGACCATCGAACTTCCGAACTCGGCTGGGGACGTGTACCTGTTTGGTTTCAAAGTCGACGTCGCTTGCGGTTTAGAAGTCAGTCAACTTGGCTGGAAAGGAAACTAAAAGTTGGGCCAAGGCCTTACACCCTCGCGATCGTGACGAAGCGAGAGACCGTTGCGTTGAAGCCAAATTGCTTGTCACGACGGCGCAGTCGCAAGTCGCCAGTGCCTGGTAGCAGATCTGTTGCGTCGGGTCATGGACGCTTCAAGAATGTCAAATAGAACGCCGCGAACACCATGACAATTCCGACGTTTACTAGCAGCCGCTCCAAGGCGTGGTGCCTGAAGAACAGGACGTCAACGCCGACCACGACGGCTACCAGCGCGAGCACGTAAAGCACGACGGCTGTCCTTATTCCCATCGATCCATCGTACTTAAACTGACCATACCGCCTCTCTCCAGTCGGAGATTGTGGACATCGGCTCTCCGACACCGAGAATGGAATTGAGTGTTTGAATATCCACACTTCACGTGAAAGGCTCTCGCCATGGAACATCGTCCGCTCAACCGTGCTCAGCGAGTAGTGGCAGTGGTCGCCTTTGGATTCGTTCTCTACTTTCTCGGTGCCTGGATAGTTTCGCTTGGTGCACATCTGCCCTACGGTTCAGCAACGTATACCAGCGTGAGTTCCTCCAACGTTGTTGGTGGGCTATACCCCTGGGTCCGGTTCACCATCTGGATATTGCTAATCGCGACTTGGGTCGGCGTGTCGATTCCTTTACTTAGGGATCGCTCGATGAATGAAAGAAGCCGCTTGTCTTCTTAGTGAGTCGCGAGCCAAGGTGGCGAACGAACGTTTTAGTTTGACGCGCTCGGTGACTGAATTCAACGATCTTGATTTGCCGCACTCGACACGCTCGTCAATTGTGGTCTAGGGCACTAAGCGCTGGTGCGACGTGGCAAAACTGTTGCGTCGGGTCACCGACACGGGGCGATCAGTCGGATGCTTCGCGAGAAGCGATAGCTTGTTGCGATTCTCTTTGTAGTCGTCCTAAGGCTGCACGACGGCGTGAAGCTCGAAGTACTCAGTGGACATGGCGTCTGGATCCGGCAGGTTGGGCTTCACGAATTCGTTATACCAGGCTTCTTGCTGGGCTTGGTTATCCCAGACTTCGCCGACGGCGAATCCGCCGGGAATCGGATACGCGACGTGCATGATGAAGCCGGGTTGCTTTTTCAAAAGTGGGTGAAGGGTCGGGACCATCTGGTCGTAGGTCGCCTGATCCAATCCGGCGGCGGAAATTCTGACAAGTACGGTCATTAGGTCTCCCTTTGCAATTGGTGTTTGGGGGGAGGCTATACCTATTTCATTGTAAATCCCAACGATGGAATGGGAAGGTGTTTTTGTCAGTGTCGAAGCAAGTCCGGACCACCCGTATGCCTGGCAGCCACAGGCCACGTGCCGCGCCGTGGCGGCCGGTCATTCAAGTCGCCAGGGCAAGGTTGCATTTCTGCCACGTCGCGTCTCCGACACCAGATCGACCTAGTCAACCTGCCGCCAGTGCTTGGTACCAGACCTGTTACGTCGGGTCTCCGACAACTTGTTCTGTGGCTGGTAAAAGTGTTGCTAGGTAGGGCCTCCAAGTTTGAAAGAGATTTGCCCTGGCGGTTTCAAGGAGAGAGCGCAACACTTGGTGAGTGACTCTGTTCATGATTACCCATCAAGGAGATGTAAATGGCCACTTGCCGACAAAGTCACTTTTCATTGCTAGAACAGTTCAATGTGGCTACGCCCTACCCGTCTCGAGCCAGAGACTCTCCCGGCATGATCCGATTTACCGTACGGGTTCATCCGGGGTCGACCACGAGCAGCGTTGGTGGCACCTACGACGGCGCTCTCCAGGTGCGCGTGCAGGCCCGGGCTATCGATGGCGCAGCCACGAACGAAGTGTGCGCCATACTCGCCGACGCCTTCGGCGTTCGCCCCGGCGCCGTGCAGTGCGTACGAGGTGCACGTTCTCGAACAAAACTGATCGCCATTGAGGGCAACGACGACGTCCTCGCGGGCCAGCTCAGCACGCTGCTGTCGTCAACCTAAGGTGCCAGCAGGTAGTGCATCACGGTTTGATCAAAACGCGATGGACTAATGGGTACCGGCACAGTCCCATCCGGGCGAATCCAGGTTCAAAGACACGATCCTCCAGTCGGAGAATGTTGAAGTCGGGTCCTCGACATCATTCCTCGGGCATTCAATTCTCCGCCATGAGCGGTCAGGTCTATCGCTGGCTCAAGCACCACTTGGCGGGGTTACTCGGGCTAGTTCGCTCCGGGCAGATTGGAGATCACCAGTGGACCAGATTGTGCTCCAGAGGTCGGTGGAACAAAATGGTCGCTGAGGTTACCAATGCCCATGCAGCCATCGCCCGTCGGGGGGCACGTCAGTGTGAGCACGTCTGCAATCGGCGGCTGAGCGGTTGGTAGGGCGATCGTCGACCAAGTGGCGCCGCCATCCTGGGTGGTCTCAATAGTGGGCTCGCTATAAGCGCCCGCCGCACTGCTGGAGTCATACGTTGATATGGCGACCCAGCAATCATCGGCGTTGGCGCACGACAGTGCCGTGGGCATGTTCTCCCATCCGGCCGGTGGACTTGACACTTGCCAGGTCGCACCGGCGTTCGAGGTGGTGATGATTTCGTAAGGGGTCGTCGGCGAGCCGGCGGGCACCAGCATGCAGTGTGTGGTGTCACCACACGAGGCGTACAGGATGGCGGCATCGAAGGAGCCGGAGGGCGCGCCGGCCTGCCACGTCAGGCCCCAGTCGTCAGAACGTAAGCCGACAATGTACGAGTTCGGGGAACTGCCAAGCGCCGAGACCGCCAAGCATGATCCGACTGTGTCGCAGTTCAATGTCCACACCGCCGCAGCCGGGACGCTCGGCGCCGACGTTGATTGCGTCCACGTCTGCCCGGCATCCGCCGTAGACAGGAACGTCCCCCTTCGCTGCGGGGGAGAGCTAGAGCTGGTACCGCTCGCCGCGGACGCGCTGCCGCTGACGCTCAAGAGGCAGTGACTGGCATCTCCACAAGTAAAGCGTCCGACGGAAGGGTTCTGATACCCCGTCGGCACGGGTATCTCTGACATAGTCCAGTGGGCGCCACCGTCCGTAGTGAGGATGAACTGAGCAAGTGGATCATTGTTGTTGGTGTCGTTGGGAAGGTAGACAATCGCGCACATATCAACAGTGGGGCACGAGAAGGATAAGAGTGTCCATGCCTGTCCGTCGGCAGCGTTCGGTAGAGGCGCCGTCTGTTCCCAGTTGAGACCTCCATCGGTGGTCCGGTAAAAGTCGTCCTGCGTGGCACCGGTTGAATAGCACACCAGATCGGTGACGCACTGAAGACCAAAAGCTGTGGCTCCTGGGGAGACGGATCGGAATGGAGACGTGGTCACATCCACCAATCGAAATGAGAGAGCCCCGGACGAAGTGGCCGACGAACTGGGCGCTGGCGCGCTCTTGGAGCCCGCGATGAGGAGTCCGGTCACCAGAGCCACCACGGC
>Ga0182024_10019108_pt1 | contig 12668 bp, 10 predicted proteins | sample P32metaG_FD_120480 | JGI IMG/M metagenome (GOLD analysis project Ga0182024, IMG submission 120480) | Permafrost microbial communities from Stordalen Mire, Sweden - P3-2 metaG (Illumina Assembly) | ecosystem: Environmental > Terrestrial > Soil > Wetlands > Permafrost | place: Sweden: Stordalen... | reverse complement strand
TCGGTGTCGCCCGGCGGCACGGTGATCGCGTGGACCTCGGCATCCTCGGGCAGCCCGCCGCCCAGTTTCTGCCACTTGTTGTCACCGACGGTCTGACGAAAAACGCCGCCCAGCGTCCCGGTATGCGTCATCCCGACCGTGCCGGCCACGCCGGCGTAAACATGCGTTGTACCTGCCATCGTTTCCTCCTGTGGTTCGTGATATCGGGTGTCAGCCGCAGGCGATCGCGTAGCAGTCGCCGACGCCGTCGGGCAAATGCCGCTCGACCCAGCCGATGCCGCCATCCTGTGTGCCGAAGACCTGGCCGGCCTTCGAAAGCCCGTAGACCTGCCATTCATCGCGCGGATTTGTGGCGACGCCCATCATCGTCGCGGCGGCCTTTACCCCGTGGTCGAACCGCTTCCAGGACTTGCCAACATCCTCGCTCTTGTAGATCGCGCCGTCTGCGCTGCGGAAGGCCGGGCTCAACGCCGCGTAAAGCACCTTGGGGTCATGCGGCGAGACCCGCAGATCGCGGCCATAAGTCATCGGCGAGAAGCGGCCAACATCGACATCCTGCCAATTGCCGCCGCCATCGTCGCTGCGGAAGAGGCCCATGCGGTTGGCGAGGAAGACAGTGCCGGGCGCGGCGGCGCTGCAGGCCAGCGCATGGCCGTCGAGCATGCCCTCGATCTCGGTCTGGCTGACGATCCGGCTCTTGTATTTTTCCTGTTGGGCGAACGGTAAGAGGCCGGAGGTGCAATCCTCCCAGCTTTCGCCGCGATCGCGGCTCCGCATTGCGCCGTTCGCCTCGATGCAGGCATAGACGTCATCGGGCCGGGCGGGGTCGACATCGAGCCGCATCACCCGGCAGGCGAACGTCATATGGACCCGGTCCGGCAGCCCCGGATCGGGCAGCTTTTTCCAATGGTCGCCGCCATCGTCACTACGATAGACGCCGGTCGGCCCGAACCCGGCATAGATCGTGCGCCGGGCGGTCGGATGGACCGTGATCGACCAGACATCGGCCGCCTGATCGGGCAGCGCGAGCCGTTCCCAGCGATCGCCGCGGTTGGTGCTGCGATAAGCGCCCTTGGTGGTGCCGAGGAAGACGATGTCGGTGTCCTCTGGGTGGACCGTGATCGCATGGATCTCGGCTCCGTCCGTCAAGCCGTTTTCGAGCGCATCCCAGCGCTGGCTGCCGATGGCCTGGCGAAAGACGCCGCCGCGGCCACCCTCCGCCGACTTCACCGCTCCGACATAAACATGTCCAACCGTTGATGACATGACAGCCTCCCGGCTTAGGTTTGGGTTGCAGGCGAGGATCATACGCCTCTCTTTGGCATTGTCACAAAGCTTCGCCGATCGGTTATGGTGCGCGCCGATTTTTAGGAGAGGACGATGAGCGATAGGGCAACACGCGAACGCCGCCGGATCGGGCGCAACGGGCCGGAGGTGCTGGCGATCGGGCTCGGCTGCATGTCCCTGTCCGGGACCTACGGGACGAGCGACGACAAGGCGGCGATCCCGTTTCTGCAGCGGGCATTGGAGCTGGGCGTCGATTTTCTCGACAGCTCGGACGCCTACGGCCTGGGACAGAACGAGGAATTGATCGGCCGCGCCCTGGCGTCCTTGCCTAAAGACCGGCGCGACAAGATCGTGCTCGCCACCAAATTCGGCCAGGACCGCCGTTCCGGTGGCGTCAACGGCCGCCCCGAATACGTCCAGCAGGCCTGCGAAGCGAGCCTGAAGCGGCTCGGGGTCGATGTGATCGACCTCTATTACCAGCACCGGGTCGACCCCGCCGTGCCGGTCGAGGACACGGTCGGCGCGATGAGCCGGCTGGTCGAGCAGGGCAAGGTGCGCTTTCTCGGGCTGTGCGAGGCGCGGCCCGAGCGCATTCGGCGCGGCCATGCGGTCCACCCGCTCGCCGCGGTGCAGAGCGAATTCTCGCTCCTTTATCGCGAGGTGGCTGACGAGACGCGGGCGGCGACCCGCGATCTCGGCATCTCTTTCGTCGCGTATTCGCCGCTCGGCCGCAGCCTCCTGGCCGGGGTGATCCCCGATTTTGCCAATCTCTCCGACGGCGATACGCGGAAGCGTCACCCGCGCTTCGAGGGCGAGAATTTCCAAAAGAACCGCGCGCTCGTCGAGCGCGCGGAGGCAATCGCCGCCGACAAGCGCTGCACGGTCGCGCAGCTCTGTCTCGCCTGGCTATTGGCGCAGGGTCCCGATGTGGTGCCGATCCCGGGCACCAAGCGCATCGAACGGGTCGAGGAGAACCTCGGCGCGCTCGATATCCGCCTGACGCCAGAGGAGGCTGACAGCATCGCCGAGGCGGTGCCGGTCGGCGCCGCCGCCGGGCTGCGCTATCCGGAAGGCGGGATGAAGGGCGTGTTTATCTGAGTTTTATCGGCCGAGCACCTGGTCGAGCGTTTTGATCGCGTTGCCGGGACTCGGCGACCCTTCCGCTTCGGCCGCGGCGAGGAACTCATAGAGCCGGGCGACCGCGGCATACATGTCGTGCGACGGCGGGTTGGCCTCGAGGAAGTCCGAGATCTCCTCCATCTCGCCGACCCAGCGGTAGGCTTTGTCGTACATGCCGGGGATGCTGCCGCGCATGCGCTTCAGCATTTCGGGCTGGCTCTTCGACAATTCCGCGATCAGCGCCTCGCCGCATCCGAAGCGGGCGGCGCCGAGCAGCATCGCCGCGGCGATCGCGGTCGTGCCCTTGGTGATCCCGGCGTACGACATCTTGAGCCCCGAGGCGGCGCCTACGGGGCCGTCGATCACCCGCCAGTCGATCCCCCAATCGCGCAGCACCGCGGTCTCTCCCGCCGCCGCGCCCGAGGCGTAGATCGCCGGGCTGTAGCCCGGCCGGGGCGGGCCGCCGATGATGCCGCCATCGACAAACTTGGCGCCGGTCGGCTCGACGATCGCGGCGACGCGCGCCGCGGTCTGCGGGCTGATCGCGTTGCAATCGACGTAGATCGGCTTTTTGGGCATCGCCGAGAGCACCGGCGCCAAGCGGCGTGCCAAATTCTCGACCTCGCTCGGCGGCAGGATCGCCAGGAAGAAATCGGCGCCTTCGAGCATCGCCTTCTCGTCCGCAGCCGGGATCATACCGGCGGCGCGGGCGCGCTCGGCGCTCTTGGCGCTGCGCCCTCCGAGGAGGGTGCGCACCTCGGCGCCACTCTCATGGAGCCGCTTGCCGACCCCAGCGCCCATTGCACCTTGCGCCATCACGGCGACGTTGATGCCCATGTCCGACCTCTTTGCAGCAGGGGGATTTGCCAAGAAGGCTAGCGCAAATCGATCGCGAATGCGAGCAGCCGAGCGAGGATGTGATTCCCCTCGGCGAACTGTGCATCTCGGGTGATTGCGACCTACGCAAGGTTCCTTGGGTATGACCGATAATGGATTCGTCGGGATCTATGTCATCTCGGTGGTGTTTAGGAATAACGATTAAGTCGTTTTGCCCAGAGTTAAAAGGCGATAGACCCATAAGTTGAAGAGGACAGAAGGATGAAAACCATCGGAGCTATCGCATTGCTTGTCGGGATGGCAGCGAGCGTTCCCGTTTTTGCTCAGTCTCCTGATCCCGCGGCAAATGCCGTGGCAGGTGGTACGAACGGCGCGGCCACTGGCGCGGTTATCGGGTGCATTGTGACGATCCCAATTGGTTGTGCCCCCGGTGCGGCAATAGGGGCGGCAGTAGGTGGCGGTGTGGGCGCTACTGCCGGAGCGGCAGATACACCGCCGGCGTACATGCCGCCACCGCCGGCATACGCGCCACCGCCACCCCCGGCGTACGCGCCGCCACCGCCGGGATCGTAGCTGGTAGCGGCGGATAGCCGGCCCGGCCTCGGCTGGGCCGGCCTCCGCGATCGACGTTTCCGCGGGCGCCTGGCCAGAGAAAAGGTGCGAAAAAGGGCCACGCCTGCGGCCCACCGGACTAAAGATGGCGGGCTACTCAGCCGCGTCGCGTACCTCGCCGCGCGCCCGAGCGATTATCTCGCGCAACTCGGTGACGCCGTAACGGTGACAGAAATCACCGAACCCTTCGCCGGGCGCGCGGGCGTTGGCGAACAGCGCGAACAACGGGTCGAGGGTGTCGGCGACCTCGCCGAGCCGGATACGATTCGCGACTTCCTGATTGAGGCGCGCACCCTCGAAATCGCCGCCGACATAGAGCGAGTAGAAGCCAGGGATGCGGCCGACGATACCGATGTCGCCGGTGTAGGGCCGGGCGCAGCCATTGGGGCACCCCGTAATGCGGATACTGAGCCGCTCGCGCTCCAACCCCAACCGCTTGAGCCGCGCCGCGACCGCGCCGACGATGTTGTCCTGCACCCGCTCCGCCTCGGTCAGCGCCAACCCGCAGCTCGGCAGCGCCGGGCATGCCAGCGCCCAGCGCTCGACCGGCAGCAATTCCTCGCCCGATCGAACGCCATGATTTCGCAGTACCTCGATGATCACGGGGCGGTCCGCCGGCTCGACGTCGCCGAGGATGATGTCCTGGCTTGGCATCAGGGTCGGATTGACGCCGAAGCGGGCGACGATCTCGCGCAGTGCGCTGCGCAGCCGCATGCGCTCATCGTCGACAATGCGGCCGCTCTGGACTGGCACGCCGAGATAGAGCTTGCCATCGCCCTGCTCATGCCATCCCAAATGGTCGGGCACCGCGAAATCGGGCATCTTCCGGCACCCCGCGAGCGGTTTGCCGAGATCCTCGGAGAGGCGCTCGCGCGCCCATTCCTCGCCGCGCTCGGCAATGACGTATTTGAGCCGGGCGTGCCGGCGGTTGCCGCGGTCGCCCCAGTCGCGATGTAGCCGAACCACCGCCGCCGCGGCAGCCAGGAGGTCGTCCGGTTCGACGAAGGCGACCGGGGTGGCAAGCCGCGGATAGGTCTCGGGCTTGTTGTGGGTCATGCCGTGCCCGCCGCCGAGCAGGAAATTGTAGCCCGCCAACGTATCGCCCTCGAACAGCGCAACGATCGCGAGGTCATTGGTCAACACATCGATCGTGTTGTCCTCGGGGATCGCCAGACCGATCTTGAATTTGCGCGGCAGATAGCGCTCGCCGTAGAGCGGATCGACCGGTTCTTCCTCCGGCGTCGCCTTCTCGCCATCCACCCAGATCTCATGATAGGCGCCGGTCTTGGGCAGAAGGTGCTTCGACAGGCGCCGCGCGTCATCCTCCAGCCGCTGATGGACGGGATCGCGGAGCGGCGCCGGCACCGTCGTCACGGTGCGCACGACATCGCCGCAAGCTGCCAGCGTCGTCAGGAGCGCGCGGTTGATTTCGGCGATTGCCGCCTTCAGCCCGGATTTGACGACGCCGTGGAACTGGATGCTCTGGCGCGTCGTGATGCGCAACGTGCCGTTGGCGTTTGTGTCGGCCAACGCGTCGAGCGCGAGGTACTGGGCGGCGGTGAGGCGTCCGCCGGGGATCCGCACGCGCACCATGAGCTGCCAGATCTTGTCGTCGCCGCGCTGCTTGCGCTCGGTGGCGCTGTCGCGGTCGTAGCCCTGATAGATGCCGTGAAATTTGAGGAGGCTGTACCCCGTCTTGTCGAATGGCACCGCGGTATCAGCGAGATCGCGCGCGAGATTGCCGCGCAATTGCCGGCTCTGCTGCTTGATCGCCTCGGCTTTCGAGGCGGTTTCGATCTGAGCCACGTCGCCGCCCTTCCGGAGAGGTGGGGATAAACCCCGAACTGAATACGTGGTTCAGAGATAATTATGACAGATGAGAGTGTCAAATATCTTTATATTTACTATTATATCATGTATAAACACTCACGCCCGGCGCAGATAGGGGCGAACGGCATCGATAAGCGGCGCCGAGGGGGCGAGACGCGGTCCTTCGCCCTCGTCGACCGGCGGCACGATTGTGACGCCCCAGGAGGCCAGCTTCTTGAGCGATGCCTGCGCCTCGGGGTGGGCGAGGAGCGGCGCGTTCAGCGACGGGCCGACAATTACCGGCGTGCCCCGGCCGATAGCCTCGGCAACGACGGACAGCGCGAGGTTGTCGGCGATGCCGTGGGCGAGCTTGTTGAGTGAGTTGAAGCTGCAGGGCGCAAACAAGACGACCCCGCGCGGCGGCCGCGGGCGGATGGCCAGGTCGAAATACGATTCGACGACCTGTATCGCCTCGATGTCTGCAAGGTCGCGCGGTGCGATCACGCGCGAGGCGTTTGGTGTCGGCAGCGCGATAACGGTGGAAAAGCCAAGGCCAACCAGCCCGCGCAGCAGCTCGGGACAGCGCGCCGCCGTCGTCGTTCCGCTGAGCGCCAGATAGGCGACGTCAAACCGCTCGGCTGTCATTGCACGACACCCCACTCCGATCAAACTCGATCATTTCAACGGCCGCTTCCCCGGCGAAAGCCGGTGCCCATTTCTGATGCGACGGCCCGGCCAAAGGATGGATCCCGGCTTCCGCGCTTCCGCCGGGAAAGCGACTGGGTGGAGCAGGCGATCCATGTGGCGGATTGGGACACTAAACCCGTCGAAGCGCACGCTCGATGTCGGCGACTAGGTCGACCTCCGCCTCGAGGCCCGCCGACAGCCGCACGAGCCCGTCGCCGATGCCGAGCGCGGCGCGCTCCTCGGGTTTGAGCCGGGAATGGGTCGTCGTCGCGGGATGGGTGATGAGGCTTTTGGAATCGCCGAGATTGTTGGAGATGTCGACCAGCCGCAGCGCATCGAGAAAGCGGAAGCAGCCTTCCTTGTCGCCGGCGATGTCGAAGGCGATTACGGTGCCGCCTTCGGTCATCTGGAGGCGCGCGAGCTCGTATTGCGGGTGGCTCGGCAGCCCCGGATAGATCACCCGGCCGATTTTCGGGTGGGTTTCGAGAAAGCGCGCGATCGATAGGGCGGTGCGGCATTGCCGCTCGACCCGCAACTCCAGCGTCTCCAGCCCCTTCAGGAGCAGCCACGCATTGAATGGGCTCAAGGACGGGCCGGTATGTCGATAGAACAGGCCGAGATCGTCCTTGATGTACTTTTCGCTGGCGAGGATGGCGCCGCCGAGCGCGCGACCCTGGCCGTCGATGTGCTTGGTCGCCGAATAGACGACGACATCGGCGCCGAGCGCGAGCGGCTTCTGCAGGAGCGGGGTTGCGAACACGTTGTCGACGACGAGGATGCCGCCGGCGCGATGGGTCAGCCGCGCGACCTCGGCGATGTCGATAATCTCCATTGCGGGGTTCGACGGGCTCTCGCAAAAGGTCACCGCCGCGCCCGGTCTATCTGGTCGGGGGGCGAGCGCCGCCTCCCAGGCCGACAGATCGCGGCCGTCGACCTGCACGGTCTCGATGCCGAAACGCGGCAGCAGATCGGCAACGATGTAGTGGCAGGAGCCGAACAATGCCCGGCTCGCCACCAGCCGCTGCCCGGCGCGCAGCTTGCACAACAGCGCCGCGAACACCGCCGCCATGCCGCTCGCCGTGGCGCGGCACGCCTCGGCCCCCTCGATGAGGCGAAGGCGCTCCTCGAACATCGTCACGGTCGGGTTGCGGTAGCGCGAATAGACATAGCGCGAGCCGTCCTGCTTGAAGGCGGCCTCGGCCTCGGCGGCGCTGCCGTACACAAACCCCGAGGTCAGGAACAGCGCCTCGCAGGTTTCCTCATTGCCGGTGCGCTCGCTGCCGCCGCGCACCAGGAGGGTTGCGGGGGCGAGCTCGGCGGCAAGCTCGGGAGAGAGGATTGGCTTCGGCATGGCGGCTTCTCCATCGCGGAACCCGCAACGGGCCAGACGCAAAAACCCTGGTCCGCCGCGGGCCAGGGTTTTTTCAAACTCCCCGACCTTTTAGCGCAATGTTTAACGTGGCGCGCAAGCCGGTCGGCTCAAATCCCCACGAACACCCATGACCTAGCCCGCCCGATCGGCGGCTGTCAAGGGTGTGGATTATCCGGTAATTTCGGTGACCGGCACACCGGGGTCTGCACGAAATGAAAATCCGCGACGTCAAGATCTAATGTCCTCGAAACGGCGCTAACCGAACCGTTCGCCTATTCGCAGGCCTGGTACGAGCGGCGCGGCGCCTGCCTCGTGGAGATCGTCGGAGAGGACGGCAATAGCGGCTGGGGCGAGGCGTTGGGCCGCCGCGGCTGACCGCCCCGATCGTCGAGTTCTACAAGCTGCTCTTGATCGGCGGCGACGCGCTGGCGACCGAGGCGATCTGGGAGAGCCTCTACATCCGACTGCGCGGCCATGGCCAGAAGGGCCTCGCGATCGATATCCCGCAAGGCCCCGGCCTCGGCATCGAGATCGACCGCTGCGCCCTCGCGAGGTTCGCGGTTTGACGTTGGCCGAAGGTTCGCTGACGCTTCCGGGTGCTCCGTGACTCAGTGCTTGATGCTGGAATACGGCAGGATCGGGTCGCCGGCCTGGTATTCCTTTGGCCAGACGACGGTCTCGCCCTTGCCGTCGCGGAAATCATCGACGCTGGTGCCGGTGATGTTCTGGAACTGCACGGTCAGGATGCGCGATTTTGCCCATTCGCCCTTGTTGCCGAAAGTGACGTCGCCGACCACGGTCTTGAAGGTATGGGTGCGGATGTAGTCGGCGATCTTGTCCTGATCGAGGCCCTTGGTGCCTTCGATGGCGTCGCCCAGTACCTGCATCCGGGCATAGGCCCAGGGCCCCAGATAATAGCCGAGCGGATCGACACCCTCCTTGCCGGCGCGTTGCTGGTAGCCGGCGAGGAACTCCATGACCCCCGGAAAGCGCAGCGCCGGCGCCGGCAGCCACCAGTCGAAGGTGATGATGCCGTTGAGCATCGACCCGAGCGAGGTCTTGATCGAGGTGCTCTGCGGTCCGGTCAGATTGCCCCCGAACACCTTGGTGTTGAGGCCGAGCTCGTGGACGCTGCGGATGATACCGACGCTGTCGTTCGGGTATGAGGAAATGTACACGACGTCGGCGTTGGTCGCCTGAATCGCGCGGATGATCGGGGTGAAGTCGGTCGTCGCCAGGGGGTAGTTCTTGTCGTAGACGATGTCGAGCCCGGCCTTTTTCAGGTTCACCCGGGCGCCATCGGTGCTGTTGCGTGTCGCCTCGCCGTCGCCGGTCGCCAGCGCGATCGTCTTCAGCCCGAGCTTCTCCTTGTTGGCCTTGACGATGTCGAAGAAACCTTCGGAGATCGCCGGTCGCGGGTCGGGGCCAACCGGCAGCATCGAGAAGTAATTCGGGTAGTGGAACTCCTCGTTGATGTCGAGCGCGAAGAGGCTGATGAACGTGCTCTTGTGCTGGATGATGACCGGCATCGCCGGCGCCGCGATGTTGGTGCCGTAACCCGAAACGACGAGGTCGACCTTGTCGACGTCGAGCAGCTTTGTGTAGATGCCCGGGACCAGCGAGGAGTTGGTCTGGTCGTCGTAAAAGACCAGTTTGACCGGGCGGCCCAAGAGCCCGCCCTTGGCGTTGGTGTCCTCCGCCCAGATCTGCATCGCCAGGAGACCGCTCTTGCCGTTGACCGCGAGGGAGCCGGTCAAGGCCATCGAAAAGCCGATCGTGATCGGCTCTCCGCTCGGCGCTTTGGGGGCGGTCTGGGCCGATGCGGCGGATGCCGCGAACACTAATGTCGCAAGCATCGCCGCGAACGGCCTGAACCGGCGCCATACCCGGGAAGCCGAAATTTGCTTGGCGATCATGTATTCCCCCGAATTGTTATGGTTGCAGTCGAGTCGCCGGTCGCCGAGAGATTGCGTCGCCGCTGCGCTCCTCGCAACGACAACTTTGCTTACACCGTGCTTCCTACCCGCCGGCCATGGCGCGGGCGACCGCGACGAGGGTCGCATCGCTGCCGCGCGCGCCGATGATCGACAGCCCGACAGGCACCCCCTCGACTGTCGCGCCGGGGATGCTGATCTGCGGCACGCCGGTCAGCCCGCCGTGGCTGCATAGCGCGGTAATGCGGTCGCGCAGCGGTTCGAGCACCGATATCGGCTGGCTGCAGAGCGGCGCTGGAAACGGGGTTGTCGGCAAGCAGAGGATCGTGCCGGGCGGCAGCAACTGGCGCATCCGCCCGCCCGCCTCCTGGCGCACCAGCGACGCCCAGGCGCGCTCGCTCGCCGGGATCGTCGGGGCGAGGGCGAGGTTGCGCGCGACGCTGAACTGGAAGCGCGGGTTGGTGCGGTCGATCCACTCCTGGAAGGTCAGCCACGCCTCATATGGCTGCAAGGTTCGTTGCGCCCGCGCCCAGGCCGCGAGCCCCGGCGGTGCCATCGCCTCTTCGCGCCCCTTGCCGACCAGCGCGCGGAGCCGCGCGACCATCGGTTCGAGCGCGGCTGCGGTCTCCGGATCGGCCAGGGCGAAGGCGTCGCTCGCGACGACGAGCCGTTTCGGCAAGGTATTGGGGATTGCTTCGCCGAGCATGACCGCCGAAACGCGGGCGAAGGTATCGGCGTCGCGGGCGAACCAGCCGGTCGTGTCCGAGCTCGGAGCCTGGCTCATCATGCCGCTCAGATCGAGCCTTCCGTGGGTCGGGCGGATCCCGTAAATCCCGCAAAAGCTGGCCGGCACCCGCACCGAGCCGCCGGTATCTGTGCCGAGCGCGGTGTCGCACAGGCCGGCCGCGACGGCGGCCGCCGAGCCTGCCGATGAGCCGCCCGGCACACGGCCCGGCGCGCGCGGGTTCACCGGCGTGCCATCGAATGGGTTCTCGCCGAGGATGCCGAGCGAGACCTCGTCGGTGATGGTCTTGCCGATCAAGGCGGCCCCAGTATCGAGCAGGGTCTGCACCGCCCAGGCATGGCGGGTCGGGACGGGGTGGGCGCGGGCCCAATCGGGGTTGCCGCCGCCGGTCGGACGGCCGGCGACATCGAACAGGTCCTTGGCGGCGAAAGTGAGCCCCGAGAGCGGCCCGCCCGGTTTGCCCTCCAGGCGGAATTGCTGTCCCGGGACGAAGGCGCCGATTGTATCGGTCATGCTCATTATCCCCCGAGCAATTCGCCGACCGCCTTGGCAACGACGGCGTTCGACAGGATGACCGGCAGGCCGAGCCCGGCCAGCGCCGCGCGATGCCGCTCGGTAAAGCCGATGCAATCCAAAAGGATCGCCTCGGCGCCGCGCGATTTGAGTGTCGCCCCGGCGTCGCCCACCGCCTCGGGCGGGGCGGTGTAGGGGCTGGCGGTGGCAAAGATCGGCGGTTGGGCGAGCGCGCACCATTTGCCGGCTTCGGACTCGATCTGCCCGGCAATCGGAACGATGATGCCCAGCTGCCGGTGCTCGATCAGCCCGGCGACCATGGCCGGGATGATATGATCGGGCTCGACCAGCCAGGCCTTATCACAGGCGAGCCCGTCGAAGGTCCCGGTGCAGAGCAGGAGAATGACGTCGCAGCCATCGGCTTCGAGATGGGCGAGCGAGCGTTGCACGCCATCGCGCATGCGGGTTCGCGACAGCTCGATGACGGCGCCATCATTAAGCAGGGTGACCAGCGCCGGCTCGCTGGTCTCGGCCCCATAGCGCGCTGCGATCTGGGAATGTGACAAGCCGTCGAGCACGCCGCGGTGAACCTGGCGGATTTCGGCGGGCACATGGCGGTCGATGATCGGGACGATATCGGGGCGCGGCGCCTGGCCGATCGTCAATGTGCCGAGGGTCCGCTGGGGCATGACTCAAAGTCCATCTGTCGGAAGATGGCGCAATCCTGACCACCTGCTGGAGCGATTGACAACGCCGGATTTGCAGATCGATGCTGCAAGCAGCACGTCATGAGGGGTGAGGAGAGCGGCGCATGGCCATTACCGTTACTCAGCTTCACCCGCATATCGGCGCCGAAATCGGCGGCCTCGATCTGCACGAGCCAGTTGATGCAGAGACCGTGCGGGCACTGTGGCAGGCAATCGACAAACATGCGGTCCTGGTGTTCCACGGGCAGCAGCTGAGCGATGAGCAGCTCCGGGTTTTCGCCAGCCGCTTCGGCGAACTCGAGATCGGCCGGTCGGCGGCGCGCGGCGGCCGGCGACGGCTCAGCTTCCCCGAGATCGGCGACATCTCGAACCTCGACGAAGACAGCCGGCTGCGCGCCCGCGACGATCGCAAGCGTCTCGACAGCCTGGGCAACCGGCTGTGGCACACCGATGCCTCGTACATGCCGGTGCCGGTCGTGCTCGGCATGCTGTTCGCGGTGACGGTGCCGCCACCCTCGCCCTTCGGCGCCGGGGAGACCGAGTTTGCCGATATGCGCGCCGCCTACGACGCGCTGTCGGACGCGCAAAAGGCGGCGATCGACGGGCTCGTCGTCGAGCACGACGTGTTCTGGTCGCGCGGGCAGATCGGCTTTACCGAATTTCCCCCGGGCGAGCGCGAGCAGTACCCACCGTCGCGCCAGCGTCTGGTGCGCCGCCACCCCGGGTCGGGGCGGAGGACGCTTTATCTGTCGGCGCATGCCTCGCACATCGTCGGCTGGCCCGTCCCCGAGGGGCGCCTCCTCTTGCATGACCTCGACGAGCACGCCACGCAGCGGCAATTCGTCTACAGCCACCGCTGGCGGGTGGGCGACCTGGTGATCTGGGACAATCGCGATACGATGCATCGCGGCCGCCCGCACGACGAAACCCAGCCGCGCGACCTGCGCAGGGCGACGACGCTCGATATCGGCTCGACCCTCGACGAGGCGGCGTAGCGGCGCGGTCTATTCCGCCGCTTCCTCGGTCTCTGCGCGGGCTTCCTGGCG
>Ga0182024_10019107_pt1 | contig 12668 bp, 9 predicted proteins | sample P32metaG_FD_120480 | JGI IMG/M metagenome (GOLD analysis project Ga0182024, IMG submission 120480) | Permafrost microbial communities from Stordalen Mire, Sweden - P3-2 metaG (Illumina Assembly) | ecosystem: Environmental > Terrestrial > Soil > Wetlands > Permafrost | place: Sweden: Stordalen... | reverse complement strand
GTACCCGCGGCTATCGCAATGAGTTACGCGCTCACCGTCGGGTGCGGCATGCAGAGATCGTCGTACTCGGCAATCACGATTTCGCCGGCGTCGTCGCCACAGGCCTGACAGGTTGGGTCACGGCGGACTTTGAACGTTCGAAAACTTTCATCGAGAGAGTCATACGTCAGCAGCCGACCCACGAGCGGATCACCCAACTCAAGCAGCAACTTGATGGTTTCGATTGCCTGAATGGATCCGATGATGCCGGGCAGCACACCGAGTACGCCGGCCTCGGCGCAACTAGGCGCCAGTTCGGCCGGTGGCGGCTCGGGAATCATGCAGCGATAGCACGGTCCCACGTAGGGCTGAAACACGGTGGCCTGACCCTCGAAACGAAAGATCGAACCGTGCACCACGGGGATCTTCTTTAGGAGTGCCGCGTCGTTGACCAAGTAACGCGTCGGGAAATTGTCGGTGCCGTCCACAATGACGTCGTAACCGTCGATGATGTCCAAGATGTTGTCCGCGCCCAGGCGCGTGTCGTAGGTGATGACCTTGACGTCCGGATTCATGGCCGTGAGCGTCTGCTTCGCGCTGTCGACCTTACGCATGCCAATGCGGTCCACGTTGTGAAGAATCTGACGTTGGAGGTTTGACGAATCAACGACGTCCATGTCAATGATGCCGATGGTGCCGACGCCGGCGGCCGCGAGATAGAGCCCGGCCGGAGAACCCAGCCCGCCCGCGCCTAGTAGCAGGACCTTGGCGTCAAGCAACTTCACCTGACCGGCCTCGCCCACTTCGGGCAGCAATAGGTGGCGTTGGTAGCGGTTGCGCTGGTCAGCGCTCAGCGTTCGAGGTGTCGACCAGGTCAGCCCTTCGTCCTTCCACTTATTAAACCCACCAATGATCGACACCACGTCGGTGTAACCGAGGTCCTGGAGCGTCTTGGCGGCGAAGGCCGAGCGAACACCGCCGGCGCAGTAGACCGCGATCGGGGCGTTCTTGTCGGTGAGGCGGCTTTCGATGGAGAACTCGAGGTTTCCTCGCGGTACGTGCACCGCGCCGGGGAGCGCCCCCTGGTCAAACTCTTCGGGCTCGCGCACGTCGAGCAGGTTGTAGTAGCTCAGTCGTGCGGCGACGTCGTGTGGATCGATCTCGTGGATCTCCGCCTTGGCGGCGTTCAGTAGGTCTCGAGGTGTAGGCACCGACACTCCTTGGTTGAGCAAATCTTACGCGCTGGGTCGGATTGTGCGACACGCCGCCTGCTAGACCCGACGCATGGAACTTCGACAACTGTTGGCCCAGCGTCGCATGATCCGCTCCTTTGACGGCTCGCCAGTGGACCTCGACTGGCTCGACGAATGTTGTGCCTCCGCCCTGTGGAGCCCAACCGCGGGCAATAGCGCCGGGGTGCGCCTTTATACCGTGGCGGCCCAACACGTAGCGAGTTTCTTCGAGGTCGCGACTGACGAGCAGTGGCGTTTAACTGCGCGACGAGCCAACGGTTTGATGCGCGCGGGCGCCGTGGTGCTCGTGACGTGTCGGTTCCAGGACTACCTGCATCGATACGCGGAGCCCGACAAATCCAGTTCTCGACTCGACGACATCGAAGGATGGCCAGTCCCCTACTGGCACACCGACGCCGCCATGGCGACCATGTCCCTGCTGCTGCTCATTGAAGAGAGCGGATTACAGGCGACCATGTGGGGCAACTTCGGTCGCAGCGAGCGCCTACTTGAGTGGGCGCACATTGGCGACGAGGAGCTGTTCGCCACGGTGCTCGTGGGAAAGGGCGACGGCCACGACGTGCCTTCCGCGTCACTGACACGCGAGGTACCGTCGCGTGTTTCTCGGGTACGGCGAGTGCAGCCCTAATCGCCGCTCTCGGGGTTTGATACCGCCGCGACGGCGGAAAGAAATTCAACAATGGTGCGCGCGCTGAAGGCCGTCGCCCCCTTGGTGGTGTAGCCGCGGCTCGTGTCGGCCCGGGCCGGTCCGGCGATGTCCAAGTGCACCCACGGACGTCCATCAGTGAATCGCTGTAACAGCAACGCCGCCGAAATCGATCCCGCCTGTCCGGTCTTGCCAATGTTCTTCATGTCGGCAACGTCCGAGTCAATGTGCGACTCGTAGCTCGCCGGCAGCGGCATGCGCCACAACACCTCGCCGCTGCGCTTGCTCGCCTCGACGAAGTAATCATTCAACTCTTCGGTCGTCGCGTACATGGCGCCAACTTCATCTCCGAGCGCAACGACCTGCGCGCCAGTCAGCGTTGCCACGTCGACGATGGCGTCGGGATTTGCCTCTACGGCGAGTGAGAGTCCGTCGGCCAATATCAGACGACCTTCGGCATCGGTGTTGAGCACTTCAATCGTCATGCCGTTACGAATCGTGAGCACGTCGCCCGGTTTGGTCGCTCGATCGCTCGGCAGGTTTTCGGTCATTGGGGCAATAGCCGTGACACGTACGCCCAAGCGCAGACGGCTGGCGATCGAAATCGCGGCCATGACAATGGCCGAACCGGTCATATCGGTCTTCATCGTCATCATGCCAACGCCGGACTTCAGTGACAGCCCACCCGAGTCGAACGTCACGCCTTTGCCCACGAGCACGATGTGCACCAGATCGTCGCCCTTTGGGCTGTAGGTCGCGTAGACGAGTCGCGTGGGTTGAGCCGATCCGGCGCCGACGCCCAGCAGTCCGCCGAGTCGCTCTTCGCGAATCTTCGACTCGGTCCACACGTCGACGTCAACGTACGGGTCATCCTTTAAGTGCTTCACCACCTGCTTGGCGAGTTCTTTGGGCGGCATATTGCCCGGCGGCGTGTCAATCAATCTCTTCGCCCAATTGACCCCGTCGGCAATGACGGCGCCGCGCGCTACGCCGTCAACCACCTCATCGTGGGTTTCGATCGACGGCAAGGGCGAGCCGAGGGGCACAATGTGAAAAACCGCCTCCACATCCTCGTTTTTCTTGAAACGATACGCCGAGAGCAACGCACCCTCCACGAGCGCCTGGGCCGCGTCGCCCGGCTCTTCGATGCTGTCGGTCGGCAGAAAAAAAGCCGCGTCAGTGTCGCGGGCCACGCGCACCGCGGCGGCGCCGGCCAGCCGGTAGTGCTCCAGCTTGTTGTACGACGAATCGAGACTGATCAGTGCCACGCTCAATCCGTCGAAGGCTCGAATCACGATCGCGCTGCCCGGTTCTTCCTTCAGACCGTGTTGTTCGCACCATTCTTTGGTGAAGGTCCTGGGTAGCGTGTGCTCCGCGAGCGCCATCGGGACCGACTCCGCAACGAAGGCCGCGCCGCCATCGAAGGTGACGGGGACACAGAGCGTCGGTTGCGAGGCGCCTTCCGTAGGCGTGGCAACTCGGGCCGTGCGCGACATTCAAATCCTCTCTAGTTGCTCGGACGAGCAGTACGGTGATTCGGGCCTTCGGCCCATCGTGCCATTGTCCACGCCAGATCGCTCAAGCGATTCAAATACATTACGACCAACGAGTCCTCGAGCGCATATGCCACCGCAATGCGCTCAGCGCGGCGAATGACCGTTCTGGCGACGTCGAGTGCGGCCGCCAGTGGATTCTCGCCGGGCACCACAAACTCCTTGGGCATCTCGATCTGCGCCGAGAGGGCATCGATGTTCTCTTCTACGCGATCGATCATCTTTTGGCTCACGAGCGAGTGGTCAGGCTTCAGCTTGCGGCGATTCTCCGGTGCGGTGGCGATCTCAGACATCAAGACCCAGAGGTCGCGCTCGAGCGTGATGAGAAGTTCACTCAACTCCGTCGACGGTTCGCACAGTGTGCGGGCCCAACCAAGCAGTGCTTGTGATTCATCGACTGCACCATTCAGTTCAATCGGCATCGAGTCCTTGGCCGCGCGACCTCCGAAGTACAGTCCGGTCGTGCCGTCGTCACCGGTGCGCGTGTAAATCTTCACGTTCCTCAGCGTAGTGAACCTCTGGCACGCGGGTAACCTGACTACTCAATGGAGTTGACTATCCGGCCCCCGTTCGCCCGCCCCGATCACAGTGATCCCTATCTACACGCGCTCGCACAACAGGTGCTCATTTACGACGGCGCGACCGGCACCAATCTGCAATTACAGGACCTCAGCGCGGACGACTTTGGCGGTGCGGCCTTGGAGGGCTGTAACGAAATTCTGACCATTACCAAACCCGAGACGATCGAGACGTTTCACCGCTCATTTCTCGACGTGGGCGTCGACGTGATCGAGACCGATTCGTTCGGTGCCTTCAGTGTGGTCCTCGCCGAATACGGCATTGCCGATCGGGCCCAGGAACTCGCACGGGCGTCGGCCACGATTGCCCGTCGGGTGGCCGACACTTACGCGAGTCCCGGGTCGCCTCGGTTCGTCGCCGGGTCCATGGGACCGGGTACCAAGTTCCCCACGCTCGGCCAGATCAGTTACGACGACCTGTCGGCCAGCTACGAAGAGATGGCCTACGGGTTGCTCGAAGGCGGCGTGGACCTACTGCTCGTCGAAACCATGTTCGACCTGCTGTCGGGCAAGGCCGCCATCGCCGCTTGTCACCGCGCCATGGTGCGCCACGGGCGCATCGTGCCGATCCAGGCGCAGGTCACCATCGAGATCACGGGACGGATGCTGCCCGGCACCGAGATCGGGGCCGCGATTACGGCACTGAGCACGTTGGGCGTGGATCTCATTGGGCTCAACTGCGCGACGGGGCCGGTCGAAATGTACGAGCCGCTGCGTCAATTGAGCGAGTGCGCGCCGATGCCAATTTCTTGCCTGCCCAACGCCGGGCTGCCAAGTGTGGTCGACGGCAAGATGCACTACGACCTCACGCCCGACGCGCTCGCCGAACACCTGTCCAAGTTCGTCAGCGAATACGGGCTCCAAGTAGTCGGCGGGTGTTGCGGCACCACGCCCGAGCACATGGCCCGGGTGATCGAAGCGGTCCGACCACTGCAGGCCGCGCCGCGCCAACCTGTGCTCGACCCGGCGGTCGCCTCGATTTACTCCGCGACCAACTACCAACAGGACCGTTCGGTGCTCTTGGTGGGTGAGCGCACGAACGCCAACGGTTCTAAGAAATTTCGCGAGGCCATGCTCGAAGGTGACTGGGATGCCTGCGTAGGCATCGGACGCGACCAGATCAAAGAGGGCGCCCACATCCTTGACGTCTGCGTGGACTACACCGGCGCCGACGGCGTCAGTGACATGAACGAATTGATGAGCCGACTGGCGACCCAGTCGTCGGTGCCAATCATGGTCGACACCACCGAAACGAAAGTCGCCCGACAGGCGCTGACCTGGCTCGGGGGCAAGGCCATCCTCAACTCGGTCAACCTCGAAGAAGGCGACGGACCGGGCACCCGCCTCGACGGCTTCATGTCGCTCGCCGCCGAGTTCGGTGCGGCTATCGTGGCGACCTGCATTGACGAAGAGGGACAGGCGCGCACTGCGGAGTGGAAAGTCCGCGCCGCACGGGCCATCACCGACCTCGCCGTCAATCGATACGGACTCAGTGCCCAGGACATCTTCATCGACGCCCTGGCGCTCCCACTCTCCACCGGCATGGTCGAGTCGCGTCGCGACGGCATCGAGACGATTGAAGCCATTCGCCGCATCAAGGCCGAGATGCCGGGCGTGCGCACGATCCTCGGTCTCTCGAATGTCTCGTTCGGACTCAACCCGGCCGCGCGACAGGTGCTCAACAGCGTGTACCTGCACGAGTGCGCCGAAGCCGGCCTGGACGCGGCCATCGTGCACGCGTCGAAGCTGTTGCCGCTCGCGCGCGTGGATGAAGAAGCGAGAAGGGTCTGCTTGGACCTGATCTACGACCGGCGCAGTGACGACTACGACCCGCTCCAGGTGTTGCTCGGGCTCTACGAAGGGGTCAAGACCACCAATTCCAGTACCGCGACCCTCGCTGACCTACCGCTCGACGAACGACTTCGACGGCGCATTATCGAAGGCGTACGAGTGGGCCTCGAAGCCGACCTTGACGAGGCCATGGCCAACGGCGTGGGACCGCTCGCAATCGTCAACGACATCTTGTTAGACGGCATGCGCGAGGTGGGTGATCTCTTCGCGAGCGGCGAGATGCAACTGCCCTTCGTGCTCCAGAGCGCCGAGACCATGAAGTCAGCCGTGGCCTACCTCGAACCGCTGATGGAAAAGAGCGATCAGGGTGGTCGCGGACGGGTGGTGCTGGCTACGGTAAAGGGCGACGTGCACGACATTGGCAAGAATCTCGTCGACATCATCCTGACCAACAACGGCTACGAAGTCATCAACCTCGGCATCAAGGTCGGCGTCAACGAAATGCTCGGTGCCGTTCAAGAGCACCAGGCCGACGCCCTGGGCATGAGCGGACTGTTGGTCAAGTCAACGCTCATCATGCGCGAGAACTTGGAGTTGATGAACGAACTCGGCATGCAGAACGTGCCCGTGCTGTTAGGCGGCGCGGCACTGACGCGCACCTACGTGGAACGCGACCTCCGCACGATCTACAACGGCCGTGTCTTTTATGGCAAGGACGCCTTCGAGGGACTGCGCGTGCTCGACCGACTGGGTGAGATCCGCCGCGGTGGCGAGGACGATCCTAACTTCGGACGAGAGATCTCCGAAAAGAAGGTCTTTCGACGCATTCGCGGTGATGGTGACGAAGAGCCCAACGCCATGACCGCGCGTAGTCCCGACGTGGAAGTGGACAATCCGCTCTTCACTCCGCCATTCCTAGGCAGTCGCGTAGCCAAGGGAATGTCGATTGACGAGATTTCCGAGTTCCTTAACCTCACGGCCCTCTTTCGAAATCAGTGGGGTTACCGGCCCGAAAACGGCGAGGACGACACGGCCTTCAAAGAGCGAGTTCGCTCCATCCTGCGCGAACAATTGGCGATTGCGAAGGAAGATGACTTGCTGGTTCCCCAAGTTGTGTGGGGACACTTCCCCGCTGCCGCTGATGGCAACGATCTGGTCATCTTCAGTGACGACACTCGGGCGAATGAGAAGGTCCGCTTTACGTTCCCACGACAACGTCAAGCGCCATTCCTCTGCATCGCCGACTTCTTTCGCCCTGTCGAGAACGGTGATAAGGATTACGCGAGTTTCATGCTCGTGACCATGGGTTCGCGAGTCTCGGAGCGATGTCAGGAACTGTTCGCCGAGAACCGCTACCACGACTACCTCAAATTGCACGGATTGGGCGTCGAGATGGCGGAGTCGCTGGCCGAACTCTGGCACAAGCGAATTCGAGAGGAATTGGGATTCGTCGATGAAGACGGTCCGACGCTCACCGGCCTCTTTCGCCAGCAGTATCGCGGCGGTCGATATTCGTGGGGCTATCCGGCCTGTCCCGACCTCACGGACAACGCGAAGGTCGCCGATCTGCTGGAAGCCACGCGCATCGGTGTCGTTGTCTCAGAGGGATTCCAACTTCACCCCGAGCAGACCACCGACGCCATCATTTGCCATCACCCGATGGCCAAATACTTCGTGGCCTAGGTCACCTCTCGTCCGAAGAATCTCAAATGTCGACGGCTTAACGTCGCGACGGCGCCGCCACGGGGGTGGCGTCGCTCAATGCTTCACGCGCGTGGTAGCTCGAGCGCGTCAGCGGCGACGACTGCACGTGCGAGAGTCCCTGGCTCATACCGAAGTTGGCCAACTCGTCGAACTCTGCCGGTTCCCACCACCGCGAGACGGGCAAGTGCTGTTCCGTGGGGCGCAGGTACTGACCAATCGTGACGATCGACACGCCGACCGCGGCGAGATCGACCAACGTTTCGTGTACTTCATCCACTGTTTCGCCTAGACCCACCATCAGTCCGGACTTCGTCGTGAGTCCCGCCGCGCGGGCGCGCGCGAGCACGGTCAGGGAGCGCAGGTAGCCCGCGCTCGGACGAACGGCACGCTGCAGTCGGGCGACCGTTTCAATATTGTGATTTAAGACTTCGGGTCGCACGTCGATCAATAACCTCAGTGATGCTTCGTCGCCCCTGAGATCGCTCGTCAAGACTTCAACATCGGTTTCCGGAGAGCGCTCGCGAATCGCGAGTACCGTCGCCGCGATCGCTCCCGCGCCGCCGTCGGCCAGATCATCTCGCGCCACGCAGGTAATCACCGCGTGCTTCAACTTCAGTCGCACGACCGCTTCGGCCACTCGATCGGGCTCGGTGGGATCGAGGGCCAGTGGCTTGCGGGTATCGATGAGGCAAAAACCGCACGCCCTCGTGCACCGTTCACCGTTGACCATGAAGGTGGCCGTACCCGCCGACCAACACTCAAAGATGTTCGGGCACCCGGCCTCTTCGCAGACGGTCACCAATCGCAGGTCTTCGGTCAACGTGCGCAGCGACTGGTACTCGCTGCCCATGTGGGCTTGGACACGCAGCCACGCGGGCTTGCGCGAGTGCAGCGCGATGCCGGCGTCAGGATCAACTCCCGCCTTGCGCAGGCGTCGCAGCAGCGGTCGTTCGCTGGTTGACGAGGCGACGCTGCGATCGACGCGAGCGACCGTCGCGTTGGGTCCCAGTCGACGTTCAAGTTCCTCGCCGAGACGCTCTTCTACGTCGAGCGACGTGACGTCAAGGCCTAGTGACTTCATCGACGCCACGGGCTTGTCGGGAATGCCGCACGGCACGATGGCGCTAAAACCCGTGAGATCGATGTCGACGTTAAGCGCCACGCCGTGCAACGTGCGCCGCGCACCGGATTCATTGCGTTCGGTCCTCACGCCGACCGCCGCGATCTTTGACGGTCGGCCGAGCACGTCAGCCCACACGCCGGGATAGCCCGCGAGACGATCAACGTGACCCAACGAACCATCGGGGTCGAAGCTGCGTACCGTCGCGATCACGGCATCTTCTAGGCGAGTCACGTGGACCTTGCCCGCCGACGGATCGTCATCGACGGTCACAATCGCCCACGCGACCACTTGGCCGGGTGCGTGATAGGTGACGTCGCCGCCGCGGTCCGCATCGATCACGACCGCATCCAGAGATTCAGGCGGCACCAAAAAATGCTCTTCCAGGGTCCTGATGCCGCGCGTATAGGTCGGGGGATGCTCAAACAGCAGCACGTAGTCGTCACTGGCCTGCATGAGGGCGCGCTGGAGGTCATTCGCTTCGGCGAAGGAGATGCGCCCGAGGTGGCGACGGCGCAGCACTTAGTGCTCACTCTCAAGGTTAAGACCGGCCATCAACTCGGCCACTCGTTCCAAATAGCCCGCCGCAGCCGTTGACTCGCAGACGCGGTGGTCGAAGGAAAGACCAAGAATCAGGCGGCGGCCCACTTCAACCGTCGCGGCCCCGTTCTTGGACACGACCACCGGAACCTGACGCACGACGCCGACCGAGAGCGTCGCGACCTGGGGCTGGATAAGAATTGGCACGCTCCAAAGTGCGTGTTCGCTGGGCGCACCGCTCAGCGTGAACGTTCCGCCCATCAGGTCGTCAGTGGTGAGTCGGCGCGCAACCACTCGCTCGCCTACCTCGCTCACCCGTCGGGCCAGCGCGCGCAACGTAAGTCCTGCCGCGGCGTGTACGACGGGCACCAACATGCCGTCATTGTCCACGACGCGAACGAATCCCAGGTTGACGGTGCGGTGCACGACGAGTTCGTCGCCGGCAAAGGTGGCGTTCAAGAACTCATATTCGCCCAGGGCTCGCACCGCGGCGAGACCCACCACCATTTCGTCGGTGATGTGCACACCGTCACGGGTCGCGCGGCCCAGCGATTCCAACTCGCCAAAAATCTCGCCGTCAGCTTCGACGGCAACAAAGCCGTGAGGCGCGCTCTGAGCCGACACGGACATGTGCTCGCCCATCCGGCGCCTGGCATTCGAAAGCGGCACCACGAGTTCGTCGGTGGGACCGTTGGCCACGGCGCGCTCGGCGTCGCGACGGGTGATGGCACCGCCGGCTCCCGTTCCGCGGATCGAGGATGGCTCAACCTCGCCGTCGGCCAGAATCCGTCGCACGACCGGTGACATGACGACACCACTAGAAACGGATTCCGTCGGTGCGGCTGGAGTGACCGGTGCGGGCGAGAGCGTCTCGGGCGCCAACACCGGCGTGTCGTCAACCGCCGCAACTTCAACGACCGGCTGCGACGTTGCGGCTGGAGCGCCAGCGCCACTTTCTTCAATGACCGCAACCCGCGCACCGGTCTGGACGGTGTCGCCTTCCTCCGCCAAAATCTGGGTCAGCACTCCGGCCGCCGGAGACGGCATTTCGGAGTCCACCTTGTCGGTCGATACTTCAAAGAGCGGTTCGTCACGGGCGACGACGTCGCCCACTTTCTTGAACCACTGAGTGATGATTCCTTCGGTGACCGACTCACCCAGTGATGGCAGGGTGACGTCAGCCAACGTGCAGTCCCCTGCCGGCGAGCGCGAGCAGCGTTTCACCAAATGTTTCGGACAGCGACGGGTGGGGCTGAATGAGCGCCGCCGCCTCTTCCGCGGTGGCCTCCCAATTGACGGCAAAGTATCCGGCACCTAGTTGCTCCGTCACCCAGGGTCCGGCCATGTGCACGCCCAGGATTTGTCCCGCGGTGCCGTCGGCACGCTTTTCGGCGATGACCTTCACGACGCCTTCCGTGTCGCCAATTATCTGAGCCCGACTGTTGCCGCCAAAGGGATCCTTCTTCACGACAACGTCGTAGCCCTTCTCCTTGGCTTTGGCTTCGGTCAGGCCACAGAACGCGACTTCCGGATTTGAATAGATGGCCCAGGGCACGCGGTCGTAGTCAACGGGCACCACGGGCTCGCCAAGGATGGTCTTGATTGACACAATGGCTTCGGCGAAGCCCACATGTGCGAGCTGGGGGGTGTCGGCGACCACGTCGCCCACGGCATAGACGTGCGGATTCGCGGTGCGCTGGGACCGGTCCGCGACGACGAAACCACGATCATTGATTTCGACACCCGTGGCGTCGCCGAGCAGTCCTTCGCTGCGCGGTCTCCGGCCCACCGACATGACGACCATGTCGACCTTCACGTCGTCGCCGCCCTCGACGCTGATGGTGGTTCCGCCCTTCTTGGGAGCGTGTCCCGTCACCGTCACGCCAGCGCGGATGTCAATGCCGCGCTTCTTAAAGGCCCGGCCCACAACGTTGACCACTTCGGCGTCACAGCCCGTCAGGATGGTGGGCAGGAACTCGAGCACGGTGACCTTGGTGCCCATGTCGCACAGCATTGACGCGAATTCACAGCCAATGGCGCCGCCGCCAATCACGGCGGCGGTAGCGGGAAGGGAAGCGAGGTCGAGGAATTCGTCCGAGGTAACCACGATCGTTCCGTCCACGTCGAATCCGGGCAGCGTGCGCGGCACCGAGCCAACGGCGATCACGATGTCCTTTCCTTGAGCGACTACTCCGGCATCACTGCCGTCGATCACCGACACCTTGAGGTCCGCGTCGAGGCGTCCGGTGCCCTCGAAAACCGTGATCTTGCGACCCTTGATGAGACCAGAGAGTCCCTTGTAGAGGCGGTCGACAATCTCATTCTTGCGCGCCTGGCTCACGGCAAAGTCGACGCTGACGGCGTTGGACGTGATGCCGAATTCTCCGGCGTGCTCGACAGTGCGGCGCACGTGGGCCGTCTCGAGGAACTCTTTGGCCGGCACGCAGCCGCGGTGCAGACAGGTCCCACCAACTTTGTCGCGCTCGACAATTGCCATGTTGAGGCCAGCCGCGGCGCCATAAAGTGCCGCGGCGTAACCGCCAGGTCCACCTCCGATTACCACCACATCGAACTGCTGGACCTCGTTTGCCACGGCCATTCCCTTCACTCGCTAATCAATGAAAACCATTGAAATCCTAATGTTTTTTAGCGAGTACTGAAACGACCGGGATTCAGGTTCGTCGTCCCCGTTGGGTGTCCGCGGCCGCCGTGGCGAGCGAATCAACGAAGTCATTCATGAGGTCACCGGAGTGACCCTTGACCCACGAGAACGTCACGGCGCGATCGACATTGAGCGCCAGCGCAAAGAGTTCCTCCCAGAGATCTCGATTCTTCACTGGTTGACCCTGGGAATTCTTCCAACCTCGACGCAGCCATCCAACGTGCCATTTATCGTGAAAACATTTCACTACGTAGTTGGAGTCACTCACAATTTCGACCGAACCTTCGGGATTCTCGCGTAGCGCGTCGATGACCGCCGTCATCTCCATACGTTGATTGGTCGTGTGCGCCTCGGGCCCGCTCGCGTAGCGGTCCTTGTCGCAGGCCCACGCCCACCCTCCCGGGCCAGGATTACCGCGGCAGGCGCCGTCGGTATGAATTCTCATCAGATCTTCCGCGTTACCCACATGTCTGGATTGGAACTAAATCGGGTGACGGCTTCGGGAAGGTCGCCACGCAGCACCTGGCCGAGCGTGACGTGTTCGAGCACTTCGCGCAACGCGCCACGCACCGCGATCCACACGTCGGTTAAGTGCGTCGCTTCGCCGCCGTAGTGCAGTGTCTCGGGTCGCATGCCACGAACGCCCGCCATCGGCCCACTCACGATCCGCAAGATGTCGGCAATCATGATCGTGTCGGGATCAACGGCCAGCTTGAACCCGCCTTCGGGGCCGCGTTGACTCGACACCAACCCGCCGCGTCGAAGGTCCGAAAGGATCGCGCCCAGAAACTTGGCCGGCAGTTCTTGCTCCTGGGCCAAATGCTCTGCACTCAGCGACGTAT
>Ga0182024_10019106_pt1 | contig 12668 bp, 12 predicted proteins | sample P32metaG_FD_120480 | JGI IMG/M metagenome (GOLD analysis project Ga0182024, IMG submission 120480) | Permafrost microbial communities from Stordalen Mire, Sweden - P3-2 metaG (Illumina Assembly) | ecosystem: Environmental > Terrestrial > Soil > Wetlands > Permafrost | place: Sweden: Stordalen... | reverse complement strand
GCCGGCTTGTGTAAAGAACAATCCATGAACAGAATTCCGAGGTCAGCCCTTGGTCCGCTTCGCCTCGATCTTGTCCCAGATCAGCGCCGCGATATCGGCGCCGCCTAAATTCTTCACCGACCGGATGCCTGTCGGCGAGGTGACGTTGATCTCGGTGAGGAAGCCGCCGATCACGTCGATGCCGACGAAGAGGAGGCCGCGCTCGCGTAGCGGGGCTGCGAGCCGGGCGCAGATTTCGCGCTCGCGCTTGGTCAGGTCGGTCGCCTTGGGCACGCCGCCGCGCACCATGTTGGAGCGCAGATCGTCGGGTGCCGGCACCCGATTGACCGCGCCGGCAAACTCGCCGTCGACCAGGATGATACGCTTATCGCCGTCTTTCACTTCGGGCAGGAATTTCTGCACCACCCACGGCTCGCGAAAGGTCGCGGCGAACAGATCGTAGAGCGAGCCGAAATTGAGATCTTCGGGCGCTAGGCGGAAGACGGCCTCGCCGCCTTTGCCGTAGAGCGGCTTCATCACGATATCGCCGTGCTCGGCGCGAAACTTCTTGATGGCATCGAGATCGCGGGTGACGAGCGTCGGCGGCATCAAATCGGGAAACTCGGTGACGAAGACTTTTTCCGGCGCGTTGCGCACGTGGGCGGGGTCGTTGACGACCAGCGTTTTCGGCTGCAGGCGCTCGAGCATGTGTGTCGAGGTGATGTAGGCGAGATCGAACGGCGGATCCTGGCGCAACAAGACCACGTCGAACGACGACAGCTCGACATGGCGCGGTTCGCCGAGCGTAAAATGATCGCCGGCTTTGTCGCGCACCGCGAGCGACTGCACCGTGGCCGACACTTTGTTGTCGCGCAGTTCGAGCCGGTCGGGCGTGTAATACGACAGCGGAAAAGCGCGCGCCTGCGCTTCCAACAGTAAAGCAAACGTCGAATCGCCGCGGATATTGATCCGCTCGATCGGGTCCATTTGCACGGCGATGGTCAGGGGCATGGGCGAGCGCTTCGGCTGTCCTGGGGTCGAATTTTGCGGCCAGTATTCATGTCATTCGCGGGGCCGGCCGGGCAATTTAAGGTAAACTTGAGCTTAACATCTTACCGTCAAATTACCCATTCCAAGACCGGGATGTAGGGCGGACCGCGTGAATCTGGCGAAGCTCTCAATCGCTGCAAAGCTCTATGTCATCTTCGCGCTGCTGGCTACCGTGATGGTGGCGCTGGCGGGGGTGGCGATCCTTAATTCCAATCGGCACGTGGCGTCGACCAGGGAATTTGAATCGGCCTTCGTTGGCGCCGAGAATGTCGAACACATCAACAGTTTGATCTACGCGGTCGTGATGGAATCGCGCGGCATTTACATGTCGCCTGACATAGCAACGGCAAAGAAGTTCGCGGAAGGCCTTATCCGTTTCAACGACCAGATCGGCAGCGTGGTCGAGGTATGGCAAAAGTCGGTGCGGCCCGAGGACGAGAGTGTCTTTGCCGAGTTTGCCGCACGCGTGAAGAAATTCCAGGAATTCCGCCGTGAATTGGTTCGCCGCGGCACCGAGATCAGTCCCGCGTCGGGCCGTGAATGGGGCGATAACGATGCCAACCGAACGGTTCGCACCGCGCTCACCAACGATCTCGATATGCTGGGAAGGCTCTACGCGAAGCGATCGCGCGACATCTACGCCCAGATCGAACGCGACACGGGGACCAACGCGCTGGAGATGACGGTGCTTGGGGCTGCCGCGCTGTTTTTGGCGATCATCGGCGCGCTCGTGATCCAGCGATCGGTGGCGCGTCCGCTCGCCGCCGTCACCCGCGTCACCGAGGCCGTGGCCGCCGGCGACGCGGTGAGTGCGGTGCCTTATTGCGATCGCGGTGACGAAGTCGGCGCACTGGCGCGATCGATCTCCGTGTTCCAGGACGCAATGCGCCGCAATGTCGAACTGAACAAAACCGTGCTCTCCGACGCCGAAGTGAGGACACGGCGCCAGGAGCAGATTTCGGCTGAAATTGCCCGGTTCGGCACCGAGGTGGAAGCAAGCCTATCGGAGCTCGGACGGTTGTTCGACCAGATGCTGGCCGCGTCGACGCGCTTGGCCCAAGCGGCGGATCTTGCCTCGACCAGAACCGGCGGGGCTGTGGCGGCATCGAGCGAGGCTTTTGCCAATGTCCGCGATGTCGCGGCGGCGGCCGATGAGCTTGCCGCCTCGGTCACTGAAATCGATCGCCAGGTCGCACATTCGAACGTCATCGCCAGCAAAGCGATCAACGAAGCTGCGCGCACCAACACTGCGGTGAAGGAGCTTGATGAAGCGGGCCGGCGCATCGACGACGTGATCAAGCTCATTACCGGCATCGCCGCGCAGACCAATCTGCTGGCACTGAATGCCACCATCGAGGCGGCACGTGCTGGCGAGGCCGGCCGCGGCTTCGCCGTTGTGGCGGGCGAGGTCAAGGCGCTGTCATCCCAGACGGCCAAGGCAACCGACGAAATCGGCACGCAGATCGCGGCCATGCAAAGCGCGACGCACCGCTCGATCCAGGCGCTCGCCGGCATTGAACGGACGATCGGCGACATGGGCGCGATTTCCGGCGCAATCGCGACCGCGGTAACCGAGCAGGGCGCCGCGACCCAGGAAATCGCGCGCAGTATCGAGGTCGCGGCGCGCCGCACCAATGAAACCGCGGCCGAAGTCGAGCGTGTCGGCGACGCTACGCAGAATACGCGCGCCAACGCCGCTTCGGTGAAGACGCTGGCCGACGATCTTGCCGCGGCCGCCGGCACGATCCGCGCCCAGGTCGATCAGTTCTTCAGCAAGCTCCGCGCCGCCTAGAGCCGCCGCGCGCGGGATCAGGTACTTGCATCGAAGGCGTTGGCGATGTGCCGCGGCATTTTGCCGGGCGCGACGAGAATGACATCGAAGCGAATATCGCAGTTGGCATCATCGGGATGATGCGCGAGCCAAAGTTCGGCCGCAGCGATGATGCGGCGCTTGCCGCGCTCGGTCACCGCTTCCGCAGCGACCTCAAGGGTCGCGCGCGCCTTGACCTCGACGAAGACGAGCGTGCGGCGGCGGCGAGCGACGATATCGACCTCGCCGAAAGGCGTTTTCCAGCGCCGGGCGGCGATCCGATAGGCCTTGGCGACGAGCAACATGGCGGCGCGGCTTTCCGCCGAAAGGCCGAGCTGAAACGCCTTGACCCGTTCCGGGCGCGGAGCCGGCGATGCAAGCGGCTTAGCGCGGCGCGCCATGTTCAGCCTCCTTGCTGCCTGCTTTGGCGAGCGCCAGCGCGCGCTGGTAGACCTCGCGGCGCGGCAAGCCGGTCGCATCCACGACCTCGCCGACCGCGTCTTTGAGCGAAACGCGCGCGAGCGCGTCGCGCAACAGCGTTTCGGTATCGCTCTCGCTCAGTTGCTGCGGCGCTTGTGGCGGCGCGATGACAAGAACGAGCTCACCGCGCGGCTCATTCGCGGCGCAGCTTTGCGCCAAGGCCGCAAGATCGGCACGGCGGACTTCCTCATGCAGCTTGGTGAGTTCGCGGCATAGTGCCGCCTCGCGGTGGCCGAGCCCGGCGGCGAGATCGGCGAGCGTTGCCGCGACCCGCGGCCCGGTCTCGAACACGACCAGTGTTGACGGGATGCGGGCGAGTTCGGCGATGCGGGCGCGGCGCGCGCCTTGCTTCGGCGGCAGAAATCCGGCGAAGAAGAATTGATCGGTGGGCAAGCCGGCGGTGGCAAGAGCCGCAAGCAGTGCAGACGCGCCGGGAAGCGCCGCGACCGTGTGACCGGCATCCTGGACGGCGCGCACCAGCTTGTAACCCGGATCGGAAATGAGCGGCGTGCCGGCATCGGAAACCAGCGCGATCGCCGCGCCGTCGGCGATCCGGCGCAGCAGCAGCGGCCGCGCCTTCGCCGCGTTATGATCGTGATAGGGCGTGAGCGGGGTGGCGATGCCGTAGCGGTCGAGCAATTTGCGGGTGACGCGGGTGTCCTCGCAGGCGATCAGGTCGGCGCCGGCGAGCGCTTCCAGCGCCCGCAGCGTGATGTCGCCAAGGTTGCCGATCGGCGTAGCGACGACATGCAACCCCGCGTCGAGCCGCGCCACCTCGATCGTCTGGTCGCCAAGCCTGTAGTGCCGTTCCGCGTCAGGCTGCGGACGCCGCGATTTACGGAACGCATTGCTCATCGAAACATTCTACCGCCGCCGCGTCCCGGCGTCATGGCCGTAGCGAATTCCTTATCCTTTTCATTTAGTTAACCATTCGCCGCCAATATGTCAGATTGCCGCTGCCTTATGGCGGCGGAGCTCGTGTCGCCGTGGGGAGTACCGCCGTGTCCGCGCACTTGCAGGTTCCGCCGTCGGCGGCGGCCATGCCGACACGGCGCCGCTCGATTGCGGGACTACTGGCGACGGCGGGTGCGTTCCTTGCCGGCTGTTCGCAAAACTCTCCCTATCTCTCCCCGACGCCACCGCCGCAAAGCGCACAGGCGCCGCCCGGCGCCACGATCGGAACCGGCACGGTCAAGGCTGCTCTCATCCTGCCGTTATCGGCGGCCGGCAATGCCGGTGTCGCCGGCCAAGCGATGCGCAATGCGGCGGAGATGGCGATTGCGGAATTCAATGCACCCAACATCCAGATCCTGGTGAAAGACGACGGCGGCACCGCGGAAGCGGCGCGGATCGGCGCGCAGCAGGCGCTCGACGAGGGCGCCGAGATCGTTCTGGGGCCGCTGTTCGCGCAATCCGTGAGCTTCGTCGGTCAGGTCGCGCGCACGCGCAATGTGCCGGTGATTGCGTTTTCGACCGATGCGAATGTCGCGGCGCGCGGCGTTTATCTGCTGAGCTTCCTGCCGGAATCGGATGTCGAGCGCATCGTGCAATACGCGGCGACGAGCGGAAAACGCTCGTTCGCCGCGTTAATTCCCGACAATCCCTACGGCACCGTGGTCGAAGCCGCATTCAAGCAGGCGGTGGCGCGCCGCAGCGCGCAAGTCGTCGCGATCGAGCGCTATCCGCACGACAAAGCCGGCATGGCGGCGCCGGTGCGCAACGTCGCCCAAGCGGCGGTGCGCGCCGATGCGCTCTTCATCCCGGACAGCGGCGACGCCGTGCCGGACGTCGTGGCAACGCTGGTCGGCGCCGGCGTCAACACCAAGCGGCTACAGCTCCTCGGCACCGGCCTGTGGGACGATCCGCGCATCTATGCCACCGCGGCGCTCGACGGCGGCTGGTACGCGGCGCCGGACGGCGCCGGCTACCGCAATTTCGCGGCGCGCTACCGCACCCACTACAAGCAGGATCCGGTGCGCACCGCGACGCTGGCTTACGACGCAGTCGCGCTGATCGCCGCTTTGGTGAAGACGCAAGGCCCGGCATGCTTCGCTCCGGAAACGCTGACCAATCCGTCGGGCTTCTCCGGCATCGACGGGCTGTTCCGCTTCCGCCAGGACGGCACCAATGAGCGCGGGCTCGCGGTGCTCCGGGTGGCGGCATCGGGCGGGCAAATCATATCGCCGGCGCCACGCAGCTTTGGCCCCGCAGCCTCGGGAATGTAAGCTAGCTTATGAAATATATTCCAGTAAAATCAGTATGATGCGGCCTCGACCGCTTAGGCCGCAAGGTCGGCGACCACGGCGTCGAGTACCGGAAATCCTGGCAAAGTGACGCGCAGGCGGCCGCCATCGGTCGTCTCAACCAGCCCATGCTCGTGCAGCGTGGCGATCCGTACCGGATCGAGCGAGCGGCCGGCGACTTGCGTGTAGCGCGCGGTATCGATGCCTTCGGCGAGCCGCAGGCCCATCAGCAGGTACTCGTCCGAGATTTCCTCGCGCGTCAGCACGTCGTCGGTGACGATGCCGTGGCCTTGGCTCTCGACGCAAGTGAGCCAGGCTTCCGGACGTTTTTCGGTCGCGGTGGCGTGCCGCTCGTCGCCGATGTCGAGCCGCCCATGCGCGCCCGGTCCGATCCCGGCATATTCATGGGCGCGCCAGTAGATGAGATTGTGCCGGCATTCGCCGCCGGGCCGGGCATGATTGGAAATCTCATAGGCCGGCAGACCGTGCGCCGCGCAGATCTCTTGCGTCGTGTCATAGAGAGCGCGCGCGGTGTCCTCGTCGGGCGTCTGTAACTTGCCCGCGGCATGGAGCGCGAAGAACGGCGTGTCGGGCTCTATCGTCAATTGGTAAAGCGAAAGATGCTCGCCGGCTTCGGCAAGCGCGATCTGCAATTCGCTCGCCCATTCGTTGGGCTGTTGCCGCGGCCGCGCATAGATGAGGTCGAACGAGTAGCGACCAAAAATCGCGCGTGCGACGGCGACGGCATCGAGCGCCTCGCGCGCCGAATGCAGGCGCCCGAACTCGGCGAGCACACGGTCGTCGAGCGCCTGCACGCCGAGCGACACACGATTGACGCCGGCGGTGCGATAGCCGCGAAAGCGCGTCGCCTCGACGCTGGTCGGATTGGCCTCGAGCGTAATCTCGGCGTCGGGCGCGACATGCCAATGCCGCGCAAGCGCGTCGAGTACGGCGGCAATCGTCGCCGGCTGCATCAGCGAGGGTGTTCCGCCGCCGAAAAAGATCGAGGAGACGGTTCGATCGCCGATGCGCGCGGCGGTCGCCGCGATCTCGGCGGTGAACGCGCGCGCGAAACGTGCCTCATCGATGGGCTCGCGCCGCACGTGGCTGTTGAAGTCGCAATAGGGGCATTTCGACAGGCAGAACGGCCAATGAATGTAAACGCCGAAGTCCGGCTGCTCATTGTTGGCCAAGGCACGCCTCCGCAAGTTTCAGGAACGCGCGGGCGCGGTGCGAAAGACCGCGTCCATGCGGGGGCAGGCCGTGCTTTTCGCCGCTCGACATTTCGCCGAAGGTGCGTTCGTGGCCGTCGGGCAGAAAGACCGGATCGTAGCCAAAACCCTTGTCACCGCGCGGCGGCCAGACCAGCGTTCCGACGACACGCGCCTCGAATTCCTCGAGATGGCCGTCCGGCCACGCGACGCAGAGCGCCGAGACGAAATGCGCCTTGCGGCGCTCCGGCGTCGTCGCGCCGCGCTCGCGCAATTTTTCTTCGATCGTCTCCATGGCGCGGTGAAAATCCTTGTCCGGACCGGCCCACCGCGCGGAATGAATCCCCGGCGCGCCGTCGAGCGCATCGACCGCAAGACCGGAATCGTCCGCGAAAGCGGGCAGGCCGCTCGCTTGGGCCGCCGCTTCCGCCTTGATGCGCGCGTTGTCCCGAAAACTCATTCCGGTCTCATCCGGTTCTTTCAGTCCAAGGTCAATCGCCGATGCCGCGTCGATGCCGTAGGGTGCAAGCAGCTCGCGCATTTCGGCGAGCTTGCCGGGGTTGTGCGTCGCGATCACGAGACGGCCCGCGATGCGGCGATGGTCCGGTTCCCTCACATCACCGCCATCTTCTGCAAGTCGACGAGCTTCGACACGCCCTTGCGCGCGAGCGCGAGCAGCGCTGCGAACTGCTCCTCCGAAAACGGCGTCTTCTCGGCGGTCGCCTGCACCTCGACGATATGGCCGGAGCCGGTAAGAACGAAATTGGCGTCGGTATCGGCTTGCGAATCTTCGGCGTAGTCGAGGTCGAGCACCGCCACGCCCGAACACATGCCGCAGGAGATTGCCGCGATATTGTCGCGCAGAACGTCGCCTTCGAACATCTGACGCGCCTTCATCCAGGCCAGGCACTCATGGAGCGCGATCCAGGCGCCGGTGATCGAGGCGGTGCGGGTGCCGCCGTCGGCCTGGATCACGTCGCAGTCGATGGTGATTTGCCGCTCGCCGAGCGCCTTGAGATCGACCACAGCGCGCAGGCTGCGCCCAATCAAACGCTGAATCTCTACGGTGCGGCCGTTCTGTTTGCCGGCGGAGGCCTCGCGCCGCGTGCGCTCCAGCGTGGCGCGCGGCAGCATGCCGTATTCGGCCGTGATCCAGCCGCGCGCCTGACCCTTGAGCCACGGCGGCAGGCGGTCCTCGAGCGTCGCCGTGACCAGTACATGGGTATCGCCGAATTTCACGAAGCAGGAGCCTTCGGCGAATTTCACCACGCCGCGCTCGAGCGAGACCTGGCGCAATTCGTCGTTTTGTCGGCGGCTCGGCCGCATTAGGGTCTCCTTGATGCCGGGTGATGCGCCGGCGCATGCACGCTTGTAGGGGGTGACATATGGGCCCCACAAGTGGACCCTTTGGCCGCGGCATGGCGTATTGCCGCCCGATTGCCAGCGGCGGCGGCTTCCCGCTACGTTCCAGGCCGCAGGACGCGATGGAGAGGGAAATGGCGCAAGAAGCCACCCAAGAAGCTACGCACGTACTGGCCGAATTCGCCGCCACGCTCAGCTATGACGATCTGCCGGATCGCGTGCGCGAGCATTGCAGGAATTTGCTGCTCGATGCGCTCGCCTGCGCCGTCGCCGGCAATCTGGGCGAGGAAACACCCCAACTCGCGGCGCTGGCATCGGGCTTGGCGCAGTCCACCGAATCGAGCGTGATCGGCGGCGAGCGCCTGTCGCTTGCCGGCGCAACGCTGCTCAACGCCTATCTCGTTACCGCAACTACGATGTGCGATGTGCATCGCGCAACAATGACGCATGTCACGCCGGAAATCGTGCCGCCGGCGCTGGCGATCGCCGAGCGCGACGGCCGCAGCGGCCGCGATCTCCTGACCGCCATCGCGGCGGGATGCGAGGTGACGACGCGCATCGGCATCGGTCTCGACTATCCGGCGTTCCGCGCGCGCGGCTGGCACGGGCCGGGCATCATCGGTCCGTTCGGCGCGGCGGCGGCGGTCGGCTCGCTCCTTGATTTCAATGCCGACACCATGGCGCGCGCTTTCGGCCTCGCCGGCAGCCAGGCGGCGGGCACGTTCGCCGCATGGGGCACGCCGACGGTGAAATTCCATCAATGCCGCGGCGCGCTGTCCGGATTGATGGCGGCGTTGCTGGCGCAACAGGACTTTGTCGCGACCCGCGAATTCCTCACCGCGAAGGACGGCGGACTTTACAACGCCTATGTCAACGGCGGCAAACCGGACTTGGCGATCGCCGATCTCGGCAAGCGTTGGGAGCTCGAGCAGATCGCGCTGCGGCTATGGCCGTCGGCGACGCTCATTCAGGGCATGAACACGGCTCTGTTCGATCTCATGGGCAAGCACGAGATCGATGCCGCGCGCGTGCGCAAGGTCGGCGTCGCGCTCAGCCAAAGCGCGTTCAACATGCATGGCGGTTTCGACACCTACAAAGCCAAGTTCGAGGCGCTGCTGTCGGCGCATTACACGGCCGCGGTGATCCTGCACGACCGCGCGCTCGCTTTGGCGCAGTTCGAGCCCAAGCGTTACGACGACCCGAGACTTCGCCGCTTCGCTGCCGAGAAGGTCGAGGTCCGCGCCGATGCCGCGGTCGCCGGATCGCAGGCGGTCGTGGATATCGCGATGGACGACGGTGAAACATTCTCGGCGCGCTGCGAACACCCGCTCGGTTCGTTTGAAAATCCGCTGTCGCGCGCGCAGGTCGAGCACAAATTCCGCACCTACGCCGCCGGAACACTGCCCGACGCCCGTGTCGCCGATGTGATAAAAGCGGTGAACCGGCTCGAAGATCTTGGTTCGGTGCGCGAGCTTATGAATTTGCTGCGCCCGCCCCCGCGGGCGATGGCCGCGGCGGAGTGATACCTATCGCGCTATAGTCGCGACGACGTTCGTTGGGAGCGAATTTTGTCTAGCCATGACGTTCCTCTTGGCGTGAACCAGCTGGGCCTTGCCCAGCTCAACGAGCGTTCGCGCGAAATTTTCCGCCGGGTCGTCGAGAGCTATCTCGCGACCGGCGAGCCGGTCGGCTCGCGCAATCTGTCGCGCATCCTCCCCATGACGCTATCGCCGGCCTCGGTGCGCAACGTCATGTCAGATCTCGAACAGCTCGGCCTCGTCTATGCGCCGCATACTTCGGCCGGCCGGCTACCGACCGAGATCGGGCTGCGCTTTTTCGTCGATGCCTTGATGCAGATCGGCGATCTCACCGAGAACGATCGCCGGGCGATCGAGGCGCAAGTCGCGGCTTCGGGTCAGGGGAAATCGGTCGAAGCGGTGCTGACCGAGGCTTCGGGCTTGCTCTCGGGCCTGAGCCGCGCCGCCGGCGTCGTGCTCACCTCGAAGGCAAATCCGCGGCTCAAGCACATCGAATTCGTGCGGCTCGAACCGGAGCGGGCGCTGGTGATCCTGGTTGCGGAGGACGGCCAAGTCGAGAATCGCGTTCTCAATATTTCTGTCGGCCTGCCGACGTCGGCGCTGACCGAAGCCGCCAATTTTCTCAATGCGCGCATCCGCGGCCACACGCTCGACGAAGTAAAGACCGAGATCCAGCGCACACTCACGGATAGCAAGGCCGAACTCGATGCGCTTACGCAGCGCATTATCGCCGACGGTCTGGCCAGCTGGTCGGGCGGCGAGAGCGACGAGCGCAAGCTGATCGTGCGCGGCCAGGCCCATCTGCTCGAAGACCTGAAAGCCGCCGCCGACCTCGAACGCGTGCGCCTGCTGTTCGACGATCTGGAGACCCGGCGCGAGGTGATCGATTTGCTTGGCCGCGCCGAGCAGGCCGAGGGCGTGCGCGTCTTCATCGGCTCGGAGAACAAGCTGTTCTCGCTGTCAGGCTCGTCGACGATCGTGGCGCCCTACCACGATGCGTCCGGCCACATCGTCGGCGTGCTTGGCGTGATCGGCCCAACGCGGCTCAATTACGCGCGGATCGTCCCGATGGTGGACTATACCGCCAAGGTCGTGAGCAAGCTGCTCGGCGGCTGATTAACCCCTTTCATGCAAGCGCTTGATTTTTGCCGGTTAAGCCCTGATATCCGGGGCAGCTAAACAACGAGATGGACTATGACGGACCAGACCGCTCGCGCTGAGGACGAAGCGGCCACGCCGCAACAGGCCGCTGCACCGGCTGCCGCGCCGGCGAGCGAGCCGGATCCGGTGGCGGTCGCCATCGAGTTGCGCGACCGGCTCTTGCGCACGCTTGCCGAGATGGAGAATCTTCGCAAACGCACCGACCGCGAAGTCGCCGAGGCGAGGCTCCGTGGCGTCGCCAATTTTGCCGGCGACGTGCTCGGCGTCGCCGACAATATGCGCCGCGCACTCGAAACGGTGACGCCGGAATTGCGCGCGAGCGCCGAGGCCGGCGTGAAGGCCCTCATCGACGGCGTCGAACTGACCGAGCGAGAGCTGTTGAAGTCGCTGGAAAAGAACGGCGTACGGCAATTCACGCCGCAGGGCGAGAAATTCGATCCGAACCTGCATCAAGCCATGTACGAAGTACCCGACGCCACAGTGCCGGCCGGCAGCGTCGTGCAAGTGGTGCAGCCCGGCTACATGATCGGCGAGCGCGTGTTGCGGCCGGCCATGGTCGGGGTATCGAAAGGCGGCCCGAAGGTCGCGCCGGCCGCGCGGTCCAGCAACGACAACACCAGGACGTCGGTGCAAGACTCTTAATAAGCCTCTTAAGTCGTGTATTCGTAATTCGCGCCTGCTGCATGCAGGTCTTTCCAACTCTGCTTCCCATTCGACGGAACGGCGGATTGCGTTTTTGATCGAAGACGCGTGCTTGCGGCGCAGTAACGGCGGATCGCATGCCGCGTCCATTCCGCGATCATCACCGCGCCGGCGCCGACTACGCCGCCGCCGATAACGTCGATAAAATAATGCGCGCCTTCAATCGGCGCCGAAGCCACCATGAGCGCGTTCAGCGCCAGCATCGGCCAGCGCGCGAAGCGAACCGGCCACACCGCCCAGATTGCCAGCACCGCCGCTGCGGTGTGATAGCTCGGAAAACTGATGATGCCGCGAAGATCGCCGAGCGGTATCGCGTGCAGCGCGCCGCTGCGCACGCTCTCGAGATGGGCCGCGAAATTCCAGAACAGCTGGAGGTGCGGATACGCGGCGGGGTCGATCCCAAGATGACCATACCAGCCCAGCGCCGGGCACAGCGCGAAGATCGCGATCGTGACGAGGAGCGATACGGCGAGCGCAACGGCAAAGTCGTGCAGCCGCGCAATGCGGCGGGTCAGCGTCAACACGACGAAAACAATCGCCGGCTGCCACATCATTGAAAGATAGGCGAGCACGCCGACGAGCGCGAGCCACGGCCGTGCGTCGGCATAGGCGACATACGCGCCGAGATCGAGGCCGAGCCAGCGATCGGCGGCGAGCAGTTCGGCATCGCGATAGGGCAGGCCCAATGTCGCGGCGGCATAGGCCAGCAGCGCGCCGAGGAAGCCGATCAGAAGAATCTGCGCGATCGATTCGGTGCTGTAGACGATGCCGATGTCCGGCCGCAAGAATCGATAGAACAACACCACGGCAGCGCAGATCGGCAGCACCAGCGCCACGGCAGGCAGGCTGCTGTAGTCGATGGTCAGGCCGGCGGCCCAATAGGCCACCATGACGGCGCCCGCCATGGCCGCAATCAAAGCCCATACCAGGTGCGAGCCGACGCGCAAAACATCGGGATCGCCGGGGGCAGCCTGCGGCACGACACGCATGGCGCGTATCTAGCAAAGGACGTTTAATGAATTTTGAGCGCCGGATCGAAAACCCGGCGTGGAAACTTCCCGATGAAACGAATTGCGGCGCGGGATGGTTAACGCGCGGTCGTTCTCACAACGATTGCAAGCTGTTGCCGCGG
>Ga0182024_10019105_pt1 | contig 12668 bp, 14 predicted proteins | sample P32metaG_FD_120480 | JGI IMG/M metagenome (GOLD analysis project Ga0182024, IMG submission 120480) | Permafrost microbial communities from Stordalen Mire, Sweden - P3-2 metaG (Illumina Assembly) | ecosystem: Environmental > Terrestrial > Soil > Wetlands > Permafrost | place: Sweden: Stordalen... | reverse complement strand
GTTCTGGTTTTTTGGAGCATTGGATTCGGTATGCTCGGGGCGCTCGCTTTGAATCGAATCTTCGCGAGAAACCTTCGCAAGCTGGGGGAGCTCGACGCACCGACTTGCATCTCGGTGGCGATCCTGCTGGGTGTCGTCGCGCTGCTCGCGAGTTATTTCCCCGCGCGCAAGGCGCTTCGCGTCGATCCGGTGCAGGCGCTGCGTTGCGAATAGCCGTCGACGGATTGATGACAGACGGGATTAACGTTACCGCTCCCTTTGGTCACGGCTCTTTGCGCAGCTGATAGAGATTTACAGGCTACTGAATGCTCATATTCACGACGTCAAACGTGAACCGCTCCGGGGGCAGCGCGCTGACTGGATTTGGCGTCATGCCGGCCCAGGTTCGATACGCGGTGTTCCCGACCTGCGAATTCAAATAGAGCAAAAACTGATCGGAAAAGCATTTCAGCGGCGGAGGCTGGCGGAACGTCAGGCGCAAACCGACCGCTTTCTCGATGCCGACGCCCCTGGTGTCGACCGACTTGTCTTCGAGAAGCGTCACGAAGCTCGACCGTCCGGCATGCGGCCACAGGTCGGCGTTGAGCAGGTTGCGCAGGTCAATGCGCGCGCCGAAGGTGGTTTCGCACTGGCGAATCCATTCGAGGATGCTATCGCCCCACTGCCAATGCTGGACGAAGCCCATGTACTGATCGATCAGGTTGATGGCGAGGTCCATCTGCGCGCCCTCATGTCCAGGCCGCAGCATGTCCTCCTGCTGAATAAGTTCGTTCGCCATTTCCATCACGCGGCCCAGACGGCGGACGTTCGGCGTCATGCGGACTAGAAGAGGTGGAAGCTCATGCGTTTTCGAGCCGGGCACCTCAACGAACTTCTTGTCGCCTAGGATTTCCATGACACACTCACCTTCTATTAAGATCGGCTAGCGGGCGGAAAAACATTAGTCCGTCACTCCATTGGACGCCCGACTCGGGATGTCCGTTACGCAACGTGGCATTACTGTTCGTTCAGGATATTACGCGTAGTTTAGCTGAATATGAGATCTCGTGTCCTTCGGCTTCCAGATGGCGGGCCTGCTCGGACGGACCGCCGGGGAGTTTTTCGAGCAAACGGCCGTCGTCGCGGACCACTCGCCAGTACGGGGTAACCCTGGATTTCCCCGCCCTGATTTCCTCGGCAGCCGCCTCCGCCGCGATTCGAACGAACACTCCGGCGACCATGGCGCAGGTAACGTCGGCTCCTGCGGCGCGGGCCAGTTTTTCGCGAAGCTCAGTCAGGGTGACCACCTTTCCGCGGGGTACTTTCCGGATCAGGGCGTCGACGTCGATTGGCCTCGGGATCAACAGCGTGCCCTTCCCAAGCTGTTTTTGCATTTTAGGGGGAATCGGGATGATTCGCGCCTCCTTTGCATTTTCCAATTTTTCGCGCCAGCTTTTTCGCTTATTCATGTTTGTTATGATGCCACCGCGTGAGTGAAAATTCCATCAGTATCGCAGTGCCCGGAGCCCGGGAAGCGAGGATTCTCATTCCCGCGCTCGCCAGCATCCTGATCGATTGCGTCGAGGGCGGCGCTTCGGTTTCCTTCATGCTGCCGATCGATCGGCGGACGGCGGAGGCCTTTTACGAAGGGGTGGTCGAAAAGATCGCCAACGGCGGCACTATCCTGTTCGTCGCATTTCTGGATGGCGAGCCGGTCGGGACCGTTCAACTGACCCCGGAGCTCAAGCCGAACCAGCCTCATCGCGCCGATGTGCAAAAGCTGCTGGTCGACCGGCGTGGGCGCAATCGCGGAGTCGCCCAAGCATTGATGGAGGCCCTTGAGGAGACGGCGAAGGCTCGTGGCCGTACGCTGCTGTGCCTCGATACCGCGACCGGTTCGCCCGCGGAGCGGCTCTACGAAAAGCTCGGCTGGCAGCGCCTGGGGGTGATCCCCAACCACGCCATGTGGCCGCAGGGGGGCCTTTGCGACACTACATTCTTCTGGAAGGATCTGACAATGTTATGATGCGACCGCATGAGCGAATATTCCATCGGCGTCGATTTGGGAGGCACCAACCTGCGGGCCGCCGCGATCGACGCGCAAGGCAAGCTGCTCGATAAGATCGCGGGATCGACCGACCTCAAAGCGGGACGCGACGTGGTGATTGACGACATGGTGCAGTCGATCGAAGCGCTTCGCGCGCGCCTGGGCGAACATAATCTGCGCGGCGTCGGCATCGGCCTGCCGGGATTTATTTTGATCGATAAGGGCATCATCGTCGGATCGAACAACATGCCGGAGTTCGAAAATTATCCGGTTCGCGACGAGATTGAGAGGCGCCTCGGAGCCAAGGTGATTTTGGAGAACGATGCGAACGCGGCGGCGCTTGGCGAAAAGTGGATGGGCGCCGGACGCGAGGTCGACGATCTGGTCCTGATCACGCTGGGCACAGGCATCGGCGGAGGGATTATTGTCGGCGGACGCGTGCTTCATGGGCATCTCGGAATGGCCGGAGAATTGGGCCACTTGACGGTGGTCCCGAACGGCAATCCGTGCGGCTGCGGCAATCGAGGCTGCGTGGAGAAACACGCGTCCGCGACCGCGATTTCGGCGATGGCGCGCTTGATCGGCTTGGGTCACGATCTGACGTCGGAAGACGTGTTCAAGCTCGCCGTGGAGGGGAACGAGCGCGCCAAGACCATCTTTCGATCGATGGGCGAAGCGTTGGGCGTGGCGCTCGCCAACCTGATCAACATTTTCAATTTTCCGCTGTATTTGTTGAGCGGAGGGCCGCTACCGGCTTGGGACCATTTCGCGCCCGCGATGATGGAGGAGGTCGCGCGGAGGTCGTTCACGTATCGCCACGCGCCGACGCGAATTGAGAAGGCGACGCTCGGCAACGAAGCGGGCCTGTACGGTGCGGCCTATCTGCCGTTCATACATCAATGAGCTACTTTCTCGGACTCGACATCGGCACGGGAGGCAGCCGAGCGCTGCTGGTCGATGAACAGGGCCGCGTGCGCCACGCGTTCACCGCTCCGCACGAGGAAATGCGGATGGAGCATCCGATGTGGGCGGAGCAGCGCCCCGAAAATTGGTGGGATGCGTCGAAAGCAGCGATTCAGGGTGTGCTGCATGAGAGTGGATCAACCGGCGCCGATGTGCGCGCTGTAGGACTTTCGGGGCAGATGCACGGGCTGACTCTGCTCGACGCCAACAATCGCGTCATCCGGCCCGCGCTCATCTGGTGCGATCAGCGCAGCCAGCCGCAAGTGGACTGGATTAACAAAACCGCCGGCGTCGAGTTCGTCGTAAGATCGACGGCGAATCCGATGCTGACGGGTTTCACTCTGCCGAAGCTGCTGTGGGTGCGCGATCATGAACCGGAGAATTTTGCGCGCGTGAAAAAGGTCCTGTTGCCGAAGGACTATGTTCGTTTCGAACTGACCGGCGAATATGCGAGCGACGTTTCGGACGCGTCAGGCACGGGGCTCTTCGATGTTGTGAATCGCCGCTGGGCGTTCGACCTTGCGGATCGAGTCGGCGTGGCGCGCGAACTGTTACCTCCCGTTTCCGAATCGAGTGCGATTACCGGCAAAATTCACGCGCGCGCGGCAGCCTCTACCGGACTCAAAGCGGCAACACCGGTGATGGGCGGAGGCGGCGATCAGGCGGCCAGCGCCGTGGGCAACGGCATTGTCGAGCCGGGAATCGTCTCATGCACCATCGGCACGTCGGGCGTGGTGTTCGGTCATTTGAAAGAGCCCGCGTACGATCCGCAAGGTCGCGTCCACACGTTCTGTCATGCCGTCGAAGGCGCGTGGCATACCATGGGTGTCACGCAGGGCGCGGGACTCAGCTTGCAGTGGTTCCGCAATCAATTCGCGCCCGGCGCGAGTTACGACGATCTCACCTGGGAGGCCGCGGGCGCCGGCGCCGAGGGGCTCTACTGGCTTCCTTATTTGATGGGCGAGCGGACGCCGCACCTGGATGCGTTCGCACGCGGTGGATGGAACGGCGTCACGGCCAAGCACACGCGAGCCGACCTGATTCGCGCGCTGATTGAAGGCGTCAGTTTCAGTCTGAAAGATTGTCTGGACCTGGTGTCGGGCCTCGGGGTTCAAATCGAATCCGTACGCGTGTCAGGCGGCGGAGCGAAGAGCGCGTTCTGGCGGCAGATGCTCGCCGACATCTTCGACAAGCGGGTGGTGTCGCTCGAAACGCAGGAAGGGTCGGCTTACGGAGCAGCGCTGCTGGCGATGCCGGGCCGTGTAACAGAGACGTGTGAACGGGTGATCCGCGAGGTCGAGTCGGTCGAGCCGCGTCCAGCCGAGGCGGAGCGGTACGCGGCCAAACACGCGATCTACAAATCGCTTTATCCTGCGTTGCGCGCATTTTATCGAGCATGACTTACGAGGACGTCCGCAAAATCGCGCTCAAGTTTCCGTACGTCGAGGACGGCACCTCCTACGGTACCCCCGCGCTGAAAGTGAAAAAGAAATTCTTCGTTCGTCTCAAGGAAGATGGGGATTCGCTCGTTATTGGAATGCCTTTCGAACAAAGAGAAGCGCTGATGGCTGAGGATCCCGGAACGTATTACATTACCGATCACTATCTGAAGTACGAATACGTGCTGGTGCGCCTGTCGAAGGTGTCGGAGGATGCGCTTCGCGATCTGCTGAAGGGGGCGTATCGCGCGGCGCTGCCGAAGAAGGCGCGGCCGTGACAACGAACTGGGGATTCGATCGCCAACAAACTCACTTGGAAGCTTACTCATGGCATGTCGCAGCCAGATCCTTAGCATGTCCCCTCCTTTACAGTCGGGGTTCGGTTTCGGCAGGATCGCGCGCAACCGATCGGCATCGTCATTGGCACCGAACCCCGACCGTAAAGGAGGGGACAGTAACGATTTTCCCGCGACAGGCCTCCAGGGCGTGTTCACACTAACCGGAGAGCCTCGACAATGAATGCGAATCCCCAGGGGGTTATAACCCCGCTCCGTCAGGGCGGTGCTCGTAACAATATCGCCGGGACTACTGGTTTTCGCGAACCGCTCCAAACAACAGAGCCGCGACCATCAGGGAGCGGGTTGGCGCACATCACCCGGCAAGTCCGCCGCCCGCAATCCACTCGTCGACCAAGCGAATCCTCTCCGAAAATACCTGATCGCCTTCCCACGCCGGAACCACTGCGCGCAGTTTCGCGCGAACCCCTTCAATCGTGGGGCTCGATTTCAATGGAGCCAGATAATCCAGCGCCCTCGCCGCCGCCAGGGCCTCCATCGCGAGTACCAATCGGGTGTTCGCCACGATATCGCGCAGCTTCAGCGCCGCGGTCATACCCATGCTGACGAAGTCTTCTTTATTGCCGCTGGTGGTGATCGTTCCCGGCGATGCGGGTGTCGCGAGCACTCGATTCTCGGCGACGAGCGACGCCGCCGTCACCTGCACCATCATGAATCCCGATTCGAGTCCCGCGTGCGCTGCGAGAAATGGCGGCAGTTCTTCGTTCAACGCCGGATTCACCAGCCGATCGATGCGCCGTTCGGAAATTCCCGCCAGCGCCGTCATCGCGATCGCCAGGTAATCGAGCGCGAACGCCAACGGCTGCCCGTGAAAATTGCCACCCGAAATAATTTCCTCGCCGACCACCAACGGATTGTCCGTAACCGAATTCAGCTCGATCTCGAATACTCGCCGAGCCTCGGCCAGCGTGTCGCGGACTGCACCATGCACCTGGGGCGCGCAGCGCAGCGAATAAGCATCCTGCACTTTGCGGCAGCCGATATGCGACTCGCGAATCTCGCTGCCTTCCAGCAGTTTTTCGAGATGCGCCGCACACGCGAGCTGGCCCGGATGCGGACGAATCGCATGAATGCGCGCATCGAACGCGCGCGGAGTTCCTTTCAACCCGTCGAGCGTCATCGCCGTCACCACGTCGGCGACCCGGGCCAGCATTTCCGCCTGCTCCAGTTCGAGGCACGCGATACCGAGCATCGCCTGCGTGCCGTTCAACAGCGAAATTCCTTCTTTCGAATCGAGCTCGACGGGCGCAATACCGGCGAGGCGCATAGCGCTTCCACCGTCCATTCGCGTCCCCTGATATTCGGCCTCGCCCTCGCCCATCAGCACCAGAGCCATGTGCGCCAGCGGAGCCAGATCGCCGCTCGCCCCGACACTGCCGCGCGAAGGAACCACCGGCGTGACGCCCGCGTTCAGCAAATCGCACAACCGCTCCGCCACCACGGTCCGAATTCCCGAGAATCCTTTGGCCAGAACGTTGGCGCGGATCAGCATCATCGCGCGCACCTCGCTGGTGCGAAGCGGAACACCGACACCCGCCGCGTGAGACCGTACGACGTTCCGTTGAAGCGCCGCCAGATCGGCCGCAGGAACGCGCACATCGGCAAGCAACCCGACCCCAGTGTTTACCGCATACACCGGAGCGTCGCCTGCGGCGAGCTTTTCCACGACTGTACGCGAGCGTTGCATCGCTCCGATCGCAGCAGACGATATCTCGACCTTCTCATGACCCCGCGCCACCGCGCAAACCTGCTCGATCGTGAGATCGTTGCCATTTAGCGAAACCATCTCCTCTACTATATGTAGTTGGATCGTCTTCCCTACAGAGCGACGCAACAAGCCGCCGCCTACGAGCGAATCGTGAAGCTGCCGGTGAGCGTGCTTCTCGACAATGTCCGCAGCGCATACAACGTGGGCGCCTTCTTCCGCGCGGCCGATGGAGCTGGTATCGAAAAGCTGCATCTGTGCGGCATCACCGGCCATCCGCCCTCGAACGCAATCACGAAAACCGCGCTCGGCGCGGAGGAAACCGTCGCCTGGGACCACACCTGGGATGCCGCCGCGCTGGTCCGGGATCTGCGCGCGGAGGGCCACGAAATCGCGGCAATTGAAACTACGCCGCAAAGTGTCGACATCTTCGATTGGAGTCCGCGGTTTCCCGTATGCGTGCTTTTCGGCCATGAGGTCGACGGCCTGCGCCCTGAACTCGCGAACCTCGCCGACACGCACATTCGCATTCCGATGCTGGGCGTAAAGCATTCGTTAAACGTCGCGACCGCGGGTGGAATCGTGATGTATGAATTGCTGCGGAAGTATCGTATGCTGGCGGTGGGCTCTTAACATGGACATTCAATTCACAAGCCGAGTCTTTAAGGAAGGCCGCACTTTCGTCGCGCACGCTCTGGAACTCGACGTTTCCTCGTGCGGTAGTTCTGCGGAAAGGGCCATCAAAAATCTCAAGGAGGCCGTCCGGTTGTTTCTTGAGGAATGCGAGAAAATGGGCACGTTAAAGCGCGTTCTCGAAGAGGCGGGTTACACCGGGAGTGGCCAGATGCTTCGTGGCCCCAAGACCGTCAGCATGCAGCAAATATCACTGCCGCTTCCGCTGACGCATGCCAAAGCTTAGCCCAGTCTCGTACCAGCGGCTGGCTAAAGTTTTCGAAAGGGCTGGTTACTCCTGCACGCGAATTGAGGGTGATCATCTGATCTTCACCAAGCCCGGGGCGATCCGGCCGGTAGTGATCCCCAGATACGCCGACGTCCCGGTCTTCATTATCAAGAACAATCTGCGCATTGCAGGCATGTCACGAGAGGAGTACCTCGCCCTTCTTGGACAGCGCTAACCATGCGACCATAACCCTATGAGCAACCCCCGAGCCTCCCTGCTGCTCTTCATCGGCGCCCTATCGGCCTTCGCGCAAAATCCTCGCACCATGTTCCCGACCGTTCGCGGCACCCGTCAAATGATCGGCGCCGGTAACAGCCTTGAAGTCGAGGCGGGATATCGCATCCTCGAACAAGGCGGCAACGCGGTGGACGCCGGTGTGGCCGCAACGCTCGCCGCCGCCGTCACCGAGCAGGATCATTTCGGGCTCGGCGGCGAAATGCCTCTGCTTGTCAAGATGAACGGCAAGCCGGTGGTCGTCGTCAGCGGCATTGGCGTCGCACCGAAAAAAGCCACCGTCGAATATTACGAGAAGCGTCCAGTCGAGCCGTGGGAGCAACCCGGTCTCCGCCGCCCTCCGATCCCCGGCCAGGGCATTCGCGCCGCGATCACGCCTGGTGTGGTCGACGGCCTTCTGCTCGCGCTTGAGAAATTCGGAACCAAGTCCTTCGCCGAAGTCGCCGCGCCCGCGATTGAGGACGCCGACGCCTTTCCGGCAACCGAGATTTTTTCGAGCACGCTCGGCATGTTCCAGCGCATTCTCGCGCTCTGGCCCGCGTCGCAGCAGTTTTATTTTCCCAATGGGTCGCTGCCGAAGCCGGGCGAGATCGTTCACATGCCGACCCTCGCGCGGACGCTCCGCGAGATGGCCTCCGCGGAGAAAAAGGCCCACGGCAATCGCGTTGCGAAGCTCCGCGCCGTGCACGACGTTTTTTATAAAGGCGACATCGCCAAACAAATTGCGTCTTTCAACGAAGCCAACGGAGGCCTGATCGCCTACGACGATCTCGCCAATTTCCACGCCGAGCTCGACGAGCCGCGCAACACTTCTTATCGCGGCTACGTCGTCAACAAACCGGGATTTTTCACGCAGGGTCCGGTCATGATTGAAGCGCTCAATATCCTCGAAGGCTACGATCTGAAGGCCATGGGCCACAACACCCCGGAGTACCTGCACACGGTGATCGAGGCCGTGAAGCTCGCCTTTGCCGATCGCGACCGCTACTATGGCGATCCGAAATTCAGCAAGATCCCGGAAGAGATTCTGCTGTCGAAGGAGTATGCGGCGCGGCGCAGGAAGCAGATCGATCCCGAGCACGCATCCCTGGAATCGCGGCCCGGCGATCTCGGCGCATCGGCCCCCATGACCGGCGGCGGCGGAAATTCGAAGGATCGCGACACCACCTGCGTTGACGTGTTCGACAAATTCGGCAACGCGTTTTCAGCGACTCCCAGTGGCGCGTGGCTGCCCTCGGTGATCGCGGGCGATACCGGCGTTCCCTTGTCGATCCGCCTCTCGTCCTTCGTCCTCACCCCGGGCCACGCCAATCAGCTTGCGCCTGGAAAACGTCCGCGCGTGACGCTGAGTCCGACGCTCATCACCAAGGACGGCGAATTTTACATGGAGCTCTCGACCCCCGGCGGCGACAATCAGGACCAGGCTCTATTGCAGGTCCTGCTGAACGTGATCGACTTCGGGATGACGCCGCAGGAGGCCGTCGAATCGCCGCGCTTTCAGACCGAGCATTTTTACACATCGTTCGATTTTCACGAATTCACGCCCGGCCGCGTCAGCCTCGAAGGCCGATTATCGCGCGATACGATTCAGCGCATGATCGCGCTCGGCCATCGCGTGCAGGTGGGCGGCGAATGGAGCAACACTTCGGCCCCGGTGGTGATTCAGAAAAAAGACGGCGTCCTCAACGGCGCCGCGGACCCGCGCCGAGGGCGTTTCATATTCGGTAAATAGTCCGCATCGATCCACTCCCTGACGGTCGCGGCTCCGTAGGCCTACGGAGCCGCGACCGTCAGGGAGTGGACAGGCGAGGGCTATAATGAAGACGGAGACGTTCTCAGTGACTCTTGGAAAACATTTCCGGCTTTTGGCTCACATCCAACTCATGCCGGCCCTTGAAAACGGCGAGGAAACCACGCTCGTCGGCGGCCAGGCGGTGATGGAAGGCGTCATGATGCGCGCCCCTCACAGCTATTGCACGGCCGTGCGCAAGGCGAACGGCGAAATCGTCACCGAAGAATATCCCCTCCATCGCATGTCCGAAAAGTATCCTCTATTCAAGCTGCCGATCCTGCGCGGATTAGGAATGCTGGCTCAGGCGATGACCCTTGGCGTGAAGGCTCTAAAATTTTCCGCCAACGCGGCGCTCGACGATGGTTCGTCGGAGAAGCCCACCGAGATCACCTCGAAAATGATGGTCGCGAACCTGGCTGTCTCCTTGCTCGGATTCGTCTTCCTCTATAAATTCGTTCCCCTCTTCCTCGCGACTCGACTCGGGCATTCCGTTCCAGCCCTCTCGAGCCGCTTCGCCGTCAACATGTCCGATGGCCTGATTCGCATGGTGATGTTCTTCACTTTCCTGTTTCTCCTCTCGCTGATGCCGGACATGCGGCGCGTCTTTCAGTATCACGGTGCGGAGCACAAGGTCGTATTCAATTTCGAATCCGGCAAGCCGGTCAATGTCGAGAACGCGCAGAAGTTCGTGACCTTCCACCCGCGCTGCGGCACCAGCTTTTTGTTCGTGGTCTTGGGCATCGCCATGATCACTTACGCGCTTCTACCCATCGACGGATTCTGGATGAAGTTCGTCGCGCGCATCGCTCTCTTACCCGTCATCGCCGGAGTCAGCTACGAAGTGATCCGCTTCGCCGCGCGGCGCCAAGGCACGTTGATGTCGGCCCTCACGCTTCCGGGCTTGTGGCTGCAACGCATCACGACGAAGCCTCCGGACGATTCGCAAGCCGCCGTCGCGATTCATGCTCTCGAAGGCGCCATGGCGCTCGAAGCCAAGCAGGGCGGCGAGTTAGTCATCGCCTAGGTTCTAAATTCACAGACTAAAGTCTGTGCCACCCTTACTGAAGTAATCAGTCTGGGCGGGTTTTTCGAGGTGGCACAGGCTTTAGCCTGTGAACGCATCTAAACGGCTTTCTCTGCATCTATAATGAAGTAGCCGAATGCAATATCAGCAAAAACTCGACGAAATCGAACGCCGCTTTGACGCCTTGAACGCCCAGATGGCGGACGCCGAGGTCATCAACGACCCCGCGCTCTATCGTAAAGTGTCCAAGTCGCACAACGACCTCGCCGATATTGTCGCCAAATATCGCGAATGGAAAGACTCGACGCGCAATCTCGCCGAAGCGCGCCCCATGCTCACCGAGTCCGACCCCGAACTTCGCACGATGGCCCAGGAGGAAGTCGCGAAACTGGAGCCCGAGATCGCGAAAATCGAGGAGGAGTTGAAAGTCCTTCTGCTCCCGAAAGATCCCAACGACGAAAAGAACGTGGTCTTGGAAATACACGCCGGCACAGGCGGCGACGAAGCGACTCTATTCGCCGCCGAGGTTTTTCGCATGTACGGACGGTTCGCCGAAACGCGCGGCTGGAACGTCGAAGTGACTTCTTCGAGCGAGTCCTCGGTCGGCGGATTGAAGGAAGTGACCGCGCTGATCAGCGGCCACAAAGTTTACAGCCAGATGAAATACGAAGCGGGCGTCCATCGCGTGCAGCGTGTGCCAGCGACGGAGCAACAGGGCCGCGTCCACACTTCCGCGATCCGCGTCGTGGTGCTTCCCGAGGCCGATGAGGTGGAGGTCAACATCGACCCCAAAGACTTGCGCGTCGATACTTTTTGCTCCTCCGGCCCCGGCGGCCAGAGCGTCAATACGACCTATTCCGCCGTCCGCATCACCCACCTGCCGACCGGCGCCATCGTGTCCTGCCAGGACGAAAAATCGCAAATCAAGAATCGCGCTAAAGCGATGCGCGTCATGCGCTCGCGCCTTTACGAGCTCGAAGTGCAGAAGCAGCAGGACAAAATTGGCGCGGAACGGAAAACCATGGTCGGTTCCGGCGACCGGTCGGAAAAAATCCGAACGTATAATTTTCCGCAGAACCGGCTGACCGACCATCGCATTGGACTCACGCTCCACCAGCTCAATCTCGTAATGGAAGGCAAACTCGATCAGATCGTCGAGGCATTGACAAGACACTTCCAGACCGAAAAGTTGGGAGGCGACGACGTAGTCGCTGCGTAAGTGACCTTACGGACGGCTCTTCTCCAGGGCCAAAAACTCCTCGAAGATGCTGGAATTTTAGCACCTCGCCTGACCGCCGAAGTTCTCCTCGCCCACGCCATCGGATGCCGGCGCGCCTGGCTCTATGCCCACTCCGACGAGGAACTAAAAGAGCTCTGGTGGATTCACTACGGCCGCTATCTGCATCAGCGGCTCGAAGGAATGCCGACGCAGTACATCACCGGCACGCAGGAATTCTTCGGCCGCGATTTTCGCGTCACCCCGGACGTCCTCATTCCCCGCCCCGAAACCGAGCACCTCATCGAAGCCGTGCTGAAGTACAGTGTCTCGACTATTCTTGAAATCGGCACAGGCTCCGGCGCCATCGCGATCACGCTGGCGCTTGAGACCGAAGCTCGCGTCACCGCCACGGACATTTCAGCGGCGGCATTAGACGTCGCCCGAAGCAATTCGCGGCGCTTGGCCGCTCTCGTCGACTTCGTCGAGTGCGATCTGGGCTCCGCCCTCCGCGACAGCGCGTTTGATCTAATCGTCTCCAACCCTCCCTACATCGCAGAAACCGACAGGCCCACGCTGCAACGCGAAGTCCGCGACCATGAGCCGCCACTCGCCCTCTTCGCCGGCGCCGATGGGCTCGCCGTTTATTCCCGTCTCATCCCGGAAGCCGCGCGCCTCTTGAAACCCGGCGGCCGCCTGATTCTCGAACTCGGCTGCCTCGAAAAAGTGCGCCAGATGCTCGACAAAGGTTGGCGCGACATCGAAGTGATCCCCGATCTGGCCCAAGTGCCGAGAGTCCTCTCCGCAACCCGCTAAGGCACACCTCGGCTGCGCGAGAAAGTCGTGCGCGACCGGCTGACTTGTCAGATCAACCGGTCGCCAATGGATCGAGCTGACCGCTAGCGTTGGAACAAGTCCAAGCTTCCGGTACAACCCTCTGAATCCTCGGTTT
>Ga0182024_10019103_pt1 | contig 12670 bp, 10 predicted proteins | sample P32metaG_FD_120480 | JGI IMG/M metagenome (GOLD analysis project Ga0182024, IMG submission 120480) | Permafrost microbial communities from Stordalen Mire, Sweden - P3-2 metaG (Illumina Assembly) | ecosystem: Environmental > Terrestrial > Soil > Wetlands > Permafrost | place: Sweden: Stordalen... | reverse complement strand
GCGGGCGTGGCGTTCGCGGTTGAAGGTGATGGGGTTGGCTTCGCAACCGAATCCTACGCCGCATCAGCGCTTTGCACCACGCTCGCCAGCTCTCAGGCACCCTTTGGCGAATAAGACGGGTTAAGTCGTCTTTTGTGGAACGGCATCAATGCCGGCCGTCGCCTTTTCGCGGCAAAACGACGTTTGGGTTAGGGGTCGAACAGCTAGCAAAGCGTGGGTGAACGGTCAGGATGCAAGCTAAAAGTAATATTCCCAAAAAATCAATCGAACGCGACGCCGATCCGCCGTTCATTGCGCCAGACGATGTGACACGGCCGCCTCAATTGATCGGTCTGAACAACTAGTGAAGCGGTCAGGAAGACAGAGCGAGCTCGCGATTTCGAGATCGGCCCCTAACTTCGAGATCGCGTAGGGCTGCTTCCCTAGCGCGGCGGCGGCGGTCGCCTTGCGCTCTCTAGAGCTTAGGTGGGCTCGGGTTCCCCGGCAGCAGTTTCAGCTTGTCCACCATTCGGCAAAGTTCAGGGACCGATGCGGCTTTGATCTTCCGCATCAAATTGCAGCGATGTACCTTCACCGTGGTTTCGGTGATGCCCATCTCGCCGGCGATCTGCTTGTTCAGCCGGCCCTCCACGACCCGAATCAGAATAGCGCGCTCACGCGGCGTCAATACTTCGAATCGCGCCCTGAGCGCGCTCAGGGCTTCGTCATTGTCGCGGCGCACACGGTCGCGAGCGAGCCCAACATTTATAGCATCCAGAAGATCCTGGTCCCGGAACGGCTTCGTCAAAAACTCAATGGCGCCCGCCTTCATCGCCTGCACGCTCATCGAAATGTCGCCATGTCCGGTGATGAAGACGATCGGGAGTGTGACGCTCGCCGCGGCGAGATCGCGCTGAAAATCAAGTCCGCTCCGCTCTGGTAACCTCACATCGAGGACCAGACAGGTAGGGCTATCGGGCCGGTCGGATCCCACAAAGTCGGCAATCGACGAAAACAGCCGGGGATCCAGGCCCACGGACCGCAATAGTCGTCCTAGCGATTCGCGAAATTCCTGATCGTCGTCGATGACGACCACGCAAGAATTTGAATCCGGCACCGCTCGCGATCGAAGGTCCTCGGAAAGGCGCATCGGTCCTCTTGCAAGTTCTGTTGCCGCCCTTTGTGCCCATCCTACCCTTAACGTATCCGCTTGGATAGGCCGCAGCCGGCTTTCGGAGGAGCCAGTGGTCTAAACCAAGGTTTAGAGTTCCAGGATCGTCACAGTGCTATTCTTGGTGCCAGAAGCGGTGCTCACCCGCGCTCTCGGGCGAGGCGCTGTGGCCGCGAGTGACAGACCGGAGGCCGTATTGTTCGAGCAATCACAGATCTCGGTCGTCGATGACGACCAGTCTTTTCGCGACTCCATGCGGAGGCTGCTCAAGTCGCTGGACTACGCCGTTGCGGTATTCCCGTCAGCCGCCGAATTCCTCGTATCCCCCAAACTCGCTGCCACGGCCTGCTTGGTCGCCGATGTTCACATGCCTGCAATGACGGGTATCGAGCTTTACAAACATCTGATCGAAAGAGGGCATCCGATCCCAACGATCCTCGTCACCGCGTATCCGGATGAAGGCGCCCAGGAGCGCGTGCTGACTCTGGGGATCGAGCGCTATCTCCGCAAGCCGTTGGTGGAGGCTGTCCTGATCGATTGCCTTCGTTCTGCCGTCGCGCGCGGCAAGGCGCCTTGAGAGGAGTCATGAACCGTCTATGTCCGCCGACAGAGTGAATCTGAAAAATGGCGCCGCAAGGCTGATGCGCGTCCGCCCGCTGCGATACCGAGGCCTGGATTGTCACCTTCGCACAGGAGACGCACGCTCAAGCAAGTGCTAAAATGCGGACATGCCTGTGCCGAGTTGTGGGATTCCGCAATGGATCTCGGCAACACGCGACTGATCGTCTCGATACTTGCGGGAGGCGGCGAGATGGGAGTCGGGGTGGCTGCTCAGTAGTAGTTTTTGACCGGACACGGAGACACAATTCAGGGCACACGCTTTCGTGTTTGCGGCGAAGTCCCTGGTATCTCCCAGTGTCGACCCGAAAACGGAGTCCGACAGATGAAAGCATCCGCCTTGTTGGTCGCTGGTGGGGAAAATGACTCTTTAGAGGTGTTGTGGGAAGACGCCGAACGTGTCTTCTGCAAACTATGGCGCGATGATGTTGAGGGCCATAGGCATGCTTTCATACCCATCCTTTCCGGCGCTGAGCATCCGACGCTTGAGAGCATCAATCGTCTCACACACGAATACGCACTTAAGGACTACCTCGACCGTGCGTGGGCGTTGCGGCCGATGGAGCTCGTGCGCGAGCGCGGGCGGACGATGCTGGTTGTCGAGTACACAGGAGGCGAGCCTCTCGATCGCCTCATCCGCCAGCCCATGGAGATCGGAAGATTTCTACGACTTGCAGCCGCTTTGTCTGCCGCACTTAGCCGGCTCCACGCACGTGGGCTCATTCACAAAGACATCAAACCAGCCAACGTGATCGTAAATTCCGCGACTGGGCAAGTCTGGCTCGCCGGCTTCGGCGTTGCGTCTCGCCTCCCGCGCGAGCGTCAGTCGCCCGAACCTCCCGAGTTCATCGCAGGAACGCTCGCCTATATGGCGCCCGAGCAGACGGGACGAGTGAACCGCTCTATTGATTCCCATAGCGACCTTTACTCACTGGGAGTTACCTTCTACGAAATGCTGACTGGCAGTCTTCCGTTCACCGCATCCGATCCGATGGAATGGGTGCACTGTCATATCGCGAGACAGCCGGCAAAACCCAGCGAGCGATTGAGGAATATACCGACCTCTGTCTCTGCGATCACGATGAAGCTGCTCTCCAAGACCGTCGAGGAGCGATATCAGACGGCGGCGGGTGTCGAGAGCGATCTTCGACGCTGCCTCTCTGAATGGGAAACCCAGGGGCGTGTCCAAGATTTCTCGCCGGGCGCTCACGACACTCCGGATCGCCTAATGATTCCCGAGAAGCTGTACGGGCGAGACCGTGAGGTCGACACCCTTCTCACCGCTTTCGATCGCGTCGTAGCCGGCGGCAGGCCAGAGTTAGTGCTCGTCTCCGGATACTCCGGCATCGGCAAATCTGCCGTCGTGAATGAACTCCACAAGCCGCTCGTTCCTCCCCGCGGCCTGTTCGCATCAGGCAAGTTCGACCAGTACAAACGCGACATTCCGTACGCCACGCTGGCGCAGGCCTTTCAGAGCCTCATCCGGCCACTCCTGAGCAAGAACGAAGACGACTTTCGCAAATGGCGCGATGCCCTTCGCGAGGCGTTGGATCCGAACGGACTGCTCATGGTCGAACTCGTCCCGGAATTGAAGCACATTATTGGCGCACAGCCGCCGGTGCCCGAGCTTCCGCCGCAGGAAGCGCAGAGACGTTTTCAGCTGGTCTTTCGACGGTTCATCGGCGTATTTGCGCGACCTGAACATCCGCTTGCGCTCTTCCTCGACGACTTGCAATGGCTGGATGCAGCAACACTCGACTTGCTCGAAGATCTGTTGACTCGCACCGATCTGCAGCACTTGCTGCTCATCGGCGCGTATCGGGACAACGAGGTCAATGCCACCCACCCGCTGGTACGCAAGCTCGATGCGATCCGTCAGGCTGGAGCGGCATTGCAGGACATCGTTCTCACACCGCTCGGGCGTGACGATCTGGGCCAATTGCTGGCGGACTCCCTTCACTGCGAATCGGAACGCGCCGCCCCGCTAGCGGAATTGATTCACGAGAAGACGACGGGCAACCCGTTCTTCGCGATCCAGTTCATTTCTACGCTAGAAGACGAGGGCCTGCTCACATTCGATTACGGCGAGGGGCGTTGGGTCTGGGACCTGCGCCGCATTCACGCCAAAGGCTTTACGGACAATGTCGTAGAGCTGATGGTCGGGAAGTTGAACCGCCTGCCGGCAGAGACCCAGAAGGCGCTCCAGCAGTTCGCCTGCATGGGCAACAGTGCAGAGTTCGAGATGCTGCGAATGGTGTATCAGGGCTCGGTCGAGGATATGCACGACCATCTCTGGGAAGCCGTGCGGTCGGGCCTGATCTTCCGTGCGGACGATACGTACCGATTCCTCCACGACCGGGTGCAAGAAGCAGTGTACTCGATGATCCCGAAGGATTTGCGCGCCGAGGCACACCTGCGCATCGGCATGCTCCTCGCCACGCACACGCTGCCGGCGAAGCGCGAGGAGGCCATCTTCGAAATCGTCAATCAACTGAATCGCGGCTCGCACCTCATCACTTCGATCGAGGAGCGCGAGCGCGTCGCGGACCTGAATCTGATCGCCGGCAGGCGCGCTAAGTCATCGACCGCTTACGAATCTGCGCTCAAGTACTCGGGAGCCGGGCTCGCGCTGCTCACTGAGGAAACATGGCAGCATAACTACGAGCTCATGTTCGCAATGGAATACGTGATGGCCGAGTGCGAACTGCTGACGGCAGACAAGGTAGCAGCAGAGGGCCGAATACTGAAATTGGCGCAGTGCACCGGGAACCGGCACCACTTTTGTGTCGCGACGCGCTTGCGTGTGACGCTCTACATGACCCTGGATCGAAGTGATCTTTGCATCGAGGTCTTCCTGGACTGGCTCAGACGTGAAGGAACAGTGTGGGCGACGCATCCCAGCCGCGATGACGTGATGCTCGAGTTCAACCGTATCTGGTCTCTTCTCGGCGATCGGCAGATCGAGGACCTGATCGATCTACCTTTGATTACCGACCCTGATCTCCTCGACACATTGGACGTGTTCACGGAGATCATGACGCCGTCCCAGGTTTTCGATGACAACCTGTCCTCGCTGGTCATGTGTCGGATGGTGACGTTCAGTCTTGAGCACGGCAACTGTGACGCTTCGTGTTTTGCCTATGTGTGGTTCGCAATGTTCGGTGGTCCGCGATTCAACCACTATCAAGAGGGCTTTCGGTTTGGCCAGCTGGGCTTTGACCTGGTAGAGAAACGGGGCCTGACGCGGTATCAGGCTCGAATCTGGATGAACATGGGTTCAACCGTGCTGCCTTGGGCAAAGCACCCTGCTACTGGACGTGAACTTGTTCGGCGTGCGTTTGATGCGGCGTATCAAATGGGCGACCTTACTTTTGCTTCTTACAGCTGGACTGAACTTGTTACGGTGCTCTTGGCGGCTGGGGATCCGCTGCAAGAGGTGCAAATTGATTGCGAAAACGGCGTTGCATTCTCCAAACGCATGCGGTTCGGACTAATCGTCGAACTATGTGAACAGCAACTCGGCCTCGTCCTGACTTTGAGAGGGCTTACATCGACGTTTGGACACCTTGATCACGAGGGATTCAGTGAAGCGGACTCTGAGCATCTCTTTGCCAACACCCCCAATTTGGCATTTGCCGCATACTGGCATTGGACTCGCAAGTTGCAGGCGCGCTTCATCGCTGGAGACATCCCGGCGGCGATAGAGTCCTCATTGCAAGCGGACCAACTTGTCTGGACGTCCGCGGCCATGTTCGAAGGCGCAGAACATCGGCTGTACGGCGCGCTCGCACATGCCGTTGCGTGGGATTCTGCGTCTCCTGACGCCAGGCTGAAGCATCATGCTTTGATAACTAGCTACCACGAGCAACTCAAAATTTGGGCAGCTCACAACCCTATCACTTTCGAAAATCGTGCGGCTCTCGTGGGTGCCGAAATTGCGAGGATCGAAGGTCGCACGCTCGACGCGCAAGATCTCTATGAGAGCGCCATTCGTTCAGCTCGCGAGAATGACTTTGTGCACAACGAAGGGCTGGCGAACGAAGTGGCTGCGCGGTTTTACACGCAGCGCGGTTTCGAAAGAATTGCGACCACCTACCTGCGCGATGCCCGCTACTGCTACCTCCGTTGGGGAGCTGACGGAAAAGTTCGACAACTCGAACAGCTCTATCCGCACCTCGGAGCGGACAAGCCAGTGTCCGATTCGACAACCACGATCCTGGCGCCCGTCGGACACCTAGACCTCAGGTCTCTGAGGCAGTGTCGGGCGAGATCGTATTGGAGAAGCTGATCGATACGCTCATGCGAACGGCGATCGAGCACGCCGGCGCCGAACGAGGTCTGCTGATCCTTCCGCGAGGTAATACGTACCAGATAGAGGCTGAAGCGACAACCAGCAGCGGCGAGGTTAAGGTGGAGCTGCGGCAGGCCAGCGTAACCGCTGCAGATCTACCGGAATCCGTTCTCCGTTATGTCCTCCGGACCAAAGAGAGCATTCTGCTGCACGACGCCTTGGGCCAGAGCTCATTCTCTTCCGACGACTACGTTCGCGAGCACCGCGCACGGTCCGTACTCTGCCTGCCGATACTCAAGCAAACTCGATTGCTCGGCACGTTGTATTTGGAGAATAACCTGACGGTTCACGCGTTTACGCCTGCCCGAATCGCCATCCTCAAGCTGCTCGCTTCGGCGGCGGCCATTTCATTGGAGAACGCGCGTCTGTACCGGGATCTCGCCGAGCGCGAAGGCAAAATCCGGCGTCTGGTGGATGCCAACATCATTGGGATCGTCATTTGCGACGTCGAAGGTCGAATTCATGAAGCCAATGACGCGTTTCTTCGGATCGTAGGATACGACCGTGAAGATCTCGTGTCGCAAGACCTCCGCTGGACGGACATGACGCCGCCAGAATGGCGCGAGCGTGACCAACAGCAACTCGTGCCAGAACTGATGATGACCGGCAGCCTGCAACCGTTCGAAAAAGAGTTCTTTCGGAAGGACGGCAGCCGCGTGCCCGTGTTGATTGGCGTAGCAAACTTCGAAGAAGACGGGCGCCAAGGTGTCGCGTTCGTGCTCGACCTGACGGAGCGCAAGAACGCGGCGGACGCGCTACGCGCGCTGCAGATGGATCTGGCGCACGCGAACCGTCTGGCGACGATGGGACACCTCGCCGCCTCTATCGCGCACGAAATCAATCAGCCGATTGGCGCGGCACGCAACAACGCACATGCAGCGCTGCGCTTTCTTGCGGCAGACCCACCGGACCTCGCGGAAGTCAGTGAAGCGCTCGAGTGCGTGGTGAACAACACCTATCGAGCGGGCGAGATCATCGACGGGATCCGCGTTCAGGTCAAGAAAGCGCCTCCTCGCAAAGAGACCATCGCCCTGAATGGCGCCATCGAAGAAGTGATTGCGCTCGTGCGAGGAGAGCTGTCGAAGAATCGCGTATCGATCCAGACGCAGCTTGCGGAGGGACTGCCACTGGTTCACGGAAATCGAGTTCAACTGCAGCAGGTCATGCTGAATCTGATCCTCAACGCGATAGAGGCCATGATCGGCGTTGATGACGAAGTGCGCGAATTGATGATCTGCTCCGAATCGAGCCCAGCGGACGGCCTGTGCATAGCCGTAAACGACTCGGGTTCAGGCATCGCCCCAGAGGATCGCGATCGGATCTTCGAGTCCTTCTACACCACGAAGGCCGGCGGAGTGGGGATTGGACTCTCGATATGCCGCTCAATCGTTGAAGCGCATGGAGGACGATTGTGGGTTGACGCGCGTCCGCCTCGCGGCGCCGTTTTCAGATTCACACTGCCGGCGCACAGCTAAACCAAGGTTCAGTGCGCCCAACGATAAGCCCATCCTCTTAATCCGTTAGTTGAGCAGTCGCCAGCGTTTCGCGTGGGGCGGGGCATGCGGGCCGATGCCGACGTGTCGACCTATAAGCCATGGTGCAATTGAAGCAAACCTCTGCGTCCTGCAGTGATCCCACGCGGGTTGTGAGCCCTCCCAGGCCACACCCGAATCTAACCACCAGTCGCTGAGGAGGTCGTTATGCAAAAAAACCCCGTAGTAATCCACCAGGATCGCCGCCGGCCGTTGGACACAGCCGCAGTGGGCATCGCTGCCGCGGGCGCCGCGAGCCTGCTCCCGTCACAATTGGACGCCGCGCCCGCGGACGATTCCATCCGTCCTTTCCGCGTCAATATTATTCCGGAAGAGGTGCTCGACGATCTGCGCAGGCGCATCAACGCGACGAAGTGGCCTGAACGAGAGACGGTTACAGATGCGTCGCAAGGAGTACAGCTCGCGACGATTCAGGCCCTGGCGCGCTATTGGGCGACCGAGTACAACTGGCGCAAGTGTGAAGCGAGACTAATGGCCTTGCCCAATTTTATCACCAAGATTGATGGGCTCGACATTCACTTCATTCACGTCCGTTCAAAACACGAAAATGCTTTGCCGCTCATCGTCACGCACGGATGGCCCGGCTCGGTCGTCGAGCAGCTGAAGATTGTCGATCCGCTGACCAACCCGACGGCGCACGGCGGAAGCGCATCGGACGCTTTCCACGTGGTGATCCCGTCGATGCCCGGCTACGGGTTTTCCGGCAAGCCAACGACCACCGGCTGGGACCCCGCTCATATCGCGCGTGCCTGGGTGGTGCTTATGAAGCGCCTCGGGTACACGGGGTTCGTGGCGCAAGGCGGCGATTGGGGCGCGGTCATCACCGAACTAATGGGCGTGCAGGCGCCTCCGGAGTTGGTCGGCATTCACACCAACATGCCCAACGTTATTCCAGCGGACATTGACAAGGCGGCTTTTTCGGGTGCGCCGGCGCCATCGGGTCTCTCAGCCGATGAGAAGGTCGCTTACGAGCGTTTGCAGTTCGTATATCAAAAGGGAATCGGCTACGGGTACCAGATGGGGCTCCGACCGCAGACATTATACGGAATCGCGGACTCACCCATCGGCTTGGCGGCTTATTTCCTTGATCACGACGCGCGCAGCTACGAGATGATCTCACGCGTCTTTAAGAGAGAATCCGAAGGCCTCACGCGCGACGACATCCTCGACAACATCACGATCACCTGGTTGACGAACACGGCGCTTTCTGGCGCCCGTCTCTACTGGGAGAACAAGTTCACGTCGTTCTTCGGCGTCAAAGGCGTCTCCATCCCGGTTGCCGTGAGCGTCTTCCCTGACGAACTCTATCCAGCTCCGCGGAGCTGGGCAGAGCGGGCGTATCCCAAACTCATTCATTACAAAAAGCTTGACAAGGGCGGCCACTTCGCAGCCTGGGAACAGCCTAAACTCCTTTCAGAAGAGCTTCGCACGGGCTTCAGATCACTTCGCAAATCGAGCTGAAGATTTCGGCGCGCACCCCAAGCGCGCGCCGATCCGATCTGTCAGCCGCCAGGCCAGCAACGAAGCAGCCGATACGGTTCAACCCTAACGTTCGAAAGGATTTAGCCGTGACCGAGAAACTCCTCTTGACCGGAAAAACACACAACACGAACGGCCGTGCCGGCGGCGCGCGCAGCAGCGACGGCCGTCTCGACATCAAACTGTCGGAGCCGCATCCGGCCGCCGAGCAGCTCTTCGGCGCCGCCTGGTCAGCCTGCTATATGGGCGCAATCGAGCTCGCCGCCGTGCAGCGGAAGGTCAGGCTTACGGCCGGTCTGGCGGTCGACGCCGAAATCGATCTGAACCAGGCGGACGGCGCGTTTTTCCTCCGCGCGCGTCTGAACGTCAGTGTGCCAGGCGTCGAGCGCGAGCAGGCGCAGGCCCTGATCGATACTGCGCACACGATCTGCCCCTACTCCAAGGCCACTCGCGGCAACATCGCCGTCGAGACCAATCTCGTTTAATCCGGCAAAGGAGGTTGGCCCGAAGCTCGGGTCGGCCTCGCTTCGGCGCTTTCAGAAACGGTCGGTAAGACAGGTGATTAACTAGCCGGGCAGCTCACTGACCAAGCTTTGCCTCGGTCCATGCAAGTTGGCGAAGTCCCCCAAACCCGAGGAGCTGAACATGGGCAGTTTGGAGATGAATACGATACGAGTCATAGCAATAGCGTTGCTGATCCTCGGGAACGGGTCGGTGCTTGACGCGGCGCGGGCTCAGCACGCGGGTATTAAGCGAACCGATTTGCAGCGGCACGATCTTGAAATGAACGGTCGCGAGGCCGTTCAAGTGCGCGTTGACTTCGACCCGGGAGCAGCCTTCGGCAAGCACACGCATGCAGGCGAAGAGATCATTTACGTCCTGGAGGGCTCACTTGAGTATCAGGTCGAGGGAAAACCACCGGTGACGCTCAAGGCTGGCGACGTCTTCTTTATCCCGGCTGGCACGATCCATGCGGCAAGGAACGTCGGTAGCAGCCCCGCGGCTGAGCTCGCAACATACGTCGTCGAAAAAGGGAAACCGCTCGTCTCGTTGACGAAGTGACGGCCGGCGCGGCCGACACCTCACGCGAAGTCAACCGCAAAGCGCATACAACAGCATGAACATCACCATCAAGGTCAACGGAATCGCGCAGCTTGCGTCAATAGGAGGAGGACCAGGAAATGAATGAGCATCAAATCGTTGATTCAAGCTTCACGGCAATCATCAACGCTCCGATTGAGAAGATCGACATTCCGGCGTGGTGCTTTGGCCTCTCGGAGCAGGAATATCAGTCCTGCTCGCCGGCGCATATCGCCGCCGGGTTCACAACTGCGCCAAACGGCAAGCGAATGTCCATCAATGTCGAAATCATTGGCGGCAGCATGATCGTGGAGCACTACGTCGAGACGCTCGGCAGCAAAAGCCATTTGATACTTGATTCAACGTCCGACGTTTTCACTCCAAACGGCCGAACGACCATTCACGTGACGTGGGAGTTGAGCGTTAGGGACGCCGGCGGAGGGAAGTGCGAATTTACAAACCGGGTAAAGACATTTGCAACCGAGGATCTCCTGGCATTTCTCGCGAGGCAAGGCATTCCTTTTGATCAATTTCGTGCGCAGCGCCAACCTGCTTCCATCGCACACAATCAAGGTGAGACGCCGCTTTTCGCGGCCAGCATCGAACGAGTTTCGCTCAGGAACTGACTTGCGCTCGATTGAAACCTCGGAGGAAAATGCCATGACCGGGCATACCTATGACAAAGCAACGACGGCACTGTTATTTATCGATCCCTATAACGATTTTCTTTCGGAGGCGGGAAAAATCTGGCCGCGCGTCAAAGACGTGGCAGTCGAGGTGGGACTTCTCGATAATCTGAGAGCTATCAGCGGGGCGGTACGCCGGGCTGGTCTCCAGGTTTTCATCGTGCCCCATCGTCGGTGGGCGCCGAACGACTACGAGACCTGGCGCCATCCCAGCCCAACTCAGCGTGCCATCATGCGTCGCCATAGTTTTGCGCGAGACGAATGGGGCGGTGAATGGCATACGGATTTTGCCCCACGGGGCAGCGACATAATCATCAAAGAGCACTGGGGCTCGAGCGGGTTCGCGAACACCGATCTCGATCTGCAATTGAAACAGCACGGCATCAGTCACGTTATCCTCGTTGGGCTGCTGGCCAACACCTGCACCGAGACGACCGGGCGTTACGCGCAGGAGCTTGGCTACCATGTCACGCTGGTTCGAGACGCGACGGCAGCCTACAGCAAGGAGATGATGCATGCGGCCCACGATCTGAACGGCCCGACCTATGCTCACGCCATCCTTAACACAAGCGAGCTGATTGCAGCGTTGCCTTCAGCCTAAATTACAAGGGACAGGAGAAGAACAATGGCACACTTTCAAACGCATCAGCTATCGATCGATCGGTCTCGTCCAGGTATCTGGACTGTCTCGATCAGTAACCCACCCATCAACATGTTGGACGAAGAGACGATCGACGAGCTGCACGGACTGGTGCCGTTGCTCGAGCAGGAGGAGTCGCTAAAGGTCGTGATCTTTGAGAGCGCCGATCCAGATTTCTTCATCGCGCACTACGACACTTCGCGAGCCGGGCAATCCTCTGGCAAAGTAGGTCCCACTGGCTACCACCCCTGGACCGACTTCGTCCTGCGGCTAAGCAAAGCACCCATGGTCAGCATCGCCAAGGTGAGAGGTCGCGCACGGGGCGTTGGAAACGAGTTAATCTTGGCCTGCGATCTTCGTTTTGCGAGTAAAGAGAGAGCCATCTTCGGGCAACCGGAAGTCGGCGTCGGTGTCATCCCTGGCGGTGGGGCCATGGAATGGTTGCCTCGTCTGGTCGGACGTTCCCGGGCGCTTGAAATCATCCTCAGCGCTGACGATTTCGATGCGGACACCGCCGAAGCTTACGGGATGATCAATCGTGCGATCAATGATGCAGAGCTTGACGCTTATGTCGAAGCGTTCGCTTTGCGAATTGCGTCTTTCGACAAGCAGACTCTCAGGGTTGCCAAGGGTCTGCTCAATAGAACAGGAATTCCGGAAGGCGACGAATTCGCGGCAAGCAATCGCAGCTTCTTTGACTCGGTGACCTGGCCGGGAGCGCAAGCCCGTCGAGCCAAATTGCCCCAACTCGGGTATGGGCAACGTAGCGAGGTCGAATTGAATTTCGGTGAGGCACTTCGGCGACTCGGATAGCAAAAGTTCGCTTTGATCCATCTTCGGCTGGGTACGAGTCTTCCTGGATAACTGCCGGGCCACCGCTGTGAAGCGTCTCTTTGCGCAAGTCAGTAAAGGGACATTGACAAGAGAGATTTGGCACCCTTCCGCCATGAGCTAGCTGTCATTGTCGGAAACTCAATCCGGCTAGCAAGTGAAGTCGAATTGGGCGATGCTCTTGGTTGATGAGAGATGTTTGCAGCCTGATTTGGTCGACGCTGATCGGATTGTTCCGGTCGCGAGCGTCGCTGCAAGCAGAGATCTTGACGCTTCGTCATC
>Ga0182024_10019102_pt1 | contig 12670 bp, 15 predicted proteins | sample P32metaG_FD_120480 | JGI IMG/M metagenome (GOLD analysis project Ga0182024, IMG submission 120480) | Permafrost microbial communities from Stordalen Mire, Sweden - P3-2 metaG (Illumina Assembly) | ecosystem: Environmental > Terrestrial > Soil > Wetlands > Permafrost | place: Sweden: Stordalen... | reverse complement strand
GCGGGCAAGAGTGATTTTGGATCGCAAAGCGTGGCTGGCCAGGAGCGAAAGGTCATCGCACAGCCAACGGCCAGGGTTACCGGCTGCACATCCGCTGCGCCGCTCCCGGGCCGAATAAATTCGTACACAATCTGCTCACCGGAAACGCTTGTGCCACTTTCTTGCCCCTTCTCCTTTGCTCCCAGAGGTTCGAAGAAAGGACCGAAGTCGGGCCAACAAGAGCCGTCGATGGAACTCACTAACATGCGTCCGGACAGCGGCTATCCAATTCACAAATTGATTATTCCACTATCGCCGCGGATCAGCGGCGCGCCCAAAGAATCAGCGCTACGTTGCAACCGCGCAGTCCGGCATGGCCTTCAATTCATCGGCGAAGCGCCGCCGTAACTTTCTTCCGCGACGCGTGCCGCGGCGGCCGCGATCATGGCCTTGAAGCGCGGATTGTCGCGGAGGCGAATGAAGTCCGGATCGACCTTGATGTGATTTAGATAATAGCCAGCAGCTACATTTTCTAGGACCGGCTCGAGCACATCCAAAGCGACGTCTGGCTCATCCAGGTGAATCAGAAGAACGCATGCAAAGTTGTAACGCATATTCCAATCGTCGGGGTCGATCAGCATGGCGCGGTTCATCCGGTCCTTTGCGCGTTCAGCTTCTCCCAGGGTGGCGAGAGCATACGCGCTGTACGCCATGACCGCTCCATTGCTCGGATCCTGGGCCACTGCTTTTTCGGCGCGGGAGAGCGCAATCCGCGCGGAACGCCGAGCGGCTTCGGAGTCTCTCACGGCAACGTAACAGGACATCAACATGGCCGGCGAGTTAATGTCCGTCTCCATGAGAGTCGTCGCCTTCTCCCAGTAGCGTATCGCATCCTCAAGGCGCTGCCGCCTGTAGCTCAAGTACGCGGCTGATCTGATCACTTCGTAAGACTCGGCATCCTGACCAAGGGCTATGTCGATTTCGGCCGACGCCTCATCATGACGACCGCCGTCGGCCAGGATTCTGGCCTTTACCGCATGGGCTTCCGGCAGGTTGGCGTCGAGTGCTAACGCTCGTTCAGCGGCTACCAGCCCGTCATCGCCTCTTTTGCCAAGGGTCTGGCGCAAGATCATTTGTGCATGGGCCGTGAGCGCCCAGGCGCGCGCATAACCGGGATCGATCTCGGTGGCGCGGGTACACAAGCGAACGATTGCTGCGGCTCGCCGAGCGTTGCCCTCAGGTCCGGAGACATAGAGCTGCCGCCCCATGAGGTAGAGATTGTACGCCTCGACATTGTCGGTGCCGCGCTGCTCGATGGCCTGCTTCTCTTCCGGCAAGAGTCTGAGTCTTAGGGCCTTGACGATCGCCTCGGAAATTTCGTCCTGCAGCGCGAAGATATCATTGAGGTCGCGATCGTAACGTTCGGCCCAGAGGTGACCGTTGGTTGAACCGTCCACCAGCTGGGCTGTAATCCTCACGCGACCGCCTGCTTTGCGTACACTGCCTTCCAGTACGCGGTCGACCTTGAGTTCGCGCGCAACTTTCAGCACGTCGACGTGCTTGCCCTTGAAGACAAAGGCACTGTTGCGGGATATCACCGCCAAGGCCGAGACCTTGCTCAGGTCCGTAATGATGTCCTCGGTGATTCCATCGCTGAAATATTCCTGCTCAGGGTCCCCGCTCATGTTGGCAAAGGGCAGTACGCAGATCGCAACACGCGCCGGACCGAGAGCTGAGGCGGACCCTGCCACACCTGAAGTCTCGGTCGCCGCTCGGGCGGCATTCTTGCGGGCGATCAGTCCGCCAAGCGCGTGAATTACTTCCTGAACCTGCCGGCCTTGCGGATCCCCACTCCAGTCATCCAAGTCTGTGGTATGAAATGTGCGTACGTCGATCGGCATCTCGGCGCGCTCAAAGCGAACCGGGACGAGGATGCCGCGCTCAGCCCCCTCGCGTGCTTCACCGCGCACCCATCGCGATTCCACTGAATTCGGGGTCCAGACCACAAGGACGGCGGTAGCGATCTTTAGCTCCGCGACGATCTGGCGGTCGAACTCCTGGCCGGGACAAATCTCCGGGTCCCACCAGACCGACCAGCCGGACGCCTCGATTGCGGCTACGAGCGGCGCGACACGCGCCTTATCGTGGCGAGCGTAGGAAACGAAGACGTCAGCCATACTAGTCGGGCCTTACCCCGAAATTATCCCTGCGATTTTCGGCATCTTCGGCAGCTTAACCCTACTCGCGCGTGAGCGGCAGGGTGAACGCAGCGGCTCGATTTGCTAGGAAACCTTTAGGGTCCTTGCCGAGCACCACCGTTTTCCGCCTGACTCTCCATCGGCTGAGGTGGCGATTGGATTGTTGGCTTCGCTGCTCGTGCGCCCGGACATTTATTCCGTGGTCGCCGAGATAGACGGACGTCTGGTTAACAAATGCCTGTCGTTCAGCCGCTGATGCTGATGAGCTTAGATCTGTATAACGAACCGTCGGGAGCATTTTTTGCCCTCAGCCATTTATTGATTAGGCGTGGCCGCTCGTTCTGGGGACGAGCCCGACAGAGACGCCTTACGACTCCACCGAGCGAATGTTCGCGTCTTGAATGCTGCTACATTATGTAGGTCAAGGTTTTACATTTGGCGTGGCGCGACGAGCAGTGGGCCGACGGGATTCCGACCGCGCTGCATAGTGAGCCGCATAGCCATCCAGCAATCTGCGGATCATTTTTTGATACGAAACCTTCGATCTTGCCGCATGAGCTTTAAAAAACTCGACGCTGTGCTTGCTCAGAGAAATGGTGACCTTCACAGCGTCCTCTTTGAGGACTAGACGACCCGGAGGCGGCAGAAAATCCTCCACCACTTCAAGCTGGCCCATCGGCTCATCTGTGTAGTTTGCGTTGCGTTTCATAGACTTTCTTTCCTTTGCGCCAATAGCCTGCGCCGATGATGCGGATAACCCTGTCACGATACGTAAATCGCACGCTTAGTACGCCCTTCCCCAGCCGTCCGAAGCAGTAAAAGCGAGGTTCAACCTGACTATGAGCCACGTCTCGCGCGATGACGCGTTTTGGGTCCAGGAAGACAAGCTGTGCCTCCCGAAACGACACTCCATGCTTACGTTGGTTTTCTGCTTCTTTGGCAGGATCCCACTCGAAACTTGACGCCATGCCTGAAGGATAACATTGGTATGGCATAGTAGCCATACTTCTGTATGGCTTGGAAGAGACATACGCGTTCTCAATCCGCCTACCGGGCAAGATGATGAACAACTGCACGTTGAAGCCATATGCCCACGCGATTCAACGGCCGTGCAACCGCGCGAAGCTGCTACCACTGCATTTGACGCTCGTGCCTTGCGGCTTCTGGCGCGCATCTCGACCTATCGAGTACCTGGATGGGATATCGGACAGCGCTACGGGCACGCGGCTAACTATTTGAATTATTTGGCGCGCCCGGAGAGATTCGAACTCCCGACCCCCTGGTTCGTAGCCAGGTACTCTATCCAACTGAGCTACGGGCGCACTGAAAGAAATTGCCTGATGAATCTTGCCGGATTCTATGTCCTCAGAATGCTCGCATAATCACCAACTCGCTGAAAAATAACGAGTTCTATATCCCTTATAATGGTCCCGATTCCGGAGTGCGGCTATGAAAAGCCCTGCCGCAGCGCGGGCGGGCATCCTACCATAACTGACCTGAACTCTCGGCCGGTCCTGGGTTGCAACCGCCGGAACATCGAGTTCCCAGAGGGATGCGGAAGCATGATCGTTATTCATCAAGCAATTCCTCACGACCTCGATCGGCTGGTGCCGCTCTTTGACGCATACCGGCAGTTCTACGGCCAACGAAGCGACGTGTCTGCGGCTCGAGCGTTTTTGCTCGACCGTTTTAGCCATTCTGAGTCCGTCATCTTCGTTGCATCCCGCGACAGCGAGGCCATTGGCTTTACGCAACTGTACCCAAGCTTCTCATCGATCTCGCTGGCGCGAATCTATGTGCTGAGCGATCTTTTTGTTGCGAGTAACGTCCGCAAGCAGGGCACTGGGCGGAAACTCCTTGAGGCCGCTGCCGATTTTGGCCGCCTCGTTGGGGCGTACCAGCTGACGCTGGAAACAGCCAAGACAAATATCACAGCACAGGCCTTGTACGAGACTTGTGGATGGGCGAGGGACACGGAATTCTACGTCTACCAAATCACGCTAACGCCAACGTAGAATTCACAAGTCCAGTTATGCCTTGCAACCGAATCCAGCTTGGCTTCTGGCACCCGGGTTGCCTCGCATCCAGACGCAATTCCATGTAAGCCGTGCCTTCGACCGAATTGTTGTATTAGGCCGCTGAATCCATTCGCAACTTGGATTGCACAAATCATGCTCGACTGGCGCCAAAGGGCAGCAGGATTTTCCTTCCGCCGCTGATTCTCAAAGCGATTGGGCGAGCGTAATACTGACGGGGCAATGATCGCTGCCCATGACATGCGGGTGAATTTCGGCGGACTGAACAGAGTCGCGAAGTTGTTGTGAAAGCAAGACGTAATCGATCCGCCATCCGATATTCCGCGCGCGTGCGTTGGCGAACGGACTCCACCACGTGTAATGTCCGTTGCCCTGCTTAAAAAGGCGCAGCGAGTCGATAAAGCCTGCATCGAGGATGTTCTGAAAACCCTTGCGCTCCTCGTCAGTAAAGCCTTTCTTGCCGCGATTCGATTTGGGATGAGCGAGATCGAGTTCCGTATGAGCGACATTGAGGTCGCCGCAAAAAATGACCGGCTTGGCTCTTCCGAGCTGACTGCAGTAGGCAAGAAATGCCGGGTCCCAATGCCCGAAGCGTAGCGCCAGACGGCTCAAATCGTCTTTTGTGTTCGGGGTGTACACAGTCACGACATAGAAATTTCTGAACTCCGCCGTAAGGACGCGGCCCTCTTCACTGCTATCGCGCCGCAGTTCGTCCGCAAACTTGAAGCGTTTGGAAAAATCATTGGGAAAACCCTTAATGACGGCGATGGGTTCTTCTTTCGAGAAGATTGCCGTACCCGAATAGCCTTTCTTGACTGCAGAATTCCAATATTCGTGATAACCGGGCAAGTCGATCTCAATCTGTCCACGCTCAGCCTTGGTTTCCTGCAGGCAAAGAATGTCCGGTTGGTGCGCCTCCAGAAACGGATGAAAAAGTTCTTTTCTCAATACGGCACGAATGCCATTGACATTCCAAGAATAAATCTTCATTCGAATTTGCCCACGGACCAAATGGATTAGGGGAGACCTTGCAGCGTATGGACATGAATGTGACGGCGCACTCTAATCCAGCCTGCATCCAGCCGGCGGCTGGGTGCGCCCTGAAAATATCTATCCTATTGATTTTATTAATTACTCGGCCCGGACGCTAGAGCGCCAGCCCCGGATCCGGACAAAACTAAACCCCTGCGGCAACTGCAGATACTCATTGCCTTGGAACACTCGCGCCCCGCGCGGATCAATTCGACGACAAGTTCCGAAGTGCTGGCGGCGGTGTGATCTGTAAGACTTGCCGCAGAGATGCACGCATCGGAGGAATGTCCCATGTCTGCGATAATAGATAGTCGGCAGATCGTGATCGAGTGGAGCAATCGCGAAATTGGGTGTGTTCAGTGCAGGCTCGCCTTGCTCGCGAGCAAGGCGGAAGTATGAGCGCAGATTTCATCGATAGCTCGCAATCCCGCAGCATTCCAAGTCGCGTTGGGGCGCTTGATTGGGGGCAAATCTCAAAGGACCTCGATGCACAGGGCTGCGCTTTGATCGGAGGCCTCATGACGCGGCGCGACTGCGACACACTCGCCGGGTTCTATTCACAGGAGGATATTTTCCGCAGCCGGGTCTTGATGAGCCGCCATGGCTTCGGCCGGGGCGAGTACAAGTACTTCAGCTACCCATTGCCCGCCATGGTCGCGAGTCTGCGAACGTCTTTCTATCGGCGCTTAGCTCCGATCGCGAACCGCTGGAACAGCGCCCTCCGAATCGTTAGCCGTTATCCGGCAAGTCACGCCGAATTTATTGCGCGTTGTCACGAGGCAGGCCAGGTGCGTCCGACGCCCCTCCTATTGCAGTACGGTGTGGACGATTACAACTGTCTGCACCAGGATTTGTACGGCGAGCATGTATTCCCGCTGCAGGTTGCGATCCTGCTGTCCGAGCCAGGCCGGGATTTCACGGGCGGCGAGTTTGTATTGACCGAGCAGCGGCCGCGCATGCAGTCACGACCGCAAGTAGTCCCCCTGAGGCAGGGTGACGCCGTGGTATTCGCCGTTTGCTATCGACCGGTACGGGGCGCCCGCGGAGCCTACCGGGTCACCATGCGCCACGGTGTCAGCCGTTTGCGCTCGGGCGAGCGTCACACGGCGGGTATAATCTTCCACGATGCGGCGTGATACGGCTGATCGACGCTCAATCCAGGGCCTTGAGTCGCTTCGACACGCATTTGCGAGTCGACCGCGCTGCGCAGGCTCCTCGGCGCTATGCTCGTCAGATAGGCGGACTGCCACTTGTGGGACAGTGGCCTGGGTCTTGGCTATCTGGATTTTGGAGTAGTTCTCATGACAGACATTCCCTACCGTTCCGTCCTAATCGTCGGGGCCGGCACGGGCATTAGCGCCTCGCTGGCGCGCGCACTTTCTGCAGCAGGCCTTAGGGTCGGGCTCGCCGCGCGCAATGTCAAAAAGCTTGCGTCGCTCGCCGGAGAAGCCAAAGCGCAGACCTTTGCAGTAGATGCCTCCGACCCCGCCGCCGTCGCGCGTCTGTTCGAGGACGCGGATCTGCAACTCGGAGAGATCGACGTTGTGGTTTACAACGCGAGCACACGCACGCGCGGCCCGATCACGGAGCTTGATCCCGAAGACGTCAGGCAGGCGCTGGAAGTCTCCGCATTTGGAGGATTTCTGGTCATTCAACAGGCCGCTCGCCGCATGACGCCGCGCGGTCACGGCGCAATTCTACTGACGGGTGCCTCCGCCAGCGTGAAGGGCTTTGCGCTCTCCGCCGCCTTTGCGATGGGCAAGTTTGCCTTGCGCGGCCTTGCACAGAGTGCGGCGCGCGAGTTGGGGCCAAAGGGAATCCATGTTGCCCACTTCGTGATCGACGGCGGAGTGCGCAGCGCAACGCGACCGGATACTGGAGACCGCATGCTCGATCCGGACGGGATTGCCCAGACCTATATTGATGTTCTGCGGCAACCGCGAAACGCCTGGTCGTTCGAAGTTGAGCTTCGGCCTTGGGTGGAATCGTTCTGAGGCAGGTAATTCACCTTTTTGAGTAGGGCGAGCACTGCGCTTTGGGGTGCGATAATGTGCCGCACCCGAAGCAGAAACGACTTCCGGCGCTCAGGGCTTCGCTGCCGCGGAGTAACCGGCGCGGGCCCGCAGCAACGTTCTTCGTGACGCCCGCACCTCATCGCTGATTTCCGGTACTCGACTCAGGATCCTTGCTATGCACATGCCATATCCGTGAGGATGCTGGCACTCGCTGTAGTTGGCGTGCGACGAAATTATCTATGGCAACGCGATTTGTTCGAGCGCCAGTACTTGCGCTCCTTGCCGTTATTTATGCCGCGCACGCGGACGAGAAGCCGCTTTGGGAGGCTGGACTCGGCATTGGCGCCGTCTCATTCCCAGATTATCGGGGCTCCGACCAAACACGCTTCTATCCCGTTCCAGTACCTTACATCGTATATCGCGGCGACTTCCTCAAAGCTGATCGCGATGGTCTGCGCGGTGAGTTTTTTAATCTTCAGTACGTTGAGCTAAATCTCAGCGTGAGCGCTACCGTCCCGGTCGACAGCAACGACGATCATGCCCGCCGCGGCATGCCGAATCTGCGGCCAACAGTCGAGGCCGGACCGTCCCTCGATTTTCATATATGGCACTCAAGCGACGAACATTTGAAATTCGGTGCCGTGCTGCCGCTGCGAGTCCCAGTCACGGTCGAGAGCTCACCACAGGTCATCGGCTGGAATTTTTCCCCGAGATTGAATCTGGATGTGCAGAACGTCGCAGGGCATGCCGGCTGGAATTTTGGCATCGGCGCCGGGCCCCTGTTCGCAGCGCGCAAGTACAACCAGTATTTTTATTCCGTCGATCCGCAGTACGCCACCGCCGACCGACCCGGCTACGCGGCCAAAGGTGGCTACTCCGGCACGGAGTTCATATCAGCCTTATCGAAGCGCTTTCCAAAATTTTGGGTGGGCGCGTTTATCCGCTACGACACGCTTCAGGGAGCCGCGTTTGAGGATAGCCCGCTCGTCAAGCAGAGATACTACATCGCAGGCGGTGTTGGCATCGCCTGGATGATTCGCGAATCTGCACGCACCGTCGAAGCAGACGACTGAGGCGCCGGAACATTGATCGCGGAGGATCGAGATGCACAAACGTACATTATTGAGCAAGTCGAAGGGTGGCGTGGCGCGTTTGATGGCCCTACTATTTGCCACCCTGACGCTCCTCGCGCTCCGCGGCGAGGTTCCCGCTGCGCGTGCAGGCGACGCCGCGCACCAAGAGGCGGCCGCGCTCGCGGCCGAGCTCCGGCGCAACACGCAAATGCTGCTCGATGCCATCGCGCCCGGAGATGTTGCCGTTTGGGATAAATTGCTTGATCCCGCTGCGCTCCAGGTCGACGAAAACGACGTCGTCCGTCGCAAGCCAGAGATTTTGGCCGAGCTCAAACCCCTCGGACCCGGACTGGTCGGCCGTCTCGATATTGACGACTTTCGCGTCGCCGTGAGCGGCGAAGTTGCCGTAGTCACTCACGAGGATAACGAGATCCTGGATTACCACGGTCAGACGATCCGAAGCCGCTTCCGGATGACGGATACTTGGCGCAAAACGCCGGGCGGATGGCGGATATTGGGATCGCAGGTTCTAGCAGTCCTCCAGGACCCGCCGGCAGTGTCGCTTGATCACACGACGCTCTGCAGTTACGCAGGGCGATATGCACTGACCGGCGCGATTGTGGCGACCATCCGTTGCGCCGGCGATCGACTGCTCGTCGAGCGCGAGGGGCAACCGGAACGGACCTTCCTGGCCGAGCTCAAAGATGTCCTCTTCGAGCCCGGTCGGCCGCGCACGCGCCGCATCTTCCTACGGGACGCCCATGGTCGCATTACCGGATTCGTCGACCGGCGGGAGGCTCGCGATGTACGCTGGATGCGGCAAACTGAGAACTCCAGCTGAGATGAGCTCGAGTCTCCTCTCGGGGCAGATACCCTAACGAAGACCTATCACCGCGCAAGGCATTCGCCAGATCGCTGCGTGCATGATCAACGCTCGACGGCGACTTTTAGCCTCATCAGCGCGTCGTCCCACTGCTGTTCGATCAGCTGTAACGAGCGCCGCGCTTTTTCGAGCTGCGCGCGCTCGCACTCCCACAGCCGCTCACGGCCGACTTTGACGTCGCGCACTAGGCCGGCGTCCGCAAGCACCCGCAAGTGTTTCGCGATGGCCTGCCGCGTAATATTCGTTCCGGATGTGACCTGCGCGATCGACATCGCGCCGCCGGCACACAGAACGGCGACAATATGCAGGCGAGTCGCATCCCCGAGCGCCGCGAAAATCGGGGCGGCGTTCCGCAGCGCCGCGCTCTTGAGCGGCACTTTTGTCGAAGGCGAGCTACGGCGTGGCGACATGCTTTGTATTTTCCTTTCAATGCGCTCTGGCGGTGAATTCATTTGCAATAATCTAGTTGTATATTACGCACGAGCACACCAAACGCAACTAATACGTTGCACATCTGTCTTGAGGTTGTGTGGTGCACCCTGCTATTAACCGGCAAACGAGCGGCGCGCTCCGCACGCGTGGGAATCCAAGCAATTGCACACGGAGAGCGCTTCGGATTCCGTGCGGCCTATCTTGGGGTCAAGGTATGCAAGCGAAACATAGGTCGGACGCCCAGCGATTAGATATTCTCCAATTGCGCGCGTATCCACTCTTGAAACTGCAGCACCAGATACTCCTCGGGCATCAGCACACCCTGTCGGTGCGGCGCGGCATGCAGGCCTTGTTGGTTCAGCTCGCAGATCTGCGCGTCCTCCGTCATGACGCGGTTGGCGAAGTCAACGGCGTTACGCAGATCGAAGCCTGGGTCGGCAAGCGTTTGCGCCGCGAAGAGATATTCCACGCACATTTCCGTCTGCTCAGGGCCCAAAGGCCGCAGACGCACAATGCGCACATAGTCCGGATGACCGACGAAGAATACGGACGGTAAGCTCGTGACGTAAACATGTGCCGCTTGGCGATCTTCTTCGGTCAGGCCAGGCAAAGGCGCGCCGACCCCCTGCCCGTTCATGGACCACGTCGTGGCACCTGGACGTAGTCCGCCTTTGAATTTCGGATCTGTGCTATCGGCGTGCTGCACCCACTGCGGATCGTCGCGTTCTTCCAGCAAGCCACGGCCGAAAATGGGCACGAGCTGTGCAAGCTGCACATGTACTCCGGGACAGTGCAAGCATTCGTTATAATTCTCCCAAAATATCTTCCAGTTACACTGCATCGTCTTGACGAAGATGTGACCAATGCGCAAGTCGCCCAATGACCAATTGCTCAGGCGATTGAGCGGCTGATCGAAGTTCTTCTCCAACGGAGGCGCTTCATCACTCAGGGCGATGAACACGCACCCGTTCCACTCCTGCACGGAGATTTTATAAAGCGAATAATCGCCCACATCGAATCCTTGTGCATGAGTCTTGGATGATGTGCGCAACAGTTCTCCGTGCAGGTCGTACACCCAAGCGTGATAAGGACAAATGATAGCGGGTGATCGCAGCTGACCTTGAGCCTCCCGACACAACGCGGCTCCTCTATGGCGGCAGGTGTTGTAGAAGCCTTGCAGCTGGCCCGCGTCGTCGCGCAGGAGCAAAATGCGCTGATCGGCAATCTCAAAAGTGCGGAACGAACGCGGCAGCTGCACCTCTTGTGAGCGGCCGACGTATATCCAGTTACGAAACCAGATGCGGCGCAACTCGCGCTGATAGTGAGCGCGATCGAAATAATAGTGCGCCGGAAGAGCCTGTCGCTGTTCGGTCAGACCGTTGTAGCCGGCTTCGCGTTGCGCCGGCGCATCCTTAACTTGCATCGCCTTGCCCTCATTCGAACTACGTAGACGGCATCACTCGCCGCGCCTCATCCGCCTGTGGATCTCTTCAGCCGTCAGGTCCTCTTTGTGAGTGGCAATCTGCCAGGTATTGCCCCAGGAATCTTTTACCATCGCGCGCCGGTCACCGTACGGCATGTCCATCGGTTCTTCGAGCGCGGTTGCGCCCGCCGCGATGGCACGCCGATAAGCGGCATCGGTGTCATCGGTATACACGTAGAGAAATGCCGGAATCAACGCGCGCTCGCCATCACCGCTCACCATCACTACGGAATCACCAACCCTAATCTCGGCAGGTAAGCCCGCGCGATATTCGCCCTTCGCATAGAAAACACTCTTAATGAATCTCACCAGATTTTCTGGATCCTGAGTGACAATTCGTGGCGTAACGGTGTGCCAGCCGTCCGGCTGGAACCTGACCATCTTTTTCCTCTCCCAAAGGGGGTTGATAGGCAATAATCGCATTCGTGCCGAAGGCACGCAACGGTTCAATATGCGTAACATTCGTCCCGTGTGGACGGCTGCCGGAGGGGGCGGCTGGCAGTGACGCGCCGGATCTGGTGGTGCTGCGCACCGAGTGCGCGCAGATCAGGACAAAGAGCGATCGCAGCTCGCGTCGCCCGCTACAACCGTTTGCGCTTCGTCGATTCGGCCGGGATCAAGGCACGCTGCGTGCTGCGATTTCAAGGGCCTGCTGAAAGCCACTCGCCTGCGCGCCGAAGCCGACGCGGAAATGTGCGGCAGCCTCAAAACAGTCGCCAGGGGCCACAAGAACGCCTTCACGGGCGAGTGCCTCGCACATCGGCCGCGCATCGCGGCCATCCAACCGCCACGGAAAGGCGACGGTTCCTCCGCAGGGGCGCACCCATCCGAGCGTGCTGCGGTGGGCATTCATGAACTCATCGAGCCTCACCAAATTCGTCCGCGTGACCTCCTCCAAGCGCGAGAGAATCACCCGCCGGTGCGCGAGCGCATGCACGGCGATCGCTTCGGTGATTGGGGATCCCGAGACCGTAAAGTAGCTGCGCAGGTTAATGAGGTGCTCGCGCCGGCGCGCATCGCGATCGATGAGCCAGCCGATACGCAGGCCACTCAATGATAACGCCTTGGAAAGATCGCTCACTACGATGGTGTTGAACACCTTCGCAACCGAAGACAACCGAGCGCCGAAATATAGCGGGTGATATACCTCATCAACAATTAGCGGAATGCCGCGCTCGGCGAGCAATCCGGAAAGCCGTGCCACCTCCGCGGGCGGCATGACGCTCCCGGTTGGATTATGCGGCGAGTTGACGAGCACGAGACGCGTCTCGCCATTGACCGCGGCCAGTACGATATCCGCGGTTTGTGCGAATCTTCGCGCGCGCTCCAGCTCGTAGGTCGTGACTCTTAACCCCACGCACGCGCCATCGCGGCAAATGCCGGGAAACCTGGATTTGGCAGGACGATCGAAGCCCCTGGCTCGGCCGCCAGACAGTAGAGCACGGAGAGCGCCTCCGAGGCGCCCGTCGTCACGACGACCCAGTCTGGAGCGACGTCATGAAGTTCCGCGATGGCTTGCCGCAGTTCTCTGGTGCCTTC
>Ga0182024_10019101_pt1 | contig 12670 bp, 10 predicted proteins | sample P32metaG_FD_120480 | JGI IMG/M metagenome (GOLD analysis project Ga0182024, IMG submission 120480) | Permafrost microbial communities from Stordalen Mire, Sweden - P3-2 metaG (Illumina Assembly) | ecosystem: Environmental > Terrestrial > Soil > Wetlands > Permafrost | place: Sweden: Stordalen... | reverse complement strand
GGGATCGGCGGCGCTACCGAAGGCGTGGTCACGGCATGCGCCGTCAAAGCGCTTGGGGGGGATATGCAAGGGCGCCTTTGGTTGCGTCCGGAGGATGAGGAGATCGCTAGGAAAGAAGGGATAGATCCCGATCGCGTGCTCGGGCTCAACGATCTCTGCGCTTCGAACGTGGCGATTCTCACCGCGACCGGCGTCACGGACGGCGAGCTTCTCGAAGGAGTCCGCTACGTTCACGGAAGCGCGTTCACGCAGTCGCTCATCATCTCGTCGCTCACAAACACGTCTCGAACCATAGAAACCAAACATGACCTTCGCGTCGTCGCGAAGTTGATACGGCGAGAAGCCGGCCTTCGATCATCGTTGCTTACAGAGGAGATAGCATGACCGTCCGTTCCCTTGCCGACGTCGCTGCGGCGTTGGTCGTTCCCGGCAAGGGAATTCTCGCGGCCGACGAGAGCACCGGCACCGCCGACAGGCGCTTTGCCGCGTTGGGCATCGCGCAAACAGAGCAGATGCGTCGCGCCTATCGCGAGATGCTCTTTACGACTCCGGGCATCGGGCGCTATCTCAGCGGGGTCATTCTGTATGATGAGACGATTCGGCAGAAGACCAAAGACGGGAAGCCGTTCGTCGACGTACTCAAAGACGCGGGCATTCTTGCCGGCATCAAGTTGGATGCGGGGACGACCTCGCTGCCGTTCGCGCCCGGCGAGAAGATCACCGAAGGCCTGGACGGTTTGCAAAAGCGGGTTGCGGAATACGTCAAGCTTGGGGCGACGTTCGCGAAGTGGCGCGCGGTCATCGAAATTTCCAAGTCGGGCGTTTCTCCGGCGACTCCGACCGCGCGCGGGTTGCTTGCCAATGCGCATGCGTTGGCGCGTTACGCAGCGATTTGCCAGGAAGGCGGCCTTGTGCCGATCGTTGAACCGGAAGTATTGATGGACGGCGATCACGATCATACGATCGAGCGCAGTCGTGAGGTGCATGCCGTCGTATTGCCGGCGGTATTCGAGCAGCTTGCGGCGCTCGGCGTGCGACTCGACGGCATCGTGCTGAAGCCGAGCATGGTGATTCCGGGCGAAAAAGCGCCGCGCAATGCATCGATCGAGACGATAGCGTCGGAAACGTTGGAAGTCTTGTCTGAGACGGTTCCGGCGGATGTCGCGGGCATCGCGTTTTTATCCGGCGGTCAAAGCGACGACGAAGCGACGCAGACGCTGAACGAAATCAACAAGCGTGCCGCAGGCAGCGCGCCTTGGCCTTTAACCTTCTCGTATGGTCGGGCGTTACAACAAGCGGCATTGCGCGCATGGAATGCCGATGAGGCGAATGTTCCCAAAGCGCAGGCCGTATTGCTTGAGCGAGCGCGCCTAACGAGTTTAGCCGCGTTGGGCAAGTACGACGCACTAGCGCCCACAGGGTAAAATGCATTTCCATGTCTTGCGTTTGGTCCTTATAATCATCATTGTCTATCTCGTTATTCACTACGGCGTATGGGATAGCGCGGTCAAAGAATACGACGTCGTTCATACGCAAATCATGCGCGACGTGCACTCCGTTCAAAGGCAGTACTTTCCCCGCTCCCAATTCTAGGGCGGTTGAAGCTCTCTTACTTCGCCTGTTGAGGCGCTTACGAAAATTCGGTCGACGAGGTCGACGAACAAACCCGTCGTTACCACGCCGTGTATCATGCGCAGACGTCGATCCAGCTCCGCGGGAGCTTCTATCGTTCCGAAACGGCAGTCGAGGATGCAATTGCCGTTGTCGGTGGCGAAGGGCGTCTGCCCTGCTGCTCGCAGCGTTGTCTGTACGCCGAGCGATTGAATTTCGCGCATGACGTACGATGCGGCGAAAGGGACGACCTCAACGGGAAGCGGGAATGAGCCTAGGCGCGTCGCGATTTTGTCCTCCGTGACGATAAGAACGAACGAGCGGGCGACAAGGGCGACGGCGCGCTCGCGAAAGAGCGCTCCGCCGCCGCCTTTGATCGCATGGAAATCGGGGGTCGCCTCGTCGGCCCCGTCGATCGCGACGTCCAGCTCAACGACCTCTGAAAAGTCAAGCAAGGGGACGGCGTGTTCGCGGCAAAGGCGCTCGGTTTGCGAGGAGGTCGCGACGGCCGTGATGCTCTCTCCTTGAGCTATGCGTTCTCCCACGCGGTCTACAGCCCAGGCCGCGGTCGTCCCGCTTCCTAGGCCGACCGTCATGCCCGCCTTGACGCATGCGTCGACCGCTGCTCTTGCAACGGCGCGCTTGCCTATATCCTGGTCCATTTCGCGCCGTTTGGCGCGTCGTCGTCGGGGCGCCTGCCGCCTCTCCCATAAACTCGCGAGCGATCTCTGCCGATTTAGCTGATAAGACCCCCCTCTTGGAGACGTTTGCGGTATGGATGCAGCAGAGCGTCGCGCGCTCATAGCCGACGAGTTAGTTCGCTCTTTTGAAGAGCGGAGATTTACGTTGGCTTTTCAGCCGATCGTGCACGCGCGAGACGGCGTCGTCACGGCTGCGGAGGCGCTTTTGCGTTGGGAATGCCCGGGCCTTGGGCTGATATCGCCCGGCGTGTTTATTCCGATCGCCGAAGAGCGCGGCTTGGCGGTGAAGCTGGGCGAGTGGGTGATGCGCGACGCTTGTTCTCAAAGTCGGTTATGGCAAACCATGGGCATAGCGCGTTTGCGACTTCACTTAAACGTTACGCCCAGCGAACTGCGCGGCGCGGGCTTTGCGTCGTTAGTGGCGAGCGTGTGCGCGGCGAGCGGGTTGTCGCCGTCGAATATCGCATTGGAGATACCTCGCATGCCTAAGCTTATGCAGGATTCGGGGATGTACGGCGCCGTGTGCGCAGTCCGCGCGTTAGGCGTTATGGTCGTCGCGGATGATGTGTGCGATGAGTTGTCGGATAGAACATGGTTTGAGGATGCGCCTATCGATGCGGTGAAGCTCAATCGCGCGTTCGTGAGTTCCTTGCCGGGCGACGAAATCGCGTTTCGCTTTGCGGAACGCGTGGTGGATGATCTGCATCGTCGCGGAGCTTTAGTTATCGGACTCGGCGTGGAGACGCCGGCGGAGTGGCAAGCGGTTGCCGCGCTGGAATGCGATGAGGTGCAAGGATTTTATTTCGGCAGTCCGATGGAAACCAATCGCTTTACCAGCTTATTGTTTGAGTCGGGCTGTACGCTTTCTGTTCCCTTGCTCGCATGACGGGACGATCGTCGCGTGAAGAGAACAAAAGAGTTTGTGAAAGCATTTCGTCGCGCGTTCATGCTCGTCATCGCGTTCGTGTTCGCGGTCGCGGTGGGCGCGACGTTTTTTGCACTTCACGGGCGCAAGCAAACGGCGTCGGACCATGTCACTGTGTATTATACGGAATTTGACGGCCGAACGCTAGGTTCGTACGCGGTGACCTTGGGCGCCGCGCACGATCCTGCGAGCGTTGCGTTTTATGCCGCAGTTCAAACGCTTGCCGGGCCGCCGGCGAACGTGCGGGCGGTGCGTTTCCCGCCGGGGACGTTTGCGCATCGGGTTACGATCGACGGATCGACGGCGATTGTCGATCTTTCCGGCGCGATCAAGCAGGGGGCGGGCGGCAGCTTTGCCGAGCTCGCCGAGTTCAAGTCGTTGGTTTGGACGTTGACGGCGTTACCGGGGATCGCCTCGGTGCGCGTCAAGGTGGACGGTGCTCCCCTTGTCACGTTGCCTGGAGGACATCTTGAACTTGATGAACCGCTCACTCGCGCGAATTGGTAGCTATTCGCGGAGAACAACTGTCGCGCTTGTTGCGCTGTCGCTAAGTTTCTTCTTTGCCGCCGCGCCGTCCGCAGCGGCGTATTCGCCGAATTTGTGGTTTTCGGGAACGCGCTTGATTCTCGATCATGCCGATACGCGCGCGGGGACGATTGCCGTCGGGGTTACGGACGAGGGGTTGCTGCAGTTCCTCGCGCGGATGGGAGCGACGCTCGCGTATCAACCCGGACAGCGTTACATCGTCGTTACGACGGCTGACCGCCGAACGATTTCTTTCACGCTGGGCGATGTTCGTTACACGGCGCAGTCGGCAGCGCTTACGGCGCCTTTCGCGCCGTATACCGTGCGCGGCGAACCGTTCTTACCATTTTACGAATTGGCGAAGGCGATGTACGTCGCGCCGATCGACCTTGGTTTTGAGACGGTATTGCAACCGCAGATCGGCGCGCTGGACGTGCGCGACGAGGGAAAGATCGTCATCGTGACCTTGCGCGGAGCTACTCCGTTGCGGTTTGCACGCGTTTCGGGCAGCGATGCGGCACGCGTCGCGTTGCAGTTTACGGGTACGGCGTCGACCTTGGAACAAAGTCGCGTCACGGATGCTCCCGGCTTATCGCAAATTACGGTTCTCGTCGAGGGTACGTCGCGCGCTCCCAAATGCACGGTCGCCTTTGAAGCGCCCGTCGGCGGCGTGCATGCGATGTATCCGTCGCAATCGCGCAATGAAATCGTCTTGGCTTTCGCGCCCGCGGGAACGGCGCTTGCCGGCACGGCGATTCCCGACGCGGGAACGACGCAAATGGCGGAGTCGCCGGTTCCGGCGGAATCTCAGTCGCCGGCGGCTTCCGACGCGGCAGTCGTGACGGCGGTCGCGGCGAGCCCTGGAGATCAAGGCACGAGCCTGCGTATCGCGGTGAGCGGACGGGCTTCGTACGAATGGCATCGCTTGCTCGATAATCGTTGGTACGTCGATATTCGTAACGCGACGCTCGGCGTTCCGGCTCACGAGGATACGCTCAATACCGGTGCGGTGCTCTCGATGCGCATCAAGCAGCTGGAGGACGCGCTCGTGCCGACGGTTCGCGTCGCGTTGACGTTGCCTTCGATGCGGCGCGTGGACGTGACGCCCGCGGCGGACGGGATAACCCTCATGGTCGCCGCGCTTGACGACGAGGAGGCGCCCAGAGTCGGCGCGGGGCGAATCGGCCCCGACGCGTCGATCCTCGCCGTTTCGCCCCGCCAACCCCTCGCGCCGTGGAAATTCGGCGTCCCTGTCGGCGGCTCGCGTTTGATCGTTCTCGATCCGGGCCACGGCGGCAGCGATTCCGGAGCGCAGCAAAACGGTTTGACGGAAAAGCTGGTCGCCCTTGACGCGTCGCAACGTTTGCGCGCTTTGCTTGCCGCGCGGGGTTGGACCGTGAAGATGACGAGGGAAGCCGATACGGACGTCTTCGCTCCGAACGACTCCGCGCGCGATGAGTTGCAAGCGCGTTGCGATTTTGCCAATGCGGCCGGAGCAAGCTTGTTCATCAGCATTCATGTGAATAGTTTCACATCGAGCGACTTGAACGGCACGACGACGTATTATTACAAAGCGCAAGATCGCGCGCTGGCGGACGCGGTGCATCGTCGCTTGATAGCGGCGGAATTGGGTACGGCCGACGACGGCGTGCGTAAGGCCAACTTTTATGTGATTCGCCACACGGCGATGCCTGCGATTTTAATTGAGACGGCGTTCATGTCGAATCCGGAGGATGCGGCGCTGTTGCGTTCTCCCGCGTTCCTGCAGAAGATCGCGTCCGCCGTCGCCGACGGCGTCGGCGATTATGCCGCTAGGGCGCAGGCTCCGGTCACGAGTATGTTTGACCAATAATGTTGGGGATTTTTGACTCCGGTTTGGGAGGGCTGACGGTGTTGCGTCATGTGCGCGAGCAGTTGCCCGACGAAGATTTGGTGTATTTCGCGGATCAAGCGCACCTGCCGTACGGCGACAAGAGCGTCGAAGAGTTGCGAGGATATCTTGCGGCGGCCGTCGCGTATCTTGAGAAGCGCAACGTCGACGCGATCGTCATGGGGTGCAATACGACGTGCGCGGTTGCGGCGCGATTCGGTTATCCGTCGGCGCGCGTGCCGATTCTTGATTTGATCGAGGCCGCGGCGCACGCGATCGTTGCGAGCGGCGCGGGGCGCGTCGGCGTCTTGGCGACGGCTGCGACGGTGCGCATGGGCGCGTACGGGAACGCGATAAGGCGTTTGGCGCCGCAGGTCGTTGTTGAAGAAGTCGCCGCGCCCGCGTTGGTACCCTTAGTTGAAGCGGGGCTGCGTAGCGGGCGCGACGTGCGCGCCGCCGTGGCGGAGGCGTGCGGTCGTTTTCAAGGAAAGCTTGATGCGGTGGTGCTCGCATGCACGCATTATCCGTTGTTGGACGCGGAGTTCGCGGCAGTGCTGGGTCCCGCTATTCTCCGCCTTGATCCGTCGATCGCGCAAGCGAATCGCGCCGTAGCGTTTGTGCGAAGTCGTAACGCGGGTACGGAGAGCGGGAGTACGCGATACGTTACGTCAGGCGATCTTGCGACGTTCCGCGTCAATGCGGCGGAGATCATGGGAAAGACGGACTGCGCCGGCGCCTCCTTTTCAAATTACGTGGAGCAACCGGAAGAAGATGTACACCGAAAGGAAACCCAACAGCGTTCCGGCTAAGACTTGCAAAACGGTGTGGGCTTTGAGGTAGACGCGCGACCAACCCACGATCGGAATGAGCACCGCGAACGGTAACGGCTCCCGGCCGTACAGCACGACCAACGCAACTAAAGGAGCGGTAATGCCGAGCGCGTGCGTGCTGATCTTCCAGTGTCGCGTGATGACTTGCACGAGAAACGCCGCCGCCGTGTAGCCGGCCATGCTCGCGTAGATGATCGGCGGGGCGCGCATCGCGTACAGTGATAACGTTCCTAGGAAATACGAGATCACGAAAACGGAAAAAACGTCCTCGCGTTCTCGGCGCACCGACATATCGAGATCCGAAACGCGCCCGCTCCAGTAGAGCAGCAAAACATAGAGCATGGGGCCGACGGACGAGAAGAATGTGCTGACGAAGAGCCAGGACCAAAATGTGAGGGTATCGGTCGCGTAGGCGTGCGCGAGGATCACGTAGAGCACGATCGCCGTTACGAACGGATTGCACACCGTCGAAAAGATGCGGGCGAGTTCGATCAGGACTCGGCGGCTGCGGCGTAGCGGAGTCGCCGCCGTGCGTTCGCGCTCCTCCCTCATTATTCCGAGCTCCTCCTAGGTTGCACCGCCGCAAGTTAGCGGGGGATCGGGGGGGTTCCCCCCAATTGATGCGTGATGGTCATCGAGCGCATCGCGTCGCCGCGGGATCTCAAGCGGCTCAGTCGTTCGGAGGTGGATGTTCTCGCACGGGAGATCCGCGATCTGCTCGTCGCGGCGTGCTCTAAGAACGGCGGCCATTTGGGCCCCAATCTCGGCGTGGTGGAGCTGACGCTTGCTTTGCATCGCGTGCTCAATGCTCCGCGGGATAGCATCGTTTGGGACGTGAGTCACCAGAGCTACGTCCATAAAATCCTCACGGGTCGGCGCGACCGAATGATGACGCTGCGCAGCGCTGACGGGCTTTCAGGCTTCTGTATGCGATCGGAATCGCCGTACGACGCATTCGGGGCGGGGCATGCTTCCACATCCGTGTCGGCGGCGTTGGGGATGGCGATCGCGCGCGATTTATCGGGGAGCGATGCGACTATCGTCGCAGTGCTGGGCGACGGCGCGCTGACCGGCGGCTTGGCCTATGAGGCGCTCAATAACGCCGGAGGGCTCAAGACGAACTTCATCGTCGTTCTCAACGACAACGCGATGTCGATTGCGCCCAACGTGGGAGCGATCGATCAGTATTTGGGGACATTGCGTTCCAAGCCGCTCTTCGATCTCGCGCGGACCAAAACCAAAGATTTTCTCGGCCACGTTCCCTTCGGCGGGACGGCGATCAAAGCGCTGTCCACGGCGGAAGAAGCCGCGATGCGTTTCGTTTCGAGCGATCCGCGCACGGCGGTGATTTTCGAGGAGTTGGGATTCCGCTATATCGGTCCGATCGACGGGCACAACTACGGCACGCTGGTCGACGTGCTTACCAACGCTCGCAAAATCAAAGGCCCCGTCTTGTTGCACGTCAAGACGATCAAGGGGAAAGGGTTCGAGCCCGCGGAGAGCGATAAGCGTACCTGGCACGGCGTTCCCGCTTTCGATCTTGAGAACGGGAAGATCGAGTTCAAAACGGGGTCGCGTCCCACGTTCTCGCAAGCGTTTGCCGATGCGCTGACGGAATTGGCGAATAAGGATTCGCGCATTCTCGCGATCACGGCGGCCATGCCGGACGGCACGCAACTCAAGCGCTTCGCTAAGAAGCATCCGGATCGGTATTTTGACGTCGGTATCGCCGAGGCGCACGCAGTGTGTTTCGCGGCGGGAGCGGCGAGTGCGGGATACAAGCCGGTGTGCGCGATTTATTCGACGTTCTTGCAGCGGGCGTACGATCAGATCGTGCACGACGTGGTCATTCAGGATTTACCCGTCGTGTTCTGCATGGATCGCGCGGGAACGGCAGGCGACGACGGACCCACGCATATGGGATTGTATGATATCGCATATTTGCGCACGTTGCCGAATATGACCATCATGGCGCCGCGCAGCGAAGAAGAACTTGGTCCCATGCTCGCGCATGCGCTTGGGCTGGGCAAACCCGTCGCGATACGCTATCCGCGCGGCAATTCTCAGGGCAATCATACGGAGCCTCCCACGCCGATTTCGCAGGGTCGCGCGGAGCTCTTACGCGGCGGCGGCGGCGTTGCGCTCCTTGCGTTTGGAAATACGTGCGACGCGGCGTTGGATGCATGCGATCTTCTTGCGGCCGAGGGCGGCCCCGCGCCGACGGCGGTCAACATGCGTTTCGCCAAGCCGCTTGATGAAGCGTTGTTGGAGGAATTGGCGCGTACCCATAAGCGGTTCATCACGTTGGAGGAGCATTCGCTTGCCGGCGGTTTCGGTTCGGCGGTCGTGGAATTCGTATCGGATCGCCGGTTGCGCGTCGCCGTGGAGCGCATAGGCGTTCCGAACGTGTTGATCGCACATGCCAAGCAGACGGAGCAGCGGGCGAGTTTCGGGTTATCGGGGGAGCAGGTCGCGGCGCGGGTGCGCGCTTGTTATGCGACGTTGTCTTCCGCGGCGGAGCGAGGGAATTCGCGTGCTATGAACCCGGCTTAGAGCGGTCTTCTTGCTCTAACAGGTTTTTTGCGTAACGCAGGGCGCTAGGACTTTGAGGTTGTCCAGAAAGTCAACGGAGCTACCGGCCGCGGAGAGGAGATAGCGATTGACGCCGGCGGCTGTCGTAAGATGAAGCCAGCCCTGCGCGCTCTGGGCGTACAAGAGAGCGGGATCGACGCGGTTGCCGTAAAGCCAGTAAGGCTCCTGATTCTCTAAGTGCGCACTTGTTCCGACGCCTTGCCCGTTCGAAGTGACGCTGCCGCCGTTGCTGAAAAACGCGCCGTAGTGATGGAACGCTACGAGTACCGTTTTGATATCGCGCGGTAGCGGCATGGCGTTGGTTTGCGCGTCGGCGGGTTGCCACCAAACGCGCGAACCCAAGGGCATTCCCGCTCCGTTCGCACAGACTCCGGTTGCCTGCGACGCGGGGTAAACCCAGGTAGTTGTGCCGCATGGAAACAGGAGGTCTATCGCGCGATTGATGACGCCTGCCGTCAACTCGGATGCGTAGATTTGGGTGCCGGAAAGGGCGATTCCGCTAGCCGTTGCCGCGCTTACGTCGAATCCGGGCGCTACGAAATTTGCGCCGTAGTCGCTGCCCGCGCTAGAATAATGGCCTTCCGAGGCTGCGCTAAAAGACGAACCGTTACTATAGGGCGGATTGGAGGAAACGAGCCAGAAATCATATTCCAAACCATTGGGTTCAAGGACGGCGAGAGAATGATCCGTGCCGCCGGCTTGTAGGGCAAGGGCGGGCATGCGTATTTGCACGCCGCCGTCCGCACATTTCACGAGGGAAAGCTTATTACAGAAGATCGTAACGAGCGGATCGGTCGCCGCTGCGATATAGAGCGGGTTACTATAATCGTACTGGGCTTGATTCGGCCCGGCGTCGACCCAACCGACCTGGAAAGCCGGGGCATTGCCGGCGAAATAGTAGGAGATGTCGCTCGCGCTGTTGGGATCGAGTTGCGGCGAAGCGGGGAGTTGTTGATAGAGCGGTCCCGATGCGCCGAAATTAGCGTTCGCGAACGACGCGGGTATTTGCTCTCCGTTCGACCATGAGAGCAACGTCGGCGCGCCTGCGGCGATTGCCGGCGCGGCAGCGGCGTTTGCCGCTGTCGGCGGGTTGGAAGGCGTGCTTGCGCCCCCGCCGCATCCAAGCAAAAGAATAGAAACGCCGGCAACAATACTAGCTAGCGTGAACGTGCGGAAAATCATAGTAACCTGCTCCACGCGACATCTGCGGTACGGCGCTTGTCGCCCCTATGGCGTCGGTTCGTTCGCTAGATAACCTGAGGCAGTAGCAAGCGAAGGCGCGGCGGAGGCAAGTGTCTTCGATAGGCATTGTTGCTTGATCGTACTACAGGCAAGCTTCGCAGGTAGCGTCGTGAGCGGGACCTTCGCATGAGATCAATCCGCTTCATCGGACCGTGGACATCTGTATGTGGTAAGGCGGAATCCGCGTGGATGTTCCCGCGAAAATGCCGCGCAGATTGCGTAGAGCGATCGTGCCCGCGCCGTTTGTCGGCGGCGGCGACGTAAGAACGGGATCGTCCGGGCTGCGCGCCGCGAGGTAAAAACCGTTCAGCGAGCGTGCCGCGATGACGTCGCGCGGCAAGGCGACGGTTAGCGTGCGCCAACCTTGCCAATCGATGTGCCGGGCGAGGGTTACCGGGATGCGGTCGCCGTCCGGATTGATGAGCGCGACGCGAAGCGCGGCGCCGTCGGCGTCGCCTTGCACGTCCACGCTTAGCGCTAGGAGATCGCCGTCCAACGCGATATCGGCGTTCGCGTACGCGTAGCGTTCGGTTCCGGTGAAATCGTATGAAAGCGATAAGACGTCGTCGGTATCGATCTCCGCGTCGCCGGGTTGCTCGGCGGGCGAACTCGCGAAACTCCATGCGCGCGCCGCCGGGCCGTCATGGCGGAAAACGTCGATCGCGAGAATGCGGCTGCCGACGCGCACGGTCTCGCGCGTTTCCATATTGGCGACGTGCGCGATAACCACGCCGTCATACGAACTTGCGACGTAGGTACCGTCCGAGGCGACGGATCCTCCTAGGGCGTTCCATGAAACGCGCCCGTCCGTGCCGATCGGCGCTCCTGAAGCGTTGAGCGCGACCGCATGAAACGTGACGTGATCGCCGGGTTGCGGATTGGGATGTTCGGGTTCGATGCGCAAATTCGCGATGCCGTCGACTACTTGCAACGGAATATCCGCGGAGAAAATCATTCCCTCTTGATTCGATGATGCGAGTCTGCGATTTACATGGATAACGCCGTCGCCTCCGTTCTTGCCCGCGATGACGCTGTCGGCGGACAGCATCACGGCCAAGCCCTGCGGCGTAACGCTTGCGCGCTCCGGGATGGTCGGCGTCGGGAGAACGTGACCGGCCGCGTCCACGACGACTAAGCCCAGCGATGCCGTCGCGCGTTCCAAGATGCGCAGCGCTCCGTGTCGGACGGCTAAACGCGCCGGAGGCCCGATAGGCGCATCGCTGTAGACGAAAAGGCCGTCTCCCACGGGACGTTCGCGACCGTCCGAGGGGCGGTTGCGCACGTTCGCGTCCGCATCGCCGATCGCGCGCGCGACGATCGTCGAAGATCCGCCGCCGTCAAACGCCATGCCGTCGACGCCGCCCAAGCCGCGCAAGAGCGCCGTGAATTCCGGGCGCGTGACGCCGATGGAAAAATGCGGCGCGCGTCCGTCGACTTCAACAAGCACGAGCGTGCCGTCTCGTCGGCGCAGCGCTCCGGTGAGCGGCACGCGGCGTAACGCTTCGCGCGGAGCGGGCGGATGCGGATCGTCGTACGGAGCGCCGTCGCGCAGGAGAAGAGGCCCCCCCCCGATCGCCGCGGCGACGTCGCTCAGCGGCGGATCGGTATCATACGCGATGGTTAGGACGTCGCCGACATTGGGGATTCCTTTATCGTTTATTGCAGCGGGGCCGAATCCAAGCGCCGGCGAGTTGAGCGCGGCGCGGGGTACGTTCATATCGTCGATCGCGTCGACGCGCAGGCGTTTGCCGTCAAGCGGCGTGAGGAGCGCGAGCATTACGTCCGGTTGTGCGGAGATCGATCCGAACGCGGGGGTGAGGAATGAAACGCCGTCTTGAGGGGGCCACTCGTCGAACGTACTGAGATTCCATGTGCGACGGTCGTTGTCGGCAATCGTGCCGCCGAAACGAAACGTTTCGAATCGAACGTCATGCGTTTTCGTGATCGTCATGACGGCGCGCATGCTCGGCGACCGCACGAGCGCGCCGTCGCGGACGACGATGCCGATCGGCTGGTACGTGGCGCCGATGTCGAAAAAATCGCCGTTTATGCCCGCGACGGCGCCGGTACGGCGCCCCATGGAGGAGACGGATTCGCCTTTGGAAATCAGATGATCGGTTGCGATCACCGGGTCGATCCGCAGGGTGGGTTCATGCATGTTCACGGCAAGCGCATTCACGACCAACGGACCGGCTTGCGTCATGAGATAGTAGCGTCCGTAGGTTACCCCAAGCGTCACAATCTCATCTTCGAACGTTTCTGAAATGATTGGGGGAAACGGCTCCGGCGGCGCGAGACGATTGGGCAGGACATCTGCTCGTCCGGCTTGCGGCATGAGAAGAATCGCGAGGAGAAGCGCGACGAACGCCGTAGC